>Ga0209211_10001039_pt1 | contig 54609 bp, 61 predicted proteins | sample RifGroA2_FD_183992 | JGI IMG/M metagenome (GOLD analysis project Ga0209211, IMG submission 183992) | Groundwater microbial communities from Rifle, Colorado, USA - Groundwater A2 (SPAdes) (version 2) | ecosystem: Environmental > Aquatic > Deep subsurface > Groundwater | place: Rifle, Colorado... | reverse complement strand
AGATTGATGATAATACAAACAAAAGCAGCAGCGGATTAACATTAACATATGGGACAATAGCCGGCGCGGAATAAGCAGAAAGTTTTTGCATTGTCAAAAAAGAAATCAAAAACATCAAATCAAACAAAACAATCATTCCGGATGTGCTGAGGTTTGATTTAACAACTCCATAGCTTTGCAGAAACAGTGAATCTTTAACAAATGATTTTAATTTCATCAATCGGGAACAATCAAACAAACTATTTAAATCTTTCAGTTAATTCCTGTAATAATTCTTCAAATCTTTCTCAATCCCGTACACTTTCCTTGCATCTTTAATCATGCCTAAATTAATTTCTCTCATCAAAACAGACTCTCTGTTGTGGTTTAAAATATTAGTTGTGCCATAAAAGGGCAGTGCAATCTGCGTCTTCCCGAGAAGAATACTTTTTGAGCCGTTATGATTGAAAGTTCCGGCTGCATTCACATAAACAAAAATGGTTTCGCTTTCGATTGCCCTTGCAGAAACCAAAGGAGTAACTTCATCAGGAGTTTTATTTTTAAAGTATTTGTAATTATAAATATCAGAATATTGCGATGATTTAGAGCACCAGAAAGACGGGCAAAATACAATTTCAGCCCCTTTCAGCATAAGTTTTCTTGTTATCTCCGGATACAATAAATCCCTGCAAATCTGTATTCCGATATTTCCGATTTTCGTTTTAAAAACTGCAGTTTTATCATCAGGTTTCAGATATTTCTGCTCATTTATCGTTAAATGGTTTTTCCTGTAATTTCCAACAATTTCTCCTTTATAATCGAATAAATAAGACGTGTTATGTAATTTATTATTTGTTTTTTCAATTATACTTCCCATTATAGAATAAATTCCATAGTTTTTTGATAATTTAGAAAATAATTTCTTTGATTGAATCGGAATTTCAGGATTATAATTTTTCTTCTGCATTCCGGCAGTCAGAAAAACTTCAGGAAAACAGATTATATCACAATTATTTTTATTTGCTTTATTGAAAAACTGCTCCACTCTGGAAATATTTTTATTGAAATCGTTGTAAATTCGGAATTGCACAGCGCAGATTTTGGTTTTCCGCATATTAAGCTGATTTTTAACCAGGTTTTTAACCTTTTCTTCTTGAAAACCGCAATCTTTAAATACCAGTTATATGATAAAATAATATAAACTATATTTAATAAGATAATATAATATAAGCGGATGGTTTGATGAAGAAACCCATAAGCGCAACTATAGACGAGGATTTAATAGGCTGGATTGAAAAGGAAGTCAGCGATAATAAGAGATACAGGAATAAATCACACCTCATTGAGTCTGCCATTGAAATTCTAAAGAAGGTGAAGAAATAATGTCGCTGTTCGGAGAAACAAAAAAGCCATTCACCTACGACATTCTTAGGGAAGGGGAAGAAACAATTGTTCTGATTGACCTGGAGCAGTACCAGCACATTCCTTCTCTGGAAGATGATGAAGTATGCATGTCAAGGACAATGGACATTCTTGCGGAAGCCGGGATTGTGACAAAAATAGTCTATGTGCAGAAAAGGAATTATGAATACGATTACTCGCAGGCTTCCATGGTGCAGGAGATTGCAAAGCTTTATTCCCAGCTGACAAAAAAGAGAGATGTTCTGGGCTATGACACTTTGCTCGCTGATCCAAAATGCAGCAAATGGGCAAGCCATTGGTATAATTCAATCCAAACCATAACTGCCGATTTGCTGAAGAGGGACCCAATCGGGGCTTATGTAGAATTAAAAAGAACAGTAAGGGAAGAGCGCATAAAAATAGACAGGTCAATAGACCCAGTTTATGCCGAGTGCGCTAAAAAATATATTTCAGTTTTGCAGTATCTGATGATGCTGATGGAAAAAACAAAGCTAATCTCAAGCGTAAAATCTTACCTGTCAGGCTTCAAGCTGAATGACCGCGCCATCTACAGGAGAGTTTTCACGCCGGACATAAGGCCGGATTTCATGTTCACAAAGCTTATGTCGAGTTTTCCTCCAGAGGGTGAGGAAATAGACAATTACCAGCTGGACAAAAACACCGATGTGACAATTTTTGAGCTGCCGGACAATGTGCAGTATCTGTATCATTTGCTGCCGCCCGAGTTCAAGCTCACGGAAGAAAAGTACGAGATTCTCGACACCGCAAGAAAAATTATGGCAGAGCACAAGCCGACACGCCAGGAGTTTATTGACCCGGAAAGGATGCGGCAGGTTTTCTACAATATAGGCTCGGACTTGATTGAAGAGCTTGTTAATTACAGGAATTTAAAATTATTATCAACAGAAATTGACGAGATGACTAAAATTTTAGTCAGGTACACGGTTGGGTTCGGCCTGATTGAAGTTTTGCTGCAGGACGAGAAAATTCAGGACATAACGATAAATTCACCGATGGGTGAGACCCCCATGTTTATTGTCCATCAGGATTATTCCGACTGCAGGACCAATATCGTCCCGACAACCCCCGAAGCTGAAAGCTGGGCGTCAAAATTAAGGCTGGTTTCAGGAAGGCCATTGGATGAGGCAAACCCTATTTTAGACACGGAGCTTACAATACCGGGCGCAAATGCGAGGATTGCAGTAGTCGCTCCTCCGCTGAATCCAAGCGGCCTGGCATTTGCATTCCGCCGCCACAGGGACAAGCCATGGACATTGCCATTGTTCATGAAAAACAAAATGCTGAATCCGCTGGCAGCCGGCGTAATGAGCTTTCTGATTGACGGCTCGCGCTCGATGCTTATTGCCGGGACAAGAAGCGCAGGAAAAACAAGCTTATTGGGTGCTGTGCTTGTTGAACTGATGAGAAAATACCGTGTGATAACAATTGAAGACACCATGGAGCTCCCGACAAATTCACTGAGGAAATTAGGCTACAACATTCAGTCAATGAAAGTAGCTGCTGCCCTCTCAAAAGGAACTTCGGAAGTTCCGGCTGATGAGGGGATAAGAACCACTTTGAGGATGGGCGACTCTGCATTAATCATTGGGGAAATAAGAAGCAAGGAAGCGCTCGCCCTGTATGAGGCAATGCGAATCGGCGCTCTTGCGAATGTAGTTGCAGGCACAATTCACGGCGACTCCCCCTACGGAGTTTTTGACAGAGTGGTAAATGATTTGCAGGTGCCGAGAACGAGCTTCAAGGCAACCGACATCGTCATAGTCGCGAATCCAATAAGAAGCGCAGACGGCCTGCACAGGTGGCGAAGGGTCACCCAAATAACGGAAGTCAGAAAGCATTGGGAAACTGACCCGCTCACAGAAAATGGTTTCGTTGACCTTATGAAATATGATTCAAAAAAAGATGACTTAATGACAAGCGACGAGCTGATGAACGGAGATTCAGAAATTTTAAAAGCCATCGCAGGAAATGTCAAGGAATGGGCTGGCAACTGGGACGCTGTCTGGGACAATATAACCCTTAGAGCAAAGACAAAGCAAACTCTTCTTGAATTCTCAGAAAAAGCAAACAATCCCGACCTGCTGGAAGCTGAATTTGTAATACAGTGCAATGACCAGTTTCACAAAATTTCCGAGAAAATCAGGGAAGAAGTCGGCTCCCTTGACTCCAAAAGGATATTTTTCGACTGGAACGAATGGCTCAAGCGCCACGTCAAAAGGATGGATTTTCACAAGCAGTTATGATGTGTTGGTAAATTTGAATACAATAAAACAAAAAGAAATCAGCTGGAATAATGATAAATGAAAATAAAATTCAACCAAAAAATAAAAATTTTAAAAATTAAATAAGATAATTAATCCAAAAAAAGAGGTGAATAGAGAAATCTGTTAGATGGCAGCCGAGATAGACAAGCAGAAATTATTGAACTTGATGGAGATTTACAAGAAAAACCTAGAGAAAGAGCTGGGCGCCAAAGTGGATGAATCTCCGCAAACTCCGACAACAAAAGAATACAAGGAATTCAAGGCCGAGTTTCTTCCGAAGCACATGGGCCTGTATGAGAAATTATGCAATTTCAGCGAGAAAACCCTGAAGATAAAGCCCGACCAGAAAAATGCCGCCGCGCTTCAGGAGGCAATTGACATAATTCACTTAAATATCACACCAACAGGAGCAACCTCATTTTCGATTCTTATTCCGATTCTTGGCGCGGTATTCGGAGCTTTGCTCTCCTTCCTGGTTTTCCAGTCAATGTTTTTCTCTTTCATTTTTATAATCGGCGCTCTCTGCATGATAAGGCCTCTTGCAAGAGCCCCGGAATTCATGGCAAATAACTGGCGCCTGAAAGCAAGCAACCAGATGGTTCTGTCAGTATTCTACACTGTAACTTACATGCGCCACACCTCAAATCTTGAAAATGCGATTCAGTTTGCATCAGAGCATTTGGCACCTCCCCTTTCCCTGGATTTAAAAAAAGTCCTGTGGGATGTTGAAACTGAAAAATATTCCTCCGTCAAAGAATCACTTGACATTTATCTTGAAACATGGAAAAAGTGGAATATAGAGTTTATAGAAGCATTTCATTTGATTGAAAGCTCTTTGTATGAAGGAGACGAGGCAAGAAGGCTGAACGCCCTAGACAAATCCTTGGATGTTATTCTGGAGGAAACATACGAAAAAATGCTGCATTACGCCCACAATCTGCAGAACCCAATAACAATGCTGCACATGCTTGGAATCATTCTCCCGATTTTAGGCCTGGTTATACTTCCTCTTGTTGTCAGTTTCATGGACGGTGTAAAATGGTACCACCTTGCGTTCATTTACAATGTCATACTGACTGTAATAGTCTATTACCTTGGAAAAAATATCCTGTCAAGAAGGCCTACCGGATACGGCGATACTGATATTTCTGAAGAGAACCCAGAATTAAAAAAATACAGGAATATTTTGGTAAAGATTGGAAAGGACGAAATTCAAATCACTCCGATGATTATTTGCGTATTTCTCGGAATAATCTTATTTTTAATTGGGATAAGCCCTTTGGCTTATCACCTTTTGGGCCTGCCTGATTTCGGCTTTGGAAGCGCCGACGCAACGTCGCCATGCAAGCTGAAATTCTGCTTTTTGGAGTATAGGATGAGCAGCGCGACAAATACTGAAATCGGGCCGTATGGAATCGGCGCATCAATTTTGAGCCTGTTTATTCCTCTCAGCGTCGGAATCCCGCTTGGCCTGTACTTCAGGATGAGGTCCAAGAATATTATCAAAATAAGGGAAAAAGCAAAACAGCTCGAGCTTGAATTTGCAGCGGCATTGTTCCAGCTTGGAAACCGCCTGGGGGACAATTTGCCGGTCGAAATTGCGGTCGGAAAAGTTGCAGGCGTGATGGAAGGAACAATATCCGGAAGCTTTTTCCAGCTCGTGAGCCTGAACATAACGCGGCTTGGAATGAGCATTGAAAGGGCAATCTTCGACCCGATTCACGGCGCTCTTGTCTCTTTCCCAAGCAATTTGATAGAAAGCTCGATGAAAGTCCTGACGCAGGCGATAAAAAAAGGCCCGCTGATTGCCGCGCAGGCGCTGACAAATGTTTCCCGTTATATCAAAGAAATTCACAAGGTGAATGAAAGATTAAAAGATTTGATGGCTGACATTATTTCATCAATGCGCTCCCAGATAAAATTCCTGACTCCGGTCATTGCAGGAGTTGTGATTGGAATTACATCAATGATTACTTCTATTTTAGGGAAATTATCAGGGCAATTAAAAAATATACCCGGCACAGAATCAGCAGGGTCGGCCGACAGCCTTATACAGATTTTTGGAGACGGAGTTCCGACATTTTATTTCCAGCTGATTGTTGGAATTTATGTCGTGCAGATTACATACATACTGACAGTGATAGCAAACGGCGTTGAGAACGGCTCCGACAAATTAAATGAAAGATACCAGCTTGGAAATAATTTAATAAGGAGCACGTTGCTTTACGTGTTTATATCCGGGGCCGTGATGATAATATTCAACGTAATAGCCGGAAGCATTCTGACAGCGACATTGAGCAGCTGATTTCTAGAAAATAAAGTGGGGCGGATGGAATTTGAATCCATGACAACACGATATCAAACAATTCATCGCTTTTTACGGCTCATCATATCGTCTTCAGTCGTGTGCTCTTTCCTGATGGAAAGCCCGACTAAGCCTGCTTTGATTCCCAGGCTGAGCTACCGTTCTGGTCCTACAAGCCTTAGCTTATAAAATCCCCATAATGTGCTCAACCTACTAAGTCAGAATTAATGCTTTATTTATATTGTTTTCTGTTATGAGTTTTAGTCTGGACATTTTAGCTGGATCTTCTATACCTATAAAATCCCTAAATCCAAGCAAAGAATCTCTATTCTTAATTTTCAGCCTAATTGGTCTTGTTTTTATTCCGTCCTTTCTAATATTAAAAGTATTACCAGTAAAGGGTTCTGTTGTTTTTATATCAAAATATTTATCTAGATAGAATTTAATTTCATTAAAAAATCGTAATCCATCTTTCACTAAATTTTCTGATTTATACATCTGAATTTCTACACATTTGCTATTTATATCCACACTACCCTCACAACTAAATAACCTATTAATAAATCTTGAGAATAATCTCTTATCTTTTAGTATCCATGGAGGTATATTAAATCTAGTTAAAACTTTTGAACCTGTTGGTACCCCTATTAGTTTCAAAACTCTAGCAATGGGCTTACAATTTATACCAAGATTGTAGGTGTCATAATAGTTTGTAAAGCATTTTCTTGTAGTCCCTTTAATTCTAAAAACATTGTAAATCTCAAGGTTAAATCTATTAAGCTCGTCTAAAGATTTTGATGTATAATCCAGTCTCAGTTTAGGAGAATCCTGCAAATGACCATCCCCCATTAAATCTGCAGTAATACCGGCTAAATTTGGAGATGCTTTTAAGGGGAACCAATCGATGTATTTAGATAGTGCAATTATTCCAGCTTCTTTTGATTTATAAGTATCAAGCACATCTTCAAAATTTAATAATGTATCAAATTCCATTTTAAATCACCGTCCATCTGAATTGAATACTATGTAAATGGTTTCTAGGTTTAAATATTTCACACAAGAATGTCCAGTGTCCAGTGCTTATCTAAAATATAGTTTAGAAAAGAGAAATCATAATTGGATAGTGGAAATAGTGTTAAGGTGATTTGAAAGTAAAGAATTTGGAAGTCTATTAAATTAAAGAACTAAATTCTAAATCTCATCATCATCTATGTCTTCAATATCTTCTTCCTCAACGCTGATGTCTTCACTTGGCTCTTCAGTTTCTTTTGGAGGAATATTTGTCATTATCGGGGAATCAGGCTTGCTTGAAGCATCGGCTTTTCCGACAATTTCCATTTTTCCCATTCTTCCTGTTGTAAGCTGAATCTCCCCCTGCCATTCGTTGGCATAGCCGTTTGAGATATGAACTTTATCGCCAGCTTTAACTCGATCAATATCTTCGTTCCACAATGAAAGCTTTACATCGCCGGTCTCATCTTTTGCGATTGCAGTTGCAACCCTTCCAGGCTTTCCGAACTTCTGGAATTCACGAGGCACGCCTACATCAACCACATCAACAGTTATATCAATACTTCCCATTTTCGGCTTTAGGTCTTTTATTTGCATATTAGGCAGATTATAGAATTGTATTTATAAATTTATTGATAAAATCAAAAATAAAAAATAAATAAAATTTCAATTAATAACTGTCAGAATTTACTGCTGTTCTGCTTGCTCTTTTTTCTTCTTTGCCATAAAGACACCTCTCAACTTTAATTTTATCGCCGGCTTTGTCTGAATTAATTTTTTGATTTAAATGCGTTGCGAAAAAGCTAGTGAAATGCAGTTTATTTGAAATATTGAAAGAAAAGGATTTACGAGTGAAGTGCAGCCATATGGAAAATAATAAACGCAACCTTTAAATAACATATTTCATTCCATAAATTTACTGCGCATGCTCGCAATAAATTATTATTTGCAGAGAGCGTGTGTGGAATTTCACTTTTATAGGAATTCTACGCTAAACTGCGGTTATTTTGACTAAAATGGAAAGAAATTTCGAGAAGCCAAAAGACATAAAGCAAGTAAGTGAAACTATTTGGGAAATCCCAACTTCTTTCAAAAAAGGAATGTTAGTTCCTGCCAGAATTTACGCTACAAAAAAACTTCTCGATGGGATGGATGCAGGCGTTTTCAACCAAGTAACAAACGTAGCCTGCCTGCCGGGAATTCAAAATTACGCATTCTGCATGCCAGATGGCCACTGGGGATACGGCTTTCCAATCGGCGGAGTTGCAGCTTTTGATTCTGAAACTGGAGTAATCTCCCCGGGCGGAATTGGCTTCGACATAAATTGCGGCATGCGATTAGTTACAACTAATTTAACTTTCAAGGAAGTCCAGCCTAAACTAAAAGAATTGGTTGACACAATGTTCAAGACCGTTCCATCAGGCGTCGGCTCAAGGGGATTTGTCAGCGCAACAAAGCCGCAGTTCACGGAAATAATGTCCAACGGCTCAAAGTGGTGCGTCGAAAACGGGCTTGGATGGAAAGAGGACTTGGAAAGGACTGAAGGCCACGGAAAAATTGACTGGGCTGACCCGGAAAAAGTAAGCTCAAAAGCATTGGAAAGGGGAATAAAGCAGCTGGGAACTTTGGGTTCCGGAAATCATTATCTTGAAATACAGGTCGCAAGGGCGGAAAATGTTTTTGACGAGAAAATTGCGAAAAAGTTTGGTATTCACACGCCTGAGCAGGTTGTTGTCATGGTTCACTGCGGCTCAAGGGGATTCGGCCACCAGATTGGAACAGATTACCTGAGGACATTTGAAGGGGCAATGAAAAAATACAACATAGAGGTTTTTGACCGTGAATTGGCCTGCGCCCCTTTCCAGAGCAACGAGGGCCAGGATTATTACAAGGCAATGGCCTGCGCTGCAAACATGGCATTCGCAAACCGCCAGGTTATTCTGCATAGGATAAGGGAAGGATTCTCAAAAGTTTTCCACACTGAAGCAGAAAAATTGGATATGCATATGGTTTATGATGTGGCACACAATATTGCGAAACTGGAGGAGCACATTGTTGACGGAAAAAAGAAAAAGCTGATTGTGCACAGAAAAGGAAGCACAAGGGCATTTCCACCTCATCATCCTGAGCTTGCCAGCTTATACAAAGAAACGGGTCAGCCGGTCATTATCGGCGGCTCGATGGAAACCGGCTCATTTTTATTGGTTGGAACGCAGAAAGCAATGGATGAAACTTTCGGCTCAACAGCCCACGGCTCCGGAAGAACGATGTCAAGGGCAGCGGCAAAGCACATGGTCCGCGGCGAGCAGCTGCAGAAAGACATGGAAAAAAACGGAATTTATGTGAAAGCAACTTCAATGCCGGGCTTGGCAGAAGAAGCAGGATTTGCGTATAAAGATATTAATGATGTTATTGATGCAATTTCAAAAGCTGGAATTTCAAAACCCGTAGTGGGATTAAAGCCGATTGGAAATATAAAAGGCTAGAAAGACTTTAATTTAGAAAAATATATATTAACCAACTTTAAGGAAAGTCATATGCCATACGCCGTAGCACACGTCATTCTGACAATAGTTGTTGCCGACATATACAGGGACTATTTCGCAAAGAAGAAATTCCCAATGATTTATGTTCTGATAGCGGGAATTGCCGGCTTGCTTCCGGATGCTGACATTCCTGCCGGATGGATTTTTAACTCTATTTTTGGGGCTGATTACAGCTTTCACAGGATTTACACCCACTCATTGATTTATGCAGCCGCATTTTTCCTGGCTGCAATGGCGGTGTCTTTTTTCGCAAAAGACAAATGCAAATTTTTAAAATGGAATGTGCCAAAACAGGCTATCGTAATGTTCCTTCTTGCAGCCTCATTCGGATGGCTTATGCATATGGCCCTTGACTGCACAGTTTCAGCCGACGGCTATCTTAATTTAATACCGTCAGTTCCGCTTACATTCTGCCCGCACCCGTGGGGCAACGATGCCGTAGCGGGATTTGACGCAGTCATACTTATATTATGGCTGATTCACGAGCAATGGAGGCATGACATAAAGGATTATATATAGCAGATTAATGCAAATTTTATCAAAAAAAAGATAAAGGGAGGCGTCTGCTTCAGGATTGGCGTCCATGGGGTTTATGAAAGCCGCTTGGAAAAAGAAGAAATAAAATGATACCAACACTTGCTTATATTTTAGCTGCAGTTGCAATAGTCAGCCTCATTTCTATAATGGGAATTTTTATCTTCATGAACAGGAAATTGATGGACAAGACATTGTTCTTTTTGGTAAGTTTTGCAGCAGGTACAATGCTCGGAGCGGCATTCCTGGATTTGCTGCCGGAGACTCTTGAAAATGGATTCAGTAAAGCTATACCTGTTTTTATTTTGGCAGGGATTTTATCTTTTTTCGTGCTTGAAAAGTTTTTGCACTGGCACCATCACCACACAGAGCATGAGCACGAGGAAGTTCACACTTTCACATACCTTAATCTTGTAGGGGACGGGATTCACAATTTTTTGGATGGGGCTATAATATCCGTAAGCTTTATGAGCAGCACTCAGCTTGGGATAGCAACAACAATAGCGATTATCGCCCACGAAATTCCGCAGGAGATAGGGGACTTTGGAGTTTTAATTTATGGCGGATTTTCAAAAATGAAGGCGCTTGTGTTCAATTTTCTCAGCGCACTTACTGCAATTATTGGGGCTTTGGTTGCCTATTTTTATTCTAGCCATTTCGAAAACTCAAGTGTTTATCTATCGGCATTCGCAATAGGGGGCTTTGTCTACATAGCAGGCACAGACCTGATTCCCGAAATACAAAAAGAAACTAATCTGAAAAAATCGTTTATACAGCTTATGCTGATGTTTTTTGGGATACTCATGATTGGTGCAGTGGGCATGATTTTTGAAGGCCGCTGATTCAATAATTTATTAAATAAAGGCATATTCTAAAACCCATGAAACAATACAGGTTTTTAGAAGATATTGCGCTTGCAGACATTGCATACGAGGCTTATGGAAAAAGTTTAAATGAAGTATTTGAAAACTCTGCTTTGGCCATTTTTGAGCTGAGCGCAGAAGTTAAGACAGTAAAGCCAAAGAAAAAGCTGGAAATAAAATTAAAGCATGAAAAGCTGGACAATTTGCTTTATGACTTCCTGTCAGAAATTTTATTTTTGAAAGATTCTAAGTACATGGTGTTTAAGGGCGTAAAAGTAAAAATTAGTGAAGATAAAAAAAATAAAAAATTTGAGTTAAAGGCAACTCTTAAGGGCGACACAATAAATTCTGAAAAGCAGCACCTTGAAAATGATATCAAGGCAATAACAATGCACATGTTTGAGTTAAATAAAGTAAAGAATGGCTACAAGGCAAGGGTCGTTGTGGACATTTAGTGGTGCGGCCTGTTTCTCATGAAATTGAATAATAATTTTCCGTTGTTATAGATGAGCTCATAGAATACTCCAAAATACAAAAAGCTGACCGCAAGCATCACTAAAAATTTCAGTTCCCTAAGCACGGGACATCATCCTTTTCGGTTTTTTATTGCCCAAAGTTTCAAAAAAACTGGATTTTGCCGAGTTTCCGGCGTTGGTGATGAATTTAAAGCCGAAAGTTACCTTGCCTCCGACTATCATCATCTCCCTTTTCTTCCCGCTCACATAATATTCTTTCATCCCTTTCTCTCTTTGTGATTGCGGAACACCTAAATCATACATGTACTCATTCTCCAAAACAAGCTTTACAAATTTCCAGTAATCTTCCGCTCCGCTGGATTTCTTGTCGTAGCTGAATATTGACATTTTTGATTTAGGTGATTCTTTGAGCTTTGAGTTGGCTCTGATTGGCTCGACTACCATCAGAGGAGTGAATTCTTTACGCATTTTAGCTAGGATTTCATTGCATATTGTAGTTCTCTTGTCAAACATTGTCGGAAGTATTGAGCTGATTAAAACATTCCTTGAATTCATTTTGTTGAACTCTACAATTCTCTTAACAGTTTTTTCAAGTGAATCATAGCCTAAAGGATCAGTTGATGAAGGAATTACTATTTCATTTGCAAAATATAATATGCTTTTTGTCAAAAATCTCCATGAAGGTGGGCAGTCAATTATTACGTAATCATAATCCAGCTTTGATTCAAACCTTTTTTCAATGAAGCTCAACCCGCTTTTGTCTTTTGAAAGCTGGCTCTCCGCTTCTGCCATCTTGTGGTCGCAATGAATCAAGTCCATGTTTTTTCCAAGATGGGTTATGCATTCACCAAGATCGGCATCTTCCATCAGGAAATGGTATAGATTATATTGCGCATTTATATTATGGCATGCGCTGATATCCCCTTGCGGGTCAAAATCAATCAAAAGAACTTTCTTGTTATTTCTGGACAAGCCGGCAGCCAAATTGACAGACGTTGTTGTTTTTCCAACTCCCCCTTTCTGGTTGAAGACGGCTATTTTTCTCATTATGGCACCTCTATTCACAATCTCACTAAAGTTCAACTTTTTAGCATCAGGTTATATTTAAATGTTACGTTTTTGTATCTGAATATAGGAATTTGTATACCAATAATTGAATTAAACGAACTTTTTAGAGTAATAAATATAGCAAAAAGAGCTAATTACCCCCTATAAAGTTAAAAAATAAAGAATATAAAATTCTAAACCGGGCAAATCTCCTGCCCTAATTTTTTTACCAGTTCCAAGTTCTCAGAATAGTCAACGGGCACGTCAATGATGCAGACAGTTTTCTGCTTCAAGGCATCCTTAAGCATTTTGGAAAAATCTTCGGCTTTCTTGACTCGATAGCCTTTTGCCCCAAAACTCTCCGCATACTTCACAAAATCAGGATTTGTGAAATCTATTCCGTAAGTTTTTTCGTGGTGCATCTGCTGCTTCCATTCAATCATCCCATACTTTGAGTCGTTAAAAATCACTATAACAATCGGCGTGCCGATTCTGACTGCCGTTTCTATTTCCTGAGAGTTCATCATAAATCCGCCGTCGCCGCAAACTGCAACAACTTTTCTGTCTGGGTGGACTAATTTGGCCCCTATCGCCCCTGGCAATGCAATCCCCATAGAGCACAGCCCGTTGTCAATTATGCACGTATTCGGCTCGTAAGTCTTGTACATTCTTGCAGCCCAAATCTTGTGCATTCCAACATCGGAAATCAAAATGTCAGAATCCCCCAATGATTTCCTTATATCATAGACAATTTTCTGCGGCTTCAGGGGAAATGAGTTGTCATCCGATTTTTCCTCGTGGTCGGCAACAATCGTTTTTCTCAGCCTGAAAAAATATTCGGGATTATTTTTTGGATGGGCTTTCAGTTTTTCTCCTAGATCCTGCAAAGTGCCGGATATGTCTCCAATGACTTCCAAATCGGGGTTATAATATTCATCAACCTCGCTTTGTATCACATCAATGTGGAGTATTTTCCTCTCTTTGCTTTTATTCCAGTGCACCGGAGCGAATTCAACTATGTTGTATCCCAGCGTGATTACCAAATCTGCCCTGTCAAAGCCACACACATAATAGTCCTTGGCATGAATTCCGGTTGTAAACAAAGAATATTCTGACTTGTCGCTTATTGCGCCCTTTCCCATCTGGGTATGGACTATCGGAATTCCCCTTTCTTCGACAAATTTATTCAGCTGATTGCTGACTCTTGTCCTTATGCAGCCGTTTCCAGCCAATATTAAAGGATGCTTTGCCGCCTTAATCATTTCAATTGCCTGCTCAATTGCCTTTGAATCAGCGCTCGGCCTCCTAACCCTGGTTTTTATCAGCGGAATTAAATCAACTTCCTTCTTTGCAATATCCTCAGGCAGTTCCAAATGAGTCGGTCCCGGCCTTTCCATCTCCGCTATTTTGAAGGCTTTTCTGACGGCTTCCGGAATTGCGGTGGCAATGGTTATAGAGGTATTCCATTTTGTTATTGGACGAAAAGACCTGACAACATCAATGAACTGGAAATTTTCCTTGTGAAACCTGTGCAGCCCCGCCTGCCCGGTGATTGCAACAACAGGCATATTCCCGAGATGCGCATCCGCCAATCCGGTTGTCAGGTTCATCGCTCCGGGCCCAAGCGTCGACAGGCACACGCCGGCTTTTCCGGTCAATTTTCCATAAATCGCCGCCATGAAGGCAGCTCCCTGCTCGTGCCTTGTTGCAATAAACTTTATTTTAGAATCAATTAAAGAGAGCATGATATCTTCATTTTCCTCTCCGGGAATCCCAAAGATGTATTCCACTTCCTCATTCTCAAGGCATTTTACGAATAAGTCGCTTGCTTTCATTTTTTTGTTTTATTTTATTTGAATTATTCTTTATATTTATTCAAAAGTTTATTGAGTTTGATTATTAAATGTTTCCTCCAATCCTTTTCCAATTGAGCCTCAATCAATAAAATCAAATCTTTGTCTGGCTTTGATAATTTTATTTTCAGAAGTTTATTGCATAACTTTAAAATTTCCAAATCTCTCCTTGTTTTCAAAACATATTTCATTTTTTGAATTTCAATAAACATTAACTCCTTTCACATTCACAAACTCTTTCAGCCCGTATTTTGAAAGTTCCCTTCCAATTCCGCTTTTTTTGACGCCGCCAAAAGGCATTCTTGCGTCCGATTTGACAACAGCGTTAATGAAGACACATCCCGCTTCAATCTTTCCTGCCATTTTTAACCCTTTGCTTTCGTTCTTTGTCCAGATGCTTGCTCCAAGCCCGTACTCGCTGCTGTTTGCTGTCTCCAGCGCTTCTTTTTCATCACTAACAATGATTATTGGAGCAACGGGGCCAAAAACTTCTTCCTTTACCACTTTCATGCCGCTGTTAACGTTTGTCAAAACTGTCGGCATGTAAAAAAATCCCTTTCTGTCGGGCCTCTTACCGCCAACCAAAACTTTAGCGCCTTTTTTGACAGCATCATTGACCTGCTCTTCAATCTGCTCAACCTGGATTTTATTGACCAAAGGGCCCATATCGGTTTCCATGAGCATTGGGTCGCCGACTTTCAGGCTGCCCATATATTTGGCGAAAAGCTCTGAAAATTCTTTTGCAATTTTCTTATCCACAATGAATCTTTTTGCCGCGATGCAGCTTTGCCCTGAATTGATTGTTCTACCGGTCACGGCATTTTTTGCAGCAACTTCAACATCGGCATCTTCAAGGACAATAAAAGGGTCTGAGCCGCCCAGCTCTAGGACAACTTTCTTCAGGTTTTTTCCCGCAAGCTCCGCAACCCTTGCGCCTGCGTGAGTGCTGCCCGTAAATGAAACCCCTTTAATTATGTCGGATTTTATCAGTTGCGCGATTGTTTCACGGTCAGCTATAACACTGCGGAAAATATTTTCCGGAAACCCCGCTTCCCTAAAAGAGTCTTCAATTGCCATTGCGCACTGCGGAACAACATTGGAATGCTTCAAAACGGACGCATTTCCTGCCAGCAGCGTCGGGATTCCAAACCTGAATGCCTGCCAGAACGGAAAATTCCAAGGCATTATTGAAAGGATTGTTCCAAGAGGCTCGCAGGCGACAAAATGCTTCCTGCCGTCCGCTTCCACAATTTCATCTTCAAGCCATTTTGGGCCCTTGTCAGCATAAACTTCGGCTGTCGAGGCGCATTTCTCAACTTCAGCCAGTGACTGCCTGATCGGCTTTCCCATTTCAACAGTCATTATTTTTGCATAATGCTCTTTTTTGCTTCTCAAAACTCCCGCCAGTCTCCCAAAGTAAGATGCCCTCACAGAAATGTCCATGCGCTTCCATTGCTGGAAAGCAGACTCAGATTGTTTTGCAATGGATATAACTTTATCTTCATCCATCAGCTCATATTCACCAATAACTTCCTCTATTGCCGGATTCATTGTTTTGAAGTTCATGATTAAAGGAGAAATAAAAGTATATTTATAAATTTGCTTAAACAAAATGACGCTAATCCAAAAGCCTGGCAACCTCGCTTGGAAGCTCCACAACATCAACTCCGGCATCGTTCAGGGCGCTGATTTTTGACTCGGCGCTTCCTGAAGAGCCCTCAATTATTGCCCCTGCATGCCCCATCCTTTTCTCCTTTGGGGCAGTCCTTCCGGCTATGTATGAAACAACTTTCTTGGAAAAATGTTTTTTTATGAAATCAGCTGCTTTTTCTTCGAGATTTCCTCCGATTTCTCCTATCAAAACAACGGAATCTGTCTCAGCATCATCTTCAAAAAGATTCAGTGTCTGAATGAAATCAGTCCCGATTATTGGGTCGCCGCCAATCCCAATTACTGTGCTCTGCCCAATCCCTTTCCTGCTCAATTGGTTTACAATTTCGTAGGTGAGTGTGCCTGACCTTGAAATAATCCCGGTGTGGCCTTCCCTGAATATATGCGAAGGCATTATGCCAATCTTTGATTTTCCCGGAGAGATTATACCGGGGCAGTTTGGGCCTATCACCGTCAGATTTTTTTTATTTGCCAATTCCATTATGTCGATTGCGTCATGAACAGGAATGCCCTCTGTGATTATTACTAAATTAAGATTCTGGTTCAGTGCCTCAAAAGCCGCGCTCTTTGCGTATTGCGCCGGCACGAATATTATTGAGAAATCTACCTGAACTTTCTTTGTCGCTTCTTCAACTGTGCTGTAAAGCGGAATTCCCTCAAAATCCCCTTTTTTTGTTGTTGAAATTCCTGCAACTATTTTTGTCCCGCTCTCCTTCATGAGCCTTGCATGAAAGCTGCCCTGGGTTCCTAAGCCCTGGACTATGACTTTGGTCTCCTTATCGATTAAGATTGGCATCTTCAACTGACCTCCTGGCGCCCTCTTCCATGGAATCACAGAAGTTTATCCCGTTTTCAAGAAGGATATCTTTTGCGATGCCCTCATTTGTCCCTATCATCCGGACTACGATTGGAATTTCAAGCTTGTGCCATTGTTTATAATTTACCAGTCCTTTTGCTATCTCGTCGCACCTTGTTATGCCTCCAAATATGTTTATTAAAATTGACTTCGGTTTCTTCTTGACAACAATTCGCAGCGCCTCTTCCATCCTGCTGATATCTGCCCCTCCGCCCAAATCAAGGAAATTTGCAACCCTGCCGCCAAAATGGGAAATCATGTCAAGGGTTGCCATGACAAGGCCAGCTCCATTTCCTATTATTGCTATCTCGCCGTCAAGCTCAACATAATTAAGCCCGTGGCTTTTGGCGTCTTTTTCAAGCTCCGTCAGGGGCTCCCTGAATTCCGGGTGAGCTGTATTATCGTCAAGGATAACCTTTGCGTCCGCTGCAATGAATCTTCCTTCCGAAAGGACAAGCGGATTTATTTCAACAAGCAGCGCATTGCTGCCCCTCATAAGACCAAACATTGATTTGATTATCGGAAGAAATTCTTTTTTTGGGAATGTTTCCAGCTTAGAATATGGTATCTTAGTTATTTTTGAAGAATCTTCAATGTCCACGCCGCCTTCCTCAGAAAAAATAATCACGATTCCTTTTTCCTCCCTATCAACTGCAAGAGAAATATAGTACTCTTTTTCTATGCTCAGTTTCTCTTCAAGAAGCACCTCATCGCACGACTTGAAGATTTCAATTATATTTTCTCTTGTTGCGGGCCTTATAAGTCCCATCTTGAATCTTTTCCCGCTCAAAACCTGCGCCTTCGCAATCATATCCGGCATATCGGGCGCTTCTTTGGCAGAAGTTATCAGCTTGCTTTTCGGCACGGGAATCCCATACTTCTCAAACAGCCGTTTTCCCTCGTACTCTTTCAGTCTCAAGATTCATACCCCATTTTTATTGCCGCAAGATTCTCATCCAGGAACTTAGACGGCAGGTATTTCTTGATTTGCTCATTGTCTATCTTGGCTTCCAGCTTTCTGAAAATCTTTCCCAAAAGAACCATGTTGATGACCTTAGGATTATTGCACATTTTCAGCAAGCCCGCCTGCAGCTCCTTGTCTTCCATGTCAAATTCGAAGTCCGGCTTTTCTATAATCGGGTTTTCAATTTTTTTCTCAGATACCGCAAGGCTTACGCTGCTCTTTCCGGATCTCATAAGGGCGCTGTATTTCCTTGTGAGGGCGATATTATAATTGCTGTCTTTCATCACATTTGCCAGGACTGAGCCCACAAGCTGCACTCCCTGCCCTGCTCCGCCTTTTATTATTACATTAACCATTTTTCACTATTCCAAATTCATCATCCTTCAATGGCCTGCTTTCTTCAGTTATCCTGTACCTTTCTTTTATCTCCCCAAATATCTGGGCAGGTGATTTTCCTGACTTTCCGACGTTTGTTACGCACGGATTAATCAGCTCAATGAACGAAAATCCGTCATGGGCCATAGCTTCTTTCAGGCATTTTTTGAAATGCTCTTTCAAAACTGGGGTTGTGCGGGCGTAAAAATATTTTTTATTGGAAAGGATAATCGCCTGGGCATTGACTGCTTCCTGCGCATTTCCTTTTGGAGTGGTGGTTGTTATATTGCCTAATCTTGTTGTGGGGGCAACCTGGCCGCCGGTCATCGCAAACAGCTCATTGTTGTTGCATATGACTGAAATATTGTCATTTCTTCTCGCAGCATGGAGAAGATGATTTCCCCCGATTCCCAACAGGTCGCCGTCGCCGGAGAAGACTATCACATCAAGTTTTGGATTGCTCATCTTCACTCCAACCGCCAAGGGAATTGCGCGTCCATGTATCCCATGAACGGAATCAAGGTTAAAGTAGCCAGCGCCCCTTCCTGTGCACCCTATTCCTGAAATAACTACTGTGTTTTCACTTCCCAATTCATCAATCACTTCGCACGCAGCATAAAAAGTGCCGTACAGCCCGCAGCCCGGGCACCAGCCTATCGGAGTCTCTTTCCTAATTAATTCCTGAAAGCTCATTTTCAATTTCACCCAATGATATTTTTCCTCCCAGCTGGGAGATTAATTTTACTTCTCTCTTGAGGAATGCCTGCAGCTCATGCCTGTACTGGCCGTCATTCATCTCTATAACCACTATTTTTGAATATTTTTTTGCTATTTCTTCAATCTGCTCCACAACTGGAAACAGCCTTATCGGCCTGAATATGCTGTACTTTTCTTTCAACGGAAGTATCACTCGGGAGGATATTCCAAAGGCAATCAAAAGTGTATCAGAATCTTTATTTTCCAAGTATTCAAAAAATTGGTAGTTCTTCGCAGCATTCAGAATTTCTTTCTTCCGGCTGTAATACCATTCCCGGTAAATCATGGGATCTTTTTCTTTTGGGGTATTTCCCTGGCTGGTCAATCCTGTGAAGTGCCTTTTTCCGGTTCCGAGCGGCTCAAGTTTCCTTTTCTTTATTTCAAAATTCACGCCGTCAAGGTCCACTGTTTCAGACATATGGGCAAGAATTCCATCAACAAGGTATATGACCGGGCTGTGTGATTCCTCAGCTGCATTTATCGATTCAATTGCAAGCTTGTAGCATTCTTCCACAGAATTTGGGCTGAACACAATGTTAACATAATCTCCGTGGCTCCCATATCTTGCCTGCATCACGTCGCTCTGCGCCCCAAAAGTTGCCATCCCAGTCGATGGGCCAACCCTCTGGCAGCAGACCACGACCAACGGCACGCCGATTTTGTAGGCATACCCGATTGATTCCTGCTTCAGCGAGAATCCGGGCCCTGATGTAGCAGTCATCGCTTTGCTTCCTGCAAGGGAAGCTCCGATGCACATATTGATTGCCGCAATCTCATCTTCCCCCTGGATGAATTTCACATCTGTCTTTGCAATTGATTCCATAATCTCCGTAGCAGGGGTTATCGGATATGCGGAGAAAAATCCCAAGCCTGCTTTTAGCACGCCTTCAACTATTGCTTCATTTCCTGACAAAAGTTTTTTGATGTTAGCCTACCCCCGTATCAAACAGAATTCGGAACTTGGCTCGGTATTTAAATTTAGCGAAACATAATTTTTGGAGAAATCTGCTAAATGGATTCAGCTTTATTGCTCAAAGCTCTGCCCGCATCCGCATGAGCTGTGGACGTTTGGGTTTGAAATCTTGAAGCCGGCTCCCTGCAGGCCGTCAACATAATCCAGCCTTGCCCCTTTCAGAAATTGCAAATTTTCTTTGCTTATTATTATCTTGACTCCTTTTTCTTCAATTGTCAAATCCAAATCAGTTGTCTTGTCATCCAATTCCAAGCCGTACTGGAATCCCGAGCATCCGCCAGGAACAACTTCAACCCTTAATCCGCTTCCTTCTTTGTTATTTTCTTTCAGAACTTCAATTAATTTTTCAGCTGCTTTGCTCGTGATTATGAAATCTTTTCCTTCCTCAACTTTGTATTCAGCAACTGCTTTGTTTAACTTTGCAATAACTTCATCAACCTGCTCGTCAGTCATTCCGTGGCTTTTGAACCCGTCTTCCAAACTTTCAGAGTAAGAAACATGGCATCCGACGCAATGAACTCCAGCCTCTTGTAATGGTTCTATAACTGCAGGATATTTGGCGACAACATCTCCGATTGTCATATCTTTTGTTATAGTTTGCTTTACTGTCTCCTGTTCCATTCAATTCACCTTAACTATTGTTAAGAATTGGAGTTTTTAAAGGTTTCTTTGTTTTGTTTAATCTTGAAAAAATTTCGCTAAATAGTTGTTGCAATTTTTGAGTCGGTCTTACTAACGATAGGGGCAGTTTTCCTTTTCAATACATTTATTAATAAGTCTATTTGGGTAGCCCCCATCATGAAAAATATTGCATTAATAATGATTCCCAGTTTACTCATTATATTGTCTGGTTGCTCCCAGCAAGACATTTCTAAATTTGCTGAAAAGGCCATTGAAAATCCTCAGGTGTGCGACTCACTAGATTATTCTGGAACGCCTTTTAATCCTGATGTTTGCTACAGCTTTGTCGCTATACAAAGACAAGAAATTGATTTATGTGAAAAGGTTATTGATGCTGAAGCCAAAAAGGGATGTTACTATAATATTAGGGAAATGTTAGGGTTTACAGGCTTATCAGACTGTAAAGAAATACCGGAATTCTCCCCTAAGGTGCCATGCTATCAAACTATTGCAAAAGGAATTACAGATATTGAAGAATGCAACAAATTCCCTGATGATTATCGCTATGTTTGCTACTATGAATTTGCAGCTAGAACAAAAGATGTCTCAATCTGTAATAAATATTTCAAGCCTTTAACCCCACCTGATATCCAAGAGCAAATTAAAAAATTCACAACCGAGGCAAAATCTGAAGGAAAACCAATTAATGAGGATTTCCGACCTTTTGATTATGTATACGATACAGATAGGCATTCAGGATGCTATGATTTTGTGGCGAAGGCAGCAAAACAATCAAACCTTTGCCTTTCGCCAGGATGCGTGCACTATGTTGCCAGAACGGTCAACAATCCAAGAATCTGCTTTGACATTAAAGATTTAAGCTTTGTTGGGAGTGGATATTATGACTTAGACAATGAGCTTGATTACTGTATTGTTAGCGTCATCGCACAACCCGGATACGATACAGTTGATTTTTGCATGCAAGTAAAAAATGAAGGGCAGAGAAATGCATGTTTTAGAGAAATAGCGACCCGAACAGGAAATATTAAATTATGCAAAAATATCAATGTCTCCGACAAATCAACAACAACTGTTACAAGATGTTACATAGATGGTGAAGGCAACAAACAATGTACTGAAGGAGAGCAGCAAACATCATATTTAGATAAAACAGAAGAATATAAAATAAATAATTGCTATCTTAATATTGCTAAAGACCATCCCGAAAAATGTAATGATGCTGCTGAAGATTCAATGAAGCTTAGAAATGCCTGTTACTATGCGATTTCAGGAGCTACTAATAATCCAAGTATTTGTCAAAACATAGTAATCCCAAAAATCGATGATGTAACTTGTGAAGATTATTTGAACAACTATGGTTTAGTTGCAACACCGGAAAAACCATAAGCTATTGCCAAAGTTCGACGAAAAACTGCCATTTGATTCTCGTTCCCGATGTATCATTTCACTTTTTGGATTGAACGGACTTTAAATTTACTCCTTCAGCTTCGTCGGTTGACCTCACCTTATAAGGTCGCGATTTTAACAGAAAGTGATATTAAACGAAAGAAAAAGAAAGGTTTCAGTAACAATATATATAAGTAACCTTGAGCACGAATCTGCAACATGGCAAATTTGGAAATAAATTACAAAGAAATGCTAATAAAAAATATTAGCTATATTATTGTTTCATATTTGATAATTACGCTTATTTTTGGCGCCCTAATAAATGGATTCATAATAGCAGCATATGTTTTACTAATTCCTTTAAGTGTAGCAGGGGGCATAATTCTTAATTATCAATTAACAAAAAAAGTCAACTCACAGAAAAAATGGTTTGTGATTGTAGGATTTGCAATTGGCACAGGATCAATAAATTATAGTTTATTATGGATTTTTATGGAAATGGGTTTTCCTTTTAAGCTTAATCCTTAACGTAGAAAACATTTTTTTACCAAAAGGAACGGCTCGCAGTCACTCTCCAAAATTTTCAATTCATTTTCCAGCTATGGCGGGTTGCCTCACTAGGAAAAATTTCTAGGAGAAAAACTCCATAAAATCCCACAAGTTAACAACGCAATCATTTCACCCTCGCCCCATCTTTAACTTTCTCAACATGAACAATCTCTTTATCCGTCTTCAATTCTTTGTCAAAAACAACCGGATGATTATTTTTAACTGTAATTGTTAATTTTGAAAATTCTTCGTAAGTTAATTCTTTAGTGGAATTTTCATAGCCGTCAAGATAAACTTTATCCCCTGCTTCTGATTTGTCGACAGTCAAAACTCCAACATGCTCACCGTCATCTCCGGCTAATAGCATTCCCTGCGATTCAACTCCCCTTAATTTTGCATGCTTCAAATTTGTGATTACAATTATTTTTTTATTCAATAATTCTTCAGGAGAATAATGCTCGTTCAATCCCCCAACCAACTGCCTTTTTTCACTTCCCAAATCAATCTGCAAAATATATAACTTGTCGGCATTGGGATGATTCTGGACGTCAATTATCTTTGCAACTTTCAAATTAAGCGGGAATAATTTTTCTGTTCTTTCATTAATGGCATTTTTCGCTATTGGATTCTCGTTTATTGTTCCTTTCTCCCCAATCTTAGTTATCAAAATATCCTCCTTTCCGATCTTATGGTTTTTTAAATTAAAATTAATGTCCTTCCATTTTAAATCATGAAGATTCAGTTGCTTCTGCAGTTTGGATGAGAACTCAGGCAAAATTGGTGAAATTAAAATGCTTAAAATCTTTACAATATTCAGGGACAGCCCAAGAACCTTATGAGCTTTTTCTTTATCGGAATTAATCAGCTTCCACGGCTCGTTGTCCTGAAAATACTTATTCCCAATTGCAGATATTGCAAGAATTTCATTCAGTGCAGCGCTTAAATTGTAATTTTCATAATGCTTTTCAATTAATTTTATTTTTTCATTAATTTCATCAATTATTTTTTTATCCTTATCAACGGCTTTAATTTCGCCATCAAAGTTTTTATTCAGGAAGCTCAACGTTCTGTAGCAAAAATTGCTGAGATTTGCAGACAATTCTTTGTTTACCCTTTCAACCAGCAATTCTTCAGAATATTCCCCGTCAGAGCCTAAAGGCATCACCCCGGCCAGATAAAACCTGAACGGCTCGACTCCAAACTTTTCAATCTGCTCAAACGGCTCAATTACATTTCCGGTGGACTTGCCCATTTTTGTCCCTTTTGACAGAATAAATCCATGGACAAACAGCTGTTTCGGCAATTTTACCTTCCCGGAAATCAGCATAGCGGGCCAGAAAGCAGCGTGAAATCTAAGTATATCCTTTCCAATAATATGTATGTCAGCAGGCCACGTTTTTTTGAAAAACTCCTCGTCCCGCCCATATCCGGCGCCGGTTATATAATTTGAAAGCGCATCGCACCATACATACATTACCTGCGAATCATCATCAGGCACGGGAATCCCCCATGGAAGCGATGTTTTCGGCCTTGAAAATGAAATATCTTCTGCAATTTTTAAGAATGAAAGTATCTCATTTTTTCTTATCTCGGGGACTATCTTAAATTCATCTGCTTCAATTTTTTTTGCTATTTTTTCCCTGTATTTTGAAAGCCTGAAGAAATAATTTTCTTCCTCGACAGTCTCCACATTTCGGGTTGGATGGTTAGGGCATTTTCCGCTCTCTAATTCTTTCTCGGTCTTGAACGCCTCGCACCCGGTGCAGTACAGTCCCTTGTACGTTTTCTTGTAAATATCCCCGCTCTTGACAAGCCCTTTCCAAAGCTTAGTTACGCCCGGATAATGGGTTTTCTTATCCGACGTCCTTATAAAATAATCATAGGAAATATTCAGCTTTCCAAACAGGTCCTTAAAAATCGAAACATTCTGATCGAGAAATTCCAGGATTTGCTTCCCTTCTTTTTGAGCGCTCTGCCAGTTCTTTAGCCCGTGCTCGTCCGTTCCGGTCTGAAAATAAACCTCCTTTCCAAGAAGGCGGTGGAATCTTGCAACTGCATCAGACTGGACTATCTCAAGCGCATGCCCCAAATGAGGGGCTGAATTCGGATATGCAATTGCAGTTGTAATGTAAAATTTTTTCTTTGTGAATTTTGCCACCTTGAATTATGAATAAATTAATCATTTAAAAATATATTGCTTAAATTTCATTTCTTTTTCCCGGAACTTCTTTTTTCATTTCCCTTGTTGTTCATATGGTCTTCCATCAATTCCATCTGTATCCTTTGAATCTCAAGCAGCCTCTGCCATTGGTGCGACATCAATTGGTCAATCTTGGAGTTGATGTGCCTAATCTCAAGTTCAGCCTTTAAGTCAGTCTTATAGTCATGCTCCGCCCTTAGGCTGTCTTTCTGCGCCTGCCTTATCTGGCTCATCAGGATAATTGGGGCCTGCACAGCCGCTATGCATGACAGAACCAAATTAAGCAGGATGAAAGGGAATGGGTCAAAAGGCTTCCACAGTATAATCGCGTTTACAGCCATCCAGGAAAATAAAACTACAAAAAAAATGATGATGAAAGCCCAGCTGCCAACAAACGATGTCAGCCTGTCCGCAACCCTCTGGCCAAAAGTCAGCTTTTTCTCGAATTCGGCATTGACGTTTCGTGCCAGGACATCGTGTTTTTTCAGGCTGTCGACAACTGACTTGTCAAGATGAGTGAGCTCCCCCCTTTCAGTCTCCAGAACATCCTGCACGTGCTCAATCCTGAATTTATTTAAATCAGAATAGCAAATATGCCCCTTGGAAGACCATTTTGGAAATTTTTTCCTGATTGTCGCAACCACCGAATCGCGAACCATTTCTGCCGGAAGAACTTCCCTTAAAGCTTTTTTCTGGTTGCAAATCTGGCAGACTACCGTATCAGCGTGGCTCATAATCCATCTATGAATTTTGCAGGTTAAATAATTTTCTATCTTCCGGCATTAGCCATTTTGCTCTCAAGAAATTCCTTTAAAGCCATAAAAAGCTTTAAATACTATCAACAATATAACCCTTTCGGGATGGAAAATAAAAAACTAGGCATAGTTATTTTGTCAATCAGCATAGCTGCAGCAGTGCTTGCATTCAGCTTTCTCGGGGTTCTGGGCAGGCAAACAACGGCGCTTCAGTGTTTCCCGACAAGCGAATGCCAGCGCGTTTCGTCGTTAATAGGGTTGTCGCACGTTGCAGTCGGATTGATTTCTTTTATTGCGTCTCTTGGGATTTACCTTTTATTCTTCAGCACGGGCGAAGAGGCAATACTAAAAAGGCTTGAGGAAGAAAAAAACACAAAGATTGAGCACGACAAGTTTGGATTAATCCTGAAATCAATGGACGCGAACGAGCAAAAAGTTCTGAAAGCCGTAAAAGAGCAGGATGGAATCACGCAGTCAACTTTAAAATTCAGGACAGACTTGTCAAAATCCAAAGTGAGCCAGATTCTTACAGATTTCGAGAAAAAGCATTTAATCACAAGAGAGCTTAAGGGAAAAACTTATTCTGTTCACTTGATGGACAATTTTTGATTTGTTTAACCGCTTCCAATAAAATCCTTTTCACCACATTGAAGTATTAACAATCATTTTTAAAGATTAAGCCAGAGATTTGCAATAATGGCTGAGCTAAAGAGAGTTCTGGGGTTCTGGACCATACTATCCCTGTCAATAGGCTCCATAATGGGCACGGGGTTGTTTTTTGGCCCTGAAATAGCCTCAAGATATTCCGGAAATGCTTCAATCATCGCATGGATAATCCTAAGCATAATTGCAGTCTATATCAGCTTCTATTTTGCAGAGCTCGTCTCCATGTACCCAAAAGCAGGGGGTATTTATGAATTCAGCAAGCATGCATACAGCAGATTTTTTTCTTTCATGATGGGATGGACCGCGTGGATAGTAGGCAATTTGACGACCGCTTTGCTTATCGTGGCTGCCACAGATTACCTGATTACAGATTCTTCGCAGGTAACCCTAAAAGTGCTGATAAGCATAGCCTTCATAATTTTATTAAATTTAGTTGCATATTTTGGCATTGAGGCAAGCGCAATAATGCTTGTAATTTTTGCAATTATCCCGGCATTGGTTCTGCTCTCCATTATATTTCCTGGATTTTTCCATTTAAACTATGGCAACTATTCCCCATTTTTCAGTTTTGGGCTCTCGTCTATATTTTTGACTGTCTTTTTTATGGCTGAAAGTTTTTTTGGATGGGAGGGCGCCACTTACCTTGCCGAGGAAACGCAGGAGCCCGAGAAAGTCATACCAAAAGCCATTGTCATAGGCACTATAATTGTTGCCCTTCTCGGAGTTTTTGTCACATTGATTTCTTTGGGAGTGATCCCATGGAAAGTTTTGGCCGATTCAAGCGCTCCGCTTTCAGTCGTTTCAAAATCCTTGCTCGGGGGCATTGGAACGGATATTATCAATATCGGAATTTTCATATCGCTTGTAGGCTCTGCCGCCGGCGGCATAGTAACCATGCCCAGGCTGATTCTTGCACTGGCGAGGGACAAGCTTTTCATCGCGCAGTTCAGCAGCATTCATGAAAAATTCAGGACGCCCTACAAGGCAATAATTTTCCAAACCATTGTCTCTCTGCTGATATTTGGCATGACTTTCGGAAAATACAAATCACTTCTGAGCCTTGTGCTGCCGCTCGGGTTTGTGATGTATTTTTTCATAATTTTATCTGTGGTTTTGCTGAGAAAAAAAGAGCCGCTGGCTCCAAGAACAATAAGAGTTCCGTTTGTAAAAATGGGCTCATTTTTTTTGATGGCGTTTATGCTGGCTATTGTGGCAGTATGGATTTTTCCCGCTTTTGGAAGCATCAATTACAGCTCACTTAATATACTAAAATTTGGATTCTCGCTGATTTTTGTCGGCGTGCCGATTTATCTGCTGCTTGAAATATACTATAATCCTGACACGATAATAAAAATCAATGATTCACTTGCTTATCTCACCCTATGGATGGAAAGGTTCATCCTGCCCAAGGGCATAAGGGGGGAATTGCTGGCCCTTCTTGGGGATGTCAAGGGAAAGAAAGTTCTTGAATTTGGATGCTCTGTCGGAACTCTTACTATATACCTTGCCCAGGCTGTGAGTACAAGGGGGAGGGTTTACGCAACAGACTTGTCAAAAAATGACCTTTTAATAACGAAAAAGAGGCTGATTAAAAGAGGCCACTTGCATGTCATCATAATCCACGACGAGCACCAGATAAACAGGGTTCATCCGTCAATACCTCACGTCGATGCCATTGTAAGCGTCGGAATGATGGGCTATCTTCAGGATGTCAAAAAAGTGCTGAGAGAAATGAGGGAGCTTCTTCCGTACGGCGGCAAAATAGTGTTTTTGGACTACGTGGATTTTTTCAAGGTCATACCAAATGTTGCGTGGCTTTCAAGCGACCGCACGATTGAAAAAATTTTTCGGGAAGCCGGCTTCTCGGTTTTTGTCACGAGAAGAAAAGGCATGTTCTGGAACTACGTCTATGTTTATGGAATCAAGTTCCATGAGGATATACCATACATCTAAAAGCCTAACTTGGAGAAGTGTTATTAATATAAACTATGCCTTGGAGCTTCCACACTTTATTTGTGCCCTTTGAAATATTTCCGGTCACGTTGGAAGGAAGAAATCTTACAAATTCGTAATCCAGGTAATTAACGGTCAGCTCCCGGTTGTCTGTCATGGTTATAGTATAGCTTACGCCGTTTACTGTCTGCGGCATACTAAATATTCTTATGTATCCATCATTGACTGATTTGGCTATATCAATTTCACGGTACGCGAAACCGGCAATATCCTCTGCAGTCTTCCTGTTGCCTTCTTCCTTTGCCTGCAGCATGTTGGAGCTTGTGACGGCAAGAAATCCGAGCACGACAAGGAGCATGAACGAAGCCAGAGATACAAACTCTACTGCAGACTGGGATTTGCGGAAAAATTTTTTAATTTTTGCATGGCTCATTTTAAACTGTCGAAATGTTTACAGAATTTTTGTCAACCGCCTCTATCTTGACTTTTTTCAGGCCGGAGTTTCCGAGGCCCGGGATCGCGCACCTGTTAATAGAACATTCTGAGCCGTCGGTTGTCATATTTACTGCCGAGAAAAAAACGAGCTCCGACACTCCAAAAGTTGTTGAAATGTTAAGGACAAATTCCCGCCCGTCGATTATTTGGGCTGCCACTATGTTGTCCGGAACATTCAGCTCGATCACAGTTTTCGAGCCCTGGCCCGAGTAGAATATCGTCTCCGACGTGTCAACTATGTTTCTGCCTATTTTGGTTGCCTGCGCATCCGTTATTTCCTGGCCCGATTCCTTGGAATAATTATAAAAAAGATAAGTCGTGGGCACCATAATCGCAAAAGTCAATGCCACAACTAAAAGATACTCCATTGAGGCCTGGGATGCGCGCGAGCTTGCAGCGCGCTCCAGCAGGCATCTTCCATTAAGTCGTGACTTTGCCATTTATCTTACCATTTACTTTATGAATTGGATGGGAAGGCGTATTGACTGCGAAATAATCCATCGACACCGCTAACTCGACTCTTTCATCCGGAAGATAAGCTCCCCCGCTGCATTCTGTAAAGGTGAAATCTTTCTGCGTTGCATGCGCCCAGCTTATGGGAGTTGCGTCTGCAGTGCATGAAATCGGAACAGTGGCGTCGTTTGTTATGGAAATAGACTGAATCTGTATGTCCTCGCCCAGGTTGTTAACAAGCTTGAGCCTTACTTCTGTGGGCAGCAGGCTGAAATCAAGGCATTTCAGCTGGGACGGAAAAATGCATTTCTGCGGCAGGTATTTGCTGAAATCAAAAATTCCGAAATAATACAGGGTGCTTATAGTGACGGCAATTACAATAAAAGCCCATGCATAGGTTGTGAGAAATTCCAATGCCGCCTGCGATTTAATTTTCATTCTGCCTCCTTTGACTGACAACCCCATTTGAATGATAAAATAAAAATCTAAGAATGAGAATATAAAATTTGTGTTTTATATTACTCCTGCGTACACTTCCCCTTTCACTTGGCGGGAATAGCTACTGCCACTTGAAATCGTATTATAGGTTATCGTTACTAAAATCTTTCCTTTTTCACCTGATATCAGCCCACCGAAAGGGTCGCACGCAGTCCATGCTAAATCCTTCAATTCGCCCGATTTCCAAGATGTTGGGTTAGCAGGTGGTGTGCAAGTAAGCGCTGTTGTGCTCTCTACACTCAACACCATCGCACTCACATCAATTGCCTCACCCACATTATTCTTAAGCCTAATCTTCACCTGAGGGTTCGGTGCTGCTCCAGTCGCAGCAATTTGATAATCCAGGCACTGAAATTCGGCCCCAAAAGTGCACCTACCAGGAAGCACTTTGCTGGGGTTTAATATCCCAAAGTAAGCAAGGGTCCCTATCATAATCAAAATAACCAAGAATGCCCAACCATAGGTCGTCAAAAATTCCAACGCGGCCTGCGCCCTTTTAAGATTCATAATCATGTTCTCACCATCCTTTTTGAAAATCCAAATCATACCTTTTCTACAATATATTTATAAATCTTTCTATTTTGGCGATAAAAATTATGCGTTCTGCCTGAAAGCCACGTATTTCTCGTCCACATTTACAAAATCAGATTTTGTTTTTGCATCAAGCCTGTCGAGAATTGTGTTTATTGCCACGAAAGATATTGCAATTCCAGATGCAAACAGCAGCCTTTCATAGGCGACGACCGGTATCAAGGCAATCCATTTCGCCGGAGTCATTGGGACAACATAATTCCAGACTGCACCTCCGACCGCGTGCGCCGTTAAAGTCGCCCCGAGGCTTTTCAAAAAAACTTTGTCACTGTATTTTTTGGGAAGAAGCTTTATCACTATGGGGATTGTCCAGAAAAGCGTGAAGAACCACACCTGCCTTCCGACCGGATGGGCTATAAAGATTATTATTGCAGCTATCGGCACAAAAAAGCTCAGCTTGTCTTTTTTCGTTCCAAAATACCATGCTGCAAAAAGCATAGGAGCCAGTCTCAGGACACCGATTAAAGTGAACGCCTTTCCCAAAACTAAATAGCTTGAAATTTCTGCAATTAATACTGAAAGGATACCCACAACCGGACCGAGAAACGAGCCCGCAACAGGGCCGAAGAACTGGAACAGCGTAAAGAACTGGTTATCTGCACCGATTAATTTTGAGAAATTTATCCTGTCACCGACAAAAACAAGAACGCTGAATATCAAAAGGAAAAAAATCCCTTTCTTGGTAACCAGCTTGTTGAGCTTCATCATATTCACCCATTGCTTTTGATTTATGATTTCTTTAAATAGTTTTCTGTTAAAGGTTAATTGTGCCTAATTCGCAACAAAATAAAATACGCCACAAATCCAGATTCATTCCAATTATTTTTTTCGCAAACCTTTAAAAACGGCGCTTCTACACTGAACCTTATGAAAATAATGATGGTTGAGGGAAGATACAAAGGGGAAATTGACCTCTCCAAACTTGACACATCCGTACTGCCAAAGAACATTGGGCTGGCTACTACAGTCCAGTTCCTTGATTATGTTGACAGGATGAAACAATTTTTGCAGAGCAATGGAATCAAAGTATATACAGACAAGATAAGGCAAAAATATGAAAGCCAGCTCCTCGGCTGCGACCAGGGAGGCGCAGAAAAAGTAAAGGACAAGGTTGATGCTTTTCTTTATGTGGGAACCGGAGTTTTTCATCCATTGGGAATTGCAATAAACATTGACAAGGAAGTTTTCTGCTATGACCCGTTGAATGCCATAATGTCAAGAATCGACCGAAAGCAGGTCGAAAGGTACAACGCAAAAAGAAAAGGCGCCTACTTAAGATTTCTCAATTCAAAAGAAATTGGCTTTCTGGTTTCACTGAAGCCCGGCCAGAACAATTTTAAAAAAGCTGCCGAGTGGAAGAACAAGCTGAAAGAAAAAAACTGTTATATATTCGCATTTGACACCCTTGATTTCAGCCAGATTGAGAATTTTCCCTTTGTTGAATGCTGGGTCAACACAGCGTGCAACAGGATATTAGATGATTATGACAAATTTCCAAAGCCCCTGGTGGACTTAAGCGACATAGAGAAAATGGAACTAGTTGCGGTAAAAGTAGGCTAACTATTTTTTCTTTTTGTTGTTGTCTGACATCATGTAAATCAGCGTCTTTATCTCATTCAATTCCTTTTTCGAAACATCAACCATAACGCTTAGCAGAATAAACATGACCAGCAGCGAAAGCCAGCTGAATATCGCAATTATCATCAGCCAGCTTATCTGGCCGCTCTCCGCCCTGTAAGCTTGGTTAATCAATTGAAACCCAAGAACAGATGCGCCTATTCCGACAACGAGAAGAACAAAATCAAATACACTCATTCTGTTTTCTGCCATCAGTATGCTCCTTTTTGGAGTCCTTAGCAAACTATTATTTAAACTTTCTCTTTTGGGATTTTACTGCCTGCCCTTCCGGGAATACCCAAAAATTATTACTATCACCAGAACAAAAGCAACAAACGCACCCAAAACAATCCACATAAGCGCAGGAGTGCCTGAAATTGAAATATTTTGCAACAAACGTGGTCCCGAGTTATTGTCGCTTCCAGCTTGAATCGGCTGATTTGGAATTGATATTGTATTCTGGTTTGTATTTTGCACCGTCCGATTTTGAATTACAGCTGAGCCGCAATCCCTCAAATCAAGATTCAATATCTCACGGTCGAACAGTACAGTAGATCCCCTCCAGTACAAGTTTACCATTATAGGGTACACGCCAGGCAAGATTTTTGGTGAAATTTCCAATGGCAGGATTTTTGTGTATTTTCTACCCTCATCATCCGCATCGTTCGAGGAATCCAGCGATATTCCCTTGTCAATGGAATTTATGCCAAGGCCGCCTGACTTGAATTCAAGAGCAATATCCTCTTCATCATTTGAGCCGAGATTCATTATGTCAGCGGATATTTTTGTTTTCCTGTTGGTGCAGTCTAGTATGCTTGGGTTCAGCTGGTATTTCACTATCTGAATGTCGTGGCTTAGTTTCTTGACTTCCAGCTTAAGCTTGTTCTCCGTAAAATAAAAAGTGCCGTTTCTACCTTCTCCCTGCGCATCAATAAAAACATCATAAGTTCCAGTTGCTGCATCAAGCGGCACAGGGAATTTTATGTCCACTAGTGTGTCATCTCCGCCTTCAAGTTCAAAATCATCGCTGTCTTCATCCATATCAGAGCCGCCATCTATGCCAACTATTATAATTCTAACAAGAGCTTGGCTTATTCTATCCCCCGGGCCGCTGCCGCTTGGGGCGTTTTCCATTCTGACCGTGAAAGTCACGTTTGAGCCCGGGAATATGTCAGCATTTATCCTGGAATTGTTGGCCAGGCCATCAGCAAAATCTACCCTGGTTTTGTGCTCGAGCTGGTATGTGTATGCCTCACTGTAGTCCACGCTCATCCTCATCTCCGTAATTTCAAGCCCTCTCGCCGATATGCCTAAAGCTAGCAGAATTGCGAACAATGCGGCAAATATTATCAGTTTCATTTTTGTAGTTATTAGTTAGTAGTTATTTTATATATATAAATGTTATGGTTTCCTGCAGAAGAAAATTACATCCTTGTCTTCTCCCACAGCGTTATAAACCTCAAAATTCTTGTGAATAATCCCAATTATTTTATCAAATTTTTCTGATTTTTTCAGCACGCTGAAGACAAAATCATTTTTGCCGGCCCTTTTGGCTTCATTGATTGATTTTTCAGCATCATCAAAATTATGCATTGCAGTCACTGAAATAACCCAGTCAAATGAGCCGTCCCTGAATGGAAGCATTTCAGCAATCCCTATAATTTTGTTTTTATTTGGATTATTCTTCAAAAGCCCCATGCTGGGGTCTATGCCAACAACAAAACAGCCGAAATCCGAGGACATGCCGCTTCCGCACCCGACATCAAGAAGTTTTGAATTATTTCTTATCTTAATTTTGGATTTTATGATGTTCAGTTTTTTAATCTGCTCATCCCTGTAAAGCTCGTCGTATCCTTCCGAAATATGGTCATAATAATCCATAAATCCGGCTTATTTCGGATATTTAATAATTTTTGTTTATCGAAAAGAATAAATAAGTGCAATTCTTCCACAGAGGATTATTACTGATTATGGAGGATGCAGCTTGAAAAAAATATTGTTTGTGGTTTTATTGGTCTTGCTTGCGGGATGCGCCAAGTCTAAGGATTTCTCTTACGGGCTGGATCAAATGAATGCGGTTAATTCAAAATATGGCATAACATCCAATTCTTACCTAGCAGATGTAAATCAGATTGACGCGATTGTGAACTCATACAAAGAGCTGAAAGAACTTAAGCTGGACAAAGACCAGGAAGCTTTCAATGAGCTTGTGGATTACCGGTTGCTCGCTTTCGAGTCAGACAGGCAATTTGTCAACAGCCTCAAATACGGCGATTCCGGCACGACAAAAAAAGGGTTCGGATGCAAGAGACGGCCCCTGATAATTGAAACTGTGAAACTCAAGAATGAGTCTGCTTTAATGGGTTTTGAAGCCATCAGCAAGCTCAAGGAGTTTGTGGATAAATACCCGCAAAACTCCAAACTGGCCAACTTGTCTCAGAAAGATGTCATGTTCCTGAATGCCAGCTTTTACGAATTGTCAAAAGATGCCAATAGGGACAGCAGCACAATAAACCATTTCTGCCCGGAAAACGTTACGTTAGAAATATACCGGCAAGGGTTCAGGAAAATCGAAAATCTGAGTGAGGAATTCATAAACAGCCTCACTTACGAACAGGCGGTAAAATTGTGGAAGCAGATAAGTGGGATAGAATAAAATGGCGCTGAAAAAACCGAAAAGCGTGGAAGAGTGCGTATACTTTACCAACAGGGCTACTGACTCGGGCCGGACAATAGCATGGGTTTTCAGGAAAGAATGTCCTAAATGCAAAAAAGGAATAATGGGCAAGCCTCAAAAAAAGGGCGGCAAAGTTGACAAAAAAGCCGGCCATTATGACTGTTACTCCTGCAGCTATCAGGAAAGTAATGAGCAGGTGGAAAACAGCCTAATTTTAAATGTTGAATACAAATGCCCGCACTGCGGCAACGAGGGCGAAACAACCTCCGAATACAAAAGAAAGTCATTTCAGGGAGTGCAGTCTTATATTTTTGAATGCCAGAAGTGCCATCAGAAAATACCAATCACAAAAAAATTAAAAGAGCCGAAAAAGAAAGCCAAAGAAGTGGATGCAGATGAACAGTCTGACTGACCTCGTAAGATTCCTGCTGGGTTTTTTCCTATTATTTATGTTATTGATGATGATTATAGGGGTGGCCCTGACCATATTCTGGATTTGGATGATAATTGACTGCGCAAAAAGAAATTTCAAAAAAGAAAATGAAAAAATTGTTTGGATACTGGTAATTGTTTTATTGAATGTGCTCGGAGCAACAATTTATTACTTTGCTGTCAAATTTCAGGATAAAAATAAAGCGAAGAAGAAAAAATAAACTAACACGCCTACAATCTTACTGATGCAAGGACGGATATGGAATTGTTTACTGGATGGGTTTTCACTTCCACAAATAAATTGTTGACTCGTAAAACAAACTCTCTGTCTAAATATATGGCAGCCAAATGATAATCTTTCATACCTTCAAAAAGTCCAAACCTGCTATACATATTTGAAATTGCCCTCAATCTGTAATAAACTGCATTTCTTGTTTTAAGTGGCAATTTTGCCAACCTTTCCCCATACAAGCTTAATACTTCATCATATTTTTCAGGCTCATCAATGAAAAGTGCAGTTTTCTTAAATTTGGAAGGCTCACAATTCGCAAGATAGATATAAAGGGCATAATCGCAATAAACTTCTAATTCTCTTCTAACAGCAAGTTTATTAGAAAAATTTTCAATTCTCGCTTCCAACACTGGCTGCATAGTCTGCTGTCTTACTGTTAAATTTATAAAACTTGCTACGTAAGGTTATTTCCTGGACTTTTCAAACAATTCACTGACTTTTTTCCAGTTAACTAATAGAATTTTATGAACTATAGGCTCAATTATATATTTTTCAGTAGCACTGGACATCCCCGCCTAAGGTATATCAAGGATAACCCCTGCTAATTCTGAAAAAGAGAATACGCAAAACTGCCAAATAATGATTTTCCGTTTGCTTCGCAAATGTTGTTCAAACCTAAAATCAATTACGCAGTTTCGCTTAACATGTCGAAAATCGCAGATTTTCGAGCATCATCAAAAATCTTTGATTTTTGAGATTCTCTTTTTCGTAAGGCTCCAAAGTCTTTGTAAAACAAAAAACTTTGGAGGTTGATTAAAATGAATTCAATGAAAATAAAACTAAATAAAAAAGTAAAAAAGGAGTTAATATTTCCTGCAAGTATTTCAGAAGATTTGGCTTATATATGTGGATTTATGGCAGGCGATGGTAGTATCTACACTAGAATGAGCAAGCACGATTATATCATTAAGTGTGTAGGTAATCCAAAAAGTGAAAGAGAATACTACCATAACACAATCGGTCCTTTGTTTAAGGAATTGTTTAATTTGAATGTAAATCTTAAAATACAAGACTGCGGTGAAACCTATGGATTTGTTGTATATTCTAAAAAATTACTTACTTATTTGACCAAGAATGTAGGATTGCCTTGCGGAAAAAAATATGAATCACTCAGAATACCGCCTATCATCAAGAATAATCAGAAATTACTGATAGCCTTCTTAAGGGGATTAGCAGATACTGATTTTTATCTAGGTTTAAAAAGAGGAGGTAAAATAAATCCTTTTTATCCTGTTATAACCGGTTCTTCTAAATCATTTGACTTTATGAGCGAAGTAGCTTACAAATTTGAACAGCTAGGGTTTAAAGTTTCTAGATATTTTAATTACAAACAACTAGATGACAGGTTTAAGAAGGGTTATTTTATCATAAACCGAGTTGAGTTATGCGGTCATGAAAACTATAAATTATGGATGAAGTTAATAGGCTTTAAAAATCCTAGACACCTAATTAAGTGCAAATTAATGTCAAAACAATATACTTAACAGTTATTTTTCCCAAACATTTTTATAAGCATTATTTCTTTGTTTGTTAAATTAAATAAAATAGGTGAACTAATGTTAATCTGCGGCATTGATGAAGCTCGTCGTGGTCCAATAATCGGAAGTATGGTAATGTGCGGCGCCATGATGGAAAAAAAGGATTTGCCTAAAATAATCGCGCTAAAACCAAAAGACTCAAAATTAATGACCAGAGAAGAGCGTGAAGAATTATATCCTAAACTATTGTCAGTTCTAAAATATTATCACGTTTTAATAATTCAGCCTGATGAAATAGATAAAGCCGTCAAAGGCGCAGACGGATTAAATCTAAACAGATTGGAAGCACACAAGCAGGCGGAAATTCTGAATGAATTCAACCCAGGCCAGGCAATAATCGACTGCCCGAGCAATAATATAGATTCTTACAGAATTTATTTGAAAAAATTATTGAAAAATAAGAATGTTGATTTGATTCTTGAGCACAAAGCCGAGCGTTACCCATTAGTCGCGGCAGCTTCAATAATCGCGAAAGTTACAGGAGACCGGGAAATAGAAGCTACAAAAAAAGAGCTGGGAATAGACTTCGGCTCCGGCTACATGTCGGACCCAAAGACAGTTGCATTTCTCCAGAAAAATTTTGAAAAATATCCTGAACTGTTCAGGAAAAGCTGGTTTCCGTACCAGGAGTTGGTGAATAAAAAATTCCAGAAGAATTTATCAGATTTCGGCCAGTTTCTTAAGGAAGAAAAGAAGCACAAAGGCCATACTCTGGAAGATTTGAAAAAACTAGAGGACTTCGGCTATCATTTCGAAAAGCCCAAATCAGAGCACGAATTGGCAATAATGAAAGGCCCATGCACGATAATTCTCTACAAAAACGGAAAATTATTGATTCAGGGCAAGCAGGAAGTCAAGCAGTCGGTGCAGAAAATGCTGGATTTTTCGTAGAATTAAATAAGAGGCACCAACAAGTTTTACTTTCATGGGTGGCTGGAGGGCTATCTAAAACCGGTTTAGTGCATTCAGTGCTCCCTCCGTAATGAATTTATGTCATAGTCATATTTTTTTCGAAAACTTTAATAACAACCATTACAAGAAATTTCTTTATGAACTATTTAATAAAAAAAGACCTGGTTTCTGTTTTGAATGATTTAATCCAGACTCTGAGGGAAAGAAAAGAAACTGATATCGCTGAGATAAAGCTGTTAAGCAACCACATCATTCATAACGCCAGCGTTTTTCAGGATGAAGATTCAATTTCTGTTGCAATTTTGATTTATTCGCTGTCGAAAATAATAGAAAGGAAAGAAAAGGAAATTGATTTTAATAAAATTATAACCATGATTAGTTCTGCAGCCTCAAGCCTGAAAAGCAACAATGATGACGGGTTCAGAAAATCCATCAGGGATACATTCAGTTTCATAAGAACCATAGACCACGGCTTGAGGTTATACATAAATGAAGTCATAAACCAGGCCCAGATAAAGAAAGGCTGCAAATTGTGCGAGCACGGCATTTCCGTTGCGAGGGCGTCGGAAGTTTTGGGAATTTCAAGATGGGAGCTGATGCACTATCTCGGAAAAACCACGGTAATAGACCAGTTTAATGGCCCAGTCAATATTTCCGGCAGGTTAAAATTTGCAAGGAGCCTGTTCGAATGAAATCTATTATATTTGATGCAGGCCCTATAATCAGCCTGGCAACCAACAATTTATTATTTATCCTTCCGCCGCTGAAAAAACAATTCAGCGGAAAGTTTTACCTGACATCAAGCGTAAAAAAGGAATTGGTGGACAGGCCTTTTGAAATAAAAAAATTCAAGTTTGAGGCAATCCAGATTGAAAAGCTGATTGAAGACGGGGTTCTGGAAATCATAGACAGCGATTTCATCAGAAATGAAAGCCCAAGGCTGCTGGAAATGGCAAACACTTCTTTCAGGGCTTTTAATAATAATATGCAGCTCGTTCATTTCGCGGAAATGTCGGCGCTGGCAGCAGCCATAACCCTAAATGCTGATGCGGTTGTTATAGATGAAAAAACCACGCGGCTGATGATGGAGAACCCGAAGCTGCTTCTTGAAATCCTGAAGAAGACCTTGCACACATCAATAAATATCAATGAATCCAATTTAAGGGAATTCAGGAGCAGGACAAAAAACATAAGGGCAATACGCTCGATAGAGCTTGTCGCAGTTGCGTACGAGCACGGCATTCTGGATGGCTACATAACCAAGATTCCGGATGCAAAAAGAAATTTGCTTGAAAGCGTTTTGTGGGGGGTAAAGCTCAGCGGCTGTGCTGTCTCAAGGGACGAGATAGCCCAAATTCTAAGAATGGAAGCAAAATAATCTGATTATTTTTTAATATAAGGAACTTTGAATAACCCGCTAATTTTATATATTTGATTCAAAATTACCTATAAGTTTAACAACAACTTTTATATATTATGCACTCATTCTTGAGGTTGTGGGACTGTGATAAAAGGCCAGGTTATCTCCGGGGAATTTGGAAGAATCGTTGCAAGGCAAAAATCAGGCCAGTCCATGGAAATTGGGGAGCTGCTGATTTCCGATTCGCCTGAAGGAAAAATTCTCATGCAGGTTTATGATTTGGTTTACGGCAGCCAGATATCGCAGCAGAATTTAGAATTAATTGCGGGAATGAAGCTGGAAGAAAACGCGGACTTGGATTTCTTCGACCCGAATTTAAGAAACTACATGCTTGCAATGCTGAAAAGCCTGCTCACAATAAACAGCAAAAACGCATCCGTAAGCAAATCCCTGCCGAACTTTTTCTCTGAAATAAGGGAATTAAAAGAAGAAGACTTATCCTTTTTGTCAAAGCCAAAAAACCCTTTGCTTGTTGGCAATCTGAGGTCTGGCTCAAAAATACTGGACGTCCCGATTTATCTTGACGGGGAAAAAATTTTCTCCCACCATATTCTGATAGCGGGAACAACGGGCCGCGGAAAATCCGTGTTAGTGTCAAACCTATTGTGGAATGTAATGGGAAAAAATTACTGCGGCATTTTGGTTTTGGACCCGCACAACGAATATTATGGCACGGCAAAGCTTGGATTAAAAGACCATCCACAAAAGGAAAATCTTGTTTATTACACGTCAAGAAACGCGCCGATAGGAACAAACACTTTAAGAATAAATCTTGAAACAATCAGGCCGCATCATTTTGACGGCGTTGCTGATTTCTCGGACGCGCAGAGGCAGTGCCTGAACCTTTATTACAAGGAGTACGGAAACAAATGGATTGAATCAATAATTTTGGAAAAAACACTAAGCATAAAGGATGCATTTAAGTCAGATACATTGGCGGTTGTCAAGAGGCGCATGCTTTATCTTCTTGATTTGGATTTTTCAAACAATCAGCTTTTCTGTGGCGGAATTTTCCAGCTGAATGCCGGCCACACAGCAATAGGCGACATATGTAGGCATCTTGAAGACGGAAAGCTTGTCATTGTTGACACTTCGAATTTTTCAGGCAGCATTGAGCTGTTAATCGGAAGCTTAATAGCGAATGAAATTTTTAATAAATACAAGAATTACAAGATGCACGGAACTCTGGATTCAAAGCCGGTAATATCAATAGTCCTTGAAGAAGCGCCAAGGGTTCTCGGCAAGGAAATACTTGAAGCCGGCCCGAATATTTTCTCAACAATCGCAAGGGAAGGGCGCAAATTCAAGGTTGGCCTGACTGCAATAACTCAATTGCCCTCATTGATTCCAAGGGAAATTTTGGCGAACATAAACACGAAAATAATTCTGGGAATTGAAATGAAGCCCGAGCGCCAGGCAATTATAGACAGCGCCGCCCAGGATTTAAGCAACGATGACAGGACTATCGCTTCTTTGGACGTCGGGGAAGCGCTGATAACAAGCAATTTCGCAAAGTTTGTGACTCCGGTCAGCATACCTGATTTTGAGAAAATCGCAAAGAGCGCAGTAAAAATTAAGCAGGAAGTCATTGAGTTCAGCGAACTAAATTAATTTTTTATAATTTCTCAGAAATTAAAAAACCCATTGTAAAAAAAGAAAAAAATAAAAGAAAATAATTTATCTTTTTTTCTTTCTTCCGCCCCTGTTCATCTTTGTCATCGCGACATTTCCTTTCTTGTCGACAAAGTAAAGGTAGCCTGCTTTTCTCTTTACGCCGCACTTGTGAAGCACTTCCTGCTTCTTGCTTGACTTCTTTCCGGCTCTTGCCATCTGAACTCTTGCAGCATTGCCGTCCTTATTTACAAAATACAGGTATCCACCCTCTCTCTTAAGCCCACACTTACATACTACTTCTGCCATTAAATCACCTTTTAATTGTTTTAAGATTGTGAACGACAATTTGCTTATATAGTTTGCGGTTTTGAGGAGGGGATTTGGCATTTCACATGATAAAAAATAATCAATGGGTGGGTGGAGGGCTATCACAAATACTTTGAGTGAAACAATAATATTCCCTCCCTGAATATTTATGTTAAAAGTTTAACCCAATATATATTCAAATACATTTAAAAAACGTTAAACATTACCCTAAGTATGAAATTTGCCCACATGGCGGACTGCCATATAGGAAGCTGGCGCGACCCAAAGCTAAAGGATACAAGCACTCATGCTTTCATCAAATCAATAGATAAATGCATAAAAGAAAAAGTTGATTTTATTCTGATAGCAGGAGACCTGTTCAATACTTCTTTTCCAAGGCTGGATAACTTAAAAACAGTTGTAAGCAAATTTAAAAAATTGAAAGATTTGGATATTCCCGTTTATATCGTCCCCGGCTCGCATGATTACAGCCCAAGCGGAAAAACAATTCTGGATGTTCTGGAGGAAGCCGGGATGTTCATAAATGTTTTTAAGGGAACTGTTGAAGACGGAAAACTGAAATTAAATTTCACAGTAGACAAAAAAACAGGGGTGAAAATCACAGGAATGCTGGGAAAAAGGGGAACTTTAGAGAGGTTATATTATGAGAAATTAATTTTAAACAATCTGGAAGACGAAAAAGGATATAAAATTTTTATTTTTCATTCGGGGATTGACGAATTAAAACCGAAAGAAATGGAAAATATAATCTCGCAGCCATTATCATTGCTGCCAAAAGGATTTGATTATTATGCAGGCGGCCACGTTCATATAGTAGATGATAAACAAATTGAAGGTTATGGATTAATCGCCTATCCCGGGCCGCTGTTTCCCAACAGCTTTGCCGAGCTGGAAAAGCTGGAAAGAGGCGGATTTTACATCGTTGAGGGTAACAAGCCAAGATGGGAGCCGATTCAGATTTACAATGTTGAAAAGATGGATTTTAACTGCGACCACCAAACTCCAGAGCAAATAAAAAATAAAATCATAGAACATTTCAAAAAGAAAGAATTAAACAACACGATTGTCCTTATAAGATTGCACGGCGTTCTAGAATCAGGAAAGCCAAGTGATATTGACTTCAAGGAAATATTCGCGAAAATATACGAAAGGTCAGCTTACTTTGTCATGAAAAGCTCGCATGCAGTTGTCTCAAAAGAGTTTGAGGAAATAAAATCAGATGCCAGAAATGTTGATGATGTCGAGTCATTTTTGATTAAAGAGCACCTTGGGCAGATTAAGCTGGAAAATCTGACAGCTGAAAAAGAAGAAATCCTGATAAAAAATCTGATGGAGTCCCTGCTAAAGGAAAAGCAGGAAGGCGAGACAGTTCCCGACTTCGAGAAAAGAATGAAAGAAGAGGTCGGAAAGATTTTGGAGATGGAGCTTTAATCTAAATTCAAAAAATCCGCAAAACAATTAAATTTACCTTTTAAAATGGAAAAATATCAAATCGGGCAGGTGGTCAAGCTAGATTTTCCGCCTGCATATGGGGTAATCAGCGAAATATTGGCGGAAAACGATCTTGCTGAGGCTAATAAGGGAATCGGGCACCGCCACTTGCGCTATTCTGTCGGAGACCCGGTAATTGAATTCATGGAATACCACACTTTGCCTGAGCAATCCACTTATCGCCTGAGTGACCCGTGTTTTGCTAATGTTATCCACACCATAGACCCTTCCAGCGAATTAAGGATATTAAGAATAGCTAAAAGAAAAAACGTTGTGAGATTTGAAGGAATCAATCTGGAAAGCGCAATAAAGTTTTTGGAAAAGTTCCTGCCCCAAACAAGTGGCACTAATGAAGAGGCGGCATGATTATTTTATCAACCTAATTATTATCTCATTAACCTCTTTCGGCGTCCCTTTTCCTTTCGTCTTTTTCATCACCGAGCCGACGATAAAATTAAGTGCTTTTGCTTCTCCTTTCTTGTAATCTTCAACAGCCTGCGGGTTTTCAGCAATTGCTTCCTTGCAAAACTTTTCTAACTCAGAAACATCCGATACAGCCTCTAGTTTTTCTTTTCTCACATATTCATTTACGTCAAAAGGATTTTCAACCAGTTTCTCAATAATCTGCTGCCCGACATTATCAGTTATTTTTTTATTTTCAATTAATTTTAATAAATCAATAATGTGTTTTTCATTTACTCCAGTTTCATTCAATTCTTTTTTATTATAATTAAGGACTCTGGCTAATTCTCTTCTCATCCATTTTGCCGCTAATTCAGGATTCACATGCTTTGCAACATTCTCAAACATTTTTGCAAGATATTTATCAGCCGCAATTATCTCCGCGTCTTCTTTTTTGATTTTATAATCATGAACAAACTTGTTAACCTTGTCCTGTGCAAGCTCAGGCATTGTTTTTTTGGTTGCATTAACCCATTCATCTGTTATTTCAACAGCTGTCAAATCGCTGTCTATAATATACCCATAATCTTCCTCTGTTTCTTTTTTCCTTAATGAAAAAGTTACTCCGCCTTCAGAATCCCATGAGCGCGTTTCATGGTGTATGGTTTTATGGCGCTGCACTTCCCCTTTCTGGCGGCTTAATTCGTACATCAAAGCCCGTTCAATTTCCTTGAATCCGGTTATGTTTTTTATCTCAACTCTTGTGTATCCGCTTTCTTTTATTGAAATATTTGCATCAGCCTTTATTATTCCGGAATTGACATCAAAAATTTCAAGATAATCCAAAACAGTAATCAGCTGCTTCATGAAATCTCTCGCTTCTTCGGGGCTTTCTAAATCTGGCTCTGTCACAATCTCTGCAAGCGGGTTTCCGCTCCTGTTGTAATCCACCAAAACATAAGCAGAATCTTTCATTCCGGCAGGATGCACTAAAGCAGCAGGGTCTTCTTCCATGTGAACCCTAGTAATCCCGACTTCTTTTCCCTCTTTTAATTTTAGTTTTCCTTTTTTGCCAAGGGGAATTTCATACTGCGATATCTGATAATTTTTTGCCATGTCCGGATAGAAATATGATTTTCTTGAGAAAATCAGCTCAGGGGAAATCTCGCATCCAAGCGCCAGGCATAATTTTAGCGCGAACTCAACTGCCTTTTTGTTCAGCACAGGCTTTGAGCCCGGCATTCCAAGGCACGTCACGCAGGTTCTTGTGTTGGGCTCCTCACTTCCTTTCGTCGGGCAGCCGCAGAATAGTTTTGTTTTTGTATTTAGCTCGCAGTGAATTTCAAGTCCGATTACAATATCGCTGGTGAAGTTTTTCATTTTTCAAACACGCTTCCCAATTGCAGCAGTTTTCCTTCCTGCAGATGGTCGCCTGTCAACAGCATTCCAACAGGCAGGTTATTTTCAAATCCAACCGGCACGTTAAGATGCGGCAGTCCGGCTACATTTGGTGAAACAGTCATCACGTCGGCAAGATAACTCTGCAGCGGCGTCAATTTTTCAATTTCAGAAAACCTTGGAGGGAGCATTGGCGCAGTTGGGCTGATAAGCGCATCAAACTTTTTGAAGGCTTTTTTGTATTCATTGATCATTATTGTCCTTACCTTTGCAGCCTTAAGGTAAAAAGCATCCCTGTAGCCGGCCATTCTTGCAAAAGTTCCCAGCATGATTCTTCTTTTCGCCTCTTCGGTAAAATGTTTGCTTCTGACTTTGGTAAAATATTCATTAAAGCTGCCTTCCAGTTTCTCGCTTGCGCCATACCTCATTCCGCAGTATTTTGCAAGATTTGTCGAAGCTTCCGACGTTGCAATCATATAATAAGTAGCAATCCCATATTTGATTGGCAGTTCAAGGGAAACCTCTTCAGTTTTTACTCCATTGTCCTCCAGTTTTTCTATTCCTTTCTGCACTGCTTTATTGACTTCATTTTGTATTCCCTTCCCAAATGATTCTTTTATGACGCCGACTTTCATTCCTTTTACGGGCTCTTTTAGAAAAGAGCCATAGTCAACACGGCCTGAATTCAGGGAAGTGCTGTCATTTTCATCGTGTCCGGCAATTGCTCCCATTAGCAGAGCTGCGTCGTGTATGCTTTTCCCGATTGGCCCTATTTTATCAAGAGAATTTCCAAAATCCAACAGCCCGTACCTTGAAACAAGCCCGTACGTCGGGCACAATCCAAAAACTCCGCAGAATGATGAAGGTTCTTCAATTGACCCTCCGGTTGATTCACCTAACGCAATGTGGTTGCTTAATTTTTGGCTCAATCCAGCAGCTCCTCCTGAAGAGCCGCCGCAGCTTCTCTCCTTATCAAAAGGGTTTTTGGGTATGTTGTCAGTGTTTATGCTGAAACTGCCGAATCCAAATTCATCCTGGGAGGTTTTTCCTATTATTATCCCGCCCTCTTGAATCACTTTTTCAATTACAGTCGCGTTAAACAGCGGCTTGTAGCCTTTAAGAATTATTGAGCCGGCGGTTGATTCAACACCCTTGACGCAGATTGCATCTTTTACAGAAATTGCAACTCCAAGCAGTTTTTTATTTTTAATATGCTTATCATTATTCTTGATAGATTTTTTTATTTCATTCGCCTGCTTTAGAGCCAGCTCTTCAGAAATTGTATTAAAATAATGGTATTCTTGATTTAGTTTTCTGCATTCCTCAATAACCTTGTGGGTGTGCTCTACGATATCCACTTGGTTATTTTTTACCTGCTGGACAAATTCGTTAATTTTCATGAATTATCACTTATCTGTTATGTAAACCTTGTTCATCTTGTCCCCAACTTGTATCTTTTTGACAACTTCCATTCCAGAAACAACTTTTCCAAACACAGCATAACTTCCATCCAGAAATGGCGTTGGAGCCAGCGTGATGTAGAACTGCGAGCTGGCGCTGTTTGGATCCTGCGAGCGCGCCATTGCAAGTGCGCCTTCAACATGCGTAAGGTCTTTGTTTATTTCAAGCGGAATATTTTTTCCTGAGCCGCCGGTTCCGTCTCCTTTCGGGTCGCCGCCCTGTATAACAAAATCCGGCTCAACCCTGTGAAAGTTTAGCCCGTTATAAAATTCCGAATTTGCCAGATCAATGAAATTCTTTGTAGTTACAGGCGCTTTTTCCGTATAAAGCTCTGCCTTGATTGTCCCTTTATCGGTTTCAATTGTAACATATTTTGCCATTTTGTTTTCACCCGTATTTGCTGAACATGATAATATAAATAAAATTAATATTAGTAAAAAAATTATTCCAGCAATAAATTTAAACTGCCCTTGGCCCTTTGAAGTATCCATCTTTTTTGTGTTCCGTCTGCGACAGCGCTTCTTCCTGCGTCAAACATTCTTTTTCCACATCATCCCTCATCGCGTTTTTTAATTCAACAGGCTGAAAACTGGGTTTGACATTGCTCGTATCAACCTCTTCCAATTGCAAAAAGAATTCCAGGGCTTCCTTCAATTGTGGTAGGAATTTTTTAATTTCTTCTTCTGTCAGCTTTAATCTCGCAACATCCGCAACGTGCTCGAGAAGCTTCCTGTCAACCGTTATTTTATTTGAAGTTCCCATAGGACAGGGTTATTTCCGGCACTTTATATTATTTTTGATTGATTTAACAGAATTATCTTATTATTTCCCTTCTTCTTATCTTTGAAACTAATCTTTCCAGATTGTCAATCTTCCTCATCAGCTCTAATTTCTCCCTGTCCATGTCGACAATCTGCCTTGCGAACTTCGTCAGTTCAAAGTCTTCTTTCTTTATGTTCTTGCTTATTTCTGTGAACTTGGTGATTTCTTCGCTTGTTAAGTTTAACCTTGACAAAACTTCAGAAACTTTACCCCTTAATTCGTTGTACTCGTTAGCGTCATTCCTTAACGATTCCCGGTTCACTTCCAAATCTTTCTGCAGCTCTTCCTCAAATTTGTCCAAAATCTTTTTCTGCAGCTGGCCTTTTAACAGCTTGAATTCATACAGCTCTTTCCCAAAATCTTCCCTCAGATTTTTTATTACCGTTAAATTATCCTTGAACGTGCCTAAAAAATCCTGCTGGATGCTTTTAGTTTCACTTACTTCATTTTTTAATGAGGTTAATTCAGCCTTTAAATCAGAAATAATCCTATTGTTTTCTTCCACATTCTTATTTATCAAATCCAAATCTTCCTTTGTCTTCATCAAATCCCTGAATTTTTGAATCATAGAAAAAGTGAGTCTAAGTTTGTATATAAGTTTTTTGTTTTTACTGAAAAGAAAGAATTCTAAAACCTACCAATCTCTTGTTTAATAAGTACCCTCTTAATTTCAAAACAGCCATTCTCCTGAATTTCTTTAAGTCATCAACATTTTCCATTTCTCCGTAAGTCTTGCTGTTTCCCTCAGGAATAAAAATCGGGTCATGCCCGAACCCAAATTTTCCTCTTATGCTCCCGGCAATTTTTCCTTTCTCTGTTCCAAGAAAGCTTATTGCTTTTTTTCCCGGCTCGCAATAGGCAACTGCGCTTTTGTATTCGCATTCCCTGTTTTTAACATCTCTCATGAGCTTGATTATCCCTTCCAATCCGATTTTTTTATGCACTGTTGCCGAATAAGTTCCGGGAAAATCATGAAGTGCTTTGATAAACAGCCCTGAATCTTCTACTACAATATTTTTTTTGAATTTCTCAGCCAATTCTTTCGCAGAATGCCTTGCAATCTCCTCAGAATCCTCGCTCCTTATTTCCGGATAAGAAATTTTGATGTGGTTGACTTTAATTTCAGGCTCAAGAATCCGTTTAAACTCGCGAACTTTGCCGGAATTGCTGGTTGCGAAATTGATTGTCAAATTTTTATTTTTCATTGTAGATTTAAGTTGCAATGGTTATATTTATATATTGTTATGATTAAATTATATTTATGAAAAAAATTATTTTGTTAATGGCGGTTTTATTATTAATAATTCCCATTTCAATAGCCCAAATCCCAACAATCACTTCTTACGTAACGGACAACGCTGGAATTTTATCTGCAGCTGCAAAATCAAGCCTTGAAGCTGATTTAAGGGATATAGAAAAAAAAACTAACGGAGTCCAGTTTGTAATTTTTATTGAAAATGAATACCCAAAAGACTATTCTCTTGAAGAATATACTCTAAAGATTGCAGAGCAGAATAAAATAGGAAAAAAAGGCAATGACAACGGAATTTTGCTATATGTTGCAGTCAAGGACAGAAAATACCGGTGGGAAGTCGGCTATGGTGTGGAATCAACGTTGAATTCCCCTTTAATTGGAAGAATTTCAAGGGATTACCTGGTGCCGAATTTCAGAAACGGGGATTACGAAACAGGAATTCTGCAGGCGGAAGATGTGGTAAAGAGGTTGCTTCTAAATTCAAACGATGCAGACATTGTTGCGTTAAAAAATGAACGCCAGAATTCAGGCAAAATTCCTTCATTTATCATAATATTTGTTATTATATTTATCCTGCTGATTGCAATAAGCATATTCAGTGCAGCAAAAAATTTGCCTAAATCCAAAAAACAAAATAATAGCTTTTACCGGGGCGCTGCCGGTGGATTGTTCATGGGCGGCTTTGGAAGAGGCGGCTTTGGCGGTTCAGGCGGTTTCGGAGGATTTTCAGGAGGCGGCGGAGGATTTGGCGGCGGAGGCGGCGGAGGGGGCTGGTAGATGGCAAAACTTAAATAGGCAAATCCATTATTATCGTTCAAAATGAATCAATTAAAGAAAATGCACTGCCCGAGATGCTCAGGCCTGTGGCAAAAGAAGTTCATGCGTAAAATCAAGCACCTTTCAGGCGCAATCCTGGATGTCTGTGACCACTGCGGCGGGATGTGGCTTGATAGGAATGAAGTCAAGATGCTTTATAACTTTTCAAAAAAATCATCAAAGGTGAAAAAATGAGCAACAAATTAAACAAATTATGGTTGTGGATAGGAATTCCGGTAGTAATAATTTTATTGGCTGTATTCTGGTATTGGGGTACTTATAATTCATTGGTAAGAATGAATGAAGGCGTCAATGGAAAATGGGCCCAGGTTGAAACTCAGTATCAAAGAAGGGTTGACTTGATTCCGAACCTTGTTTCAACAGTTAAGGGTGCAGCAAATTTCGAGCAATCCACGCTGACTGAAATAACCAAATTAAGAAGCCAGTGGCAAACGGCTCCTGATGTCAATGCAAAAGTTCAGACGGCAAATCAAATTGAGTCAACACTGTCAAAATTATTGGTGATTGCAGAAAACTATCCCCAGCTGACAGCGACGAAAAATTTCCAGGCGCTGCAGGATGAATTGGCAAACACCGAGAACAAAGTTGCGGTCGAAAGGCAGAGGTATAATGATGCTGTCCGGGATTTCAACGGAAGAATCAAGACATTCCCAACAAGCTTCATTGCAAGGCAGCTTGGCTACTCGGACAGGAATTATTTTAACTCAGCTCCGGGCTCTGAAAACGCGCCTGAAGTGAAGTTTTAGAAATTTATTTTTTAGATTTTTTTATTTATAATTATCTAGGCTTTGCGCTATTAAAAACTAAAAATGGAATTATCACAAATATTGGGCTGGACCGCTACATTCTTATTTTCTATAATGATAATTCCTCAGATGGTGAAGACCATAAAGCTGAAAGACACAAGCGGGGTCAGCCTCATGCTTTTTATTATATTTCTGGTTGCAAACACAATTGCGCTTGCGTATGCCCTGCTGATAAACCAAATGCCGCTAATCATAAAGTATGCGATAGCAATTACAACGACCCTAATTTATCTGGGATTATATGGGTATTATTACAACAAAAAGAAATCAAAATAAATCATCTGCTAAACTCCCCAATCACCGGATTCACAATCTTAACCAAATCCTTCGCCTTCATCTTTATGCTTCTTGTATGCGAGCCGGCATTAAACGCCACAATCTCATTTTCAAGAATTGACTTGTCAAAATAAACTTTCAGCTCAAATAAGTTTCCAAGCGGCGGAACGCTTCCGATATTGCATCCTGTGGCTTTTCTGACATCTTTCGCATTCGCCATCTCTATTCTCTTGAACAAAGTGATTTTCTGCAGTTTCTCAATGTCTAATTCTTTAGATCCAGAAACGCATGCCTGAATAAACCCTTCTTCAGTTTTCAAAACAAGCGCCTTGGTGCCCTGCTTTAACTCTGTTCCGCGGACTTCGGCAGCTTCTTTGCTGGTGAAAACCGGCCTGTGCTCAAGAACTTCATAATCAATTTTCTCTTTATTCAAAACGTCTTTAATCATGCTGAACACGGCATTTGTGCTTTCCTTTACAAAATCCAGCTTAATGTGCAGTTCCTGCAGCTGTTTTTCAGAAGCTTCCGAGGGCGAGCCGTCCATCGGGTTTTCCGCGGATTTATTCTTGGGAAAAGCAATTACTTCCCTTATATCGTGCATGCCCTGCATCAAAGCGCTTAGCCTGTCAAATCCCAGCCCAAATCCCGCATGCGAGGGCGCTCCGTACTTATAAGCCTCGAGCAAGAATCCAAACCTTTCGCGGACTTCTTCAGCCGGCATTCCGGTGACCTTGAAGGTTTTTTCCTGCAGCTCCGGAATGGTATTTCGCACAGAGCCTGAAAATAATTCAGTCCCGTTCGCCACAAAATCATATTGGTATGAAACTACTTTGCCCGGGTCCGAATCAAGGTATTTTAAATATTCTTCGCGGGGCATTGTGAACGGGTTGTGCGCAAAGTCCCATTTCTGCTCGTCTTCGTTCCAGTCAAACATTGGGAAATCCGTCACAAAACAAAAATCAAACTCATCCTTAATCATGCCGAGCTCTTTTCCAAGCTTCAGCCTTAATCTTGAAAGCACGGTGTTTACAGTCTTTTCATTGTCAGCGGCAAACAAAAGCAAGTCCCCAGGTTTGGCTTTTATTTTTTCAATTAATTTTTTCTGAATTTCAGCGGGAAAAAATTTTGCGATGTTGCTTTCCAGCCCGTTTTTCGTGACTCTCATCCATGCCAGTCCAAGGGCGCCGTTCTGCTTTGCAAATTCAATCAGCTCGTCAATCTGGTTCCTGCTCAGCTTCTCACCACATTCCTCGGCATTCAGCACTTTCACAATTCCGTTTTTCTTGATTACGTCCAAAAACACCTTGAATTCGGAATTTTTTGCGATGTCCGTGACGGTGCAGCATTCCATCCCTAATCTTATATCAGGCTTGTCCGTGCAGTATTTTTCCACCGCGTCATGGTAAGTGAACCTTTTGAAAGGAGTTTTAATGTCCCTGTTCAGGACAGCCCTGAAAACGTGCTTCATCAATCCTTCAGTCAGGTGCAGAATATCATCAACTTCCGCAAACGACATTTCCAAATCGACCTGGGTGTGCTCGGGCTGGCGGTCTTCCCTTAAATCTTCATCTCTCAGGCATCTTGCAAACTGGTAATACCTGTCAAACCCAGCAATCATCAGAATCTGCTTGTAAATCTGGGGTGACTGTGGGAGAGAATAAAATTTGCCGGCATGAATTCTCGACGGCACCAGGTAATCCCTTGCCCCTTCCGGAGTTGTCTTGATAAGCATCGGAGTCTCGATTTCAATGAAATTTTCTTTTGTCAGGTATTCCCTTATCGCCATCGCAATTTTGTGCCTGAACATGAGCTGCTTCTGCATTTTCGGCCTTCTCAAATCCAGATACCTGTACTTTAATTTAGTCTCTTCGGAAGCTTCAAGCCTGTCCTCTATTTCTATAGGCGGAGTCTGCGCCCTGTTTGTGCTGTTAATCTTATTTACAAGAATCTCAATCTCGCCCGTGTGCATCCTGTCATTCGCCATTCCCTGAGGCCTGTTTCTTACGCTGCCTTCGACTATCAAAACATCTTCCCTTCTCAAAGATTCGGCAGCTTTATGGCTTTCAATGTTATTGGAAGGGTCAAAAACTATCTGCGTTATTCCATACCTGTCCCTTAAATCAATAAAAATAACTCCACCGTGGTCCCTTCTTGTAGCGCACCATCCGGCCAAAATTACTTTCTTGTTGACATCTTTCCCGGTCAGTTCGCCGCAGGTATGTGTTCGTTTCATAAGAATATGGATTTATGGAAATTATTTAAATGTTTGGTGTTGTCTTATAACTGGTCTTTTCAAATTCTAATTAAAACATTAATTTTCAAATTCAATTACCGAATTAGGAGTTCTCCGCATTAAACCGTTGGACAAAATATGTAATATAGTTCATATGTTTTACAAAGGAGTTTCTCAGCAGGGTAATCGTGATTGGATGACCGCCTGTAAGAATACGATTATCGATGTAAAATTTCTCGTCCTCTTTTATGGTTTTAAATTTAGCAGGGTCCCGCATTAACTCCAAAATACGCAGATTATCAAATATAGATTCACCACGCTTAAAGTGAGTTTCAATATACTTCTTTAAAGTTTTATAATTAAACTTCTGCTTTGGAAACGCTTTGTAATAAACATAAGCAAATGCTTTGCTTTTTGCCCTTGTTTCTGCTTCATCCAACTGGTATTTTAAGTATTCTTCAAATTTATTAAAAAAACTAGCTTTGGGACTAAAATAAATATGGTCACATTCATGATACACTGCTGCTATTATCTTAGTCAAATTATGCCTTAATTCCTTTTCATCTTTTGAATTTTCTAAACTGGCAGCTGAAAATGCCATTCCATTAAAAGTACCTATTCCATTATGGAAAGTATAGGATATTTCTGCTTCAAATTTATCACTAATTTGGATTGGTGCTCTGCAAAGATCTGGAAAATATTTTTCTATAAACGAGTCAGATACGGTAAAAAAGTATTCTCCATCCAAATATCCCTCAGGCAATCGAGAAAAGTAACTTTTCTCCGTTTTTTATTTATGTAATTCTTAAATTCCTCAGCTGCCAATCTGAGTTTTATTTCAATGAACTTCGCAAGCTTTAATTCAGCTTCCTTATTGCTTGTGTAAGCAAGCCCTAATCTAACCGCAACTTCGTGGATTCCCATAATAGTAGGTTCATTAATTTCTCCCCTTCATCGATATGTCATACATTACTTCTTCCAGTTTTTTTAAATTCCACTTGATAGAATCAGCTTTTTTTCTTAAATCCCCATTTCTTAAATGCAATTTTAAAAATTCGCCGTAGATATCATTCACCAGATTTTTTATTTTCTCGGCTTCATTGAAATTCTTGTGAATGACGTCATAAATTGCTTTTCTTACCAATTCTCCGGTTAAATCGCAAAGCCCGCAAAGGTAATCTTCAGCAGAAACCCCGAGGCTTTGTTTGGTCGGAATTTTTTTATTTTTAACATAATCATAGAAAGCAACGGCCTCAACATATTCCTGGAACGCAACGGAGTGGATGTTTGTGTCGGTGATAATGTTTATTTTTTTTAATTTTTTGACTTTATCTTTTATGTTTTTTACAGAATTTTCAGCTTCCTTTAAATCATTTCTCTGAGCTGCATAAATTATCTGCTTGGAAATGGTTATAATCTCCCGGGAAAGCTGTATGACTTGCTCCCTTTTCAGGTCAAACTTGTGCATCTCTTCCCTTATTTTGTTGAATTCCGACTTATTTATCATAGTAAAACTCAAGATTGAGCTGTTTATAAATGTTTTTGGTAGTAAACTTATTTGTAAGATATAGCAAGCATTACTGTAACCATCACGATTACAGCAAACATTATTGTGAAAATCGTTTCATCCCTTATGTCAATCACCTTCAATAAGCATCTGGAATGAGTGTTTAAATTTAAATGTTATTGTTTGGTTTTAATTTATTTAGGGGCAGTTGCACTTGATTGTTACATCTTAATGGGTGGGTGGAGGGCAACATTTTTAACATTAAGTGCTAAAATAAAATTCCCTCCCTGAAAAAAAATCCATTGCTATATCAAAAATCAAAACATCAAAAATCGAAAATTTTTGAGTCTCGAAATTCCATATGAATTTCGAAACATCGAAAAACAAAGTTTTTCGTGGCTTTGATTTTTTTTAAAATCAAAACATTTAAATACATAAATCCGACTAAAAACCCCATGGCGACTTTACCTCCTGTGACTCCGACTCCCGTGCCGGCAGTGACCCCTTTCAGGGGAGTTATTGATTTCTTCACCCAGATTGGGCTGTTTGATGTGGTTTTGCCTTTTTTGCTGGTTTTCACTGTAGTTTTTGCCATCATGGAAAAGACGAAAGTGCTGGGCACAGAGCACCATGACGGCCATGAGTACACAAAAAAGAACCTTAATGCCATTGCATCTTTTGTCATTGCATTCCTGGTCATAGCGGCAAAGGAACTGGTCTCAATCATAAACGAAACTGTTGCAAAGGCGGTTATTGTTTTGTTCTTCAGTGTTTTATTTTTGCTATTAGTCGGCTCTTTCCACAAGGAAGGCGAGCCTATGTACCTTCAGGGAGGCTGGAAAATTGCCTTCGAGATAATCGTTTTTCTCGCGATAAGCGGCATTTTCCTTGACTCAATAAAGACAGCTGATGGGAAAACATGGCTTCAGAGATTGGGAGATTTCACCGGCTCCGGCAATGACCAGCTGGCCGGCTCATTGATTCTTATGGCAATAATAGTCTTATTCATCATATACGCCGTCAAGGAGCCGTCCAAACCGAGTTCCAATTCCTCAGGAGGGCACTAATCCACAAGATTTATATACTACTCATTAAACAAATATGATTTAATCAAGGCGTTATTAAAACGAATTTCGTCCAAATTTTTATAAATAAGAGGTGTTAAAAGATGGCTGCGCAGGCATTTAG
>Ga0209211_10001035_pt1 | contig 54773 bp, 66 predicted proteins | sample RifGroA2_FD_183992 | JGI IMG/M metagenome (GOLD analysis project Ga0209211, IMG submission 183992) | Groundwater microbial communities from Rifle, Colorado, USA - Groundwater A2 (SPAdes) (version 2) | ecosystem: Environmental > Aquatic > Deep subsurface > Groundwater | place: Rifle, Colorado... | reverse complement strand
GTTTAACGCCCGGGGTTCGGTCGTTGCCTACGACGGCGTGGTTCTGGAAAGAGACCTGGGAGCCGCAAATTCAAATACTCCGGCCGAAGTCTTCACCTACGCCCCGGACATCATCGCCACCTTCCCCAGGGTCTTTACCCAAAGAAGGATGAGGTGGAAAGAGGTGGCGCCATAAACCCCCACTTGACAGGATGTACAAGGTGTTGTACATTTAGGCCATGGTTAATATCATCAGTATTTCCGATGCCAGAGAAAAGCTCCCCACACTTATTGATAAGGTGAGTGAGGGTTTGGAGAGGTTCCTGATTACCGTCAACAACAAGCCAAAAGCAGTCATGCTAAGTTTAGAGGAGTTGGAGAGCCTGGAAGAGACTTTAGAAATAATGGCCATACCGGGTGCGACAAAAAGCATTAAGAAGGGACTTAAGGAGGCAAAAACGGGTCGCGGTATAGCATTTTCTAGAACGGGTCTCAAGAAAAATGGATGAAAATATTCTTAACAAAGGTTGCCCAAAAACAAAAGCTTCGTATACCCAAGTCAGAGTTGGAAAAAGTTGAAAAGCAATTAATCTACCTTAAAAAAAATCCACTTTCAGGTAAAAAACTTTTAGGAGATTATGCTGGAACACGAGCAATTCGCGCCTGGCCATATCGAATTGTTTATTATATTAAGAAACCGGGAAATGAAATTTGGATAGTTTCTATTCTCCACAGGCAAGGTGTTTACAAATGATACAGAATTTTCTAGTTGACTTCTAAGCGCGCGCTCCTGATATTATCTCTCTTACCAATGTCCGTTAAATATTTCTGTGATATCTGCCGCAAGGGAATCGGGGGTCAAAAATATTTTGCAGGCCCGCACCTTGTCGGCTCCAAAGAGTATTGCGAAAAGTGCTGGCTGAATAAGAAGAATTGGCCAAAGATGCACAAAAGGAAACATGATTAAGGAGGATAAGGTGGAAGGAAGTGGCCCCGTAAACTATTGATAGTTTGTATTAATATTGTATAATTATTGTATGACTACAATAAACATCTCTTTACCGGAAAAATTAAAAGAGCAGGCACAAACCTTGGTTGAAAAAGGTTTCTACGCTTCCTTCAGCGATCTGGTGCGAGATTCCATAAGAGAATTGATTGCGGAGAATAGATACAATCTCTGGTTTAAAGAGGCACGAGAAGATCTTAAGAAGGGTAGAGCAAGGCAGTTAAGGAACAAAAAGGAAATAGACGGGTACATTAAAAGCCTCTAAAATCTTCTTAATGTACACCCTTGTCCTCTCAAGAAAATTTCAAAAGGAACTTGAGAAAACAGTTAAGGATAATCCCAAACTAAAACCGCAAATATCGAAAACATTAAGGCTTGTTCTTTCTGATTTAAAACATCCTTCATTGAGACTTCATAAATTGTCTGGACAGAACAACTGGTCGGTTTCGGCCACCAAGAGCTTAAGAATAATTATACGCCCAGAAGAGGACAAACTTTATTTATTGAGGATCGGCAAACACGAAGACGTGTATTGATTTTATTCTACTTCCCAGTGTCTTCACCCAAAGAAGGATAAGGACGTGATTATCACCGAAATTTTGAATAAGGGAGATGGTCAGGCGCTATTTTGGCTGACCAAGACTTACACGCAGAAAGAGGTAAGGGAAGTCGTTTCCTCTCCGATTAGAGGGTTGTGGATGAAAAGTGTCCTTAAATATTGGCAGAGAATTTTGGACATAAATATTCCCCAAGATAAATTTAAAAGGGCCATTTTAGACCTGAATCCTTGATGAAGAAATTCTACCCCGCAGTTTTGGACGAGAGTCAAAAAGTGGTTTTACCCAAACTTAGTTTCCTGTCAGAAAAGGGGTACTATCTGGCCGGAGAAACTGCCCTTGCTCTTCAGCTGGGTCACAGGACGTCTATCGACTTTGACTTTTACACGCCACAGCACTTCGATTCGGATGAACTAATCGGTGAAATTAAAAAGAGGTTTGGAGAGAAGGCAATAGAGACATTAAAAGAAAAAGACACTCTTTTTGCCAATATTGCCGGAGTTGACGTTTCATTTTTTGGGTACAAATACCCTCTTATAAAAAAGACGGTCCTCTTTAGGGGGGTACCTCTGGCCAGCCTCGAGGACATTGCCGCCATGAAACTGATTGCCATTACCCATCGGCCAGTTAAGCGAGACTATATCGATATCTTTTTCTTGCTTCGGGGCTTTGATTTGGCCCAGATACTCTCTTTGGTTGGACGAAAATATCCTAATTTTAATCAATACCTTGCCCTACGAGCCCTGACCTATTTTGAAGATATAAAAGACAAAGAGGAAAAAAGACCCGTCAAAGTGTTGGAATCGAGTTTCTCCTGGGAGAGGGCTAAAAAGACAATTTTCGAGGAAGTCAAAAAGTATCAGCTTGGATTGTTGAAGAAATGATTATATTTTTGGATAATTGATAGGTTAAATGACCCGACAAGATTATCTCAATGCAGCCTCGGACCTAAGAAGAATCGCAAATTGGATGGCGCGGGGGCAAACAGAAAAACTTCCTCTAATAAAAAGGCTATGGAAAGACACAAACTCTCGTAAAGGAATATCTTTCGTACTCAAACATTTTGTTGGGAAAATAAAACCCCAAGATGTAATCAGAGATAAAAATTCGAGGCTTTTTTTGCAGAACAAACCCCTTTATCAAGCCTTAGTCTCCAAAACAAATTCACATAATAATCCGCTGGAAAGAAGTGGCACCTAAATTTGCAGAAGCTGTTATAATGTTGGTTAATCATTATGGTCAGCAAGAAGAAAATTAAGATTCTGGAATATAATGCAATTTTTACTCCCGAAGAAGGTGGGGGATATTCTGTTTCTGTGCCGGATTTACCAGGTTGTCATACCCAAGGAGATAATTTCGAAAAGGCAAAAGCCAATATAGCTGAGGCCATCGAGCTTTACCTCGAAGACGCAGACGAGGAACTTTACCACGAGACGCCAGAGGATGCTCGAAAGAAATTTATGGCTTCAGTTTCAGTACGGATCAACTCCTAAATGCCCAAACTGCCCCAAATATCAGGAAGAGAATTGATAAAAGTTTTCAAAAAAGATGGTTGGTTTAAAGTAGGCCAGAAGGGGAGTCGTGTAAAGCTTAGGAAAAATCTGAAACCTCTTGGAAAAACATCGATCATCATTCCTTAGCATAAAATTCTTAAAAAGGGCACCTTGTCTGGAATTTTAAAAGATAGTGGGATGAGTTTAAAAAAATTAAAAAGACTTCTTTAAGCTTCCGTTACTTTCTTACACGTCTTCACCCAAAGAAGAATAAGGTGGAAAGAAGTGGCGCCATAAAGAGAATGGCCCTTTTTAATCAAGTTTAATCTGCAAATCCCAGAAGTGTCTGTAAAGGCTGTCTTTCTTGGCAAGCAGCTCCCGATGGGACCCCATTTCCTTTATTTTTCCTTCTTCCATAACCACAATTTTATCGGCCCGCATGACGGTTGAGAGCCGATGGGCAACGATGATGGTCGTTTTATCTTTGGCTGCTTTCCAGAAAGCTTCTTGGATTAGTTTCTCGCTTTCCGAATCAAGTTGGCTGGTTGCTTCGTCAAAGATGATAATTTCCGGCTCCGAGAGAATCATTCTGGCGATGGCCACCCTCTGTTTCTGCCCCCCGGAGAGCTTGATCCCTCTTTCGCCGACCTTGGTGTCGTATTTTTTGGGTAGAGTCTCGATAAATTCATCGATTCTGGCCAGTTTGGCGGCCGCGATGATTTCTTTTTTGGTGACTCCGACCTTTCCGTAACCAATGTTGTGGCCGATGGTGCTATTGAAAAGCACCGGCTCTTGGGGAACAACGCCCATCAGGGAACGAAGGTCGCTTTTGGTAAACCTTTTAACATCGGTGCCGTCAATGGTGATACTGCCTTTATCAACGTCATAAAATCTCATTAAAAGCTTGACCAGGGTGGTTTTGCCGACGCCGCTTCTGCCGACCAGGGCAATCGATTGTCCCTGACGAATCGTAAAGTTAATGTTTTTGATGGCGTCCGCTTGCTTATCCTCATAAGAGAAGCTGACGTTTTTGTATTCAATCTCTCCTTTGATACCCTTGGGTTTAATCGGATTTTTTGGATCTTTAACCTCGACTTGGTAATCAAGCAAGCCGAAGTATCTTTCGATATCGGAATAGCTTTTGGCAAGGTCCCTAAAACCCCAGACCAACTCAAAAATCTTGGGATAAAAACTCCCCGAAAAGCCAACGACCAAGACAAAGTCGCCAATGGTTAGTTCACCGCTGATGGTCAGTCTGAGAGCCAATAAAAAAAGAAGAAAGATGCTCGCATTGATGACCGCGCCCATGCCTATATCTAGGCCCCGGAAGGTCAGAACGTATTTCCAAACCGCCTTTTTCCAATCCCTGTCAACTTTTTTAAGCCTCAATCTTTCCCGAAGCTCTTTGGCAAAAAGCTTGACGGTCTCAAAGTTAATCATGTTGTCGACAACCACGCCCGAAATTCTGTCTTCCAATTTGTTGGCCGTCTTTCTGGTTTTAATATTTCCCTTGATAAAAAAGTAGGTAACGCCGAGGGCAAACAAAAAAGAGACGATGACCAAGATAAAGATTCGCCAGTCCAGCGCCTTAAAAAAGTAAAGCATGACGACAAAAGAGACCAAAACGTCAATCAGTCGGTAGTGGATGGAAAAGTAAAAGTTCCAGAAGGCACCGTCGCCCCGTTTGATGGCCGAAATTAAAGACCCGGAGGACTTATCGGTGTGGAAGGCAAAGTCAAGGTCGTGGAGATGTTTAAAGACGGTTTCCCGAAGATCCGCCGAAGCATCGATCGTGAGGACGTCGCCGAGAAAAAAAGAGGCGGAGCTAAGAATCAGACTGAGGACCCTTATCCCGAGATAGGCAAAAAGAATCGAGAGCAATTTTGAAAAATCGAGAGAAGGGATGGCATCCACGAAAAGCTTGTAAAAATAGGGGAGGATGCTCCCGGCCACCGAGGCAGCAACGACGGCTAAGAGAAACAATACGGCAACCGCCCTTTTTTTAAAAAGAAAGGCATAAAATGTTTTTAGAGTCTTTAACATAAAAATTTGGCCGCAAACTTGGCCTAAATGCATTTTACACTAAAACTGATATAATCTCATTTATGTCGGAAAAGATAAATTCATTACAAATTGTTTCGGTAATTGTGGTAATCGAGTGCTCCAAAAAATATTTGCTGGTTCAGAGACATAAAGCTGACGAAGTCTTTCCTGGAAAATGGCAAAATGTGGGTGGTAAGGTTGAACTGGGAGAAACAATTGAGGAAGCCATAAAAAGAGAAGTTAAAGAAGAAGTAGGAATTAGACTAAAAGGTCCAAAAGCATTTTTGCAAAGTTATTCCTGGAAAAAAGATAGGAAATCGCCAGTAAGACTTGGTCTTATCTTTTTGGTTAATCTGTCAGGAAAACCAAGTGACCACAAAATAAAACTTAATAAAGAATTAGCAGATTGTCGTTGGTTCGAAGTTGAGAAAGCCAAAGAATTTAACAGACAAAATAAACTAATTGGCAGGGGGAGTCCAACCGGCACGTTCAGCCAACTGCTAAAAGCAGAAATCTTTGCTTAGAAATACTGACATGAAGAATAAAGCCAGTGTTCCGATTAAAACCGTAAAAATTAAAAGGATATACAAAAATCCCTGGTTAAGCTTGGAAGAACATAGGGTTATTACCCCCGATAACAAGAGAGGTGTCTATGGTGTTTTGGATTACGGCGACGGAGTATCCGTACTTGCAACCGATGGAAACAACGTTTATCTTATCAAAGAATATAAATATGCAATTAAAAAGTTTTCTTTTCTGCTTCCAAGCGGAAGCGTGAACAAAAACGAGACTCCTTTAGCCTCTGCCAAAAAAGAACTTCTCGAAGAGGCTGGGTTAAAAGCCGGTAAATGGACATTTTTGGGGACGACACACCCTTTTCCGACTAATATAACAACCACCGTTTACCTTTACCTTGCAAGAGATGTCAAGCAAGTCCAACAACCAGAGGTAGGCGTCAGTCTTTACAAATTTTCAATATCGAAGGTAAAAAAGATGATTGACCAGAATAAAATAACGCACTCCGGTTCTCTAATCTGCCTACTCAAGTATTTTTATAGAAAGAAATAGCTCCGTAAAGTTGCAAAAGCTGTCATAATTCTGTTATATTCTTAAGACAATATGAACAAAAAGAAGAAAGCTACGGTTTTAGAATATAACGCAATTTTTGCTCCCGAAAAAGAAGGAGGATATTCTGTTTCCGTTCCCGATTTGCCGGGGTGTTTTTCTCAAGGAGACACCTTTGAAGAAGCTGAAAACAACATCAAAGAGGCCATTGAACTTTATCTGGAGGATGCGGATCAAGACCTTTATCGCGTTACTCCTGGGCAAGCTCGAAAAGAGTTTATGGCCTCGGTTTCTGTCCGTATCAATGCATAATGTCAAACCTGCCTCAAGTCTCCGGTAGAAAACTGGTTGCGGTTTTTCTAAAAGACGGCTGGTATCAAGTGGGGCAAAAAGGAAGTCATATAAAGCTTCGAAAAAACTTAAAACCAGTTGGGAAAGCCACAATTATAATTCCACAACATAAAACCCTTAAAAAGGGAACTTTATCTGGAATTTTAAAAGACAGCGGAATGAATTTGGAGAAATTAAAAGACTTGCTGTAAAACTTACTTTGAATACAACTACCGTATTACATCGCCAACGAGACTATAAATAACCTTGCTTACACTTATGGCTCGCCCAAAATTAAAATATTTACTAGTTCTAATAAAAAAACAAATTCGGGAATTGGAAAGGTGGGTGGAAGAAACCCGGGCTGCCGCGATAGAAGTCGGCAGGGGGGTTTAATAGGTTCTCAAGAAAATTTTGGTGACGGCGGTAACCATCGCCCTCTCAACTCCGGTTTGATTTGCGCCTCTTGCTTCCAGGGAAATGTCGACCGATGGGGGAACACGGCCCGAGGCGGCATTACAAATCAGAGAACAGGCGGTGATGGCTACTTGGTCATTGGTCAGTCTGGCCGAGCCGGAAGCGACATAGCCACTGGCACCGACATTGGTACAGGCAAAATAGGCAGCAATACCGTTTGAGTCTCTAAAATCTATCCGTGTGTAGGGGGGGGAATTCGGACAGGGGCTTACCGATTCGGCGTTTCTTATCTGTCTTTCCATTACAGACAGAGCATAGTCAAGGTTATCCCGGACTTTGACCAGAGAGTCGCTCCTATTACTACCCCTTAGGGTAGTCAATATGACCCTCGAGATCAAGAGGCCCAAGACGGCAAAAATGGCAACAACGATAAGAATCTCGATTAGACTGACTCCTTTTTTCATATCTGCCTCCAGTCCGAAAAATTGGTAACCGAGCGGACCTCGTGAAGTCCTTGGGCGTCATTCCAATAGACTCTAACTCCGGCCTGAATTAGGGTCTTACCGTTTACCACCGAACTTGAGAAAGAAATCTCTCTTCTAAAAAGAGTATTAGCAATTTCTTGGCCGCTTGTACATGCTCCAATGCTTGCCGCGCTCCAAGACAAAGAGGGGAGACAGTAAAGGGGAGTTAAAGTGCGAGTTTCAAAAGCGCTGAAATCAGCGTCTCTTTCCCCCCTAAGCCATTCGGTTGCTTCTTGGGAAAAGCGGGAAGCCAAGGTCTTATTTTTGGAAAAAGTCGTATTCCTGATGGAGGTTGCGGTTAAGGCAACAAGGGCAACGATTATTAAGGTTGTTATGGCCAGAGCCAGTATGATTTCAAAAAGAGACTGGCCGGACTCATTTTTCATTTAATTTCGCCTCCCTGCGTCACCGTGATACTTCGGGTGTTTGAGGTACCCGTCTGGGTCAAGATAATGGTCGCATCGGCGGAAAGATTGGTTCCTTCGCCTAAGATTTTAAAAAGTATCGGGTTGGGGAAGGGAGTTGAAATTGAGATGTCGGCAGGCAGGGTTGCGCTTTTCGTAACAACATTTCCTCCGCTACAGGCAGCCTCAATCTGATAGCTACTAGTGGAGTTTACTCTAAAGTTATAACCGTTTAGTCTATTCGGAGGGTCGCAAAAGACAGAGGCGGGTTTTTTGCCGGCCAGAGCCTGCCCTTGAGCCAACCTTGAGTCTCCCATAACGCTCCTGGCTGTTCCGGCTAATGCTTGGCGTCTGGCAAAGTCCCTGAAGTTAACGTAGCCGATTCCGAAGATAAGCCCGACGATGGTCAGGGCAACGAGAATCTCGATGAGGGTGTAGGCAGCGTTATGCTTTCTATCCATATCATGGGTTTGTCACTTTATAGTTACAGGCAACTGTGCACGACCCACAGCCTGAAGGGACGCCGCCGGAACCCTGTTCTAAGCTCGCACAAAGGGTGTAGGTGGTCCCATCCGAGGTATAGTAGTAGTTACGGTTGGGGGAGGAAGGGTCGGAAGGAGGAGTGAGGTAGACATTGGTTACCGCGCAGGCGGCTGGAGTCCCGTCACCAACCAGAGAAGCAGGCCAGTTGGTAGTATAAGTTGCAATCGGGTAATTAAGGCAGTCCGATTTATAAATCTCGATGCCTGAACGGACTAGCTCCAAATCGGCCTTTCTTCTTGCATCCCGGGAAGATTCTCTCGAACCCTGGAGTCCGAAAACCGAAAGTCCGATCAAAATACCCACGATTGTAATCACCACCAGAAGCTCAATCAATGTGAATCCGTGAACATTGACAAGGTTCCGACGAAGTCGGGTTCTTATTAAAGTGAAGCCTCGTCTCAGAGTGGACATATTCCTCCTGTCGGGGGAATACCTGTCGTTTTAATTCCGCTCTTCCCATTTGAACAGACTACCCAATAGGTCGTTGCCGTTACATTCTCTACTTTGCCCCAAAGAACATAAGTACTTGCCGCCGCGGTGCCATCGGACAAGGTTCCATCGGACTGATATTTATAGTCAAAGGTCGCGTCTTTGACTTCCCTGGGGTCGGAAGGACAGGTTGTCAGGCTTAAATCGGCACAGAGGGTAGTATCGGCAGAAACGGTTGAATTTCTTCTCGGGTAAAGGCCGCTGCCTTTATTGGCAAAGTTCTCAAGAGCCAGTTGATACTGCTTAACGTCCGATTTCCTTTGGGTATCCCTGGCCTGTTTCTGGCTTCCGGTAAAGGAAACCAAAACGATGCTGGCCAGAATTCCGATGACGGAAATGACGACCAGAAGCTCAACCAGAGTAAACCCCGATTTAATCGGGGTCAATCCAAAATTTTTCTTCATGGTTTTATTTGGTACATCCAATTACTGGCACAGTCGATTCCGGACTCGGCGACTCCATCCTCATCGCTGGCGTTTTCAAGACAAGCCGTTAGGGTATAGTTGTCAAAGTCAACCTGTACGTACGCGTAGGACTGGGAAGAAAGCGGGTCTTTGGGAAGAGTAGACATAATGGTTTTATTATCGGGGGCCCAAGAGGATCCCCATTCACAAACACTCGTCCCCCCTGTCCCACAGCCCATTATTTTTCCGGAATTCCCACCCGTTCCGTTGGCCGGATAGACTCCGTAGTCGTTGTAATAAATTCTTAATCCGGTCGAAATATTTCTCAAGTCGGCTTTCCTTTGGGCGTCTCGGCTTCTTTCTCTGGCGGCGTTGAAGTTGGCCAGAAGGACCGTAGAAATAATGGCAATTATCGATATGGCGACCAGAAGCTCAATTAATGTGAACCCCGATTTAATCGGGGTGAAGGCTTTAGCGTATTTCGTTATCACGGCAGGTATTTTCATTATACATAAAAACTATGGCAAAGTGTCGGTCGGCGACGTGTTGGTACTGGTCACCCCGAAATTACAAAGATTTCCCCCCCCGCAGGTCGCCGTTACCCCGGGATTGGCACAATTTCCGCCGATGCAGTTTTTGTCTTCCGGATTCTCAAGCCGGGCAAAAAGCTGGAATCGATTAAAGGTGCTCGAGACCCTATAGACATAGTTCTGGCTGCTAATCGGGTCGGCCGGCAATGTCCTCATGTAAGTTGTTTTTCCGTCAGACATTTGCCCTGATCCCCAAGCGCAGGCAGTACCGGTGCCGTTGGCGGGATTATAGGAGCAGGCGGCAACTTGGGTACCACTAGCTGGGGGGTATCTTCCGTAGTCGGCGAAGAAAATCTCAAGAGCGTTGGCAATCTGTTTTAGGTCTGACTTCCTTTGAGCGTCTTTGCCTCTCATTTGGGAAGAGCGAAAACCGCCGATAATCACGGTCGCCAAAATAGAAATAATGGCCATGACCACCAGAAGTTCAACAAGAGTAAACCCCGATTTAATCGGGGTAAACCCTTCGTCGTACTTTGTATTTAGGTACTTAGTTCCCATCTAATTCATTCTCATACTCTTCTATGGATTTATCAAGTGGGGTTGGCCCGTAACTTAAGCCAAAGTTACAAATATAGCTGCCGCAAGAAAGATTTCTGGCAATAATTTTTTGGTCATATTCCGGCTCATCTATCCCCTCTAAGGAGGCGTAGAGCTGGAAGCGCTTGCCGTTTGACAGATAGAAATAACGATAGCCTTCCTTAAACAAAGGATCCTGGGGGAGCTTATCGGCCAAGGCGTCCCGGCCCCACTCGCAGGCCACCAACCCCGTAATTCTTCCTTTCTCGTCAATTTTCGTTTCGGGGCCTTGGCAGCCAACGATTTTGCCGTCCTCGGCTAACGGGAAGGGTCCGAAATCCTCGCTGTATTTAACCAGAGCATCACTCACCGACCGAATGTCGTTTTTTCTCTGAACGTCCCGGGCCCGCCTCAAACTGACTTTAAAATTACCAAGAGAAGCTAAGATGATGGCACTAAAAATTAAGATAACGGCCAAAAGTTCTTTTCTGGTAAAAAATTTCATTTCCTACCGCCAAGGCTGGCATTCCGTCCCGGGACCCCCGCATTGCCCGTAACAGGTGGAGCTTTGATAATTGGGGTCACACTCCGGCCCGGGACGAGAGGGGTCCCAAAGTATGGGAACGCAAACTCCGCTTTTACAGCCATAGAAATCGATTCCTCCCTGGTAGCCCGAGATAGGAGCATTTGGGCTTCCCGAATAGTAGTTGTAAGAGCCGTTCGGTCCGATTGACCCCATAAAATCGGTGTCTTTCAGGTTCTCCAGAGTTGTATAGAGCCTGAACCATTTTGGACAAGTGGAATCTTCGTGGTCGTAGTAATAGGAAGCGCCGGTTCTGGGGTCGCAGGGAATTTTATCCAAATAGGGTCTTAACCCCGTACCGGGGTCGCAAACAACCAGTTGGGGCAGGGGATAGCAATCGTTGTCCTTCTCATATTCTTCAACCGCCACCTTGATCTGATAGATATCGGTTTTTCTCCGACTGTCAAACCCTTTAAAAACTTGGGTCCGATAAGCCCAGAAGGCGAGGAGGGCAAGAAAAGCAATAATGGCAACAATAATCAGAAGTTCTGTTAAAGTTACCCCTTTTTTTAAAAGTAATCTTTTTTTTACCCTATTAACCATCTTACGAGAGCCTCACCAAATAGGTAAGTCAGTATCAAAGAAAATGCCAAGAAGGGTCCGAAGGCAATCTGGCGCCCGAGCTTGGCCTTTCCCAACAAAATCAGTATGACCCCGACCCCTGCGCCTGTCAAGAAAGAGAGAAACAGCCAGGAGACAGCCCCGGGAAAGCCCAAGAAGGTCCCGGCAAAAAGAGCATATTTAACGTCCCCCAGACCCATGCCGCGGCCCCGCGTGACCAGATGGATAAGAAGAAGAAAAAGGGCAGAGGCGAATCCCCCCAAAAAATGAAGATAGAAGTTGTCGTCCCAGCCCAATAAAAGAGCGAGGGCTGTCAGCCCCAAACCCAAGAAGATTAGCTCATCCGGAATAATCTTTTTTTCCAAATCGATGACAAAAATCGAAATGGTGATAAGAAAAATGGCGGAGAGAAAAATGGGGGAGGGCAAACCCAATAAATAAATCCCGAGTACGCCCAAGGCGCTTGCTAACTCAATCAAAGGGTATCTGGGAGAAATCTTTTTAGCGCAGGCACGGCACCTTCCGCGGAGCAAAAAATATGAGAGAAGTGGAATATTGTCGTACCACCTTATTTGAACACCGCAACGGGGACAGCGGGACCTGCCGGAAACAAACGATTCCTTCCCTGGAAGTCTACGGGTAAGCGCCCCAAGAAAGGAACCGAGTGCCAAACCTATGGCTAAGACAAAGATTAATGGCAAAGACACTTATTGCGGCAAACAAGTCACGCAGGATGTGGTCAAATCGGCGTAGGTTCGTGTCGCACAGTCTGCGGCGGTTCCCAATGCAGGACTTCCAACTGTCAAAGTCCTTGTTGCTTTAGTCCTTTCGCTTTTTGACTTTGGTACCCAGCAAGAGTATACGGAGCTTGAAGCTCCCGTTGCCTTACCGATATAAAGAGCTTCGGTAACCGTGGCCCCGTTTTTGATAAAGTCTCTGTTCCTAAACTCGGTCTTAAGCTCGTTATTGGTAATTAAAAGTCCGTCGGTGGTACAATCCACTCCGCATATTCCACTACCTGCCGTCGTTGCGTTTACAAAACCAAAAGCAGCATCACTGTTGGTCACATCCCCATTGGTTACCCAGGTAAATTTATCCTGGGTAACAAAATACCTGTCGTGTGCTGCCAACATCTGGCTTGCATCCGACTTCATCCTTGTGTCCCGGGCCCTGTTTGCCTGTTCAAGCGGGTTAATTGCCGCCAGAACGGCTGCGGCCAAAACCCCGAGAAGGGCAATAACGATTAGAAGTTCAACCAGTGTGAACCCCGATTTAATCGGGGTGAACCCGGACCCAATTATTTTTCGGGCAGTCATTTAATTCACCTCCCTTCGCTTCCTATCCAGTATTCTCTATTTGAAGATGGCTGTCAAGTAATCAAAATTGGCTGGTCAGGCTGTAGATGGGTAATATGATGGCGATGACCAGAAACCCGACCCCAAGGCCCAAAAGGATCATCACCAAGGGTTCAATGGCACTGGTCAGTCCTTTAACCTTTTGGTCGCTTTCTACCTCAAAAACGTGACTTACTTTATTTAGGACCTCTTCCATTTTTCCGGTTTCTTCTCCGACCGCCACCATCTGAGAAAGAATATAAGGAAAAGCCTCCGGGTGCTTGGAAAAGGAGTAGGCAATGGGAAAACCCTTTTCAACTTGTTTGGCGGCGTCTTTTAGGGCGTCGGCAATGACGACATTGCCGACAACTCCGGCTGTAATATTAAGAGTTTCAAGAATGGAAACTCCGGCTCCGACCATCAGGGAGAGAGTTCGCGTCAGTTCCGTTAAAATTACCTGTCTTTGAAGTTCCCCGATTATCGGCAGCTTGAAAAGCAGTTCGTCGGTTTTTCTTCGACCGGCCACGGTTCTCCTATAGGCCCGGAACCCAGAAATGGCGACAACGACGAAAATGATAATTAGCGGCCAGGCTTTGACGAAGAAATTTGATATTCCAATTAAGATTTGGGTGGCGATTGGAAGTTTGGCATTAAATTCCCCATATAAGCTCGTCAGGCGGGGGATGACAAAAATCATCATCACCAGTCCGACCACAAACATGCCGACAATTATTATTGCCGGGTAAATCAGAGCTCCCTTAACTTTTCCTTTAAATTCCTGCTGTTTTTCCAGGTTATCGGCCAGGCGTACCAAAACTTCATCCATGACTCCGCCGGCCTCACCGGATTTGACCAGGGCGATATAGGTTGGGTTAAAAACTTTGGGGTGGCGGGAGAGGGAGGTGGAAAGGCTTTCTCCGCCTTCAATATCCGATAATATCTGGGCAACCACCTTCTGCATCGAACCCTTGGACTGAGAGCGAAGAATAAGAAGAGCCTGGGTAATGGGCAGGCCCGCATTAACCATGGTGGCCAGCTGCCTGGTAAAGGTGGTGACGTCGCCTAAAGTAATTCTGTCTCGGAACTTCTGTATCAGGGTGAGGAGGCTTTCTCTTCTGGGGGTAATGGTGATGACGACCAGGCCCCGAGCCCGAACCAGCTTGGCGGCAACTTGGGCACTTGAAGCTTCAACCTCTCCGGTGATAACAGTTCCGCTTTTGTCTTTGGCTTTGTAGGTAAACCTTTTCATTTGCGAACCAGTCGGGTCAGCTCCTCCGGCCTTAGACTCCAGCCCTGGGCGTTCTCAAGAGTAATTTTCCCTCCCCTGACCAAAGCGGCCAAAGAGGTTTCCAGAGTATTCATTCCCGCCTCCTGCGAAGTTTGGAGGATGCTGTCTATCTGGTGGGTTTTGCCCTCACGAATTGAGGTTTTTATCGCGGTTGAGGCCAAAAGAACTTCGTAGCCCACGACCCGGCCGCCGGCAATGGCCGAAATCAGTCTTTGGGAGAAGACCGCCTCGATGACGTTTGAAAGCTGCAGACGGACCTGGGCCTGCTGCTCCTCCGGAAAAACGTCGACGATTCTGTCGATGGTTTGGGCGGCCGAATTGGTATGGAGGGTCGCAAAAACCAGGTGCCCCGTTTCGGCGACGGTTAAGGCGGCGGCGATGGTTTCGTAGTCCCGCATTTCCCCGACAAGAACGACGTCGGGGTCTTCCCTCAGAACGCTTCTTAGGGCCACCTGCCATGAATGGGTGTCGGAACGCATTTCCCTCTGAGAGATAATCGATTTGGCCGGCTTAAACATAAATTCGATGGGATCCTCAATGGTGACGATGTGGGCGGCACGGTTGGCGTTAATCTCGTTAATCATGGCCGCCAAGGTTGTCGATTTTCCGTGCCCGGTCGGCCCCGTGACCAGGACAAAACCCTGCCTCAGAGTGGTAAAGGAATGAAGAATTTTGGGCAAGCCCAAAGAGTCAATGGGCGGAATTTCGAGAGGAATCCTTCTAAAGGCGGCGGCCAGGGTCCCTCTTTGGGTATAGGCATTGACCCGGTAGCGGGCTTTCTCGGAGAAGGCCAGAGAAAAATCGATTTCTTTATTGACAGAAAGTCTTTCTAATTGTTCGCTATTTAATACCTCTTTGAGGAACCCCGCCACCATGTCGGGCGTCAGAACCCCCAGGTTGGGTACGGGAAAAAGGGCGCCGTCGACCCGCAAGGTCGGCGGAATTCCGGCCACAACATGCAGGTCCGAAGCGTTTTGGGCAATTGTCAGCTCAAGTAGTTCTTTGATTGTCATATCTTATTCATTATTCCTGGGCGACCCTAAGAACTTCCTCTATGGAAGTTATTCCTTCCAAGACTTTCAAATAGCCATCCTGTTTTAAGGTTATCATTCCTTCTTCTCGGGCGACTTTTTCGATAGCGCTTGAGGCGGACCTTTCCAATATCAGTCTACCTAATTTTTCGGTAACGGGTAAGACCTCAAAAATTCCCACCCTGCCGTAGTAACCCGAATCGCCGCATTCAGCATCCCCTTTACCTTTGTGAAGTTTCCCGTCCCGGCCCTGGGGCCAAAGCGTCCCCAAGACGTTTTTCATATCTTCCATTATTTTGGGGTCGGGGTCATATGCTTTCTTGCATTTGTCGTGAATTTTTCTGACCACCCTCTGGGCAACAATCGCCGTCATTGAAGAGGCAAGCAAATAAGGTTCTGCCCCCATATCAAGAAGCCGCGGGAGGGCACCCGAGGCGTCGTTGGTATGAAGGGTAGAAAAAACCAAGTGACCGGTGAGGGAAGCCTGGATGGCCAAATCAGCCGTTTCCTTGTCTCTTATCTCTCCGACCAAAATAACGTTCGGGTCCTGCCTAAGAAAGCTCCGGAGGCCCGAAGCAAAGGTTAGCCCCGCCGCCGGATTGATCTGGACTTGGTTGACTCCCGGAATTTTATACTCGATGGGGTCCTCAAGGGTCACGATATTTATCTTGGATGTACTTATCTTGGATATGACCGAATAAAGAGTCGTCGTTTTTCCCGAACCGGTGGGCCCACAGATAATAATGATTCCGTGGGGACGAAGTATCGCGTCTTCAAGGTTTTTTAAACCTCTTCCCCTTAAGCCCAATTCTGTTAGTTCCGGTACTCCACCGGACTTTTTAAGAAGCCTCAAAACTATCTTTTCCCCCCAGGTCGTGGGCAGAGAGGAAACGCGAAGGTCGACCTCATTGTCGCCCGCTTTAAAATTGAATCTTCCGTCTTGGGGAACTCTTTTTTCGTCAATCTTCATTCCCGAGAGGATTTTTATTCTTGAAACCAAAGATTCGTGGAGCTCTTTGGGTATGGTCAGTTTTTCCTGCAGGATTCCGTCAATTCGATAGCGGACCCTGGTTGACTTTTCCTGGGGTTCAACGTGGACGTCGGAAGCTCTTGCCCTCATGGCAAAGTCCAAAACATGGCTGACAATCTCGGCAATCTTTTCCTCCCTGATAAATCCGGTTTTTGTTACATCGAGGGTTTCTATCTTCTCCTTATCTTCCGAAACGTCTTTTAAGGCTTCGGTCACTTCCTGTGATAGGGAAGTGGCGTAGCGGGTTGAGATAAACTCCAAAACCTTTGAAGGAACCGCGGCCTGGGGTTTCACCCGAAGATTCGTTTTTTGTTCGACAAACTCGATGGCGGTTAAGTCAAGAGGGTCCGCCATGGCCAAAACGATCTGTTTTGAAGGCTTGTCCACCGAGACCGGATAGAGTTTAAATCTTTCGGCCACCTCCTGGGAGACCAAGGTTTGGGCTTCCGGAGAAGCCGGAGCCGTGGCCAGGTCGATGAAAGGAATGTTATAGAGGGTGGCCTTGGCGCGGGTTAGCGCTTCCTCCGTGACCAGGTTTTGGCCGGTTAAGATCTCCTCCTGGGATTTTCCGGACTGGATTTCGGCGAGCTTGACTTGTTTGGCCCGGTCAACGGGGAGTGCCCCTTGAGCGACCAAGATATCGGCTAAAGAGCCGGTCGTTTCCCCATTTGTTGCTTTGACACTGGCGGCAGCAGGCATCATACCCATTATGACTTATTGACTAGTCTCTATCAAGTATTCCATGGCATTCGCTGAATGACATATCAGCATTTATGCTGTTATAATGGCCTCTGTCATGCATGCGTTTCTTATCGAAGGAGAGGGAGAGACCCTGGAAAAGGAAATTGCGGCTTTAGTTAAAAACCTAAAAGTCAAGCTTTTTGTCTATCCGGTTGCCAAAATCGAGGACGTCCGCTCCCTAAATTCTTTCATACGCCTTGAGCTTTCCACCCCGACGGCCATCCTCATTCGGGGGGTAGACGAGGCTACGGATGAAGCTTTAAATGCCTTTCTTAAAAATCTCGAAGAGCCCCAGGCAAATCTTTATTTTATTCTCACGGCGGCTTCGCATCATCGGGTGCTACCGACTGTCGTTTCAAGGTGTCAGATAGTGAGAACCATCAATGTTCAGACCTCGTTATCGGGGCGGAAATTGGCAACGGATTTTTTGAAAAAAAGCGTGGGAGAGAAGATTTCTTTTGTCGAGCCGATTAAGGATCGAGAAAGCGCCACCGAGTTTGTCTCAGCTCTTTCCCTGGGTTTACACGAACTTCTTAGGGAAGGAAAAACTGATTACGGAATATTGGCTCGGGGACTTAAGGCTGCTCAGCTTACCCGAGAAAGACTCAAGGCCAACGGAAACGTGACTTTACAGCTTGCAAACATGGTCATTTCCTTCGGTCAATTTTACCATTGATGCCTTTCATTTGAGGCTAATTTAGAGTATAATGAATAACCCACGTAGACGTGGTGAAGATATCATGGCAACAAAAAACGACTACACGGCCAAAGAAATTCAGCTTCTTGAAGGACTTGAGCCGGTCAGAAAAAGACCCGGAATGTTTATCGGCTCCACCGACTCAAGGGGTCTTCACGAATGCCTAAGGGAAATTGTCGATAACTCGGTAGACGAGAGCTTTGCGGGAATTGCCAAGAATATCTGGGTGACGCTGGCTAAAGACGGCTCGGCCACGGTCAAAGACAACGGTCGGGGAATCCCGGTTGATAGACACAAATCAGGAATTTCGGCCCTTGAGGTGACAATGACCAAACTCCATGCGGGCGGAAAGTTCGGGGGAGGAGCTTATAAGGTCTCCGGGGGGCTTCACGGAGTCGGAGCCTCGGTTGTCAACGCCCTTTCTACCTATTTTAGGGTCGTTGTTCTTAGGGATAAAAAAGCCTACTACCAGGAATATAAAAGAGGTAAGCCGGCAAAAGGGGTCGCGACGGCCACCCAAAAGCAACTCGACGAATGGTTTCCAAAAGTTTGGGGAGTAAAGGCAGAGGAAGGTCAAACCGGTACCATTACCACTTTCTATCCCGACAAAGATGTTTTCGGAGAAACGGTGTTTGACATTACCAAGGTCAAAAACCTACTTCGGGACAGAGCCTATCTCGTTGCCGGTCTTTCTTTTCATTTCGAAGACGAAAGGGACGGCGAGGAAGCAAACTATTATTTCGAAGGGGGCATTAAATCCCTGGTTGCCCACACCAACCGCGGCAAAAATCCCATTTCGGACGTTCTCTACATTACTGCCGAGGACCCAACCATTAGCTGTGAAGTGGCCATCCAGTACACGGATTCATTCACCGAAAACGTCAAGGGTTTTGTCAACGGCATAAACACAATCGACGGGGGAACCCACCTAACCGGTTTTAGAATTGCTTTAACCCGCGCCATTTCCGACTACGCCAAGCGCCTGATAGGCAACGGCAACGGCAAGGAAGAAAAAAACGGTCTAACCGGGGACGACATGAAGGAGGGTTTAACCGCCGTGGTTTATATCAAGATGCCGTCAGATGCTCTTCAATTTGAATCCCAGACAAAGGCAAAGCTCAATAACCCGGAAGTTCAGGGTTTTACCGCAACGGCCGTCAAGGAGGGTCTTGATACGTTTTTTGAAGAGCACCCATCCGATGCCAAAAAAATAGTTGAAAAGGTATTCTTGGCCGCAAAAGCCAGACTGGCGGCCAGGGCAGCCAAAGACGCCGTTTTAAGAAAAGGGGCCCTAGAAGGAGCAACCCTACCGGGAAAATTGGCCGATTGTCAAACTTCCGACCCGTCCATCTCGGAATTATATATAGTCGAAGGAGATAGTGCCGGAGGATGCTTTTCGGGTAACACAGAAGTGGCCCTAGCCGATGGCAGAAACTTATCTTTTAGAGATCTTGTTAGAGAACACAAAAAAGGCAAGAAAAACTACTGCTACACTATAAAAAGCAACGGGTCGATCGGTCTTGGCCTCATTAAAAACCCGAGACTCACCAAAACAAATAGTAATGTCCTTAAGGTTGTACTGGATAACAATGAAGAAATTATCTGCACGCCCGACCATCTTTTTATGCTTAGAGACGGTTCATATAAAAGGGCAAACTTGCTAACAAAGAGTGATTCTTTAATGCCTTTAGGGAAACAACTTTCTCGAATTGGTAAACGGATAACGATTAAAGGCTATGAGCTTGTCTACGACCCCTCCCAATATCGCTGGATTTTTACTCACATTCTTGCCGACGAATACAATCTTGAAAGGGGTGTCTATGACAAATCCAAGGGCGACCATAGACATCACCTAGACTTCGACAAACTGAATAATAATCCAGACAATCTAACCAGAATCGGAAAAGAAGAGCATCTCCAATACCACGCCGAGCACGCCCGAAAAACTCTTTTGACTAAGAGTGTCCAAGACAAGTTAAAAAAGATCAGAAAAACAATGACTACCGAAAGAATGAGGAAAATATTAAGCGACAGGGCCAAAAAGCAGTGGGGTAATCCCAATCTGAGGTCCTGGCGAAGCCTTAAGACAAGGGGCCAATGGACAAGCGAATTTAGGGCCAGAAGAAAAAGGGCCTACAACCAAACATACTTAAGAAAAGCTCTTTCCGTTCTCCATGAAATACTTAAAAAAGAGGGTGAAATAGACAAAGACAAATACCAGAACTTGAGACTTAGAAATAAAGACAAAAATTTACTGCGTTTAGAAACAATAAGTGGAAGGTTTTTTGAAGGAAACGAAAAAAGGCTCCAAGAAGCGGTACTTAATTTCAACCACAGAATTAAAAAGATCGTGCAACTTAAAAGGAAAATTGATGTTTACGACTTGGAAGTAGAAGGTACCCACAGTTTTGCACTCGCATCCGGAGTTTTCGTTCACAATAGTGCAAAGCAAGGTCGAGACAGGCGTTTCCAGGCAATTCTCCCCCTTGGAGGAAAAATTCTTAATACCGAACGGGCCCAACTTGATAAAATCGTCAAGTTCGAAGAAATCAAAGACTTAATCATCGCCTTGGGTGGAGGAATAGGGGACTCCCTTAATTACGATAAAATCCGCTATCACAGAATCATCATCATGACGGATGCGGACGTTGACGGAGAACACATCAAAACCCTGCTTCTAACCTTCTTTTTCAGGCACATGCCGGAAATAGTCAGACGCGGATACCTTTATATCGCCCTTCCCCCTCTTTACCGGATCCAGTCCGGAAAAGAAATAGTTTACAGCTACGACGACCTAGAGAAGGAAAGAATAATAAAAGAGATGGGGGACGGGAAAGTAGTGATTCAAAGATATAAGGGCTTAGGGGAGATGAACCCGACTCAGCTTTGGGAAACAACGATGGACCCAGGAGTTAGAACCTTAAAGCAGGTAGCAATCGAGGACGCCGAAGGAGCAGACAGGATGTTCTCCATGCTGATGGGGGAAGAAGTTCCGCCCAGAAAGAAATTCATCCAAACGCACGCCAAGATGGCAACTTTGGATATATAATATAAACAATGTTTGAAATTTTTGCAGCCAATCCCTTTTTAACGGCCGTCTTGGTCTCTTCTTTGCTGGGAATCGTTGTTGCTTTTTGGCTTGCGGCCAGCGTTCTCGGCCGTCCACAGGGGGAGGCGGAGATGAGGAATATTTCGCAGGCAATACAGACCGGTGCCAACGCCTATCTCAAAAGACAGTTTACGACAATCGCTCCCATTGTCCTTATTCTTACCGCCTTTCTTTATTTCACCTCTCCTAATCCCATGCTTGCTGCCGGTAGGGCCGGGGCATTTCTTATGGGGGCTTTCTTTTCGGGTCTAATTGGCACGATTGGCATGAACATTGCCACCAGGGCAAATGTCAGAGTAACCGAGGCGGCTAAATCAAGTTTCGGCGAAGCCATGGGTTTAGCCTTTAGGGCCGGGGCAACAACCGGCATGTTGACGGTCGGATTGGGGCTTCTTGGCGCAACTTTGATTTACTGGATTTATGGGGCAAATGCAACGGAAGTTCTGGTCGGATTCGGTTTCGGAGGCTCCCTTCTTGCCCTTTTTATGCGTGTTGGGGGAGGGATTTATACCAAGGCGGCGGACGTCGGCGCCGACCTTGTCGGTAAAGTCGAAAAGGAAATTCCCGAAGATGACCCGAGAAATGCGGCGGTTATAGCCGACCAGGTGGGGGATAATGTCGGCGACTGTGCCGGAATGGCGGCGGACCTTTTTGAATCCTATGAGGTTACTTTGGTGGCGGCTCTTATTTTAGGAGGGGTAACTTTCGGACTCCCGGGAGTACTTTTCCCTCTTGCCGTAAGAGCCTTGGGGATTGGCACCTCACTTTTGGGAATTTTAACGGTCAACGCCAAAGGCAAAACCGAAATAAGAGAAGGAATGAATGCAATCATCCGTTCTTTTGCCATCTCGGCAGTTGTCTCCATCATCGGCTTTTTCGTTCTTGCCGGCTCTATTGCGGGGGATCTCCGGCTCGCGGTTGCAACAACAATAGGAATAGTTCTCTCCGTGGCAATATTTCTTTTGACGGAATATGCAACGGGGGACCATAAGCCGGTTAAGGACATTGCCAAGCAGTCCCAAACTGGACCCGCCACCGTCATCCTCTCGGGATTTGTTTCAGGTTTTTCCTCAACCGTTTGGGCAATTCTCGCCATCGGTGTCACAATTCTTGCCTCCTTCCTTCTTTTCCCGGACCCTTTGATGGCCGCCTACGGAGTTGCCTTGGCGGGAATGGGCATGCTGACAACCACGGGTTTGATTGTTTCAATGGATTCTTTCGGACCCATTGCCGATAATGCCCAGGGGATAGCCGAGCTTTCGGGAATAAAAGGCAAGGCCCTTTCGATCTTACCCAAACTCGACTCAATCGGCAATACAACCAAGGCAACCACCAAAGGATTTGCCATCGCCTCAGCCGTCGTCGCCGCGGTTTCCCTTTTCGAATCATATCTTTCCGACACGGGCCTAGCCGGAATAAACATTGCCTACCCGGCCGTTTTTGTGGGTTTTCTAATCGGCGGGGCAATTCCTTTTCTTTTCTCTTCCTTAACCATCAAAGCCGTCTCGGACTCTGCCTACGCCGTCATTAAGGAAGTCAGAAGACAGTTTAAGGAAATGCCGGGAATCATGAAAGGGACGCAAAAGCCGGATTATGCAAGAGTTGTTGACTTAACAACCAAGTCGGCCCTCTCGGCTCTGGCCGCTCCGGCCCTGATTGCCATCATCGTTCCTCTTTTGGTCGGATTTCTGCTCAAGGCCGAAGCCCTGGGAGGATTTTTGGCGGGAACGATTCTAACGGGTCAGCTTTTGGCGGTTCTGATGGCCAATACGGGTGGGGCCTGGGATAACGCCAAGAAGATGATTGAGGATGGGCTCTATGGAGGAAAAGGGTCGGAAGCTCACAAGGCAACGGTTGTGGGAGACACGGTGGGCGACCCCTTAAAAGATACGTCCGGTCCCGCCATCAATCCGCTTCTTAAAGTCATGAACCTCGTTGCTCTTCTCGCCGTTCCCATGATGGTGGCCACCCAAACCCTGACCCTAACTCACTGGATACTGATTGCGGCTGGGTCTTTAATTTTAATCTATTCGCTATTCTCCTCCCTGAAATAACCCTTTTCGCCCTTGTTTTGGCACCCCGAAAAGGCTAAAATATAGCAAGGCTAATTAGCCTCATTTTATTTTTTGTATGGATATTGGCAAAGTACAAGCTGTCGAAATAACCGCCGAACTCTCCAAAAGTTATCTGGATTATGCGATGAGCGTCATTGTGGCCCGGGCTCTTCCGGATGTCAAAGACGGTCTAAAACCGGTCCATCGAAGAATTCTTTACGCCATGCACCTAATGGGACTGGGACCGGGTGCCTCTTTTACCAAGTCGGCCAAGGTGGTCGGAGAGGTTTTGGGAAAATATCACCCCCACGGAGATATGCCCGTTTATGATGCCTTGGTACGCCTGGCCCAAACTTTCTCCATGCGCTACCCCTTAATAACCGGCCAGGGAAACTTCGGTTCGGTTGACGGAGATCCGCCGGCTGCCTTTCGTTATACCGAGGTAAAGCTGGCCGCCATTGCCGAAATGATGCTTGCCGATATCGAAAAAGATACGGTCGATTTCACGGACAATTTCGACGCAACCCTTAAAGAACCGACCTATGTTCCGGCCCTTCTCCCGAATCTACTTTTAATGGGGTCCGAAGGAATCGCCGTCGGCATGGCCACAAAAATTCCGCCCCATAACTTGAGTGAGGTCGTGGCGGGTGTTGTCGCCACCATTAAAAAGGGTCGAGTTGTCTCCGAGCAAAAAGCCCAAGAGAAAGAAACCGAGTTTGTCATCAAAAAAATAAATCTGGTTGCTTCGGGAGAAGAGAAAGGATTAAGCGAAAGTGAGGTCAACCCGAGCGCGGTCAATTTTGAGTCAGACGTTTCGGTTGATGAGCTAATCCAAATTATTCCTGGTCCGGACTTTCCAACGGGGGCGACTATTTATGACTCCTCCTCCCTCAGAGAGGTTTATGCAACGGGAAGAGGAAAAATAGCGGTTAGGGGGGTTGCCGAGATTAAAGAGGGTAAAAAAGGAAGGCAGCAAATAGTCATCTCCGAAATTCCCTACCAGGTCAATAAGGCCGAGCTTGTCATAAAAATTGCCGACCTGGTCAGGGAGAAAAAGATTGTCGGCATTGCCGACTTAAGGGACGAGAGCGACAAAGAAGGAATGAGCGTTGTGGTTGAGTTAAAACGCGACGCCAAACCCAAGAGCGTCCTTAATAATATCTATAAACACACCCGGCTCCAGACCACTTTCCCGGCCAATTTCGTGGCCCTCGTGGACGGAACCCCTCATACGCTAAACCTCAAGCAAATATTGGTCGAGTATGTCAAGCACAGACAAAAAGTAGTCATCCGTAGAACGATCTTCGAGCTGACAGAGGCCAAAAAAAGGGCACATATTTTAGAAGGTCTAAAAATTGCCCTTGATAACCTGGATGCGGTCATTAAAACTATCCGGGCTAGCCGCACCCAAGAAGACGCAAAAGCCAATTTAGTCAAAAAGTTCGGCTTAACGGACATTCAGGCAATTGCGATTCTCGATATGCAGCTTAGGCGCCTGGCCGCTCTTGAGAGAGAGAAAATTGAAAAAGAGTATCAGGAAATGAAAAAACTAATCGACGCTCTTACGGCAATTCTTAAAAAACCCGGGAAAGTTTTAGACATTATCGTTAAAGAAGTCACTGCTCTTAAAGAAAAATTCGGAGACGAAAGGAAAACAAAAATTTATAAGGCCGCGATAGGGGAATTTTCGGAAGAGGACTTGGTCCCCAAGGAAGAGACCTTGATTACGGTCACCCAAACAGGATACATTAAAAGAGTTCCCCGAGGAACCTATAAAGCCCAGCGGAGGGGCGGCAAAGGCGTGGTGGGCATGACCACCAAGGAGGAGGACGAGATAGAACATATCTTGACGGCAACCACCCACGATACAATTCTTTTCTTTACTGACAAGGGTCGGGTCTTCGGCACCAAGGCCTGGGAAATTCCCGAAACCTCAAGACAAGCCAAGGGCCAGGCTCTGGTTAACCTTCTGAACTTGGAACAGGAAGAACAAATTCTCTCAATTCTACCCCTTGCCAAAAACGGGGGAGGGAAACACCTAATATTGGTTACCGCTTCAGGGATCGTCAAGAAAACCCCGATTTCCCAGTACGAAAACCTGAGAGTCTCGGGCCTGATTGCCATCAGGCTGAGGGGAACCGACAAACTCGTTTCAGCCCATATAACGGGCGGGGATGAACACGTCCTAATAATTACAAAGAAGGGGAAAGCGATAAGATTTCCCGAAACAAATGCGAGGCCCATGGGCAGGGCCACTTCGGGTGTGGCCGGAATGAGAATGGAGGCGAAAGATGAAGTCATTGCCATGGAGGTCTTTCCGGCAAAGCAGGCAAAGGTTTCGGACAAAAGAAGAAAAGTCTTTAGGGACATTTTAACCATCTCCGAAAAAGGCCTGGGCAAGAGAACACCGCTTCATCTCTTTCCGGTCCAAAAAAGAAGCGGCAAGGGAGTTAAAGCGGCGGTCGTTAACGCCAGAACCGGGGATTTGGCAGCAGCCATCATGGTAACCGAAAAAATCGACCAAGTGATAATAACCTCTAAGATGGGACAGGTCATAAAACTACCCCTTAAGAATATTCCGCAGTTGGGCAGGGCCACCCAGGGGGTAATTTTGATGCGCTTTGCCCGAAAGACCGACTCGGTGGCGGCAGCGGCTTGTCTTGAAAAAGATTCCGGAGAATCGGAAGATAAAACTCAGGCTAATTAGTATTTCTCCTCGCTGCTTGGTATATACCAGGGATTTTTTTCGGGTTGGGTCTCACTCGCTTCAATTTCTTCCCAACCTCTTATGAATCCTTCATCGTGAAGAGCCCTTTCTGTTGATAATAATTTACTATGGCGCCAATTATCTTGAGGATCTAGAGACATGGGAATTAATCCATTTTTCTTATATCTACGGGTAAGATTAATTGATCCGAAGGTTTCATTAATAAAATCTCTTTCCGCAGAATAATAATCAGAACTAGCAGCTTTTTTTGGGTCAATGCCCATTGATCTTCTCCACTCTTTTCTGACACGACTATTGCTAGAGAGATTTTCATTCATAGAGGTAGATTCTGAATCTACTCGCATTAAAATTCTTCTTCTGGCTTCATCCAGATTAGTGAATAATGTCCTTTCATCTTGAACCGCTAAATTTAACCAAAGCTCAATTCTATCTCTTCCAGTTTGAGTATTAAATACACAAGAAAGTTCCCTTCCAACTTCATAACCATTCTCGCGAATCTTTCGCTCTTTTTCTAAGGCCAGCCGTCTTTCTTCTTCAAGTCTTAGTCTTCTCTCCTCATCTGCTCTTTCATTTCTTTGCTTCGTTCTTTCCCTATCTCTACGATCATATTCTTCAAACTCTTTTTTTCTTTCCTCTTCTATTCTAGCTTTCTCTATCGTCGCTTCAGCTTCTTTGCGAGCTTTTAATTGAGCCAAATAAGCAATTCTCCTTCTTTCTTTTGATTCCTCAGCCCTTTCAAAATCATTTTGTAGACGGGTATCGATTTCTTTTTTCCTTGATTCCTCTTCTTCAGGAGTTCTCTGACCTAAAATCTTACCTGTATTGATATCGAGATCTAAAACTACCGATCGGGACGCGTGTGGCGCAACAATTTGCTTTATTGCTCTTGTTTCTTCCTCTCCTTCCAAAGGACCAACAATTTCTGCTCCATCTTCTGCCATAACGACTTATATATATCTTAGCAAATTACAAATACTAAGTTATAATTTACCTATGCAAACGATAATTTTACCTGGATATTCCTTGCACAATAAAGGTTGGGCGGAGGAAATCGCCAAGGCACTTTCAGTGAGTGGTTTTGAGTTAACGGTCCATAATTGGAAACATTGGGGCAGTGGCTCGTTTAGTGAAAGTTATGAAGTTAACAAATTAATTGAAGAAATTGGAGACGGATCTGAAATTAAGTCAATGTTTAATAAAATAAATCTGGAGATAAAAGTTGTCGAAAAAGACCGCCCTGGTCACTCATATCCTTATCCGAAAGACTTCTTGAAATTCCTAAAAAATTAGTTTTTCTAATAATCTTCTGTATAATCCTGATAAATGTCTCCTGACAGAAGCGAAGTAAGAATGATAGTTAACGAGAGAGATATCGGCTTGCCCGGATCCATAGACAGAGGATTCGAGGAAATATATAGAGTTACTTCTGTCGGAGTAGTTATGTATGAAGGGCATCTCAATAGGTCTCAAAACCATTTTCTTTCCTATCCTAATATTTTACTATTAGAACAACTTGACCAACCAGAACATCCTTGGGGAATTCCTGCTGGTAGAGTTGATTTCTCCGACAGAACACCTTATCAGACCGCAATTCGGGAAGTACTTGAGGAAACCGGGTTAATTATCGATGCTCAAAGGCTTCGATTGGTTGCGTTAAATGAAAAACGCCCGGGGGAAGGCGAAAAGAAAGTCATAAGGCCAGTCTATATTTATCGTGTTCATTGGAAAGAACTAGACCAACTTGGCCAATGGAGACCTGAGTCAGTTCCACCAGATTTCGGATCGATCTTAGTACTCAATAAAGGAAATAGTTTTGGTTTAGAACCGGAAATTGGGAGAATGGCTTTAGTTGATATCCAAAAATTAGTACACAGAATGAAAAAACCTCATATGACGTATCCTAGTTATAGATCTGATTTGATTTGACCTGTAATAAGAGAACTTCACAGGTTCTCAAGTGTATCCTGGCATTAAAAATCCTTAATAAATTCCTGGCAGGTCTAAACAATTAACTTCCTTCCTACTTGAATCTGGATAGAGATTTAACCACAGAACTGATATAATTAAATTCCGTAATGAAGAAACTAATTCGTAACCAAAAACACAAACTCGTAGTTTAACGTTATCTAGGAAAGACCCTAATTAATAGTAAAATATTTTTTAAAATGGATCCAATCCCAATTTTTCTCGAAGGAAATTTAGCCCGTGTTACGGTGGGAGAAGGTACTATAGAGATGCGTCCGAAAAATCAACATGATCCCGAGGAGAAACAGTTATTACAGAGAAAAATTGCGAAACTCGAAAATTTTAGACTACTTACGATAGGTATAGATGGCCTGGCTGTTCCTAAAGTATTAGAAAGGGATGAAATTAATGGAAGATATGTCATTCAAAAAGCGGAAGGATTTAATCTATCATCTCTTAAAGAACAAACATTCGGTGATCCAAGAGCATTTTTCGAAATCCCCGTGGAAGCGAAAGTAAAAGGGTTACTGACTTATCTACGTGCTATTGAGAGAATAAATTCTAGAGGTTTTGCCTTTGCCGATCATAAATCAGATTCTGTTTTTATTACTCCTGAAGGAATTGTAACAATTGTTGACACTGATGGCCTTAGAGAAGATCAAAGTCCTTGGAATATAGATAGGGATCCAGATAATGGGCTACAAGATTTATGTAATAATTTTTTTATTCGTCAATTAGGAAGTTCCGCACTTGGTACAGATTACGAAGATCTTATACCTGCTTTCATCAGGCGTTTGATCCCTAATTTACAAGAAACTGATACGGTAGGCGATGTAATAGAAGAAATGGATAAAGTAATGACTGATTGGGGAAGACCGTTGGAGACAGGGAAAACGACAACTTATAGTTACCATGTTAGAAAGGCAAAAGAGGCAACGGGAAAAGCTTTAAATAGCGAAAGTTTTGCATATTATTTAAAACTTAGACTTTAAAAGTTTTATCTTGAAAAGGTTTTAAGTTTTTCACAAATCCCTACGATACTGTCATACAAACGATTCTAACCCGCTATAAATCTCCAATAGATGCGATCCCTAACAAACTTCTTGCCAAACATAAAAAATCCCTAAAAGAAGTAAATCACTGGGGAGAGGATGCGATTGATCGACTAAGAGAAATTGCCCAAAGAGAATATGAATTTGTAGAAGAATTCCTTAGACGGCTAGAAGAACCGGTTTTAAAATACGAGGTGTAAATTAACTTCCTTTTCCATGAAATTGTTCGTGAATTTCGCGGAGTCTTTTACTCGTAACATGGGTATAAATTTGAGTTGTTGAGATATTTTTGTGTCCAAGCATTTCCTGGACACTTCTGATGTCGGCCCCGGCCATAAGCAGATCTGTGGCAAAACTATGGCGGAGAACATGTGGCGTAGCATCGACCGGTAATTTTATTTTTCTGACATATTTTTTAATCATTCTTTGCACCGAGCGGGGAGTCAGGCGCATTTTTTCATCGGGTGTGGTTGGCTCCACCTTACCTTTATGTCGTATAAAAACCGGCTGATACTTATCCTGCCTTTCGTTGAGATATTTATTGAGCCAATCGGCTGAGCGGACAGAAAGAAAAACTACCCTCGCCCGGCCGCCTTTCCCGATGATTCCAAACTCCCGTCTATCGAGGTCAATCTTGTCACGGTCCAGTTTTATAAGTTCGCTAACTCTAAGTCCTGTTGAAAACAGAACCTCCAAAATCGCCTTATCCCTTTTGCCTTGAATCGTCGAAAGAGTTGGGGCATTAAGCAGCCTGTCGACCATGTTTCCCGTCAGAAACTTAACTTGTCTTTCGGCAACCTTGGGAAGGTCGATTTTATCGGGAGCCATGACCGGCTGGTCGTTCTTAAGAAGCCATTTAAGAAAGCTCCTCAGGGCAATGACGTGATACCCCTGGGTTCTTCTTGATAATGTTCCCCCTTTTCTGTCGGGAAGATTTGAAAGATAGACTCGATAGCCCCTAACGACGTCCGGATTGATATCCTTTAGGGTTTGCCTGATTCCTTCCTTGCCTAACCAATTAATCAGGCGGTTTAAATAATGTCGGTAGTTTCTGATCGTTAGGGGAGAGCAGCCTTTTTCAACTTGAAGATACTCAAAAAATTGTTCTGCTTTACCTGCTATCTCAGACCGGGGCAAAGCCTGGGCAGCCATGTATAAAGAGATTAACAAAAAGTAGGGAGTGTGTCAATAGATTGTGCGACACATTAAAAATTGTTATAATCATTAAATGCCATCTAAAATCGAAATCGTCGAAGTATTCTCCGGCGTCACTTCCGGCCCCACAATTGTCTCAAAAGAAATTGTATCAAATGTACAGGTACGCTTTGGTGGCAGAGAAAAACAAATTTTGAATGCAATTCGTAAAGCTCTATATAAAGCTTACCGCCGAAGGTTTTTTACTACATCCGCATTTCTCCAAGACCCAGAAAATCCTGCCCATAAGTGACCTCACCAAATATTAGGGGAGGGACTCCAAGGGGCTAAAAATTACTTCGGCTATTGTTCGGAAGGGAAATTTAGACAGCTATTTAAATCGGAGGATTTTAAATAAGTAATAAGGAACAAGTTACAAGTGACAAAGAAGAGCACGCGAAGATGATAAGAGAAGTGCTCTCCACCCTCACTCTTTGGGGTTAGTCGTAAAAGTATTATTGTGCGACAATATATAATCTTCTTCCCCTAGGCCTTATGTCCCCCCTAAAGCCTTCGGAGGACTAGAGTTTCTTTGATATGGTTCCGGCTAAGTCTTTTAAGATAGCAAACACCTATCGTCCTTTTAAAGGAAGGATCGATGTCTCTGGCCCCTCTTGAAACGAGGGTCTTCCCTTAAAGGGAAATGCCTGACGACATGCCTGCCACCATAATAAGTTATCCACAAGTAGAACTAAGGCGAGAAAGAGGGGTTTTTGAGCATGGCAAGTACATCAAACAGCATCATATTCCCTGAGAGATGTCTTCGGCTTTACTTCGGAAGCACCTTGCGTCGCCATTTGTGAAAACTACCTATAATATTTGTGAAAACTGGCACCCGGCCGGCAAGAGTGCAATTATAAATTATGGGGTATTTTAGTCCCCCTCTCCCCGACTTGGTCTGTGTCAGTATTTAGCCTCCCCAGCGGGTGGCAAAAAACATGCCTAAAAAGACCGAGGCTCCGACCAGGAGGTATTCCCTAACGGTTTGCGAAAATAGCCTCCCCTCAATCTTGGCCTGTCCTAATCCCAGAAGCATATACATTGCCACCGTCAGAAAAAGCGAGCCGACAACGACCGTCACCGGCCAAAAGTGAAGAAACAGAGCAATCTCCCCCATTATCAGGCTAAATACCGCAGCGGTGTAAACTAAATCTTTGGTATATTCTTTCTCAAGACTCGCCGCCCAGAGACCTTGAAGATAAAGCGGAAAAGAAAGAACGGCGACTGAAGATACCGTTACGGGAAGGAGTGTCCTTAACGATAATATTGCATCGTAAACAAGGAAAGAAGTGACTAAAGTGAGTACAAATCCTACGCCGTGAGCGGCCCGGAGAAGAGCAATCGTCCGAATGGCGGCAACACTATAAATATTGCTTGTTAGAGAAAGTACATAAATGCCCACTCCGTAAAAAATGATAATGGGCAGACGGGCAAAAATACTGGCGGGCAGTAAAAACCAGAAAACTCCGACTCCGGCCGTAAAAAAGGCGGGGAGAACCAGGGTCAGAACCGTCATATTTTTCCCGATGCCTTCCTTTAAGGACCAGAAGAAAAGAGCGGTGGTCAGAAGAGTCAAGCCTCCAATGGCATAAAACCTAAATTGATTCTCAAGAAACTGAATGCCGATAAACCCAAGCGATAGCAGTATTGAAGTTATTATGAATCTTTTGCGTTTGCTCATTGGCTTACCTGGGACACGACGGCGTCAGGTATATCGAGATTGGCAAAAACTTTCTGAATGTCTTCGTGCTCCTCCAAAGACTCGAGGAAGGCTAACGCCTTTTTGGCCTCAGAGGGATCTGATATTGTCTGGAGACTCTTGGGTTTCATAAAAAGCTCGGTCGAAGCAATGCTAAACCCTGCTTCTTGAAGTTTTTTTCTTGTCTGGGTTAGTTTATCCGGCGAAACATAAACCTCGATCCCGTCATCGGTTTCCTCGATATCCTCTACTCCCATGTCAATCAGGGTCAGCATTTGCGTTTCTGCCTCCGCTTTCTTTTCGATAACCAGAAGCCCCTTGTTCTCAAAGTTAAACGAAACGGAGCCTGGGCCGGCGAGCCTCCCCCCGGCTCTCTCGAAAAGGTTCTTTACTTCCTGGCCGGTTCGATTTCGATTATCAGTTGCCGCCGAGACCATCACGGCAATACCCGATGGGCCAAATCCTTCGTAGGTTGCCTCTTCGAGATCGGTAGCGGATGAGCTACCGCTAGAAATCGCCCTTTCGACGTTATCCTTGGGCATGTTGGCGGCTCTCGCCCGATCCATGGCCACCCTCAACTTAAAATTCCCGTTCGGGTCTGGCCCTCCACTTTTAACGGCGATGGCAATTTCCTTGGCCAGTTTGGAAAAAATCTGCCCTTTTTGGGCATCTTTAAGTTCCTTTTGTCTATGAATTGTGGCGTAGTGGGAATGACCGCTCATACGAAGCTAATTATACACCAAATCAGTCTTTCGAGACCTACTTGACAGTCGGTATTGCCCATCTATACTCAAATGAGCAAAAACTCTTGCCCATGGATATTGATCTTGCCCAAAAAGCAGTAGCCCAGGCTCTTGCCGGAAAATGGAAAGAAGCGGTCAAGCTAAATAACGAAATCCTCAAAAAAGACCCCAAAGATGTCGATGCGCTAAATCGCCTGGCCAGGGCTCACGCCGAGCTGGGAAACATCAAAAAGGCCAAATCGCTGGTAGAGAAGGTTCTTAGAATTGACCTTTTTAACTCAATCGCTTCGAAGGCCCTAAAGAAATGGAAGGACGGGGCGGGCGGTCAAACTGCACAAGCGGCGGTGACATCGGCAGAAGTTTTTTTAGAAGAGTCCGGGAAAACCAAAATGGTCTCGCTTCTTTACTTGGGAGACCCCTCTCTCATCTCCAAATTGGATGCCGGAGATGAAGTCAAGTTCAGCCAAGGGGCCCACCGAATATCGGTAATAACCTCCGACGGAAAATATATAGGCAGACTCCCGGATGACCTTTCGGCCAGATTAAGAAGGTTTATTACAATCGGCAATATTTATAAGGTAGTAATAAAATCCACAGAGCCTGATGACGTCAAAATCTTCATTAAAGAGGTAAAAAGAGCGGCAGAGCTTACCGACGTTCCCTCTTTTTCTCCCGAAAGAGTCGACTATGTCTCTTTCACTCCTCCGGAGCTGGTCAGTAAGAAAGAAGACTTGGTGATGGAACCGGAAGAGGGGGAAGAAATTTAATATCTTTTGGCAAAGGAGGCTCCTACTGTTATTTCCAAATCAAAGTTGCCCTCGGGTTCCCCTTTTTCCCTGCCGCAGGAAAAAACAGAAGAAACTTTTTTAACCAATTCTTCGTCTTTGGTTCTAAACGTACAATCCGTATCAAAGGACGCCTTGCGGGTCACCGCCGCTACCTTAAGACCCATGACCTCAAGAGTGGTACCTACCTCATTGACTATCGCCCCCGCCCCGCCGGTTGAGTCTAAAATCGCTGCCCTGAGGTTCTTTTGGGAAATGCCGTTTTCCGAAAAAAGAGGCAGAAGCTTCTTAACTCCCGCTTCCGAAATCACGTATCCCTCATCCCCGTCAACCAGTTTGGTCTTTCTTAAATAATTCCCCTCTTTTAAATCAATGTTAACCCGCTTCGGAGAGGCAACGCCCAAGGAAAAAATGGCTATTTTAATCCTGTCCCCTACTTTCAAATTTGTCTTGCCGGGAATCAAAACCGACTTTAAAATACCCGGAAATTCGCCATCGGCTAAATCCCTTAAGCTCTCCTCTCCCCAGGAATTTACGGGAAAATTAAAGTTTTTGACTACGGTTTCGGCCAAAAGTTTTCCGCCAATGCCCTCGTTTTCTCCAAGCTGCCAGACGCTTTTGGCCCTAAATATTCCCAACTGTCTTGAAACCTTAAGTTGGGTTGCGCCGGGAACGATGATATTGGTAATGCTGTCCCCAATGGGATCAAAAACCGAAACAACAATGTCTCCTTTTTGGGTGGCCATGGCGCTGGCAACCTTGGCTTTCCCATCCCAAAACATAGTTTGAAAAGCCAAAACCAAACCTAGAATAAGAACAGCCAAAAATAAAGCGGTATATTTAAACCAGCCAAAACCGTTTTTTTTGGCTTTGAAGCGATTTAGTCTTTTTCTTCTTCCGTCAGGGGCCATGAAAGTAATTTTACTTACTGGTCAGTAACCTATTAAAATGGCCTTTGCCCATTTTTCTAATTCTTTCTTCCGATACTCCGTGGGCAACAAAAATATGCCTTAAGTATTCTCCGGCAATGACCTCGGGAAGAAGGACGAAAGCGGCTCCCGCTTCATACTCTCTCAGGGCTTCCGTCTTCGAAAAGGCCTTGGTTATAACCAGAGGCCTTCTTGTCAGATTCCTGACATATTCAAGAATGCTCATGTTATCGTTCGTATTTGAAATTGTGGAAATGACCATCCTGGCCTTATCCATCTTTGCCAAATCCTTAATTTCTGGGTCGTCAATATCCCCCAAAAGAACGGGGACGCCCTCTGCCGAAAGATAGGCAAAAACTTTGGGGTTATGGTCAACCACAAGATAAAAAAGACCCTTTTTCTTAAAGAAAGAAATTAAAGCCTTCCCCATTCTGTCGCAGCCGATTAAGATGATGTGGTCGTTATATATTTTTTCCTCCAAAAGGGCAGTTTCGTGCGTATTTTTCCTTTCAAAAATGGATAGCAGATCTTTTAGCCTAAGGAAAATTTTATCTGAACCCAATATCATATAAGTTGAGACAGTCATGGTTATCACCCCGACGACGATAACGGTCGCCACGTCAGTCTGGGAAAGATGTCCCAAAGATAACCCCATGGCCATGAGGATAAAAGAAAACTCAGAAATCTGCGCCACCGTCACCGATGCCAGAAAAGAGGTTCTCTTCTTGTATCTCATGAAGCCCATGATGATAAGGACGATGAGGGGGTTGCCGATTAACACAAAAAGGGAAAATATTATTGCCGGGACAGTAACCGCCGCTATGCCCCTGACCAGTAACTGGGTGCCTAAGGTCAAGAAGAATATCGTCAGAAAAAAGTCCCTGAGGGGCCTCGTTTTTGACGCAATTCCCAGGTGTTCCGGAAGATTTGAGAGAGCCAGCCCGGCCAAAAACCCGCCTATTTCGTAGCTAAAGCCGAGGGGTCCCCCGACCAAGGCCGCCACCCCCAGAGCCCAGGCAATCGACCCCACAAAAAGCATCTCCGGGGAGGAGGCAACAAACCTGTCAAAAAGGGTGGGGAGAATTTTCTTGGAAAGAAACCAGACAGAAGCAAAAAGAGCCAAAGCTTTAATCCCGATAACCAGAAACTGGGCTGGGGTTGCCTCTCCTCCCCCTAGCCCGCCAAGAAACATCAAAATGAGAACCGCAACAAAGTCCTGGACAAGCAGAAATCCAACCGCAATTTTCCCGTAAAGGGAACCGATGTCCCCCTTTTCCGAAAGAAGCTTAACGATGATAATGGTTGAAGAAAAGGTCAGGGCGACGGCGATATATAAAGAAGGCAAGACCCCAAATCCCAACGCGAAAGCAATCAGGTAGCCAACGACCGAAGTAAAAATTATCTGTCCCAAACCGGTCAAAAGCGCAATCCTGCCTATCGTGGGCAGCTCCCTGATGTTCATCTCTAGCCCCACCAAAAAAAGAAGCAGGGCAACACCAATCTTGCCCAAAGCGGCGATTGCCTCAAAATCTTTAACTACCCCGAAAAATGCCAAAAATAACCCCGCCAAAAGGTATCCGACTAATAGAGGCTGCTTAATCGCTTTAGCGACAACGCCTGAGGCTGCAGCGACGACCAGAAGAAGGGCAAGTTCGGGAAAGGACATTACCTATCAAGCTTAATTTGTTTCACGAAGCTTTTCAAGGGTGGCTAGGGCGGAGTTTAAATCGCCCGGCAGCTCCGAAGAAAATTTAACCATTTCCTTTTTCTCCAGATGAAAAAATTCAACGGTCTTGGCATGAAGGAAAAGCCTCGGACACCAAGTCCTGTCTCTCCTGGCGGTTTTTCTGCCTGCGTAAAATTCGTCCGCAACAACCGGATGCCCTAAGTATTTTAGATGTATTCTAATCTGGTGAGTCCGTCCGGTTTTCGGTTTTGCCTCAACCAAAGAGTACTCTTCCCCGTCCCTGGTGAAATAGTCTATTACCTGATATGAAGTTGAGGCCTCTCTTCCTCCCGGCAAAACCCCAAATCTGTCTCTTCTCCAGGGAAGCCTTCCTATTGTTACTTCGATCTTCCCATTTTTTGGTTCAATCTTTCCGTGGACCAAAGTGGTGTAAGTTTTCTCTACTCCCCTTTCCTTAAATTGGGCCTGGAGATTTTCAAAAGCTTCGGGGGTCTTGGCAATAAGTAAAATTCCGCTTGTCTCCTTATCTAGTCTATGGACTATCCCCGACCTTCTTTCGTTATCTTTTGCCAATGGAAAGTTTAAATTTCCAAGCCACTCCTGGATGACATTTTGTCCTTTTGTAGTTTGAGCCTGATTGACAATCCAACCGGATGGTTTATCCAAAACAAGAAGTTGGGCGTCTTCGAAGATTATTTTCGGCTCCACCTTATTTTCCTTCTCTTTTGGCCGCATCCTGCGCACAAAGAGTCGTTTCCGGATAGACCATCAGCCTATCCGTATCGATCATTTTTCCGCAATCCTCGCAAATTCCGTATCTGCCTATCCTTAGCATCGTAATGGCTTTCCTGGTTTGAATTATATTCTTAAGAAGCTGTTGTCTTATCGCGGAGGTTCTGGCATGGCCGAATTGTTCCGCCGCCTCCGTATCGGGAGAAGCATTATCGATAATTCTGTCCGTATCTTTAAAAGGATCCTCTTTTTCAATCCCCTTCTTTCTTTTTTGCAGCAGTGCCAAACGGCCTCTCAAAAATTCGCCTACCGGCCAAAGAACGGATGCCGGAAAAGCGATTCTCCCCTCGGTATTCTTCTTTTTCTTGTTCATTTAGGTTGACCTGGCCAAATTGAATGTTGCCAGAAAAAAGACGAAAGCGGCTACCCCGGACAAAATTGCTTCGTAACCAACAAAGGATATCACAAAAGGGAAAAAGGAAGCAAACGCGGCTCTGACGAGAAAAAGGGTTCCCAAGGTGGTCAGTCCCGAAAAACCAATCCTCCCGGAGCGGTACCAGCTGAAGTTTTTATAGTGGGAATCCAAGAAGGCAAAAAGGGTGATTAGGCAGGTAACCGCAAAAAAGGCAAGAAAGGAGGCAAGGGAAGAGCTGTTGATTGAGTCTCTTAGAAAAAATAGCCCCAACCAGGGAAGAAGCCCTAAAGTCAAAGCCTCCAGAACCTCGAAGAATCTAAATTTATACCGAAGTATGCCCACACCAAAACCGAGAGTTATCCCAACCAGTTCTATCCAGAACCAAGATAACGGGGAAACTCTTAAAGAGACGAAATAACCCAATAATATTCCTACCAAAACATAAAAAGCGGTTGTGAATATTTGACTTGAAGGATAATCTTCTTTCAGGCGCCTCCAAAACAAAAAAAGGAAAAGAATCATTCCGGCAAGGGTCGTGACGATACTGTCAATCATACCTTCCAATTATATAACAGGTGGATTCATTTGACATAGTTTGAATAGGAAGTTAAGATAATTCTTACCGTGTTAGAAACGCCGCACGTCGTTGTTGGGGCGGCAATTGCAACCCATGTGGTTAACCCTGCCCTAGCCATACCACTAGCCTTCGCTAGTCATTTTATTTTGGAAAAGGTCCCACATTGGAACCCCCACCTAAATAGTGAGACCGAAAAATATGGACGCCCCAGCCAACAAAGTACCTATATTGTTATTGCGGATGTAGCCGCCTCTTTGGCTCTGGGGAGTTATGTTGCTTCAAGGGCTCTCCCCGACTGGGGGCAAACGGTTACTATTTTGGCCGCCTGTTTTGCGGCTGTTCTTCCAGACGTTCTTGAAGGGCCCTATTTCTTTTTAAACATGAGAAGTGAAATTATCAAAAAGTGGATTAAGTTTCAGAAGTCTATCCAGGTAGATATCCCTGTTATCCCCGGCCTCATTACTCAGGTTATTACCGTACTTCTAGCCTTCTGGTGGATTTTTTCCTCGTAGAGGGTTATTCTTTTGCCCTCTCGAGGTATTCCCCGGTCCTCGTGTCCACCCTAATACGATCGCCCTTTTTGATAAAAAGAGGCACTTTAAGTTTTAGCCCGTTCTCCAAAACTGCCGGTTTATAGATGTTGGTGGCCGAATTGCCTTTAACCCCCGGGTCACACTCCATAATCACCAAGGTCACTTTGGGGGTAAGCTCACAGGAGATGGGTTTTTCGTCCCAGAAAAGGACGTCAACGGCCTCTCCCTCTTTAAGATACAGGGCAGCGTCTCCCAAAGTCGTCAGTGGAATCTCGGCCTGCTCATAGGTGGTCGGGTCCATAAAAATTAACGCGTTGCCCGTTTTATAGAGATATTGGAGTTTTTTCTTGTGGGTATTGACCGGCTCAACGGCCACATTGGAGCTGAAAGATTTTTTAGTAACAGCCCCTGTTTCAAGATTTCTGGCCGTGACCTTAACCGTTGCCCCTCCCCGACCCATTTTTATAAGAGAGTATTTAATTACCTGATAGGGCTTCCCATTCGACAAAAAGGTAGTGCCGTTTTTTAAACCAGTTGCCGCAATCATGCCTTTATAATTTTATCAGCCATTTGCCGTTTTTCTGAACCAGTTTGCCGTCAAACCAAAGCTCTCCTGACTCCCTTAGGTCTTTAATCATGTCCCAGTGGAGGACCGACTTGTTTTTGCTGAGGGTTTCTTTATAACCTTTCCCCAGGGCCAAATGAATCGTCCCCCCGATTTTTTCATCGAACAAAATATCTTTGACAAACCTATCAATCTTGAAGTTGTTGCCAATCCCAAGTTCGCCGATATATCTTGCCCCGGGGTCGATGTCCAAAATTTTGTTCAAATCCTTCTCCCCCTTGGTGGCGGTTGCGGAAACGACCTTTCCTTTCTTAAATTCAAGTCTTACTGCGTGAAATTCTTTGCCGCTATAAAGCGCGGGGTAGGTATAAGAAATAAAACCGTTGGCGCTATCCTCAACAACCGAGGTAAAGACCTCGCCATCGGGCATATTAAAACCTCCGGACCCGTTGACAGCCTTTCGGCCCCCAATGTTTAAAGTCAGGTCGGTATCAATTCCAACAATCTGGACCTTTTGGGTTCTATCGACAATCTTCCTCAATTTTTCCTGCTCTTTATGAAGTTTCTTCCAGTCAATCCCGATGGTTCCGGCGTAAACAAAATCCTCATAATCGCTAAGGGACATGTCTGCCTCCTGGGCCAAAGATTCGACCGGAAAATTGGTAATAATCCACCTTGTTTTCTCGACCCTCCAGTCGATAAGGGGTCTCACCACTTTCGCTCTTTTTGAAATTTTTACCGGGTCGATATTCGTCAAACCCCGGGTGTTGGGAGTGGCTCTAACGGCAATCCAGATATCGGAATTTTTTATCTCATAAAGAGCGGTTTTGGGAAAACTAGTCAGTTGAGACTCTGAAGCGTATTGATAAAAGACTTCGTTTAATTCGCTATAGTAACGGGCCGACCATTGGTCTTCAAAATCATAATGGACCCGAATTTCTGAGGCACCAGCCAGAAGAAGCTCTTTATAGACCTCTTTAACCAGAGGTTTGGCGGCATAATCCGCCGCAATAATCGCTCTCTCACCTCTTTTGGCTTCTATGCAATTAACCAACAGTTTTGCCAGTTGACTAACTCTTAGGTCCATTAAAGACATAATCTGCGTATTTTACACCGCTTTTTGCTATAATTGAAGCCTAGCCGAGGTGGCGGAATGGCAGACGCGCGAGTTTCAAAAACTCGTGAGGGTAATACCTCATGAAGGTTCGACTCCTTTCCTCGGCACCAAAATCTGACTTTCGGAACATTGACCGACTTTTTTTGCCATGATTGACAAATTATGGCAAAAAACATTGGCTCGAACCATATTTTGGGGGAATAAAATTTTTTAATCATATATGAATTTCTTAAATAGTACATCATCAGTTATATTAATTATTTCTTTAAGCATGGTAGGCATTATCGTTGCCCCTTTAATTGCCTCATTAGTATTGCGTTTGTTTTCTCGCCTTTTCAAATTTCCAAAAAATGATTTTAAGACTGCTTTATATTGTAATTTAATTATCCTCGGCATATTTGTTGGTATAAGTTCTGTTCCAAGCATATTATTTTTGGGTCAAAAATTATCACCAATTTTCACAATCCTTCCTTATATTATTTCTCTCGTTATAGGCACTTATGTTGTTCATAGATTTTACGGGTCATCGTTATTAAAATCATTTTTTGTTCTTCTTCTAACGGGATTGACTTTGTTTATTGCATTAATTTTTATTATAATTCTCATAGGTTTGGGCGTAGCGTTTATAAAGTAATAAAAATCGAACTTTAATTATTAAACAATAAAATTATGGAAAACGAACAAGTTAAACAAAAATTTCCCATCGGTATGATACTAATTCTCATACTTATTGGCTGGGGAGCTTTGGGTCTGTTACTCGGGATGTTCAAAATTCCCATGTCCCAGTTGGGACCAGTTGTAGTTAGCGGAGCCGGAGCAATTATTATGAATTTGATCATAGTTGGAATATTGGCGACAATTTTTTATGGCATCATAAAAAGATTAAAATGGGCAAAAAAATTAGCGATTGGCTGGTACATTTTTTCAATGATATTAGCACCGATAAACCTAATCTCATTTCTCGCGAATAAAACCATGTATGACAGTTATTATCAAAAATTTCTTACGCCAGAAACATATGCCCTTATGACTCCTGCCGTAATAACTGGCAGTTTAATTTCTGTGCTGGTCTTTGGTTGGATTATTGGGCTCATAATAACAATCTACTTGGCAAGAAAAAAAGATTTTTTTGTTAATTAATTTTTCTTATCTTTTGTAAAAGAATTTGCCGCCAAAGAAAAACTTGAAATTGTCAGCGGTGTTGCCCTCAAAACTTTCAACTAGGCATCTTCCTGGGAAGCTTCAAAAAGGATGATGCTTTGGGAGACGGGAATAGCGGCTGCTGATCTCCCTGCAGACGCTTTTTAGCCAGAGAGAGTAAAAGTTCTAACTCTTCTTTAGAGTGAGCGCTGCCCAGATGGGTGATTGTACATCCTCCAAACTTACCTCCAACGAAGTTTTATAAAATCACTTCTGGAAATATTTGATCGATCCCTTCTGTGAACCAGCGCTACTCCCGTCAAAAAAGCCAAGTTAACTGACACTTTTCCCTCCTCGCCTACAACCAACCGTTCTTTTTCTCCACCCTCGTCAAACGTTTCTAGAATCGTCCCGGCAGGCAAACCCGTATCTATCTCATACCCATTAACATTTCCATTCCGTTTTCGCTCGTCAGAAAATGCTTTTGTTGAAATAAAAAAATAGGTGTCGAGTCCGTTGGTTGTCACCTTCATCGAATAGTTGTCATTTGTAACCAATCTTTTCTCCTTGCCTATTAATCCCGGCTTTAGCGTATCCAAGACCCCCGCAATCGACTTCAATTTGTCCCAATGACTATGGTATCCGTCCCCCTTGCCCGGATAGGTAGGACATCCGTCTGTCGTGCATCCCGGCGGCCAATCCCACCAATATATTCCGGTTGCTCCATTGGATATTGCTTCAATCGCTTTGTTCCATAGCCCCTTTTTGGTCCAGGGTATCTCGCTGTGGGCTGATAAAATCACCCACAACGCTTTTACTGCGCCCTTGACAAGATTGCGCCGATACCTTATCAACTGGTCAGCGTAAGTATGATAATCTCCGGCAGTTTCTGCCGCCCACCCAACGTCAAAGCCGGTAATACTGGCCCCCATTCGTCCATTGGTAGTTGAACGGAATTCGTCCAACCCGAAGGCATTTTCCATATCGTCGGGATAAAGAAGATAATTAATCCACATGGGGTGATTCGGATCAAGCCGGGCAATCTGCTTTGTTGCCTCAACCTGCAGCGTGTCTATATTTCCCGGCCGCGGCTCGTCCGGCCCGTACCAAGCCAAAATTGAAGGCGACTCTTTAATTATTTTCAATCTATCGGGGTCTATTTCCCCTGTCTTTTCAAAGTTTGGGAAGGCGTAATTCACATAGGCAACTGTCTTGAGCCCGTTTTGCTCCGCAGACCTCAACCTGGTTTCGTCGATCCACCAAGCCGCAACAGTGTTAAACTTTGCTTGCGCCACGTCTGTCCAGACGTCGGTTTCTTTGACGTGTTCAGACAAATAAAAGATTCCTAATGGAAAAAACGAACTCCCATTCACCAAAGCAATCCTGTCTTCCCGAAATTCAACCCTTGACCCCGCCCGCGGCATTTTCCTTTCCAACAACGCCGCAGCAAACGTCGCAGCAGACACCTTTAAAAATTCCCTCCTGCTAAAAAGATGTTCTGATACCTTATCCATGACAGAACCTTATTGTCCTAACATTCTATAGCTCTCTCAAAACAAAATGTCAGATTTTATAGTTGAAAGTTCTTGAGTTTATTATATCCGAAAAGTTTTCTTTTATCTTCTCAAAATCACCTTTTCAAGTCGGACCCTTGTTTCATCTGAGGCCAGGATCACCCAACCATCATTCTATCTCTCACCACAAGTTCGGCTATTTCTTCCTGAGAAATTCCTCGGGCACTCATCAAAACCGCCTGAGCTTTCACTCTAATCAAAGTAATTGGAGAATATCTGAAATGATTCTTGAGAAGCAAAATCTCATCAGCACTTAGGGCAAGTCTGTGCACCTAATAATTATCCCATGAAACCCGACATTTTGTTTTTAACTAGCTATAATTCCACCAGTGAGAATTTTTCAAGCGATTTTGATTAAGCTATTACTTATATGATTTTAGGTGTATCAGAATTACTTCGTTTAGTCCGCGAAAAAAAGTTAGTAGAAAATCTTGCGGATCGCGAACTCACTAATCCCGAAGGGGCTGATTTTGATTTGCGCATAGGGGCATTATATCGAGTTAAGGGAAAAGGGGTTTTGGGTGTTGACGAGCGAGAAACTCCCACAATGGAAGAGATAGCAAGTTATTCATCGGAAGAAAATCGTTCTGTAACACTAGAGCCAAATGTATATTACGTTATGAAGACTATCGAACGAGTAAATACCCCAAAGGACATCGCTATCCTTTTTCGACCGCGCTCAACATTATATCGTTCTGGTATCGCATTATTTACTGGTAACGTCAGTCCTGGATATGTCGGTGAACTAAACTTTGGCATTATAAATCTCCGTGATGAACCATTTACTCTCGAAATGGGTGCTCGTGTTTGCCATGCTATGTTTTATCAAGTTGTTGGTAAGACCGCTTCTTATCGTGGCCAATGGCAAGGAGGTAGAACAACCACCGATGGCAAAGAAAAACAAGTCTAGTTCATTGTCAAAATAGGCTATTGACTCGGGAGTGAACCGGGGGTAGAATGCTTGTTGGGGATGGAGTAATTCCGTCCGCAAAAGGGGCCGCAAGGCCCTGTTTTGTTTCTAGGGAATTAGCTTTTTAGTTTTATCCAAACACTTCTTTTTTAGGCATTTTTGATAAGAAATAAAATGATCAGTTCTTGTGTGGTGTTGGCTAATGGCTCCATCATAAGTCGGATATAATACTAAATCCGCCATTTGCGTACCGATATAATTTTGTTTCTTAGGAACGATAAATAAGTCTAGAACTTGTCTCCGTAGTTCGGTAGGTGGAGCTTTGCCGATTCCGTAATAATAGATCTTTTTGAAGGCTTCTCGAAGCTCCGTGTCCTCCCTTTCGCCTCTTGCTTCAGCAACAATTATTCCTCGAGCAGATATTTTCCTGCTTGTCAGGAATAGATAAAAGTTTTCGATCATTATTAATTCATGTTTATCAATAAAAACGTAATCAAATTTGAAATCCGAATCTCCTATAAACGCCGCCAGAGAGGATTTAAAGCCGGCATCTTTCTTGGAGTTCAATTTAAGATCAGAATATTCATCTTTTCTATTCAAGATGTCGACGTAGTGGAAAATTAAATTAGGAATCCTTGGATAAAACTTCTTTTTTATCCTTTCCGATCGCAACATAATATCTTTTAATGAAGAGGCGCCAACTATAACTTCAGAGATTCCGAAATGTAGATGGTTAGGACGACTAAATATTTCCTCTTTACTGAATTTCAACATATCGTTTAAATTTGGGGCGTAGATTTCGTCAAGAAAGAGAAAATATAAATTATCTGTCATTTTTTAATAATAATTTCTATATACAAAAGTTTTTCCGCTTTTGATTTTACAAAAATCTTTTGTTTACCAAATTCTTCTGTATAATCTTTAATTTCAAAATTTTTGATATCAGCCTCTTGTAACATTGATCTATATTGCTCTTTCGTGAATCTTGTTTTAATAAGTCCATTTTCACTATAAATTCCGTCCTCCAACTTTTCATCATGACTTTCCAGCCATTCCATTTCTTTTTTATCTTCGGGAGATTTAATAACGATGTACACGATCCCGCCAACTTTCAAAACTCTATAGATATCCTTGAATATTTCCACCATTCTTTCTTGATAAAAATAGTGAAGAGAAAGTCTGGAGTAGACCACATCGAAAAAATTATTCTCATACGGAATTTTATCTTTGCCTAAATCAATTGGTGTTGTAACTAAACTTTTTTCAAACCCTTTCGCTCTTGCTTTTTCTTCGGCTCTTTTTAATGCGAGGTTTGCAATATCAAGCAAGTATGCATTGTGTCCTTTTCCAACAAAATAAAGACTGTCTGTTCCGTCCCCGCCACCTAAATCACAAACAATTGAGTGGCGTGGAAATAATCTTTCCTTGTCCTTTGCATAATTCGAAGGTTGTCTATCTTTAGGATGATTTAGGTGACTCTTATTCCAATGTTCTTGAGAATTAAAGACCATGATTATTGCAATTTTAACATCATTACAAGTTTTCGCGAAAAGAATTTGTGTTCGCTTACTTCTCACGCTTCGTTTCGCGGCCATAGAACTTGATTCTGTCCCCTTTGAAGAAAAGCTGGAGGCTTTTTAGAGGACCATTCCTGTGTTTGGCGATATCGAGGTTAATATTTTCCGTATTTTCTTCTTCTTCCCTCCAGATAAACATGACTACGTCCGCATCCTGCTCGATGCTCCCCGACTCCCTGAGGTCCGCCAGTTGGGGTTTTTTCTGTCCGCCTCTTTGCTCAACGGCCCGAGAGAGCTGAGAGATAGCCAAAATAGGAATCTTTAACTCGCGGGCTAAATTCTTTAGTCCTTGGGAAATTTCCGAGACCTCCTGGACCCTGTTTTCCAACTGCCGACTCCTGGCCAGCTGAAGATAGTCAACAACCAATAGATCAATACCAGCCTCAACCTGGAGACGTCTGGCTTTGGTTCTCATTTCAAGGATGGATAAGGCCGGCGTGTCGTCGATATAAAGCGGGGCTTCGGCCAGCTCGCCCATGGCATTTGAAAGTTTGGTAAAATCATCCTCCGTCAGTTTCCCGGTCTTGAGTCTCCAGGCATCGATATCGGCCTGGGCGACAAGGAGCCTATCGACCAGTTCCTCCTTGCTCATTTCCAGGGAAAAAAATCCAACCGGTCTTTTATATTTAACGGCTAGATTTTGGGCAATGTTAAGGGCCAAAGAAGTGTTGTGGACGACAATATCATTAGCGACAAAGTTATGAGTTTTGTCTACGGTTAAATCATATACCCGTTTCATTCCCGATAGTTTAACGCTTACTATCCTGTCCCAGTAAACATCGCTTTCAGCTAAGTCTAAAAGCTTCTTTGAATTTAGAGCCAGAGCAATTTCTTTTAGAGTTTCCCTCCGAAGCTGTCGTTTATTAACATGAATATTATGGGATAAGGGTCTATCCATTCTTTTGTACAAATCTCGCCATGACAACTTCCCTTTCACTTCAATGATCAATTTCCAAACTCCAAGTGGTAACGTATCCTTGGACCAATTTTTTGAAGCCTCTTTACTCTCAGCCAGTTTTCTAAGCTTCTCAACTTTTAATTCCTTACCCAAAATTCCTATCTCATCAATAAAGGTCAAAATATTCTTAGCTCCCATGATCTCCAATTCATACGCATTCCTCAACCCACCCTTATATTTTATTCTCTTGTCTCGGAGCCTCGCTAAAATTCCAAACCTTAACAGTAAATGCTTTACTCCTTCCGCCAACTTATATGAAGACGAAGAAAAACTAATGCGTCCAGATCCCTTAATTTTCCCGGGCATGGCACTTCCCTCACACGCAAAAAGCCTATTCAGAAACAGGCTTAAGTTGTCTCGAGATAACTCAAATACCTCAGCTGGTATTTCCTTTTCAATTGCTAGCTTTCCCATTAAATTCAAATCAGAAAGCCACTTGGTAACCGGATTTTCTCTATCAATCTTTTCGATTCCCGCTCCCATTAATTTTTCTAACTTCGGATGAGTCAGGGGTCCAGGCAGAGAGATTCCTGAGGCCCAATAATTCACTAGCGACGGACTGACTTTAAGGTTTAAAGCTAACCTTCTTTGAGACAGGCCCATTTCCGTTAGCCACTCTTTAATCCTCTCGGCAAAGACTTTTCTTGAATTACTTCTGTAGGGATCAATTTTCGCTACTGCAACAGTCGGAGTTCTCGGCCTTAACTTACTTTGCTTTGAATATTTTGTTGTTACCCCGCCAAACTTTACGATTGAATCGCAAAAATCGGATAAAACAACAGGATTACTATTGGTAAACCTTGGAGACAGAGACGTTAACCCTCCATCTCCCAAAAAATACGCTAAGCTTTTTACTTTCCAATCTTCCCAACTTTTCTTGCCAAAAAATTCCATCTTTCGAGGTACGGCAATTCTTACTCCATCATTAAGCTCTTCCACCTTTTTCCAGCCATCAATAGTCAACAGTGGATGAACCGCCGTCGCTTCAAGTCTATTCCCTAAAGCCGTCCTTATTTCATATACAGGTTTCTCACCATCGTCGACAAAAACCGATGGTCGGGCTTCTTTTAATTTCAGGTTCTCATTTAATGTCGATATCTTTCCCCTCTTTTGGGAAACGATACTTTCTATCGTCTGTCTTTTGCCTGTTTCAAGATTAACTATTAATGTGTCCCCCGCGACACACTTCCCAATTCCCGGCCTGGATGCCAAAATTAAAAGGTTTGATTTCTGCATTCCGGCTAAGGTATCGTCCAAATCTTTAAATCCGGTCGGCACCCCCCGAAGCCCTTCCGCCTGTTTGTGAAGCTCGTCAAGCCTATCAAAGCTCTCGGCCAAGGCCTCTTTTACTGGTGTAAAACTTCTCGAGAGGTGTCTTTGGGTCAAAGCAAAAATCTCGGCTTCGGCTTTATCCAAGAGCTCATCGGCTTTAAGTCCCTCGTCCAAGGAAAAATCAAGAAGCTTACTTGCCGCAGTCATTAAAGAACGCTTGGTTGAGGCGTCTTTGACAATGCGGCCGTAATGCTCAACGTGGGCCGCCGTGGGAACTTTATTAGTCAGTCCCGCCAAGTACGAGGCCCCGCCGATGCGTTTAAGGACCTTTCTTTTTTTCAGTCTCTCGGCAACGGTCAAAACGTCGATGGGAACTCTTTCCTCGTAAAGCTCAAGACAACATTCGTAAATATTTTTGTGCCTCTCGTCGTAAAAATCCTCGGGGTGCAAAAATTCGGCGACGGCAATAATTGCGTCTTTATCCAAAAGAAGCGCCCCTAAGACGCTCTCCTCTGCTTCGTTTGAATGGGCCGGTATGCGGATAGAAACTTGCTCGGCCATCTATTTTTTTTCCAAAACGACGACTTTTTTATCCTCTCCCAGCTCTTCCTTTTTAAGAATAAGTTTGGGAAGGTTGACATTTGTTAAGCCGACCTCTTTGAGGAAAGAATCAACCGGAGTTAGCTTCGAAAAGGTCTCGGGCTTAAGACCCGGCATTTGAAAATGCATGGGAATGACGATGGTGGGTTCGATGGCAGAAACGACATTGGCTGCCTCATCCGGCCCGATCGTATATTCTCCCCCAACCGGGACCATGAGAATATCGATATCCCCCAAATCCTCTACCAGCTCTTCCGAGAGAGCGTGGCCCAAGTCCCCAAGATGGGCAAGCCTTAGCCCGTCTATCTCAAAAACATAGATTGTATTTTTGCCCCTGACGCTTCCCTTTCTGTCGTCGTGGAAAGAAGGAAAGCCCAATATTGAAATTCCCAAAATTTCGTATTCTCCGGGGCCTGAAATCACCTTTTTCGCACCCTTGACCAGGGAAACCCGGTTGTGGTCGTCATGCTCATGGGAAACCGTGACGATATCTCCCTCAACGCCGGCGTATTTTAATCCCACCATTTGCGGGTCAAAAGGGTCGGTAACGACACTACCCGTTTTTCCTTTCAGTTTAAAAGAGGAGTGGCCCAGAAAGGTTATCTCCATATCTTCGGACATCGTATCAAAAGAGCCTTCCTTTGACAAGGCCTCAACTTTAGCATATATTTAGGTTCGTTCTAATGAGAAAAGAAGTATTATTTGCCATTTTGGCGGGTGCGACCTTGGGACTGATTATTGCTTTCGGGGTCTGGAGAGCCAATATCGCTCTTTCCCCAAAAAACCCGGGCCAAAGTCAAGCGACCCCGACACCCAAGCCGGAGTTTGCCATCAGCCTAGCCAGCCCTTCGGACCTTGATGTTTTTAGCGAAAACCCGGTAAGCCTAAGCGGAATCACTAAAGCCAATGCGTTTGTGGCGGTCTCGACCGAAGAAGAAGATTATCTTACCCAAGCCGACACCAAAGGAAGCTTTGAGGTTAGTGTTGAACTAATCGGCGGCGTTAATCAAATCGTCATCACCGCCTTTGATGAAAAAGGAAGCGAGGTAACCCAAAAACTTCTTTTGGTTTATTCCAGTGAATTTCAAAAATACATCAAGGAGGGAGAGTCCCAAGACCAAGAAGCGACAGACTCCATAAGATTTAGGGTCGAACAAAAAGTCTCACAGGCTCTTAAATCGCCAAAGGCGCTCCTTGGGACGGTCACCGACATCTCGGAAAACACTCTTCAAATTAAAAGTGTGGCAGGAGAAATCGAACAAATCTCGGTCAGTGCCGACACTTCCGCCCTGGCCATGGGAAAAACCAATAAGGAAGTCAAGGTAGCCGACGTCGCCATCGGAGACTACATCGTTGCCACGGGATTCATGAACGGGAACGGAGTCCTAAACACCAAAAGAATTCTCATTACCTCCCCCATCGAGGCGACCAACCGTATGGCCATTTTTGCCAAAGTCTCCAAAGACAATAATACTTCCCTAATAACCCAAGTCATCAAAACCGGCGAAGACAAAAAAGTCACTCCCCAGAAGGGTGCGGCGGTATTTTTGATAAGCGAGGGGAAAGCTTCAAAAATTACTTTTGCCAAAATAGACTTAGACGATACTCTTGTGGCCATCGGAACGGACACTGGCGAAGCCTTCACCGCCAGGACCGTCTTTGTTGTCAATCAACAATAATTCTTTTGTTGACAAAAATTCTTCATAAGATAGTATTTAAATAATGACAAAAAGCACTGGTGCCACAAAATCTGATATTAAGGCCCTTAAAAAAGATATTCTTGAAATGAAAGTGGAAATCTTAGGGGAGCTGAAAGACATGAGAGAAGAATTCGATGCGCACCAATTCTCCCACGTAAGAATTAACGACGAGCTCCAAGAGCACGACACACGTCTAAAGAGTCTTGAGTCCTCCAAAATTTGACAAGAAAATAGCTACTGATATAATACTTCTTACAATTTAATAAATCCGTCATTACTGGAGTCACGATCCAGAAGGAGCTGGCCAAATACCAGACGCAAGTCAAAGCGTAAAAATCAGACAGTCGTTGTCGTACTGAGTGGAATCGAAGTACGGAGACGGCCCAAGAGGCCCGAAAAGAATAAAGCTATCGGGCAATAAGGATGGGACCGCGGGAGGTCCTTTTTTAGTTGTATAACCTCTCGTTCCTTGCCTCGATTTAATTTAATCGGGGTGACGAACGGGAGGTTTTTTATGGAAAGAATATATAGAGAATTTAAAACAAGAGATTATTCAAAAATTCAGCCGTGGATGGGTGGAGAAAAAAAGTTGATAAAAACTATAGAAGCAACGCGGTGGCACACAACCCTAGTCTATTGGATTCCACCAAGCGGTAGAAACAATATTAGGCTCTGTGACCAGTGTGACAACCAGGCAGAATTTTTGTATTACGACGAAGACCACTGGAGACAATATTTTTTAAAACTTTTTTGTAATGAACATTGTTGGACTGAAATTAAGCAGTGGTTAGCGGAGGAAAGATAATATGGAATTTGAAAAAATAAGCAAAGACAAATTACGAGAGGTAATGAAAACTGCCATGGCTTATAGGGTGACATTTTCGACAGAACCATGGTGTGAGATTGGTCGTGGCCCAAAATGCGGCGATTTCTATGGCATAGAAAATCCACCAGGAACAAACTGTCCTTGTGGTTGTGGGAAATTGGAAGAGGCTTACCCGATAATAGAAACTACCGGGTACATCCGTGATGAGATCTCAAGACAGGGAGCGGTTGCTATGATGGTAAGCAGGGATAGCAGAATCATAGCGTTTGGTTGGGGTTATGTGGAGACCGGCGAAGAATTCGCAGACCAGAAATATAGAACTGATGAGGGCAGAAAAATAGTAGCAGAGATAGTAGGCAGAGATAAAAAGGTTTTTTACTTGTCTGAATTTGGCGTCATTCCGGAAGAGAGGGGAAAAAGAATCGGTACGGAAATTACCAAAAAAGTAATTAAAGAAAGTTCAAATCTTAATCTCCCGTTTCTAATGCGAACAAACAGATCCTCTTTCATGAATAAAATCGCAAGAAATTTAGGTATGATACCAATAATGGGGTCTGAAAACACACCGCCAGATCCTGAAAACAAGGAAAGGGTTTTATATTACAAAGAGTGAAAAACAATAAAACTATAGAAATTTTAAAACAGCTTATTTCAATTCCGTCATGGGTCAATCAAAAAACCAACGAAGCTAAGATTGGTAATTGGATTATGGATTTTTTGAAGAAAAATACCAAACTGAAAATCATTAAGCAAAATATTGGAAAAGGTAGGTTTAATATCATTGCCCAAAATTCTAAAAATGTCGATGTATTGGTTACAGGACACATAGATACTGTTCAACCAAACTCTGGCTGGACCAAAAATCCCGTAAGACCTGAAACTAACGGAGACAGGCTTTATGGTCTTGGATCAAGTGATATGAAATCTGGAATTGCAATCATGCTTTATCTTGCTACCTTACCTGACCTATCCAAAAATACGTCTTTCTTGTTTTATTGCGACGAGGAATATGACTTTTTGGGAATGAGAAAGTTTATTTTAGAATACAAAAATAAAATAAAACCAAGATCAGTCATTTCTTTAGACGGCGACGGCCTGCAAATCACAAATTCTTGCCGGGGTCTAATCGAAATGAAAGTCACCGTTCAAGGAAAGGCTGGACATGCAGCAAGACCGACTAGTGGAATTAACGCCATCACACAGTCTCAAAAAGTTATTAACAAATTGAATCGGTGGCTTAAAAATTATTCGTCAAAGGAACTAGGAAGTTCGACTTTGAATATTGCCTATATCAAGGGTGGTACAAAAATTGGAAACAAGAATAACGAAATACTACTAGGCCAGGAAGGAAACGTAATCGCCGATTATTGTGAATACATCGTTGAGATCCGGGTCGCAAATGAAAAGTTGAACGCGAATCTCGTAAAAAAATTTATTACGGAAAATTCAGAAAAATTGGGACTGAAAATAATAGAAATTAAGATTAGACACGATTTAGGAAGTTGGATTACACCAATGGAAAAAATGAAAGAGATTATTTCTCTTGCGCCCAAAAAGAAACTGAGAAGCGCCAAAGAGAGCGGTTACCTCGACATTCAAATGATTTGGCAAACATTTGGGAAAGTTTTAACTTTCAGCCTGGGCGCAGGAGAGCCGGGCCAGGCACACAAAGCGGATGAATACGTAAAAATGTCAGAAGTTTTAAAAGCTCAGAAGTTTTTCGAAACTATTCTGGCAAATAAATAAATGCTAAACTTATAGCTATGAAAAAGGGCCCAGTCACGCCTAAAGGGTTTAGAGATATCGAACCCGAACAAGCCAAAAAACGCCGGGCAACAATCGATAAAATTGCGGGCGTTTTAGAAGAGTTTGGGTTTGTTCCTTTGGAAACCCCAACCATTGAATTTGCAGAGACACTTCTGGGTAAGTATGGCGAGGAGGAAAAATTAATTTATCAATTCACCGACCGTGGAGGCAGAAGACTTGCACTTCGATATGACCTGACCGTTCCTCTGGCCCGCTATGTCGCCAATAACTTAGGGGTCATCGAAAAGGGGCCTTTCAGACGTTACCAAATTGGTCAGGTTTTCCGCGGGGAAAATCCGCAAGCCGGAAGGTACCGGGAGTTCGCCCAGTTTGATTTCGATACCGTCGGCTCCGCGTCTTTGGAAGAAGATGCCAAAGTCATTGCCGCGACTATTGCCGCCACCCGCAAGCTTGGACTCAATATGGCGCAGTTGGCCATCAACGACCGAAAAAATTTTGAGAGTCTGTCGATTGAGGATATTCGGGCCATCGATAAAATCTATAAAGTCGGGAAAGAAAATACCAAAAAAGAGCTTTTGGATTTTGTCGGGAACTTAAAGCCGACCGAGGACTTAAGAAAAATTTTTGAAATTCTTCAACAAACTTATTCTCTTACAGAAGGCGAGGATTTCTTTTTCGACCCCACCCTTGCCCGCGGTCTTGATTATTACACGGGGGCAATCTTTGAGCTTAAACCTACTGGAAAGCCAGAAGAGCTGACTATTGGCGGAGGCGGCCGCTATGACAATTTAATTGGGATGTTTGCTGGGCGAAAAATTCCTGCCGTTGGTTTTTCTTTCGGACTCGATAGACTCATAGAACTGGTATGAATCCCTACCGCCTGCGCGCCTATCTCCTCCTTTTAATCGTTTCTGTTATTTGGGGCGTGGCCGGGCCGGTCATTAAGTTTACCCTGGGAGGATTTGACCCCCTCATCTTTCTAACTTACCGATTTGCAATCTCGGCGGCCGTTTCCTTACTGACAGTCCTCTTTATTGGATTTAGGCTGCCCAAAGACAAAAAGATTATCAAGCTTGCCCTTCTCTACGGATTTCTAACTTCGACCGTCGCCTTAGGACTCCTATTTTTCGGATTCGACGAAACCACGGCTATCGATGCAACGCTTATTTCGGCAACCGGGCCGCTGTTTATTTCCGCCGGGGGTCTTCTGTTTTTGAAAGAGCGCGTCACCCTCAGGGAAAAGGCCGGCATGGGAATTGCTTTTGTCGGCACCGCCATTACCATTGCCGAGCCGGTTTTAAGAGGCAGCAACGGTTTTGCCGGATTGGGAGGAAACTTGCTGGTCTTTGCCTCAATCCTGGTGGGGGTGGCCACCGCCATTTTTGCAAAAATTCTTCTTAGGAACGAGCTGGCACCGGTCATGGCGACCAACCTTTCTTTTTGGGTCGGGTTTTTGACGCTGGCGCCGATTGCGGCTATCGTTCACTCGCCAGTAGGAATAATCGAACAAATAAAAACCGCTCCCCTAGTTTTTCATTTCGGGGTTCTCTTTATGGCCATTTTGTCGGGAAACCTGGCCTATACCCTTTGGCATAAAGCCCAAAAAACAATCGAGGTAGGTGAAGTCAGTGTTTTCGGTTACCTCTATCCCCTTTTCGCCACTCCCTTGGCAGTTGTCTGGCTCAAAGAAAAAATATCGGTCCCGTTTTTAATTGGAGCCACAATAATCGCCGTCGGAGTCGTCATTGCCGAATATAAAAAATCTAGGTATAATAAAGCCTCAAAAGAGTAACAGCTTTCAGCATGAAAGCCCAAATCCATCCAATTTGGTATCCTGACGCCAAGGTCGCTTGCGCTTGCGGCAACACTTTTAGTGTCGGAGCAACCGTGCCCGAAATCAAAGTCGAAGTCTGCTCCAATTGCCACCCTTTCTATACCGGGCAGATGAAATACGTCGACACGGCCGGACGGGTTGAGGCCTTTAAGGCCAGACAGGCCGGGGCTTCCGCAAAGATAGTCTCAAAAACCGAAAAAAGAAAACTCAAGAAACTCAAGAAAATCCAGGAAGAACAGGAAAGACCGGAATCCCTGGCCGCACTTCGAAAGTCAAAGTAGCCTGATGGAAAATCAACAGAGCAGCGCCTTACCGCAGAGTAACAGCTTTCAGCATCAAAAAGTTTATTTGGAAGTCCGTGGCGCCACCGGCGGCGATGAAGCCAAGATTTGGGCCAGCGACCTAACAAGAATGTATCTGAGATATGCCGCCCGTCGCGGCTGGAAAGTCAGTTTTTTGGATGAGAACACTCTTTTAATCGCCGGTCACGGGGCCTGGGACGGATTAAAAAACGAGGCGGGGGTTCATCGGGTCCAAAGAGTTCCGTCAACCGAAAGAAGAGGCAGGATTCACACTTCAACGGCAACGGTTGTTACCTTGCCCGAAATAAAAGAGAGTGAAGTCAAGCTTAATCCCAATGAAGTTGAAATCCAATTCTTTAGAGCCAGCTCCCAGGGCGGGCAAAACGTCCAGAAAGTTTCCACCGCGGTCAGACTCACCCATAAACCAACCGGGATTATGGTCACCACCCAGAGAGAAAGATTTCAGGAAGCCAACCGAAAAATAGCCTTTGATCTTCTGCGTGCCAAACTTTGGGAGAGACAGGAAGAGGAAAAACTAAGAACAATTGCAGGTTACAGGAGCGTTATCGGCCGCGGCATGAGGGCCGAGAAGATAAGAACCTACAACTTCCCTCAAGACAGAGTCACCGACCACAGAATCGGAAAATCCTGGGGAAACCTGGAAGCAATTGTAGACGGAGAATTGTCTAAAATTATTGAGCAAATTCGGAAAGAGTAACCGTTAATTTTAATGTCTCGCCGTCTCTCCAGATTTCTAGCTCTATGGCCTCTCCCGGCGATTTCTTTTTTATGGCGTCGGCAAGG
>Ga0209211_10001034_pt1 | contig 54809 bp, 34 predicted proteins | sample RifGroA2_FD_183992 | JGI IMG/M metagenome (GOLD analysis project Ga0209211, IMG submission 183992) | Groundwater microbial communities from Rifle, Colorado, USA - Groundwater A2 (SPAdes) (version 2) | ecosystem: Environmental > Aquatic > Deep subsurface > Groundwater | place: Rifle, Colorado... | reverse complement strand
ACTGGAGGGCTGGGTTTAAACTCAAGGGAAGCCCTTGCTTCCAAAATTAGGACATTTCTATCTTGGTAGAACTAGGACATTTCTATTTTGGCTTGACAGTGTTTTAGGGGGAGATTGACGGTGGAGAAGGGTTGTGGTAGGATACGGCCTTTGATTTTGAAAATTAGGAAGGAGTAGAAAGTGAAAAAGATTGAGGCGATTGTGCGTAAAGAAAAGTTTGATGAAATTTATAAAGTCCTTGAGAATTCAGGCATTGGCGGGATGACGGTGACAGATGCCAGAGGTTTTGGGCACCATCGTAACGGTCTTAAGGAAAAGATGAAAATAGAACTCTATGTCGATGAATTTCAGGTTGAGAAAGTCGTGGAAATGATCCGCCGGACAGCCGAGACCGGAATTACAGGAGATGGGAAGATCGCCATTCTCCCCTTAGAAAATATTTACCGGATCAGGACCGGTGAGGAAGGCGCCAGTGCCATTTAGCGCACCAACGCTTTTAGATATTCCCGCGCCAAGAAAATGATTTACATTTTATAAAACTATAATATAATGAAGCCACTTTTGGTGGTTATGAATTTATAAGAATTAATTTTAAGAAAAAGGCGGTGATTATTCATGATCGAAGTTAAGGTGACGGATCCTCATAGTTTTGAGAAGGCGATGAGGATATTCAAGAAGGCTTGTCAGAAAGATGGTTTTATGATGGAGCTTAAAGAACGCCGATTTTATTCTAAGCCTTCAGAGAAAAAAAGATTTAAAGGAAAAAAAATATAATTTCCTGTTGAGAGACCGTCTTTGAACGGTCTCTTTTCTTTTAGTGCGTCCGCTAGACGCATCTTCCCATTAATCATTCCACAAATAGATTTCTATTCTTTTATGAATCAACGAGTTAAGAAAATAGCTATTTTGGTTGAAGACCTTTATCAGGTTCTAGAGGTCTGGTATCCTATTCTGAGACTGAAAGAAGACGGTATCATCACACAAACCATTGGGACAGGCAGTAAAGAGATCTACGGCAGTAAAGAAGGCTATCCGGTCAAGGCAGAGGCCTCAATTGAGGATGTGGATCCCAAGGAGTTTGACGGGGTGATTATCCCCGGAGGATTCGCGCCGGACATTTTGCGGCGTTATCCAAAGATCGTCGGTTTTGTGAGAAGGCTTCATGACGAGGGTAAGGTCGTAGCGGCCATTTGTCACGGCGGATGGCTATTAGTGTCAGCGGACATTCTCAGAGGCCGAAAAGCCACCTGTTTTTTTGCCATTAAAGATGACCTCATTGCTGCGGGGGCGGAGTATCGAGATGAAGAAGTCGTGGTTGATCAGAATATTATCACGTCACGTAAGCCGGAGGATTTAACGGCATTTGTCCTGGAGATAATTCGTTTTTTAAAGAAATAATATTATGATTAAAGTCAAACGCGCTTTGGTGAGTGTTTCTGATAAAAAGGGACTGCTGGCTTTTGCCAAGGGATTACAGGCCTTAGGAATTGAAATTTTGTCCACGGGTGGAACCGCGAGTCAGTTGAAAGAAGCAGGGATTCCTGTGATCGAAGTTTCTGAATATACCGGCTTTCCGGAGATGCTGGACGGCCGGGTTAAGACGTTGCATCCCAAAATTCACGGCGGGCTTTTGGCTTTGCGCGAAAAACCTGAACATATGGATCAATTGAGGAAATACAATATTGGGCTGATTGATATGGCCGTGGTGAATCTTTATCCATTTGAGAGCGTGATTAAGAAGGTGAATGTTTCCCTGGAGGAAGCGATAGAGAATATTGATATCGGCGGGCCATCGATGCTCCGTTCGGCGGCGAAAAACTTTAAAAACGTCGCCGTTGTTTGCAACCCCGCGCGCTATGAGGAAATTTTAAAAGAGCTTGATGTCAACAGCGGCCTGTTATCCGATTCTGTGCTTTTTCATTTGGCGGTAGAGGCGTTTAGTCACACCGCTCAATATGACACGATTATTTCAGAATTCTTGAATAATCGTCTGCGCGGTCAGGGATTCGCGCTTCTCCCGCAAGAACTGAGGTTAAAATTCACAAAAATTCAAGACCTTCGTTACGGCGAGAACCCGCACCAACAGGCGGCTTTTTATAAAGAGGCCGGTCAGCAGGATTATGGACTTGCCCAAATGAAACAACTTCACGGGAAAGAATTATCTTTTAATAATATTTTAGATCTCAATGCGGCCGTGGATTTCGTGAAGGATTTTCAGTCGCCCGCGGCGGTTATTATTAAACATAACAATCCGACGGGCGTTGCGGAGGATAGCGCGTTGGCCAAGGCTTACAAGCAGGCCTGGCAAGCGGATCCTGTCTCGGCTTTTGGGGGTGTCATTGGTTTTAATCAAAGGGTTGATCTCCCAACGGCGCAGCTTATCAGTCAGAGCGGTTTTATGGAATGTATTATTGCCCCGGCGTTCGCTCCGGAAACTGTGAAAGTCCTTTCACAGAAAAAGAATCTTCGTCTGATTGAATTGGATTTTAAGTATTTGCGCAATAAGGGCTGTGATTTCAAAAAGGTTCATGGCGGTTTGCTGTTTCAGGAAAAAGATGAACGGTTGCTGTTAGAGGAGGATTTGAAATGCGTCACTCAAAAGAAACCGACAAAGTCACAGTTGGAGGCCATGCGGTTCGGTTGGAAAGTCGTTAAGAATATTCGTTCGAATGCCATTGTCTTAGTTAAGGGTACAAAAACCGTTGGTATCGGCGCCGGTCAAACCAGCCGGGTGGAGAGCGTGCGGATTGCTATCCAAAAAGCCGGCAAGAACGCGGTCAACGCCGTGCTTGTCTCTGACGCCTTTATCCCGATGATGGACAATGTACAATTAGCCGCTAAGGCCGGTATCAAGGCGATTATTCAAACAGGCGGGTCAATGGCGGACGCGGAAGTGATTAAGGCCGCGGACAAGGCCCGGATCGCGATGGTGATGACCGGCGTAAGGCATTTTAAACATTAAGAAACAGGATTGAGCCGATTAAGTTTTGATTAAGAGATTAAGATTTCGAATAGCGTAGTGTTCATTATTCCTCCCATGATTTCCCGCGAAGCCAAGGCGTATTTAGATTCATTCCTCGACAACGAACTCCATCTGGATCAACTGAAAAGGACTTCCTTTAAGCTGGAACGTGTCCGAGTGCTTTTAGAAGCCCTGGGGCATCCGGAAGAAGGTCTTCCCATAATTCATGTGGCCGGTTCCAAGGGGAAAGGGTCGACGGCTAGTTTAACAGCCAGTATTCTTCAAAAGGCAGGGTACAAAGTCGGGCTTTACACCTCCCCGCATATGAATCATTATCGGGAACGAATCCGAGTCTTATCCCCCCAAGAGGCGCTTCCAGGCGGCGTTTCGTTAGAAGGTAAAATAAATCCCAAAGAAGAATTATTAACCTACGGATATCTAATGGAAACTTGCCCTTCAGGGAACGTGGGTCGAGATATCCCTACTTTCCTTAATCAATATCCTGAGGAAGCTGGGACATCCCAATTTCCTCTAAATAATAAGACGAGGAAAGTTGGGGCTGACAACGACAGTGTTTCATCGTTATTGCGGAAGTCAGTAAGACGGCAGGAACATTATTTAAGCGAAGATATTTTTCCGGATATGATCAGTGAGCCCGAACTTTGCGCGGCCCTTGAGGAGATCAGGCCAAAGATAGAAGAGGCGCGTCAAAAAAAAGACATGGAACGGACAAGTTTCTTTGAACTTTACACCGCCTTAGCATTATATTATTTTTGTAAAAGGAAAGTTGATCTTGTTGTCCTGGAAACGGGTTTAGGGGGAAGGCTTGATGCCACGAACGCGGTTTTTACACGTGTCTGCGCGATCACACCCATCAGTCTTGAGCACACGAATATTTTGGGGAATACGCTTGAACGCATTGCGCAAGAGAAGGCCGCGATCATTAAAGACAGACAACAGAAGGTGGTTATCGGCCCGCAGACCGCAGAGGCTCAAGGGGTTATCATGAGGCGTTGTCAAGAATTTCATATCCGGCCGGTCTGTGTTGGTAAGGACATATCCTTTGAGGCTTTATCGCAAAATTTGAGTGGACAAACTTTCAATGTCAAGACAGTCCGTCGGACATACGGCCATCTTGAAATGCCGTTACTGGGGCGGCATCAATTGGCTAATGCCTCCACGGCCATTGGCATGGCTGAGTGTCTTGAGGAGCTCGGATTTAACCTTTCAGTCCAGGCTGTCCGTGCGGGGTTCAGGGATATTTTTTGGCCGGGGAGATTTGAAGTCATTTCGCAGAAGCCCTTTATCATCCTGGATGGGGCGCATAACCAAAGCTCGAGTCGTGAATTGGTTCATACCTTGAAAGAAATGTTTCCAGAGGAAGTCATCGTCTTGATATTGGGCGTTTCGAACGATAAAGAGTGGCATCTGATGGGCCGGGAATTTAATCAAGTGGCCGACCGCATTGTTATGACAAAGGCTGATCATCCAAGGGGAAAGGATTTTATCGAGGAGGAGATAGAAAAGATGTTTCCCGGGAAGCCATATCAAAAAACAAACAATTTCTTGGAGGCCTTCGATCAAGCTTTGCAGGGCGTCGGGAATGAAGATGTCATTGTTGTAACAGGCTCCCTTTTCCTCGTCGCGGAAGCGAGACGTTTTTTGTTAAGGAATTTTTAAATGGTTCTTTATTTTTCACGGAGATCATGAGTATGTCATCGTTGGGCCATGGAGAAGATACCATTGCGGCCATCGCAACATCTGCCGGTTCCGGTGGTATAGGGATTGTCCGCTTGAGCGGCAGCAATGCCCTTGCGATCGCGGATCAGATGTTTTTAACAAAAAATAAGAAAAAACCGTCGGCATTTAAAAATTATACTGCGCATTACGGGTGGATGGTGAAAAGAAAACAGAAGCTCCTGGATCTTCCGCCGCAACTCATATCCGGGCTTTATGATTCTAGTGAGAGAGATGGCGATGAATATGAGATCATTGATGAGGCTTTGTTGACCGTGATGCGCGCCCCGCGAAGTTACACCAGAGAAGATGTGGTGGAGATGAGTTGTCACGGAGGGATGGTGTCTCTTAAGGCGACACTCATCTGCGCCCTGGATTTAGGCGCCCGGTTGGCCGAGGCCGGTGAATTTACCAAGCGGGCTTTTTTAAATGGACGGATCGATTTGGCCCAGGCCGAGGCCGTCTTGGATATCATTCAGTCCAGGACAGAGGCCTTTTTGAAGGTAAGCACCCATCAACTCAAAGGAGAGTTGTCCGTGGAGCTGGAGGCTATCCGTGAAATATTGATGCGGGCGTATGTCCAGATAGAGGCTGTGATCAATTTCCCCGATGACGATATGGAGGATCAGCGCATGGAAGGTTTATGTGAGCCTATCCAATCCTCCCGTCAACGCATTGACGATCTTCTAGCCTCTAGTGAGCACGGCCGGATTCTTAAAGAAGGGATTAAAATCGTTATTTGCGGCCGTTCGAATGTGGGCAAATCATCGTTGCTTAATATTTTGCTTAAAATTCCTCGGGCCATTGTTTCCCCCGTAGCCGGGACTACGCGTGATACCATTGAAGAGATGGCCCAAATCAGAGGTGTCCCTTTTCAACTGGTGGATACGGCCGGCCTATTAGATCCTCGAGATCACATTGAGGAGGAAGCTATCCGGCGAAGCCGTATGCACATCAAAGGGGCGGACCTCTTGCTTTTTGTTCTCGATGCCAGTGAGGCATTAACCCGGGAAGATGAAGGACTCCTCGATGATCTTAAAGATCAAGAGGGTTTGATTATTTTAAATAAATGTGATCTGCCGATGAAAATTGACGAGGGCCGGATTATTTCAGCCGCGGGCCGTAAAAAAATATTAAAGATTTCCGTCATTCAGAAGACGGGTATTGAAGGGTTGGAAACAGCTATCGTTGAGCATGTCTGGCATGGAAAGACGGTTGATCCACACGGGATATTGGTGAGTAATTTACGTCATATCCATGCCTTGAAGGATTGCCGTGGAGTTCTGAAGAGGGCGCAGGAGATTCTGGCCGACGGACTTTCGTTAGAATTCGTATCTGAGGAAATAAAACGCGCGGTAAATTCTTTAGACAGTATTACGGGCCGTCATATTAGCGCGGATCTGTTAGATCAAATCTTCTCACGGTTTTGCGTTGGGAAATAATACTGACTTTTGCAAAAGCAATGAAACGCTTTAGTGGTCAGTATCTCGACCTACGTTCTCTAAAGGAATAAAGGGCTATGATTTGTGCGCAGGACAATAGGCCTCTTTGTTTCACTTTTTTTATTTCGTAATCTCCATGTTCCCCATTCCCTCACGGATTAACTTCTTTTGTAAATCAAAGAGATTCCTTAAAAGGTCTTTATCCTTGAGGACATCTTGCATCGCCGGATTGGATAATAATTTGGCAATATTTTTGTTCTGGATATCTTGCCGTGTTTCTTCATCCGATAAAAGGCGCGCGATTTTATCATCGTTTAGGACGTTTTTGAAATTGTCGTCTGACCGGAGTTTATCAACTTGGGCGGGGTTTTGAAAAAGGTCAGTTATTTCTCGCATCGCAGCGGCATTTTTGTCCATCGGCAAATAATCGTTAAAGATTTTTTTTATTATGGCATAACTTTTTGAATTCAGGACGTCTTTTTGGATGCTTGGAAATCCAACCATATTGCCGGGAATAAATGAAACCAGAATCAGGGCCATGATCAGAATACCGCCGCTCCAGAGGATACTAATACTGGCCCCAGAAAGACGGCTCATCAGGGAAATGGATTTGTCCTCATGAATGGTTTTGTGCCATAACTTAAGCGTGAGGGACAGAAAAAAATGAATGACTAAAGGGCCTGCAACGCTGATAAGAAGGCAAAGGATGAAATTTTGGTTAAGAGAATAATAAAAATAACTGACTAAAATACTAATCATTAATGAAACTGGCCCCAGGAGAGTTCTCAGGAATCCGCGACAGAAGCCTCTAATAATATAAAAAAGCATGGCTGTCGCAACGATATAATCTGTTATTGAGTTCAATATTTCTCCCTGGCTATTGAAGTAAGTTTTTTGAATGTCAGAATTGCGTTAAGGATAACATTACAAGGATTTTTCTTCCAAATATTTCAAAAGATTCACATATTAAAGGAATTATAAGTTGTTATTGGGTAGTTTTGATATAGAAAATAATAAAAATTTTGTCCATTATTTGCTTTTTCAAATTTTATAGACTATATTTATAAGGCATTCAATCGAGAAAACGTTTTCGTTAGAACATTTCCCTTCCTAAAACGTTTTCCGGTGTTATTAATTGACTCTAATCGATGAAGCGTTCTCTCCCATAAACATTGTTATAATTCTTGAATAAGATTACCGGTTTGCTTTTGAGGCCGCATTCAGGAATTTTATTTAAAGGATAGTTAATATTGTATACGATGGGTGGAGTCAACGTGAAAAGAAATCGGGTTCATACCAAAAGTTGGATTAAAATATAAAAATTGTATTGATAATTCAATGAGTCATATTACAATAATTTTAGAAAATTTATTGGATCGTTTTTAACTTTATTATATCGAATGGGTTAAGAAAATATGGATAACAAAAGAAGAAATGAGCGGTTTAATTGCATTGTGCCCGTGGAAAGCAAAGAGGGAAGTGTTTTTGATAAAACAAAGACTATAGATATAAGTAAAGGTGGTTTAGGGTTTATTTCGCAAAATGTTATTCCCCTCAATCAGGAGGTTGCTATCGAAATTGATTTAACAGAAGACGGGGAACCGGTTTTTGTTATTGGAAAAGTGCAGTGGGTTCACCCCATAGCTAACTCGGAAAAATTTAGGATTGGGATCTCTTTTGATAAGATTTTAAAAGGATCCAAATCGCGTCTTGATAAATATTTTAAGAAATAATTTCTTTAACACATATGACTCCAGATAATCAAGAAAAAAATTTACAGCATTTAAAAGCGGATCGACGAATTTTTGACCGTTTTGGCGTGTCTTTTCCAGCGAAATTTAAAGACAGCCGGTATGGATCGGGCATAGGGATTGCCTTACACGATGTCTCAGCCCAAGGGGCTAAGATTATTACGAATAATCATTTGTATTGTAACGATCGCGTGACGCTTGAAATAAATCTACCGGATGGTCAAAATCCTTTGGTCTTAACAGGAGGCGTTGTTTGGAGTAAGAGTACGGAAGCAAATAGCTGGGATATCGGTGTAAAATTTGACAATATTCGTTTTATGCAGTTAGCGAGATTATATAAATTTTCTGAGAATATTAATTTCGTTTAGAATTTTCCACTGTTTTTTCAAATTTTTCTTTTACCCTGCCATTGAGTGATGAGCCGCACGTCTACCTAAGTCCCAAGTTTTTCGTTGACTACCGATCCGTTTTGTTTTATAAAATTTCCCTAAGTTTAAATACTTCTTAACTTAATATATTCCCTGAAGTCATGCCTGAAAACAAACTATATCGATATTTATCCGACGGAATCAGCTTTGAATCTCAAAAGGCCACCGAGATGCGCGGCATCTATGCGCCCCTCTGTGGGGTTGATGCCACCAACCTTAAGTCTTCGATCACCCCATTTTTAAGCGGAGACATTAAAATTGATAAAAATCGTTATCTGACTAAGCCCGTCTCTGCCGAGGATCTGCGTGAGGATGTCAGGAATTTCTTTGTTTATGTGGAAGGGAAAGGCGTAGTCTCCATGACAGACGTGGAACCCCGGACAACGTCCCATGTTCAAATAGGTCAATTTTGGCAGAAGCTGGTGCATAAAAAGATAGAGATGGGTCTCGAGTTGGAGGCCCTTAATTTTGTGCCGGTCACCGGAGAACAAGTCGAGTTGATGCGTCTGCGGATGACCAATATTTCGTCACAAGTGATGAAAGTGACGCCAACAGTGTGTGTGCCGATTTTTGGCCGGGCGCTCAGCAACAAACACGATCATGAGCACGTCACAGCGCTTCTGCACAGAATCCAGCAGCTCCCGAACGGTGTTCTAGTACAGCCGACATTGATTTTTAATGAGGAAGGGCATTCGCCTAATGAAACGGTTTATTTTGTTTTGGGTGGCAGCGCTGAAGGAGAGAACCCTGTGGGCACGTTTCCAACGACTGAAAGTTTTTACGGAGAAGGGGGGCGCCGGAGTTTTCCCGAAGCCGTGACGCGCCATCATCAACCGCGCATTTTGCCGGATGAGATGCTTCAGGGAAAGGAAGCGATGGGCGCGCTGCGTTTTAAAACCGAGGAGCTTCTTCCCGGCGCGAGCAAGGAATATTTGATCGTCTTGGGGATCGGGGCGTCCGTCATTGATGCCCGGGAAATCTGCGGGAAATTTAATTCCCCTGATAAATTTGATCAAGCATGGGTGAAGAATAAAGAATACTGGTTCGCCAAAACGCGTACGATAAAATTTTCAACAGGTGATCGTAATTTTGATTCCTGGATGCACTGGGTCACCGTGCAACCTGTCTTGCGCCGCATCTTTGGGTGTTCATTCCTGCCGGATCATGATTACGGCAAGGGTGGCAAAGGATGGCGGGATCTATGGCAGGATCTTTTGTCGCTGATTCTTATCGAGCCGGAGAATATCCGTGAAACTTTAATCCATAATTTTGCCGGTGTGCGTATCGACGGCTCTAATGCCACCATTATTGGATCCTCACCGGGGGAATTTATCGCTGACCGCAATGCCATTACGCGCGTCTGGATGGATCATGGCCTCTGGCCATTAACGACCGTAGCTCTTTATATCCATCAAACCGGTGATTACCATATCCTCCTAGAAGAGAACACGTATTTCCGGGACGTTCAGTTTTCCCGGGCTAAGGAAAAAGATTACAGTTGGTCGTCCAGTTATGGGAACAAACTAAAAGATAAAAAGGGGAATGCTTACCGCGGTTCGATTCTTGAGCATATTCTGGTTCAGCATTTGGTTCAATTCTTCAACGTCGGAGAGCATAACATTATAAGACTGGAAAGCGCGGACTGGAATGATGGCTTGGATATGGCCTTTCAGAGGGGAGAGAGTGTCTCTTTTATGAGTTTTTACGGCGGGAATCTTCTTTCTTTGGCCGATCTTCTTGAGATCCTTGCTAAAAAGCAAGGGATCGATGAAATCCTTCTAGCCAAAGAAACGGTTTGCCTGTTGGACTCTTTACACAACGCGAATTTGAATTACGAAAATATTGAAGAAAAGAAAAGACTTCTTTGGGAGGTTTATTTTAAATCTGTCCAGCCTGAAATCAGCGGCGAACAGTTGAAGGTGAAAATCAGGGACGTTGCTGCGGATTTGAGGAAGAAGGGACAATGGGTATTTCAGCATATCAAAGCGAATGAGAAAGTTGGGGTGAAGATCGATCAACAGAAAAATAGTTGGTTTAATGGTTATTATGATAATCAGGGCCGCCGCGTGGAGGGCCTAAAAGACGGACATGTCTGGATGACACTGACGGGACAGGTCTTTCCTATTATGAGCGGCCTGGCGGATCAGGAAGATATTCGAGACATTATCGCGAGTGTTCAGCAGTTTCTCAAGGACGAAAAGTTGGGTGGGATCCGGTTGAACACGGATTTTGGTTTGCGCAATTATATGGACTTGGGCCGTGCCTTTGGATTTGCTTATGGGACTAAAGAGAACGGCGCTTTTTTTAGTCACATGATTGTTATGTATGCCTACGCCTTATATAAAAGGGGTTTTGCCCGTCAAGGATATGACGTGTTGCGGTCCATTTATCAGATGTGCGTGGATACCGAGAAAAGTAAGATTTATCCGGGTGTCCCGGAGTATTTCGATTCCGAAGGCCGCGGCAGGTATCATTATTTGACAGGATCCGCCAGTTGGTGGGTCCTAACGCAGTTAACGCAGGTTTTTGGCGCGCGCGGTCATGAAGGAGATTTGCTGTTAGCGCCTAAATTGGTTCGGGAAGAATTCGAGGAAGGACTTAAAGCCGCCGTAACATTTCAATTTGCCGCAAAGAAGTTAACGTTGACCTATGTAAACCAAAAGAAATTGGATTACGGCACCTATCGTATTCACAATATATTTCTCAATGAACAAAAAGTCGAAACTCCGATCAGCCAGTCTAATGAAGTGATCATTAAGAGGGCATTGATAAAAAATGCGTCTTCAGGTCTTCAAATACGTGTCGTTCTTGATCAGTAACCATCTTTTAAGGGACGATTTTTAGCCCGTTTCTCCTTTTGACATTTATTTTTCTTGATGATATACTCAGGCTCCTTTCGTGGGCTAAGGTTAATAAACCATTGGAGAGAATATGAATAAATTACTAGGGATTGTTTTATGCGGGCTCTTGCTTTCAGGATGCTTTATGAAACAAGAAGACAACAATACCATCACTCTCTGGCACTGGATGACGGATCGTCAGAAGGCTTTTGAGGAATTAGCTAGACGCTATGAAGAACAAACGGGTGTTAAAGTCAAAGTTGACCTCTATGCCCCACCGGATGCCTACACGCAAAGAATCGTGGCCTCAGCACAGTCGCATGTCCTTCCGGATATTTACGGAATCCTGGATAAAAAGAAAATTTATGCCTCTTTTATCGAGAGCGGCCTCGTCGCCGACCTTACTAATGAATTTCAGAAAGATAATGCGGAATGGGAAAAAAGTCTTTTTTCCAAGGCTTTGGATGTCAATCGTTTTGAAGAAGGTAACGTGTATGGAGTTAAACCAGGCATTTACGGTGTTCCTTTGGATGTGACAAACATTCAGATGCTGTATAACAAAAAACTTCTTCAGAAGGCTGGTATCATGCATCCACCCAAAAGTTTTGACGAGTTTCTTGAGGATATTAAGGCATTGAAAAGAGTTGGAATCTCCGGGGTGGTTTCAGGTTGGGGAGAACTATGGATGGCTGATTGCTTCGCCTCCAATTACGCGTTTAATATTATGGGGGAAGAGAAGATCATGGCAACTTACCGAGGGGAAGTGCCTTATACGGATCCGGATTGGATTAAGGTGTTTGGTGTTTTCAAATTATTAAAAGAAGGCGGGGCGCTTATCGAAGGGATTGTCACAAAACCCAACAAAGAGGCTGAACAGGATTTCGCTTTAGAACGTGCGGCGTTTGCTTTTAATGGATCCTGGTGTGTCAATGTCTATCATGATATGAATCCTGATCTGGAGTACGGGGCGATGTTGCCTCCGTCTATTAATGCGGATCTTCCTATGAAGATCTGGGGCGGGGCAGGGTCATCTTTTGTGGCCAATAATAATTCACCGAGAAAAGACATGGCGGTCGCTTTCTTAAAATGGTTATCGGCGAAAGAGCAGCAGGCTTACTTAGCCATGGAAACGAGAAATTTACCGGCAAACCGCGAGGCGCTTTCTTCGATTCCTGAGATCCTTTCGGACTTTGCCAAAGTGATGGAAAACACGACACATCCGACTATTTGGGAGCGTAATGAGGAACCTTTGGTCGTCGAAGCCTTTGATAAAGGCATTCAATCCATTATTATAGGAGAGAAAACGCCGGAACAGGTCGCTCAGGATGTCCAGGAAGTCAAAGAGAGAGAGATGAAGAAATTGCTGAAATGAAGGGCTCGCTTTTGAGAGAGCCAACCGATAGCTGTGTTACCTAAATTATTTTCAAATGTCAAACGTCAACACAAAATCCCTGTCTGTTTCAAGAATTAAAGATTCCCTCACGAATTTTTCTTTTGTTCTTCCCGCAGTACTTATTTTCTCTATTTTTTATATTTACCCTTTTTTTGATATTTTTAATCTTTCCCTCAAGGAGTGGAACGGCATCAGTTCGCATAAAATATTCATCGGTCTGGCAAATTTTAAAGAATTAATGCAGGACAAGATTTGGTGGACGTCGATGAAAAATGCTTGTTTTATTACGTTGATTGCCTTGACGTTTCAGAACGCGCTGGCCCTGGCCCTGGCGTTAGCCTGTGATCGAAAGATGAGGTTGGAAAAATTTTATCGTGTTGTCTTTTTCATTCCCCCTGTCCTTTCTGAAATTGTGGTGGGTTTCATCTGGCGTTGGATTCTTAACTCCGGAGTTCAGGACGGTCAGCATATCGGATTGTTGAATTTTTGGTTGGATAAGATTGGGTTGCATCATATGGTGCATAACTGGCTTTCTGATCCAAAGACAGCTTTGGCGTGCATCGCTGTGGTTCATAGCTGGAAAGGATTTGGTTGGGGATTTATTATGCTTTTAGCCGGGCTTCAGACGATCGATAAGCAGCTTTATGAAGCTGCCAAGGTAGATGGAGCGGGAGGCTGGAAGACGTTCACGAATGTGACAGTCCCGATGATGATACCGGTTATTTTGGTTGTGGTCATATTAACTATTTTGGGGTCGATGCAGGTCTTTGTTTTGGTTTTATCCATGGTCGGACAGGGGCTGGTGTATCATACGGAAGTGCCTGTCACACGCATTCTCTCGGCCATGACCGGGACGAACCGTTTCGGCTATGCCTGCGCCATGGGGGTGAATTTTGGTTTGATTTTGATTTGCGTGTCCTTCGCCTTTAAAGTCATTTCTGATAAAATGAAACAGGCTTAAAATTTTCTTATCCAATTTAAAATAACTTTGTTAAGAAAAAGTGAATCCAGCATGAATGTGAATAAGTATCAGGTTACGAGTTTTTTCAATTCGACGATTATTCATATTTTTCTGATGACCGTGGCCGTGACATGCCTCTTTCCTCTTTTCTGGATGTTGCGCTGCGCGTTGATGACTAATCAGACCGTCTTCACAGATAAATCGTTGATTCCCCATGTGATCCAGTTGGGTAATTTTCTGCAGGCCTGGAAAGAAGGGGATTTCGGTATGTTTTTTCTCAACAGTGTCATTTATACAACGAGCGTTGTGATCGGGATCGTTTTAGTCTCCTCTTTAGCCGCCTTTGCCTTTTCAAGGCTTAATTTCCCGGGAAAGAATTTTTTCTTTTATATGTTCGTGGCCGCCATGATGATCCCATTGCCCGGGAGCTTTGTCCCTTTGTACCGGCTTATGACGATGCTGGGATTGATCAATACGCGTATCGGGTATATTCTGTGCATGATTAATGTGGGTTTGTCGATGAGCATTCTTTTGTTAAAGACCTTTTTTGATAAAATGCCTGCGGACCTGGAGGATGCCGCGCGTATTGATGGTTGCGGCAGATTGGGGATTTGGTGGCATGTGGCATTGCCTCTGGCGCGGCCGGCGATCGCGGTCATCGTCATTTTTAATTCCTTAAGCGTCTGGAATGAATATATTTTAGCTGCCCTTTTGCTTAATGACACATCCCTTATGCCCTTACAGCGGGGGCTCATGGTTTTTGAGGGGACCCATAGTGTGGATTATCCTTTACTGATGGCAGGGTTGACCATCGCGGCTGTTCCAATTGTTTCTATTTATTTGTTGATGCAGCGACATATTATCAAAGGCCTTTCCTCTGGCGCCATTGTCGGTTAAGGGAGGGTATACGTATGAATTTCGATTTAAGAAGACAATTTTTATTTTTTATTGTTTTGCTCCTCTTGTATCCATCTCCGGTTATGGCTTCGGAACAGGATGGGCCATCTGTTTCAGAGGTGTCCTCGCCCAACGCGTTGTCCACTAGCCAAGAACCGAAAACGCCCCCGGCCATTGAAAACGATTTGGGAAATTCAACGGCGTCCTCCGAGGCTGAAGAAATTCCTTCCATTTCTGAATACTCTTCCGAAGAGCTCGTGCGTTTGGCATGGGAGGCTTCCCATGAGGATAATTTTGATAAATTAACTCAATTAGCCGATAAGTGTCTCGAATTGTATGGGAATGAGGCGAAGCTACAGCAATCGCAGTTAAAAGATTTTCCACTAAAGACAGATATCAAAAATTATCAAGTTTTAAACGATGTCGCCACGTGTCTATTTGTCAAAGCTGAGGCCTTGATGCACAGCGGTAAAACAGACGACGCCGTAGCTCAATTTGAAGAAATTATTAGAGAATACCAATGGGCCCAATCCTGGGACCCTCGGGGATGGTATTGGTCTGTGGCGGAGAAGAGTCAGGACAGTATTAATGTTCTTATGGGAAAGGCCGAACAAGAACCGGATGACAAAAAAGAGAAAATTGTCAGGACACGGCCTGTTCTGCATACCCCCGGAACAGAAAAAATCATTGATTATACGAAATACGGTCAGTTTTTAAATGTCGGTACAGAGAAATATCATTATTCTATCAGCGATATTAAAGGCCTGGCCGCCGCATTGGGAGAAGGGATTTATCCCAATACAAGCGCCGTCTATAATAATCCGGATTTTAAGAAGGCGAGAGAAGAGGGGCGTCTTAAAGGGGGTCATTGGGATTTTGTCAACACGGATGATTTGCAGGCCGCTTATTTTAAATGGGTTGCCGCGCCGGAATCTTGGGGCGTCAAATTGTTTTTTATTGGGATCATTTTTGAGAAGTCAAAGATGTATTATGAGGCGATGAAGGCCTACCATGCCCTCATCGTTCATTTTCCCAAGACCGTCGCTTGGACGGATTGGCAAACGCCATGGTATCCAGCCCAGGCGGCAGTTTACAAAATTCGCCATATACTCCGGGCGCATCCTGAATTGAGCCTTGATTATAAATGGATGGAGATTGATGTCCGCAATGGTTATGATAACAACACTGAGAATGACATCATTATTTCTTATCCAGGCAGGATTTTTCAGAAAAATATAATAGACATGGTCAAAGAAAAACTGCCTCTTAATAATAAAGTAATGTTGACTAAAATTCAGAAGACTGTAGGTAAGGGAAAGGTCCGACTGGTTCAATTCAATAATGGTCATTGGCAGTTACGTGTGAATAATAAACCGTATGTCATTAAAGGGATGACTTATACCCCAACCAAAATTGGACAGAGCCCGGACAAGGGGACATTGGCCAATTGGATGGAAGAGGATGCTAATGGTAACGGTTTACCGGACGGCCCATATGATTCATGGGTGGATACCAACCGTAATAATCAGCAAGATGGGGATGAACCTGTTGTCGGGGATTTTCAGTTAATGAAGGAATTGGGCGTCAATACGGTTAGACTCTATCATCATCCGTTAAATCCAAATAAAAAAGTTTTAAGAAAAATGTTTAAAGATTACGGTATCCGTGTGATTATGGGGGATTTTTTAGGAAAATATACCCTTGGCTCAGGAGCAAAGTGGTCGGAAGGGACTGACTATGAAAATGCGGAACACCGACGTAACATGTTAGAGTCCGTTAAGCAAATGGTTATGGAACACAAAGACGAACCCTATCTGTTACTATGGGTGCTGGGAAACGAGAACAATTATGGAGTGGCCTCAAACGCTGATAAAAAACCGGAAGCGTATTTTAAGTTTGTTGATGAGGTAGCTCAATGGATTAAATCTGTAGACAAAAATCATCCTGTGGCCGTAAATAATGGGGATACGCTCTTTCTTGATGTTTTTGCCAAGAATTGTCCGAATGTAGATATTTTCTCAGCTAATGTTTACCGAGGAGATTATGGTTTTGGAGCGTTCTGGTCTCAGGTTATTGATGCTTCAGGAAAGCCTGCTTTTATAAGCGAGTATGGGGCGCCCGCTTATGCGAAACACTTGGGTTTTGAGGACGCCGAAGAGGCGCAAGCGGAATACCACTGGGGTAATTGGATGGACATTGAGGAAAATTTAGCCGGTCAAGCCCGGGGTGTAGGTAATGCCTTGGGGGGGGTTGTTTTTGAATGGATCGACGAGTGGTGGAAGAATTATGAGCCTTATTTACATGATCGAAAGTCAGATGCGGTGGGCCCGTTTCCAGGGGGATACTATTTTGAGGAATGGTTTGGAATTTGTAGTCAGGGAAACGGCCGCCATAGCCCGTTTTTAAGGCAGTTACGAAAGAGTTATTTTCTCTATAAAGAACTTTGGAACTAATTCAGTAATTTCTTCTCGCCCCTTTCTCGCCCTTGTTTTTTTTCTAAGAGTATGTTATCTTTAGGGCGAAATCGCCAATCAGAAAACGTTTTTATAACCAATACTTAACTTGTTTTTGTGAAGAACGCTGTGTTTATTACGCACCGCACAAATTACTATGTATTAAATTTAGATAACATACGAGTTAAGAGATAAAAGATGTCTATGAAAAAGAGAGGAGAATGTATCGTTAAAGAAAGTAAAAGATTAGTTCAGGAAAAGAGAATATATAAAAAATCGTTTGTCCAAATATAGGAGGAGGAAAAAGATGAAAAGAATTATTTTAGTATTATGCTTGTGTATGCTGAGCATGGGCTGGATGTCATCGCCTGTAGCGGCAGCGTATAATTTTGGAGACTTCCGATCGGAAACATTGACGACAAAGGCTTGGGGAGCATTAGCCCAATCCGATATCGAAGGAGTCTTGGCGTATACAAACAAATGTCTCGAGCTCTATGCGGGAGAGGCCCAAAAGATGCAGAAGGAGCTTACGGGATATCCACAAGGACCGAATGAGAAGATTTTTAGTTATTGGGCTCTAAATGATGTGGCCACCAGTTTGTTTATTCAGGGAGAAGCGTATCGCAAGGCTAATATGATTGATGAAGCCAAAGAAGTTTATAAAAAGTTGATTAATGAGTATTCTTACGGTCAGACTTGGGATACGCATGGATGGTTCTGGAAGCCGGCAGACGCGGCTAAAGAGAAACTGGCCATGTTGGAGTCTGGATCAACCGTGGATTTTGGAGATTACTCCTCTTCTTTCTTGGTCGGTCAGGCTTGGAAGACCTTGTCTTCCAAAGGACCTGAAGAGGTATCCATCTATACGGATAAAGTTTTAGAACTTTATGAAGTACAGGCTAAAGAAATGCAGAAATCTTTGACTGAATATCCTTGGGAATCTAATGAAAAGATTTTTAGCTATTGGGCTTTAAATGATGTTGGGACAGCTTTATACATAAAAGGAGAGGCTTTAAAGAAGGCAGGAAAATTGACAGAAGCTAAGGAAGCCTATAAGAAATTGGTAGATGAATTCTTTTATGCTCAATGCTGGGATCCCCAAGGTTGGTTCTGGAAACCGGCTGAGGCTGCGCAACAGGCCATTGATGATTTAGGAGAAATTTGATTAGTCGATTTAAAAATGAATAGTTGTTTCTTCTGAAAAGAAATAGTTTTCATTAAGAAATAACATAAGGGAATTCTCATCCACTCGCCCCGTCTGTGATATATGACGGGGCGCATCATTTATCAACAAATCCAGAATGTCTCGTTAAGCAGGTTTTTTGTTGCGTTTGTTCCCAAGAGACCCATTCTCCTAAAGAAACTGGGGTATATTATTTGTTTTTATTTTCCGAAGAAAGGGCATATATACATGAAATTATTGTGGGTTTGGTTGATGGTTGTCTTGTTCGCTTTACTGGGTTGCGAAAAAAAGGAAAATCCCGCGGCATTTTCACAAGCAGATACTAAGAAACAAGGTCTTCTAGAAAAGCAAACATCATACAGTGGTTATGACGATTCTCGAATAAACGAACCGTCTCTTCAAAATAATCTTTTTCATCCCTTTTATATTTTTATGGATAAAGGATTTTCACAAAACCATTATATTCCTTCAGGTTTTATGCCTAATGGGAATTGTATTTCTTTGGACGATACTTGGAGAGAAAATTGTCAGGCGGGAAAGACGTGCATGAAAATCACCTTTGATGTTGAATGCTCAAGACAAAATCAGAAATGGGCGGGTATATATTGGCTTAATCCACCTAATAATTGGGGCAAGAAGAAGGGCGGGTATAATTTAACCGGGGCAGAGAAATTGACATTTTGGGCTAGGGGTGAAAAGGGCGGGGAAAAAATCCAGGAATTTACAGTTGGCGGGATTACAGGGGATTTTTCGGATTCAGACACGGCCGCTATTGGACCGGTTATTTTAAGTCGCGAATGGCGCAAATATACAATTGATTTAAGAGGAAAAGATTTAACTTACATTAGTGGGGGATTTGCTTGGTCGACAAGTGAAGAAGCGAATCCTGACGCGTGCATGTTTTATTTAGATGAGATAAAATTTGAATAGATACTTGGATTTATAGACGTCTGAGCGAATAATAAAATACTTCTACATTCTATTTCTTGTACAGAAGTCAGTAATAGGATGACCTGCGTTTTTGCTTTTGGAATCCGTAGTACTTCCTTCCGTGGTTTTTTCATTATTAAGAAATTGCGACGCAATATCATTCTTCCATCGGCGGGAATAATTTATCCCGTCAGATCAAATCTTTTCCGCAAAAAAACAGTTTTGTGCTTGTATTAAAATATATAGTTTGTTATATTTCTACTAATTCATTTCATAAAAGGGGAGGCGTTATGTCAAAATCTGTAAGGCTGAGTGTTGGTATTCTTATTCTTCTTCTCATGGCGAGCCTTGGTTTTGCGGGATATATTATATTCAAGAAGCAAAGTATAGAAAAAGAAAAGGCGGTTCTTCAGCAGGAGTTAGAAAAATCGCAAAAACGGGAAGAAAATAGGATTTTGGAAGTTAAAAAGTTGCAGGATCAAATAAAGGATATCGAAGGGCTGAATTCTACTATCAAGAAAAAACTGGAAGAAGCAGAAGCCAAATCCGATGAATATTTAGCGCAGGTCAACAGAATAACCGGTGAAGTTGACGATTATAAAAGAAGGGCTGAAGAACTTCAAAGGGAAAAAGATGGCCTGGATGAGCAGGTCCTCCAGTTAGAGGAGCATTATAAACAAAAGGCTGAAGAAGCGGCTAATTCCGTTCAAGCGGCACAAAACACAGTTGCCGCCGCATCTTTCTCTGAACCTCAAGAAATGGAAAGTGCGTCGAGTGCTTCGCTCAATGCTGATGAGAATTATTGGGCTTCTGTTTTGAGAGAAAAAGTTTCTCTTGAAGTGAAATTGGAGAATTTGAAAGAAGAGTTGTCCCAGAAGACATTGGAAATTGTTAATTTAAAACAAACCAATACTGACATACAGTTGGAGTTGGATTCATTAAATCATAGCAAGGAAGATATTGATCGTGAAATAAAATATAAGGAAGACTTAATAAATAAACTATCCCTGGAAGTAGCAAGAGCTAAAAATGAAAAGAAATTTGCCAACGATACAGTTGAAAAAATTAATACGGAAAATACTGAGTTGCGTAATCAATTAAAACAACTTGCCACGACTAAGTCCGCGCTTGAAAAATCTATTGTTCGTTTAGCAGAGGAAAAGAAACAAATGGAGCACCAGCTTTCCGGGACAGAAACATTGATTCAAAGCAAGATTGATGAAATCTGGGAAATAAAAGATAGTTTAGATAAGACGGTCCAATCGGCTCAGGCTGCAACGCCCTCTTCTAATGCCGTCGAATTACCGCCGATTGTTGTCAGCTCAAGCGGCGGTGAAGACGCGGTTGAACTTGATCAGGGTATGTCCGCACCCGGTTTTAATGGTAATGTCATCAGCGTGAATGAAGAAAATAGATTTATTATTGTTGATCTCGGAGAGAGTTCAGGAATTCGTACGGGTGACACTTTAAGTGTTTACCGCGGTTCTGAATACATCGCCAGTCTTGAAGTTATTCAGGTCAGAAAAGATATCTCCGCGGCCGATATCAAAGATCAACGGGCCAAGATCCAAGCGGGTGATTCGGTAAAGTAAATTTCATAAAAATCCTTCCCCGTTTTTGTCGTTATTCAAGAAAACAGACAAGTAAATGAATAAGAAAAGAATCAGCATAGAGGATGTCGCCCACCGCGCCAAAGTTTCCATCACAACGGTTTCCCGCGTTTTAAACAACGTTCCGTCGGTTTCCGATAAGAACCGGGGGAAAGTCGAAGAGGCCATTGCCTTTCTAAAATTTAAACCGAATGTCAGCGCCCAGAGGTTGGCGAGGGGGGTTAATAATGCCATCGGTCTTGTCATGCCGGGGTATCCAGGGATATTTCATTCCTTTTACGCTATTGAAATTATTCGCGGGGTCGGACATTCCTGTGAAACGTTGAAGCTGGATATGGTCTTCCATATCACCAATGGGTTTAATCCGCTTAATGCGAGTAACGTGGGTGGAATCATTTTTGCCGATATTATTGAGAACCGTAAACAGGTGGAAGCGGCCTTAGCCACGGGAACCCCGTGTATCGTTATTAATAATAAGGTCGATGATTTAGATGTTGGATATATTGCTATTGATAATTACGCGGGCGGGAAAATGGCCGCGGATTATTTAGTGAGTCTCGGTCATAAAAGAATCGCCACGGTGACCGGTGAGATGAATACTCAGTCCGGGCTTCAGCGCTTAGAAGGGTTTAGAGATTTTTTGGAGAAAAAAAATATGCCGCCTCCTAAAGAATATATTTATCATGGCGATTATTCGAGGCGCTGCGCGCGTATTGCCGCAGAACAATTTTTAGGATTAAAAAATCCGCCGACAGCCGTGTTTGCCGCCAGTGATGAAATGGCCTTAGAGGTTATTGCGGTTATTTTAGAAAAAGGAATGAAAGTCCCGAACGATATTTCTGTTATTGGTTTTGATGACAATCCTGCCTGTTTATATGGGCCTGTAGCCGTGACAACTATACGTCAGCCTCTTTTTAAAATGGCTGAGGAAGCTGTCCGCCGATTGAATTTTATAATTTCGGGAAAAAGCCAATCTATTAAGAGCGAAGTTTTCCAGCCGGAATTAGTCATTAGAGATTCTGCCGCTGCTCCTAAGCATTAATCTTCTCCTCTGATCTGCAAGTTGACAAACACTCTATTTAGCTGTATTTTAAAACCTAAAATTTTTAAATAAATTTTATTCCTTGGGAAGATTTTTTGTAAGGAATGGCGGGAATTGCTATGAAATCAGAATATGATGTTATCGTCATTGGCGGCGGGCATGCCGGCATTGAAGCGGCTTTAGCCGCTAGCCGTATGGGCTGTCAAACGCTTATGGTCACGCTTTTTTTTGAGACCATTGGACAGATGAGTTGTAATCCTGCTATTGGAGGTGTCGGCAAGGGGCAACTTGTTAAAGAGATTGATTGTCTCGGTGGAGAGATGGGACTGGCGGCGGATAGGACAGGGATTCAGTTCCGTCAGCTTAACGCCTCTAAAGGTCAGGCGGTGAGGTCTTCCCGGTGTCAATCCGATCAGGAACGTTACAAATTGTATATGCAAAGTGTTCTGCGCCGACAAGATCATCTTGATATTCTGGAAGCCAAAGTTGGAGAGCTGTTAGTCCGCAATAACAATATTACTGGAATTAAAACAGAGAAGGGGGAGGAGTTCCGTTGTCCGGCGGTGGTTATCACTACGGGGACTTTTCTTAATGGCCGCATTCATGTTGGGTCAACGATTACGCCGGGAGGCCGTGTAGGGGAGCCTAATGCGACGAGACTGGCAGAAAATATTCAAGGACTTGGATTTGAGCTGGTATCTTTTAAAACAGGAACTCCACCGCGTTTAAATGGCAAGACTATTGATTTTTCTCACTTAGAACCGCAGGCTTCGGATGATCCTCCTGTCCCGTTCTCTTTCCGTACCCCGTTTATCCCCAAGGATCAAAAATTGATGCTATGTTATATCACAGCTACCAATGAAAGAACGCAAGAGATTATCCACAAAAATATGCATCTTTCACCGATGTATTCCGGCCAGATTCAGGCTACGGGGGTACGGTATTGTCCATCTATAGAAGATAAGTTGAAGAGGTTTCCGGATAAGAAGAGTCACCAAGTCTTTTTAGAACCCATGGGTTTGGATACAGATGTCTATTATCCTAATGGTATTTCAACTGGTTTGCCGACGGACGTTCAGGAGGCGTTTGTCCGAACCATCAAAGGATTAGAACATGTTGAAATCATTCAACCTGGTTATTCCATAGAGTACGGGGTGGTTCCGCCCACGGAATTGACTGTCCATATGGAGACAAAGAAAATTAGGGGGTTATTTCTGGCGGGGCAGATCAACGGGACGACCGGTTATGAAGAAGCCGCGGCTCAAGGAATGATGGCGGGTATCAATGCCGCTTTAAAAGTTAAGGGACAGGAGCCTTTTGTCCTTGCCCGGCATGAGGCCTATATAGGGGTCTTAATTGATGATTTGACGACAAAAGGGACGGATGAGCCATACCGCATGTTTACTTCCCGCGTCGAGCACAGGCTCATAGTGAGAGAGGATAATACGGACAGGCGATTAGTCGGCTATGGGTATCAATTGGGCTTATTGAATGAGATGGAGTGGGAAAAAGTTAACAAGAAATATGAGTTGATTGAAAAGGAAATTCAGCATCTTAAGACCACCCGTATTTACCCCGGCCATCCCCTGGATAAGCACCTTCCACAATATAAGAGTAGCCCGCTCAGGCAGCCGATTTTATTAAGTGATCTTCTCAAACGGACGGAAATCAATTATAAAATAATAGCTTCGTATAATAGCCAGCTCAAAGACCTCAGCCGTGAGATTATTGACCAGATTGAATATGAGATTAAGTACGAAGGGTTTATCCTGCGTCAGAAGAAAGAAGTGGAACGGTTTAAACATATTGAAAACATAAAGATACCGCAGGATATTAATTACGATCAGGTTCCAAGCATTTCCGTAGAGATCCGGCAGAAGCTGAAAAAGTTTTCTCCAGCCAACTTGGGTCAGGCACACCGCATCTCGGGTGTCACACCAGCCGCCATATCTGTTTTAATGGTTTTTCTAAAGAAGTATTGGGCGGAGAAACAAAGAAACAGAGACAACGCGTGCGGATAGAAGCGCGATCCCTTCCATAAAGGTATTAAAGATTGACATCAGAAATCGCGCGATGTTATAATCCCCCACGTCGTTGAACGCAACGCATTTCAAATGTTTGAGGTCCTATTCAATCATTCTCTGGCAAATTCCAAGCCATTAAACCAAGAGGGAGGCTGAGGTATGAAAATTGCAAAAGATATTACGGAATTAATAGGTAAGACACCTTTGGTGAGATTAAATAAACTCAATACAGGTTGTTACGCTGATATTGTTTTGAAATTAGAGGCCTATAATCCGCTTAGCTCTGTCAAAGATAGGATCGGACTTGCGATGATTGAGGCTGCTGAAAAAGAAGGGAAGATTATTAAAGGAAAAACAATTATTTTGGAACCCACTTCCGGTAATACCGGCATAGCCCTTGCTTTTGTCTGCGCCGTAAAAGGTTATAAATTAACCCTGACAATGCCTGAGACCATGAGTTTAGAGAGGCGAGCCCTTTTGAGGGGATTTGGGGCTAATTTAATTTTGACGCCGGGCCATGAAGGCATGAAGGGGGCTATTAATAAAGCCAAAGAGCTGGCAGAATCGGATACTAATTATTTTGTTCCCCAGCAGTTTGAGAATCCAGCGAACCCGGAGATCCATCGCAAGACAACCGCGGAAGAAATTTGGGCCGATACGGACGGCAAAGTGGATATTCTTATCTCCGGCGTCGGGACTGGAGGAACGATCACAGGGGTCAGTGAGATCATTAAGAAAAGAAGACCCGGATTTAAGGCCATTGCCGTTGAACCTAAAGGATCACCCGTCCTTTCCGGTGGATCACCCGGACCGCATAAAATACAAGGGATCGGCGCCGGTTTTGTTCCAAAAATTCTAAATACAAAAATGATAGATGAAGTTATTCAGATTGAAAATGATGAAGCTTTTGAGTATGCCAAAAGATTGATGAGGGAAGAAGGTGTTTTAGCCGGAATTTCATCAGGCGCGGCTGTTTGTGCCGCCCTCAAAGTGGCTAAACGAGAAGAAAATAAAGGTAAACTTATGGTTGTCATCCTTCCCAGCACCGGCGAGCGCTATTTGAGTACGGATTTATTCGCCGAGTTCAGAAGTTGATTCTTGGGGGTATTTTGAAAAAACTGCCTGGATTTACCTTGGACGTAAAAGGCGTCCGTTCACTACATTTTTTCATTCTTTAAAAGAATGGATAATTTAGTCTCATAACGCTGAAAACAACGTAGAAGAACCGCGTCTATCGAAGCGCGGTTTTCCAATAAAATCTCAAAGCCCAATATTAAAAGGTCGCCTGTTTCAATGATGGCGTGAGGGTCATTTTTCTTAAAGAGCTCCTCAATTTCATCGATATGTTTTCGTATTAATTCTAAAAGCTGTTGTTGATGAGGTTTCTCAACCTGTTGATTATATCTAGTGGATAGTTGGTGAATTCCTTCGATCCTGCCTAAAGCCTCCGTGTTTAAAACAGACTGACGCATAGGTTTGCCCCCCAGAACAATCTTTTTTTATCGTTTTCTAGCGTTGATGCGTTCCCGATTATCGGCGCGGTCTTGATTCTTGGAGTTTCTCATAAGGATGGTATTAGAAGTGCGATCCTGATTGGGAAAATCAATGGCAACCTTCCTGTTAGACCCGCGATCTTGATTGGGGTATTTTTTTGTGGTCTCTCTATTGGTCCGTTTGTTGCTTTCAATGGATTTGGGTGTGACAGATTTCTCAGGGATAACCGATTTCACCTGAACTCCCTCCTGCAGGTTTTCAATTCTTTGGGTGAGACTAAAAGATTTATACAATAAATAAAGATCAGGGTCATGATTTTCCATGTAATTAATGGCGGAGTCATTTTTAGCTATTTGATCAGAGATTGCTTTTATAACTGCGGTGTCTTTTGTTTTGATAGCTTCCGCGAACGCTTGTGTTAATTCTGGGGCGCTTGATTCTCCCTGCGCGTTAATCGACGATAGGGGCAAAAACAGTGTCATAATTGAAATAAATATTGCTTTGCTCGGTCTCATCGCCCACCTCTTTCATTTTAATACTAAAGCGTTTAAAGAATTTTATCAGGAGTCCGAGTTAAAAATAACCTTTTTTGGGTCGTTTTACAATATGTATTTTTACTCAATAGAAATTTATCCACTAATTGGTATGTTGTTTTATGAAAAAAAATGGGTACAATAAAAAAGAGAGGAGGTGATAAATATGGAAAGAGTTTTAAGGGGGATTGCAGGCAGTTTTATTTTGCTCAGTCTGCTTTTGGCGCATTTTGTCCATCCGGCGTGGTTGTGGTTTACGGCCTTTGTCGGCCTCAATTTGCTTCAGTCTGCTTTCACGAACTGGTGCCCGATGATGTGGGTCTTGAGTAAATTGGGTATAAAGTAAAATGGCATAAAATTTAGAGAGAAGGGTATTGTGAGAAAGAAAAAAATCGCTGTGCTTACTGGCGGGGGAGACTGCGCCGGGCTTAATGCCGTTATAAGAGCCGTAACGAAGAAGGCTATCATCGAGCATGGGTTTGAAGTGTTTGGTATCGAGGATGGCTATGAAGGGCTTATTCATAATCGGTTGAGGAAGTTGGTTTATGATGATGTCTCGGGGATATTAACCTTAGGCGGTACGATCTTGGGGACATCCAACAAGGCCGATCCCTACAAATATATTGTTTCTCAAGGACGTCAGGTTAAGTTTGAAGACCGTTCCCAAGAGGTTATTAGAAATTTTAAACAATGGGGTTTGGATGGCCTTGTCTGCATCGGTGGGGACGGTACATTGACGATCGCTCATCGCCTTTATCAGGATGGAATCCCTATTGTGGGTGTCCCCAAAACGATTGACAATGATATCCTGGGCACGGATATTACTTTCGGTTTTGATACAGCGGTTGAAATTGTCACTGAAGGGATCGATAGGCTTCATAGCACAGCCCAGTCCCATCACCGGATCATGATTATGGAGGTCATGGGGCGAAAGGCCGGCTGGATTGCCCTTCATGGTGGGATTGCCGGCGGCGGGGATATTATCCTTATTCCGGAAATTCCCTATCGTATCGAGCGTATTGTGGAGAGAGTTAAACAGCGAAGTCAAAAGGGAAAGAGGTTTAGTCTCATTGTCGTCGCGGAAGGGGCAAAGCCGGAAGGCGGCGAAGTGGTGGTTAAGAAAATCGTGCGCGATAGCGCTGAACCTGTTCGACTGGGCGGGATTAGTTTTGTTTTAGGAGATGAGATTGAAAGGATGACGGGGCTTGAGACGCGGGCCGTTGTGATGGGACATCTTCAGAGAGGCGGCACCCCCACAGCTTTTGACCGCATCCTGGCTACGCGTCTTGGAGTGTCCGCGGTTGATATGATGGTGAGGGGGGAATTTGGTCACATGGTTGGGGTCGTGTGTGATAAACTGATCCCTGTGCCCTTGCAAGAGGTGGCTGGCGGAGTACGGAGGATAACGACGGAGAATCTATTAATCCGAACAGCACGTTCGGTGGGAACCTGTTTTGGAGATTAGATCATGCTATTGAAAAATGTTTTATTAGCCGCGATACCAATTTTTGTTGCCGTTGATGCTTTGGGCGTTCTACCTATCTATGTTTCATGGACGCGGGAATTGAACCAACAAGAAAAACGAAAAATTATTTTACAGTTTTTATGGACGGGACTGGCGGTGGCTATCGGATTTATCTGTTTAAGCCGGGTTATTTTTCGTTATCTGGGGATCACCATGTCTGATTTTATGATCGCTGGAGGAGGAATTCTATTTTGTATTGCCATTATGGATTTGCTTCAACCGGATAAAAAACAGCGTTTACCAGCCCATGAATTAGGGAGTGTCCCCTTAGGAGTTCCACTGGTGGTCGGGCCTGCTGTGTTGACAAGCGCCCTCATGCTTATTGAGGTGTATGGAGCATTGGCCACGTTGGCGGCTGTGACGCTGAATATTTTATTTGCGGGCCTTGTTTTCTTGTGCGGGGATTTTTTAATGAAAATTTTAGGACAGAACGGCGCCAGGGCTTTGTCCAAAATTATGGCCTTGCTTTTAGCCGCCATCGCCGTGATGATGATACGGAAAGGTATTTTTCAGATTATTTCTCTTTAAGGGAGGAGGGTATTTCCGTGAGAACAAAGAACGTTGTGGGGGTCTTAATCATCGTATTGATTATGGGTTTTATGGGCCCGGCTGTAGCCCAATTCAGACGTGATTTGGGGAGGATGATAGGAAAGGTGGTTTTGATTGATAGAGAGAGAAGTCAGATAACGGTCAAGGAAGGTGCCCAGGAGAGAATTTTCCAAGTGAATCCTTCTCAATTAGCCAAGGTTTTTGAAGGGGTAGATGTCTTCGTTTCGTTCAGATTAGATTCAGAGGACGCTCTTTATTTAAAAATTATCGAGCCAAAATAAATCAAGAATTTCTCTGTATTTATACGTTGCCGGCCTGTTCGAATTAAATAAAACTCGTGTTGTCTGTTTATTGGCAAGGTGTGTTTTAAAGGCGGCGTCAGCTATCTGGAAGATGGTTGACGTCGCCTTTTTTCGTGAGCCCAAAAAAGATTCTTTCCAGGAAGAAAGCGATTAGGATCAGATAGATGGGAACGAGAGGGAATACATATCTTGGCAAAACAAAGAACAGGGAGTGACATCCGCTGTAGAGAGCGATGAACCAAAAGATAAAAAATAAAATTGTTGAAGGCTTGTCCTGGGGTTTGGGGCGATAGGAAATATTTTTCTGGGAAAACCACAAAAATTTAACGAGATAAAGAATGGCCAGAAAAGTGAGGAAAGACATTATAAACCATAAGCTGTTTTTATATAGTGGAGACTCGAGGATCGTGGAGACGCCATCGGGATAGACGACGTAGGCCATGGACATAAATTCCCAGAAGAACATTTTAAGACTTTCTACGCCCATCAGAAGTAAGGATTGAAAGGGACGAGATAACCATTGGGCTATGGCGAGTTTCACGAGGGTGGGATCGATGGCGTCTTTATTGAGAGGGATTTTATATAATTCATCTAATTTTTTAAAGGCGATGTCATCGGATGTGGTGTAGGACCAAAAGGCGCAGGATTCTTTGTCAAAGAGAGATTGGCAGACGTCTACACCGGCCGTGTAGGCCAGGGCGGACAAGAACCGTTTGGAAGTAAGTTTTTCAGCTCGTCTGGCTAAATTCCCGTACAAGGCCCAAGAACCGCGGTTTGTTAAAGTGAAATGGCCGTTATATTTCTGGTTCGCGGATTTATATAAAAGAAGCGGTGTATAAAAAGTGACGGCCAACGTGAAGAACGCGAGCAGGGAAATGTAAAAAGCCGGCTTCTTTTGAAAGAATGCTTTGAGCGTTAGGCAGGCAAAGGGTAAAAGAAATAAAGGGAGGACAAGTTCGAAAATTCCTTTGGTAAAGGTTAAAAGGGCCGAAAAGACACCTAATAATAAAGCAAGAACGATAACGCGAAGGAAATGTCCGTCGGGCGAGTGGGGCTTTTGTATCTGGAGTTTGCGCCAGAGCGCGTCTGATAAGAGGATGATCATCAGAACCAAAGGATAAGTCGCGATTTCTGAATAGAGGATCAACGCTGAATTAACAATCGCCGGCGAGAAGCTAAGATAAAGAATGGTTAAAGAAGTTAGGAAGTTGTTTACGCGCAATTTTCTTAATAAAACAAAAACGGATACTTGCGTGACTAATAAAACGCCTATTTGCAAGAGGGCTTGAATAAACTGATAAGGGAGAGAAAGTCTTTCGCCAAGATGCATGGACAGGGCTATCATTGATGGATAAACCGGCTCACGGTGAGGGCCGGTTTTAAAATAATGTATCCAGCCATCGGTATGAATCATGGAACCTAGATACTCGTAGCCGATGGCGTCGTGGAAGAGGATCATTTGGGTGGTGCAGGCTAAATAGAATAAATAAAGAAAGGAAATTAGAAAGGCAGGTAGGATAAGAAAATGTTCCCTTGCTTTCGATTTGTTGTCAGATATGATGCTTGCGGACACGTACGATTTCCCTCTCGGATTGAAAATCTTTTCTCAACGCTGAAAATTTGTGGAGTAGGAGTTTAGTCATGAAGAAACAGTTGTTTTTTTTGCGATGGGTAGCGATCGGATGCGCAGGTATTTTTATATTATTAGCCACCAGCATAATTGTTCATAAAGATGGAATCAAGAAAAGATTGCGTAATAATTTTCTTATATCCCACATCCTTAAAGAGCGGGAGCGCGTGAAATATAAGGCGAAGTTGAAGATTTTAAATCTTTGGATGCCGGAGATTAATAATTCTGATGACTCATTGACGGCACGCCAGAGGATTGATCAGTTGAACGGAATGGAATATTTAGAATATTACCGAAAAGTTGTTGAATTTATGCCTTGGCTGGCCGAGGCACATGCCTTGTTGGGATTTTGGCAGTATCGTCAGGGACAAGGGGAGGAAGCTATCTCTTCTTATCAAAAAGCGATCTACTTGGGGCCAAATATTTTTTGGTTTCAATATAATCTCGGTGGGATCTATTTTCGAGGCGGTCAGTATGAAAAAGCGATTGAGCTTTTAAGAGGGGCGGTGGCGACTCATCCAACAGAAACTTTAAAGTTAACCGTCTCTTCTAAGATTTATCAGCAAATGCTGTCAGTCACCAAGGGCGACGCCCTAGAGGAGGGATTAAAAGACGGATACCACGACGCCAGGATTCTATTAATTTTAAGTCATTATTACACGAAGCGCTTTTCTCCAATGCTATTTTATGCCATTGAGGGTATGAAATTAGAGGCGGATGAAGGGGATGATTTTTATTTTTATGCCGGATTGGCCTGTTATGAATTAAAGGAATTCGCGAAAGCGGCTTTTTTTCTTCAGGAAGGCGTCAAAAGAAATCAGAATGATGCGGATGCAACACATTATTGGGGATTATCGCTCCAAGCGTTGGGTCATGAAGGAGTTTCCGAGAAAATTTTGCAGAGAGCCGCGATTTTATACAGTCAACAGGGAACTTCTTTTATGCAAGATAACGCGTTTCAGCCGCGAATTTTCTAATGAGAAGAAAATGGAAGGAAGTATTTATAAATTTTTGTGGAATTCAATATTCTTTTATAGTATAAAAAACTGTCAATGTTTCTAAAGAATGGATTAAGGGGAAAGTTTTCAGTTAAACATTTTGTTTACGGCCCCAATTACCGACGGGGCAGAAAGAAGGACATGACTAAACAAAATATGACTAATCCTGTTTTTGGGTACCAGCTTCTTTTGGATCTCTACGATTGCAAAGAAGGTGTCTGCGATGATTTACAGCTTTGTTATAATTTTCTCGATGAAATCGTGGGCCATCTGGGTATGGAAAAGCAGGCCCCGCCGAACATATTTCGCAGTGATGAAGTCCGATTCCCGGATAAGGCTGGTCTTTCAGGATGGGTTCCCTTAATCGAGAGTTCAATCGTGATTCATACCCTTTCCCCAAAGAATTTTATTTCCATTGATGTCTATTGCTGCCGAGAATTTGATATTAAAAAAGCCAAGGCGTTTTGTTGGAAGTTTTTTAAACCTGGAAAAACCGATGAGCAGTTTTTCAAAAGGGGATTTGATTATTACAAGATTGAGACCAATTATCATTCCATGACGGTTGAAAATCACGGGCTCAAATCTCCCGATGTGATCGTTCACAAAAAAGACGCCGTATGTTTCTCCAGCGCCAACATGCAGGTATCATCGAACATTTAGGTTCATTGCGTCGCACCAAACAGCTGTATTATGCTTAGTAGTCTTTATCGGTTCTTAAGCAAATACAGCTTCTTTATTTTCACGAGGAGCGTATAGTCTTAGTGAATAGGGGGCGATCACCCGCAGAGGTTGATTTTAGAAAAACAAAATGACACAAACGGTTTATACAACAGAAGAAATAAAGAAAATCGAAGAGAAATGGCAGAAGATCTGGGAGGAACGCAAGATCTTTCGGGTCAGCGAAAACTCTTCGAAGGCAAAATATTATGTCCTCGAGATGTTTCCTTATCCTTCAGGAAAAATCCATATGGGGCATGTGCGCAATTATACGATTGCCGATGTGATTGCCCGTTTTAAGATGATGCAGGGATTCAACGTGCTTCATCCCATGGGATATGATGCCTTTGGTCAACCCGCGGAAAACGCGGCTATTAAACGCAACGTAGATCCGGCTGAGTGGACGTATAGTTGTATTGACCAGATGCGCGCGGAATTGAAACGGATGGGATTTTCCTATGATTGGGGTCGAGAGCTGGCCACGTGTGACAGGGAGTATTATCGTTGGAACCAATGGATTTTTTTAAAAATGTATGAGCGCGGTTTGGCGTACAAGAAGGCCTCTTCCGTGAATTGGTGTGCCGGTTGTGAGACGACATTGGCCAACGAAGAAGTGATTAATGGGTTATGTTGGCGGTGTAAATCCGAGGTCGGGCAAAAAGACCTGGATCAATGGTATTTAAAGATCACGGGATATAAAGAAAAATTGTTGGAAGACCTTCAGGCATTGGATCATTGGCCCCAGCGCGTGATTGCCATGCAGGAAAATTGGATAGGCCGGAGTCGTGGCGTAAATATGTATTTTCAATTGAAGGATTTCGACGAGAAAATTACGGTGTTTACCACCAGGCCCGACACGATCTTTGGGGCCACGTATGTGGTTTTGGCTCCGGAACATCCTCTGGTGGATAAACTCATCAGCGGCGTCCCGCGGGAACCGGAGATAAGGCGGTTTATTGAGAAGGTAAAGGCTGAAAATAAAAATTTGAGGACCGCCGGTGATAAGAAAAAAGAAGGGATGTTCACCGGACGCCATGCGATCAATCCGGCCAACAAAGAAGAAGTGCCTGTTTGGATTGCCGATTATGTCTTGATGGAATATGGGGCCGGAGCCATCATGGCAGTTCCCACGCATGATCAGCGTGATTTCTTGTTTGCCAAAGAACATCATCTGCCGATGAGGATGGTGATTCAGGACCCTGCTCAACCGGATATAACCGTTCATGAGTTGACGTGCGCCTATGAAGGCGAGGGCCTATTGATCAATTCCGTCCAATTCGACGGAGTGCCTAGCCGGGAGGCCATAGAAAAGATCGGCCGGTGGATGGAAACGCAGGGGATGGGACAAATGACCGTCCATTGGCGTCTGCGGGATTGGCTGATCTCGCGTCAGCGTTACTGGGGGACGCCGATTCCTTTTATCTATTGTGACCGATGCGGCCTTGTCCCTGTTCCGCAAGAGCAATTGCCTGTGGAATTACCGAAGAACGTGAAAATTACCGGCGAGGGGGGAAGTCCCCTGAATCACTGCCCGGAATTTGTTCATGTGCCATGTCCGCGTTGTCAAGGTCCTGCCCGCCGGGAGACAGACACTATGGCGACCTTTTTTGATTCTTCATGGTACTATCTGCGGTACTGTTCGGCGAAAGATGAGACCCAAGTCTTTGATAAAAAGCAGGCCTCTTACTGGATGCCGGTGGATCAGTATATCGGCGGCATCGAACACGCGATCCTGCATCTTCTGTATTCACGGTTTTTCACAAAATTTCTTAAAGATATTGGTCTGATTGATTGTGACGAACCCTTTATCCGTCTGTTAACGCAGGGAATGGTTTTGAAAGACGGGGAAGTGATGTCGAAATCCAGAGGAAATACCGTCGATCCGGATTCTATTATTGAAAAATACGGCGCGGACGCGTTACGACTGTTTATTTTATTCGCGGCGCCGCCGGAAGAACAACTGGAATGGAATGATCACGCCATTGACGGCGCCTGGAAATTTCTCAATCGCGTCTGGCTCTGCGCCGGGAATCGCTTTAGGCCTAACGATCAACAAGTCTCGGCGGAGAGAATGGATCAGGAAGACAAAGAGTTGGAACGCGAAAGAAACGCTGCCATCAAGAAGATCACTCAGGACCTCAGTGAAGGGTTTAAATTCAATACGGCGATCAGTGGTTTGATGATCTTGTTGAACAAGATTGACAAATATAAAGCGGATGAGAGAGATCCCGTTAAACAGACAATTTTGAATCGCGCGATCCAGACCATGATTCTTCTTTTGTCCCCGTTTACGCCCCATCTTTGCGAAGAGTTGTGGCAGAAAATGGGAGCCCGAGAAGAAAGTATTAGCCGCGCCGCTTGGCCAACCCATGATGAAGAGGCCTTAAAACAGGATTTAATCCAGATCGTCGCCCAGGTCAATGGGAAACTCCGCGGCAAATTTGATGTTCCTGCCGATATTACTGAGGAAGCCCTCAGGCAAATCATCCTTTCCGATCCCAAAGTTAAAGAATTTACGCAGGGCAAACCCCCACGTAAATTCATTTATGTCCCCGGCAAATTAGCCAATATCGTTGTTTAACAGCCCCGGTCTGTAAAAAACTCAAGATTTCTTTGAATTATTACACTTTGGAAATGTTGAGTTTAAGAAAATATTCCATATAAATATTATAATTCCCCCACCTCCCCCCTTGTTTTATCGATACAAATATGTTATTTTTGCACTAATTCCTCAGTTTAAAAGCGTTTTCTTATATTCGACTTGCCTTATACTTGATCTTTAAAGTCATAACTATTACAAAATTAAAGTGTTGTAAAGAATTTTGTAAAATTCCAGTACATTTATTTTCGAACCACATCAGGAGGTTGGTAGCGTATGAGTATTTACACGAAAAAGAAACAAAGAAGTTTAACCTGCCGTATTTTATCTTCTCTTATTGCCTTTAATTTTTCACTTAGTATGCTCATCCCGCCGCAGGCCTTAGCCCAATTGATCCCGCAGACCGCCATTAATCTGCCGGTGCCGGGGACTATGCTTTCGGTGAGCGAAGGGTATATGCCCACTTTAATTAAGGGAATTACTCTTAATCCAGATGATGCCATGGAATTCGACTTTATTGTTGACCCGGGTCAGTCTGGATTACAAGGAGAGGCTTTCGGAAAAGAAGCCACAAAATTGGTGAAATATTTCTTGGCAACCTTAACCGTACCTGAGCAAGATCTGTGGGTTAACCTTTCTCCCTATGAAAAAGACCGGATTATTCCCGATGGCTTGGGTCAAACCGAGATGGGACGCGATCTTCTCGCCCAGGATTATATTCTGAAACAATTAACCTCCTCTATGATGTATCCCGAGGATGAATTAGGGAAAACTTTTTGGGAAAGAGTGTATCAAAAGGCCCAGGAAAAATTTGGGACAACAGAAATTCCTTTAAATACATTTAATAAAATCTGGATTGTTCCTCAAAAGGCTGTTGTTTATGAACATGAACAAAGTGCCTATGTCATTGATAGTTATTTGAAAGTAATGTTAGAGGAAGATTATGTGGCCTTGCAGAAAAATTTAGGTGAGGAAAAGTTGGGGATGCGTGTCTCAGAAACCAGCGATGCTGAAATGATTAGCGGTATTTCTTCTGAAGTTGTCCGTGAGGTGCTCATACCTGAAATCGAAACGGAAGTCAATAGAGGTAAGAATTTTGCTTCACTTAGACAGATATATAACTCTATGATCCTGGCCGCATGGTACAAAATAAATTTAAAGCAAAGTTTGCTAAATCGGGTCTATGCTGATCAGAATAAGACCAAAGGTATTGATGTGGAGGATAAGCAAGTCAGCCAGAAGATCTACGATCAATATCTTGAGGCTTTTAAAAAAGGTGCATATGATTATATTCGGGAAGATTATGATCCTGCCACTCAAGAAGTTATTCCAAGGAAATATTTCTCCGGTGGGGCGCCGATGAACAAAGTTTTTAATGTTTTGAACACTTTGACGGAAGTTCCAGACCAAGCCAGGAAAAGTGCTGTTCAAGCATTAACTAGCCAAGGGCCTGACTTAGCACAAATTGTGACTGTTAAGATGAGCGATTTCAGTAAGGACGCTGATCCTGCGTTAATTTCAAAAAATGTTGGTGAGCAACAAAAAGGAAACGGGATTTTTGATCAAGCATTGCTCGTGAAGCATAATACAAAAATGAGTGACAACGAGAAAAATTTTCCCATTTATTTTTTTGGTATAGATGGGGATGAACTCCCTCGAGCTACAAGAGAAATGAAAAAAGTTGTTGGGGGAAAAGGTGCCAATGTTGCCCATATCGCCAATATGGGGCCAGGTTTTAAGAAGTGGCTTTCGGAAAATTTGAACGATGAAGCATGGCTTAAGAAAAGAGGAATCACTCGTGAGGAGATTGAAGCTGGTTTAATCAAATCCCAAACCGCTCCGGGATTCACGGTCAGCACCGAACAAACGGGTCTCTGGAAGGAAAAAGGGGAAGTGCTTTCAGATGAGTTATGGGCCCGCACCATGGATGCTATTCATCTCTTGGAAAAACAGACCGGCAAGAAACTGGGAGACACAGTGAATGATCCTTTGTATGTCTCTGTGCGGTCCGGTGCCGCTGAATCTATGCCTGGAATGATGGACACAATTCTTAATTCAGGTCAAACGCTCTCGTCTGTTATGGCTTTTATCAAAGCAACGGGAAACGAGGCTCTGGCCTGGGATAATTATCGCCGCTTCATTGAGATGTATGGCCGCACTGTTTTTGGGATTGAAGATGATGAGCATGGCCATGTTGCCGGGTTTAAACTTATTTTAGATACATTAATCACAGAAAGAAAAAAAGTAAATCCAGCTATTAAGGACCAGAAAGATCTTACAGTAAAAGACAATAAAGAACTTATTGAGAAATATTTAAAGTTGATTAAAGAAAAGGGGTTTGAGATTCCGGCTGATCCCTATGAACAGATCAAACAGGAAATCATTACGGTTATGCGCTCTACGTTTAATGAACGGGCCATTGAGTACAGGAAAATATACAATATTGAATTGGAAAAAACTCTTTCCGCGGTTAATGTTCAGGCCATGATTTATGGGAATAAGGATGCCAGGTCAGGCAGTGGGGTTGCCTTTTCCAGGGATGTGGCAACGGGACGAGGAGGTCTTAATGCCCGGTTTCAATTTAAAACCCAGGGGGAAGATGTCGTCGCCGGAAGAGTAGAAGGCCTTCCTTATGAGGAACTTTTAAAGCGCGAACGGATCATGGCCCTGAATCTTGCCCTGAATGCCGAATATCTTGAAAAAGTCGTTTTCAAGGATGCCCAGGACATAGAATTTACATTTCAGACAAATCTCCAAGGAGAACCTGAGTTCTATTTACTCCAAACGAGAAACGCGAAGAGGACATCCCAGGCGCAGTTTGAACTGGCCTGGCAGATGGTTGAGGAAAAATTGATTACCAAAGAAGAGGCAGTCAGAAGGATAACGGCTCAAGAGATTGCCAATCAAATTTTATCTGATCGTCTTGATCCTGAGGAGAAGAAGAAAGCTAAGGTGTTATCTAAAAATGGCATGGCTGCTTCTCCTGGGGCGGGCGTTGGAATGATTGCCTTAACCTCAGCTAAAGCCATACTATGGAGAGAACAAAATGTGCCTTCTATTCTTGTTCGACCGGAGACTACCCCTGAGGATTTGGGCGGAATGTATGCCTCTCGAGGTATTTTGACAACGCGTGGAGATATGACATCCCATGCGGCGGTTGTCGCTCGTCAAATGGGGAGGCCTGCGATTGTGGGGGATACAAGCCTTGAGATCGACATGCACAATAGAACAGTTACATTTACTTTAAAAGATGGGACAAAAATTGTCAAAAAAGAAGGGGATTATATCTCTATTGATGGTCTAACCGGGAAAGGTGAGCCCGGCGAGGCATATGAAGGTAAAGTGAAGGTCATTGATTCCATTGTTATGACCGCAAGGGATCGCGAACTTGCCTTAAATGAGGCAAAGACAATGAGGGATGAGAATTACGAAGCTATAGGCGCGGTTGACAAGATGTCTGATTTAGACCCCGACCTTAAGGTTGCTTTGAAAGCAGAATATAAGATGAATTATAAATTATTTAAGGATTTTGTAGCTAAATTTGAAAACGAAAAATTTGATAAAATAGATGAGGTATTTTATCAACATTTTATGGAGGTAACAAGTTGGGCAATTGAGCAGAAGGTCGGGAGAGGCGGATTAAAGGTTAAAGCTAACGCTGAAACCCCTCTGGATGTCCTGCGTGCCTTATACTGGGGGGAAGGAATAGGTTTGGCTCGAACAGAACATATGTTTTCTGAGCATGGAAGAGATCTTATTTTTCAAAGGTTCATTCTCGCTGAATCAGTTAAAGACAAGCAAGCTGCTTTAAAGGAATTGGCTGTTCGCCAGCAGGTGGATTTTGAACAAATATTTAAAATCGCGGCGTTAAATAACAAGGAGAAAGCCAAACCTGTGACGGTAAGGCTGGTTGATCCTCCTATACATGAATTTCTACCGAGAGAAGATGACAAGACCATTGAGTTGGCCATTGCTCGTATGGGATTGGTGAAAGGTGAGGAGTTTGAGAAAATATTAGATTCTACGAGAAAGCAAATCAAGAATGCGGAAGATGCAAGAAAATTAAACTTGGATGACAAATTAAAAGTTTACGCCAATGCGTTCTCATTGAAGGAAAATGTTCTTAAAAATCAGATGACCAGGACTAAAGAATTGATAAATATTGAACGAGCCAAAGAGAAAAATCCCATGTTTGGTAAAAGAGGTGTGCGTCTGGGCATCGCTGAACCTGAACTGATTGAAATGCAGGCAGAGGCGATGTTTAAGGCCTTGAGGAATACGCGGGAAAGAGGATATTCTGTAAATTTAGAGATAATGGTGCCCTTGGTGGGTAGGCCAAGTGAGTTGGAGCACCAAAAGGCCGTGATTAATAAAGTTGCCCAAAGGATGGGTATAAAAGAAGATGAATTTAACACCATAGGGACGATGATTGAGATTACTGCCGGTGCTGTCAACGCGGGAAAACTCGCAAAGGGTGCTAAATTTTTCTCTGTTGGTACAAACGATCTCGTGCAATCGATTTTTGGTTTCAGCCGGGATGATCTGCGTGAATATTTAATCAATGCCTTAAAGTCGGAGGTGTTTAAATATCCTCCGTTTGTTACATTGCCGCCCGAGGCTGTTCCGTTTGTCAAGAGGATCGTCAGAGAGGCCCGTAAAGCCAACCCCGGTATCCCGATTGGCGTTTGCGGTGAGCATGGGGTTGATGCTACAACAATTCTCAATGTCTGGGGATTGATCGGAATGAATTCTGTGAGTGGGAACGCGAAGGCCCTTCCCGGCGCTATTTTCGCGGCGGCCCAGGCAGCAGAAAAAGAGCCATTAGATTTAGGAGAGGGTTATCCAGAAGTTAAATTAAAAAATCAGCCATTTGAAAAGATAGCAGAAATGATTTCTGCCGCCACTTTGAAGGAACAATTTGAGACAGCGCTTCATGTGCTGAAATTCAGAGAAAACTTTGTTGTTAACAATGACAGGGTGCAACTCAAGAAGGATCTATTGGCCAATCTAAATTTTGCCTTGCCAATAGGTATGGATTGGGCAGACGTGCAGGATGATGAGAATTTCAAAACAATCCTGGGATGGGCCGAGGAAATTAAGAAAACAGGTGTGAAGGTTATTACCGATGAACCGTTTTCCAAAGAATCTATAGGGATGGATGGTGTGGATATCATCACAACAGATAAATATTTGACCGAGGTTCCTGAAACGAGGGGACTCGTACAAGCATATCTGCTGGAAGATAACAAGGACAAGAAAAAAGAGTATCTAGTAAAATTTACGGCTTGGTTATTGACTTTATTTAATGAGAATTTACCCGGCCATGATGTTTTGGGGACGTCTCGTCCGGCGGTCAGTTTTCCTAATATCGACCTGGGAGCTGTTTTTCATTACGCCAATGAGGGTGATCAGAATACAGCGATTAATAATTTATCTAAGAAATTGGATATATCCGTTGAGGAAGTTCATAAAAGAATTGAGAAATATCATGAAGCTAACCCGGCAATTGCCAAACGTGGCTCAAGGGTATTTTTTCTTGACAGTGCGCCTTTGTATATTGCCATAGCACGGGCTGTTATTGAATCTGCCAAGGCAAAGCAATATAGAGAAGTGGATCTTTTGTTGCCGTTTGTTTCTAATGCCAAAGAAGTTGAGGTTATTAGAGATGGTTACTTCGATAAGATTCAACATGAAGAACTCGTCCCTGATTTAAAGGAAGCGATAGAAGATATCAGGGGATCTGTAGATGTTCAATTAGGCGCGATCATCGAGTCTGGAGCCGGGGTTGCGACAGCCGGTGATATCGCTAATACACTCATGAAGAGTGCCAGTCCGGGCCGGATGGTTAAGATTGTTGTTAATGCGCGAAGGCTTACGGAAAATACCTTTGCCATGTTTGAGGAAGATGCCAAGGGGTTAATCCTTCCGACATATTTGGAAATGGGTATATTTGATCAGAATATTTTTGAAAAGACCCCACCGGAGGCCCAACAACTCATGGTGGAGGCCATTGATGCTATAACGAAAATCGGCAAGGAAAGGGTAAAGGTAAGTGTGATTACAAATCCTTTAGATACCGATACAATGGCTTTGTCGTTGCTTGCCGGGGCTGGAATAACGGTACCCAAAGGGAAGGAAGATGTTTTAGCCCCTCTTGTAGCAGCCAACGCAGTCGTGACAAAAGCTAGGGATTGGGCTATGGTTGCTTCTTTAGATTCAAAGAATAAAGATATAAGACCATGGGATGAAGGCGAAAGACCTTTAGAAGGGGAAATTGATCAATTTGTTACTGATGCCATTACACAAGGAAAAGCTTTGGGGCTTCCGAATATCGGCCAGGAAGCTTCCAGAAATGGTGAGACACCTAAAACAAAGGGTGGTATTGATCTTAATCCGGCATTTCTTGATTGGCAGATTAAGAGGGATGAAAACGGTGTGGCCTTGCCTGTTTGGCAGCAGCCCATAGACCAGCTAAATATTGGGGGGATCATACCGATTATCATCAGGGTAAGGCCGATTTATAATTTGCCATTGACCTTAGGTCTAGTTGTTCCTGAAAATAACCAGCCTGAGAAACAACCAGCAGAACAGTTGAGTTCTAATATGCCAGCCGGGGCCATGGAGCGAAGAGATATATTCTGCCTGACTCGTCAGCGGAGTAACTTTTTTTCAAGGATTTAATGAATTAATCGGAGGATAATTGAAAATATGTTTTCCCCTATTCCCCAAAGTCGTCGAAGTTTAACCCGTCGGTTTATCTCAACTTTTGTAGCGTTTTGTTTTACATCCAGTATGCTCACCCCGCCGCAGGCTTTTGCTCAGTTGATCCCGCAGACCGCCATCAACCTTCCGGTGCCGGGGGCCATGATCCCTGTCAGCGAAGGGTATATGCCGGTCATGGTTAAGGGGATGACGCTTCATCCGGAAAATCCACTGGAGTTTGATTTCATTGTCGATACCGGTGATTCGAAGTTATCCGGGATGGAACTCAGTCAAGAATCAACCAAACTGATTAAATACTTTTTGGCTACCTTAACGACTCCGGAAAAGGAACTCTGGGTCAACCTTTCTCCCTATGAAGAAGACCGGATCATTCCTGATGGCTTGAGCCAGACCGAAATGGGCCGTGATCTTCTTGCCCAGGATTATATCCTCAAACAACTGACCGCCTCCATGATGTACCCGGAAGATGAATTAGGAAGAACCTTTTGGGAAAGGGTGTACGCGAAAGCCCAGGAACAATTCGGGACAACGGAAATTCCTCTCAATACCTTTAATAAAATCTGGATCGTGCCGGAGCGCGCCGCTGTTTATGAGCATGAGAACAGCGTGTTTGTTATTGCCAGCCATTTGAAGGTTATGCTGGAAGAAGATTATTTAGCTCATAGCTCATCGCCCGTAGCTCATGATCAACAAGAGCAAAGAGCTAACAGCAAAGAGCTAACCCCTGTGATTCGTGAAGTTCTCATTCCAGAAATCGAGAAGGAAGTCAACACCGGCAAGAATTTCGTGGCATTGCGGCAGATCTATAACTCCATGATCCTGGCCACCTGGTACAAGATGAATTTGAAAGAGAGTTTATTAGGACAGGTTTATGTAGACAAGAACAAGACCAGAGGTGTTGACATTGAAGATAAGCAAATGAAGGAAAAGATTTATCAGCAATACCTCGATGCCTTTAAAAAGGGAGTTTATGACTATATCAAGGAAGAATACGACCCCGCAACCCAACAGGTCATGCCGAAGAAGTATTTTTCGGGGGGAACGGCCTGGCAGAATACCGACGAATTAATTGGAGAAGAAACGTATAAAGGGGATGTAACAAAATTACCAAAACCGATACAGCAAGAAGTCGGTGATTCGTTGGGAGGAGATCAGAACACTATTCAGGTTACATGGACAGGAAATACAATTGGTGATAAAGCCAATACTGGTTATGTGGAAGAAGTAAAGGACAAGATAGCGTTAAATGCGGGTGAATTATATGTGAACGCATTAAAAAAGTCAGCATCGGACATCGCCATGCTTTCCACCCCCGTTCTTATCCGTCAAGAAACGGTATTTAACGGCAAGACCGTGATTGTCAATGACCTGCGGGACCAGGATGGCCTTAATATCGTTTATTCTCTTTTAAAGTCCGGAGCAACGGTGTTCGTCTCTTCGCTTTTCAAGGATGTCATTGACCAGATGAATCAAATGTCATTTGCCAAAGAATATGAAGGCAAACTATTTGTCGTCAAGGAAGACGGGGGATCAGTAACCCATGGGGAATACACCCGATCTATAAGTCCTACAGATAAATTCCAAAACATCTTTCAACAAACGGGCGTTAGAACAGTGGATATCTTTATTGAACTGCAGAACATCGGCGCCATCGTGCAACATTTAGAGGCTTTCAAAGACTTTACAATTAAGGCTGTTGGGAGTGTAAGCGAGATGGGATCAAATTTGGACAATATTGAGATCAAAATTTTTGATGAGTCCGGGATTAAAATGGGTGTTGTCAGGGATAGAAATAAGGGCTCTTTGGAATTTCAAGTGGGTGAATTTAAAGACCCAATGACTCCTGAGGCCTTAATAGAAGCCATGAAAAATGGCGGAATCAATGTCCCTGATGCCAACACATCGATAGAATCATTGAATAAATTATTAGAACTCCAAGACTTATATATGGGTATGCAAGAAAAGCCTGCTGATACAGGGGCTTTAATTAGTCGGCTAGAACAGGGACAACAATTAAGCCTTCCGGACATTAAGCGTCTGAATAGGGATCTCATAGAGGCAAATTACCCATTAGAAACTCCAAAGAGGCGAAATAAGTTGTATGACACAATCGTCGGCGTCGCCAACAATGCCTTTGCTCCTTCCAAAGACGCCGCACTGATAGCGGAGGTGCATGAAATTCTCAACAATCGGGTGCCGGGTATTTTATCCGCGATGACCGAAATGTTTGGTAAGACACATGAAGAGGCACAAAACTTGACAGCTAATCCGTTTAGACTTTTGGGTTTTGATGGTAAGGAAAATCGTTTTGGATGGATGGTGGACGCGTTGATGGAAATAACACGCGACCCCAAAATGCTGGAACAGGTAAATAAGGACGCTTATGACATCAGGGACAATTTTGAGTACGCTGTCTTTTGCGGGATGGGCGGTTCAGGGCTCAGTGTCGCCGCTGTCAAGGATATGTTCGGCGCGGATATTCAAGATAAACTGCACACTCTCATGACCACGGATACGGCCGGAATCGAACGGATTTTGGATGCCATGGTCGCCAAAGAGCGAAAGAAGCCTGAGGCCGCCGGGAAGTCAAATACAGATCTTCTCAAAGCCGTTCTGAAACAGGCCAAATTCGTGATCGCGACCAAATCCGGCACAACCGCTGAGACCATCTCGCATATGAATTATTTTATTGATTTGTACAAGAAATATGGTGTGGCCCCGCAAGGGCACTTTATGATCCTCACGGATCCAAATTCAAAAATGGATCTTAACGGGACAAAAATCACGCCGGAGATGAGAACCAAACTGGAATCCTTAGGAGGAGATCTGCGTTACATTCAGTTAAACGGAAAGACTGATATCGGCGGCCGCTTTACCGCGCCTTCGACGTATATCTTCCTTCTTCCGTTATTCATCGCGGCGCCGCAGAAGGCGATGACCATTCTCCGCCGGGCCATTGAGATGAATGATGTGACTCTGGAGAAAGACACATTCGCCAAGCTCGGCGCGTTTTTGTACCACATGGCCGCGCATAAGAATAGACATAATATGACCTTCCTTGTCCCGAATGAACTGCGCATGATGCCGGTTTGGGCTAAGCAGTTGTTCGAAGAATCTCTCGGAAAAGACGGCAAGGGCGTGAGGGTAATTTACGGTGAGGATCTTGATATCAGAGATATTTTGCACCCGATGCATGGGTCAAGCAGGGTCTTTGTACGAATAAATTTAGGTCAGAAAAAAACGCAAGACGACTTTGTGGCTCAACTTGGGGACAAAGGTCATCAAGTCTTTGATATCAATCTTGCAGATATGAATGATGTCGGAGGTCTGATGCTGGGCCTTCAACGAACCGTGGCTGTCATTGCTGGGCTTTGGAATATTAACTTTGTGGATCAGCCAGGGGTGGAGGGATACAAGGTTGAAACAAATAAGCAGATGGCAGAATTAACACCCGGGCAAAGAATTGAGATCCCCAAACATTGGAAATTTGCTCAATCTCCTGGCGGGATCAAGGTCTATTACACGCCGTTTTTGGAAGCGTTGAAGATATCGGAGAAAGAATTTGAAGAGGATGTTCAATATATTGGAGGGGATATTAACGATGGCGCTGCTGTTTTGACGGCCTTGCACAAAATAGCAGGGGCGGCAGGGTTCCTCAAGCGCGAACCCGGCACTTTCAAGGCCGCGCAACTGGCTGTATACGGCGAGATGCCGGAAAGCTTTGCACAGATGATGCAAGAGGTTAGGTCGCGGATTTATACAAAGGGATTGATGATCCCTTCCGCGCTTGAACAGGGACCGCAGCGAAATCATTCGTTTCATCAACTCGATGAGCAGGGGCCTGCGGATCAGTTGATGACCATGATCACAGCCCTGACGCCGGTTAAAAACGAATACATGGCTTACGATGATAATCTCCTTCGGGCGCAATTCGTGGGCACCATCAACGCCCTGGTCAAATCCGGAGAAAAGACCGACGGCTACGGCCGCAAGGTCATTCCGATCACCGTGGATGGAACACTGGAAGAATCAATGGATTCCGTCAGGGTATTCTTTAACAAGGTTCGGGATTATCTTCGTTTCGACGCCGCGCTGTTGACGGAGGTTGATGTCCCTGAAGAATTTATGGTTGTGGATCAGACGACGGGCACCAACGGCTGGCGCACATCGGTTGATCCTGATGGCAATGTGCTCAAGGGCAAGTTTAATCTTTACACAGTGGGCAGAATGGCCCAGGAGTGGGCTGAATATCTGAAAGGCGAACTTCAATCCAACGAAAAGGTTGTGGTCGGATTTGATAACCGTCCCAAGAGTGATGTCTTCGCGCTCCTGTTCGCGCGTGTTTTGCGCGCGAATGGTATTGATATTCTTTGGTCTACGGAAGCAACGACCTCACCCGCCATGATTCGCATGACCAATCCGGGCCGAAGCGAGAACGCGAAGTACGGGTTTCTGATTACCGCCAGCCACAATTCTCCATTTGACAACGGAATCAAATTTTATACAGACGGCGTTGTTATATCAGATCCCGTTGCCATTCCGGTGACCCGCGGAGTGAAGAACCGAAAGACATTCGCGCAGGTTCCGTTGAGCACGACCTTTGATATGACACCGGGAGAATTTCAAGAAGTTGATTCCATGAAGGAGAGCCGGAAGCATTATGAGAAGAATTTTCAAGGACTTGCTGCTGCGCTTAATCAATATCGCCAGAAGACAGGGGTCAAAATTATCCTTGATCAACTGCATGGTTCAAGCGGCGGATTTGCTAAAGATTTGCGGACGCTCGGAATTGATGTGATTGAAGAGAGAACTCATCCGATGAGCGAGATGTGGGAGAAACCCGAATTTAAGAACCGGCGTTATAACGAGCCCGGGAAAAAAGAACTGGTCCCGTTTCGTCCTGAGCCCAAGGAGATTTTCTTGCATGAGGAAAGTTTCAACCGATTCAAGGCGGATGCGCCGGCAGGATCGCTTTACATGGCGATCGACGGCGATGCCGACCGTCTGGCAGTCTGGATCAAATTGGCTGACGGCAAGGTGATGGAGGTTGCGCCTAACGATCTGGGTGTCCTGTACGGCTGGATGCTGGTCAATGATGTTCTTAAGAAAGAGTATCCTGCCAAAGGGGAACCGGCCGTGTTTTATATTGAAAAAACCCAGCCGACAACATCGGGCATGGATTTTCTGGTGGAGTACGGTAATCAACTGGCGAAGAAGGCAGGGAAGAACGTCCGATTCAAGTTAAGAGTGACTCCGGTCGGAAGCAAGCACTTTGCTCCGGAATATCAAAAGGGGACTTTGTTAATCGGCGTGGAAGAATCCGGTCATATTGTGATCAAAGATTATTTTGACGATGCGGTAGGACAATTGCATTTTCTCCTGCAGGCCCTTTCGGCCGGAGGGCGTTCGTTGAACGAGACAATTTTTCAGGCGAAACAGGATGTCGGGGACGCCGTGGGCGTTGATCTGAATTCCTGGGTATGGGAACGTGTTAATCCTGCGTTGACGGATAAATTCAAGGCGGATTTTCTTGATCCTATTTCCAAGGGGAAGCCGGAATCGGCACTTGAAAGACTTAAAGGTGCTTTAGGTGAGAAGGGGAAGAATATCCGTGAAGTCCGCATGACGACCGTAAGTCCGACGTTTGAGACCGGCGATGTGAAATTGTTGGGAGAGTATGAAGGCTTGAGGGAGCAGGACAAGGCACCAAATTTAAAATCCGCTGAGGGCATGATTATTTCCTTCAACGATGGTTCGTGGCTCATGATCCGTGTCTCGGGCACGGAAGGGGTGGCGCGTGTTTACGCTGAAGCGTCGAGTAAGAAGGATATCAAAGATTTACAGCAGTCCGTCGTCAGTGCCTTTGGGCTGGAGATAAATTTTGATGCCGCCCAGTTGAGTCAATCAGAAGATGATGAGGAGGAATCTTCGTCTGTCGGGCCTCAAGATTATTATGATATTCAGCTCGAACGGAGGTTTTCGTCGATGTTAACCAGTGGAAATGATCAGGTTGTCCTTGATATTATTAACGAATGGACGCGCATGAAGACGAACGACCCTCATCGTTACGTTATGTATCAGTGGCTGCAGAGCCATCAGTCCAAAATGGCCGGCGAAGTGACGCCGATGCTTTCCATCAATTGGGAAGAGGGGAAGGATTTTTTCACTTCGAAATTTCATGAGATGTTGAAGAGTGGAGGGGATGGATTTTACCCTCAAACAAGCTTTATGCAAACGCCCGGCTCCATGGCCAAACAATTGCATCAGATTGTTTTCAAGAAAGATATAATTAAAGGGTCTCAGGATGAGGCAAGGAGAAAAGCGGCGCTGGATCTTTGGAAAGAGCATATGTTCAAGCTGGATGAGTTTATCCCGGTTGTCCAAGTATTAGAGGACATTGCCGTTGGTAAAAACAGAGATGGCAACCCACGTTCCGCCGCCACGCAGTTACAGGAAATTGCCGAGAAAGGAGAGATCGGTGGGGATCAAGAAAAGATCCGTGGTTTGAAACTTTCTCCCCTGGCTCAGAAAAAGGCTCGAGAAGTCCTTAATATCCTTTATAAAAATAATAAGGATTTGTTCATTACAGAAAAACCAACAGAGTTCCCGATGGATTTAGAGAAAGATTTGAAAGTTGGAAAAATGCTTTTAAATCGTCATGGAGAGACCAACTGGTCTGAGAATGAGTTTAACAAATGGGCTGGATGGTTGGGGTCTATGCTGACGAAAGCGGGGATTCAGCGCACTAAAGATGCTGGTGGAAAATCTCGAGGAATAGAGTTTCAATTTGCTGAATCTTCGGATCTTCAGCGTTCTAAAGACACGGCAGAGAATTTCTTGATAGGACTTGGCCAAACTAATGTCGAAAGAAAAGAAGTTTGGGCTCTTCGTGAAAAGAACTATGGTTTTATGGGAGGCTGGCCGCGTTTTATAGTTGAGGCTTTGTATCCTGATCAATTTTTGTTCTGGAGAAGAGCGCTTAACGGCCGCGTGCCCGGAGGTGAAGACCTCATTGATACTATCGCACGTGTTCGTCCGCATTTCGTCAACGACATCCTCCCCCGTCTTTTAAGAGGGGAGAATGTCTATATTTCAGCCCACGGCAACAGTCTGCGGGCATTGCTGGTGATCCTCCATGAAATGACAAATGGACAATCGATGCCTGAAAAAGATATTTTGAAGCTGGAGGTTGAACTGGAGGAAACCATCGGCGTGCGTTTTAACGTAGATGTCGATACCGGGAAACTCAAGCATAAAGAAAAATGGTCGGCACTGAGAGATGAAAATGGCAAACCCGTGAAAGATAAAAACAAGCAACTGACCCATGATTATAAAGGGGTTATCAATCTTTTGAAAGACTCCGCGATGACGGCAATGACACCTGAAAAGAGGTTAATCGCAGCGTTGAATCTTAACCCGAAAGGTTTAGTCAACAAGATTGAGAAGGTTCTCAAGCGGAAAGCCAGTATGCACAGTCTTTATACAGTAGGCGAGGCCTACACGGAAGGTATTGATATTGACTTGCAAGGTGGGGTTAAATTAAGGATTAGAGCGGAAGGAAAGAGGGCCTTGGAAATTAAGGTTGAGAGTAATATACTTCAGGAGAAACAGAATATTCAAAGCCTTCTATTGAATGAGATTTTTTCGCCCGAAGAAAATCCCTTGAGGAAAGAGTTTATGGAGGCTTTTGGGCAGCGGTATGTTCAATACGGGGTTATGCTATCCGACAGTAGCAAAAATATCATTAAGGTATGGAGGAGTTTGTCCTTTAAAGATCCACAAAGACTCCTGTGGCTCCATTGGTTGCAGAGCCAGGATAATGGAAAGGCTAATGAAATCATCCCATTGCTCGCTTTGGATTGGAATAAATTAGAACGTGAATTTATTCAGGCGTTTGAGATTGAAAAAGCCGATGATCTATATGAAAGTATCATTGGGTCAGTTTATAACGGATATGTGCCTCACTATATAAATAGAAAAAAAGTTTTAAAAATGGTTGAAAAAGCTCTTCTGCCTCTCAATCAGGTCATTCCCGTGGTGGATATCTTGTATGAGATCGCCAGCGGGGTAAGCCCAGGGGATCCGCGTTCGGCGGCGAATCAACTTCTGGGTATTGCAAAAAATGGCAAAATCAGTGGGTTAAAATTGGACAGGGAGGAACAAGATAGGGCAAGGAAAATTTGGAAAGAGAATCCGAATCTTAACAAGATCTTTAAAGGAGAAATTTTTGTACATTTCACCATGAAAGAGGCGAGCTCTATCGATGATTTCATAGATAGAATCATCCTTCTTAAAGACGCCGCGATGATGGCGGATGGGAAGAGTCCTGAAATGGATCAGTTTATTGAGGGAATGCAGATCCAGTTCTGGACGGATATGGAGGATCGGCTGGATAATGCCCGGCGTGCTGTGGCTAAACGGCCAGGATTGCAAAAAGAATACGAGAAGCTTGGTTCTCTAATCACCAAACTGCAAGTTCCGGAAAAGAGTTTTAGCACGTGGGGTGAAGTGGACGGCCTGAAGAACTCAGCAGGCGGCTCATTCACATCCTGGATTTTTAATACGCGTGTCCTGAACAATTCCACGCGCGGACCGGGCCGGGGAGGAGACAGGGAAGTCTCGGCAAGCGATGTGATGATGACAGACTTTGCCAAAATTCTGGCGGAATTTAACAAGAAGTTTGCCCAACAAGCTTCTGAGAAAGATGTCCGACGCTTGATTGAACAATGGATTTTAGGCATTACGAATTCCCTGGCCATGGATATGACGCTTAAGAACGCGGGCAATCGTTTGCCTTACGGCGGGGCCAAGGGCATCATCTTTGTCGGAAAGATTGTCAAGGGTGATCATGACCAATGGATGCTCATTGATGATGAATCCTGGGACGCAAAGACAGAGGAAAATAAGAGCGCGAATCAGGAAAAGATATTGATTCAACGCGTAAAAACATTGGTCAAGCAGGGGATGATTGACCCTACCGTCATTCAGTCCGCTGCTGATGTTATGATAGAGCCCCACCATATCGCGACTGAAATTAATGCCTACCTGGAAAGCATTTATGAGTCCCGAAAGATTTTAAGCAGTCATGGACTTGCCCTTGCCTTGCAGGACCGTAAACGGGACGTTAAATGGCCGTATTTAGCGGCAGCGGTAAAATATTGGGAAAAGGGAAATGCTGTGCCCGAACTCGCGGCAGTTACGGTGAAACCGGTGGAACTGGGCGGGGTGCCTGGCCGGGCCGAGTCCACGGGACGTGGAACTGCCAAAGTGATTGAGGCTGTTTTATCAAAGCTCGGTGAGGACGTTAAAGATAAGACCGTGACCATCCAGGGCGCCGGCTATGGCGGTAAGCATTTGGTTATTCCGCTTATCAATAAGGGCGCGAGGGTGACCGGGATCAGTGACTCTGGTGTGGCCCTCATCAAGAAGAACGGGTTTTCCGAAGAGGAATGGAAGGATTTTATCAGCAGCGGCAAAAAATTGTTTGACTATTGGCAGGATATCAAGGGAACGGAAAAGGCTGTCGGTATCGATGCTATTGAGGGCGATCGTCTGGATCCTCAGGCCCTTGCCAGCCGGACAGCGGCTATCCTGGAGGCGGATGTTGATCTGGTCATCCCCTACGCCACGGAGACACAGATCACGATGGATAACGTGAAAAATATCAAGGCGAAATACATCATTAACGGCGCTAATGGCGGGATCACGGCCGAAGCAGAAAAAATTTTGACCGAGAGTGGCCATATTGTGGTGCCGGATGTTTTGACTAATGCCGGTGGCGTGATTGGATCCATGCTGGAGGCAGCACAGGTGCGATTCGGCGTGAAACAGTATACAGAAGCCGAAGTCGAACAATTGCGGGATAGCCGCCTTGAAAAAACAGTCGAAGAGACATTCAAGGTCTGGAATGAGTTTGAGCGGGAGATCTCACTCACCACGGCCTTTGACATCATGGCCTTGCGGAACATCCAGGAAAGTCGATCGATGTATGACCAATTACGTCCGGCAAGAACAGTAGGAGAGTTTGCCGGGGTGATGGACAATAATCTCGATTGGATGGGGGTTAAACTTTGGGGTGACGGTTCTATTGGAGTACGGGACAGCGAAGCGGTGTTTAACAACCTTGTCCCGATTCTGCAGTATTTTGCCGAGGTCCAGAGCGAGACTCCAACCCAGAAAGAGACAGCCCAGGGGATTTTAAATAGTATTTTAGAGAAGGTTAAAGCCCCCGGACGGGATCAGGCGATTATATCCATAAAGCAAAGAGAAGGTGGTATCAATCTCGATCCGGCGATGTTGGATATGCAGATCCTGCGCGATAAAAACGGCGTGCCGCTGCCGGTTTTTCAGCAACCGATTGCAACGATGCAGATCGAGGGGATTTTGCCGGTGATCATCAAGGTCACGCCGATCACCAATCTGCCTATGTATCTGGGGCTGAATATTCCAGGGACTGATCGGAATATTAGTCAGGAAAAAGAGAGGGGATCCTCGTCACGCGATTTGAGTTATAATTCTCTTCTCAGCCCGGTTGAGCCTCGATATCGCTCCGTAATGGAAGAACTCGAGAGGGTTGCTGGTTCAACTGTAATATAAGTTTCTTGATCCCCCCACCATTTCTCTCCCACACGTGGAGAGGATTAAGGAGGGGGCTGAATAAAATTAATAAGGCAACTCTGAATAATGAGTTGCCTTATTTTTTTATTGTTTGAAAGGGGAATCTTATTTATAGTACTGCGTTGCACCCCTCAAGAATCGGAGCGTGATATCAGTCGATACAGGAGTCCATGAATTTTCTCATCCGGCATAACTTAAAATTTTCCCGTTACAGCCTCCCGCTTTTTTTCTTTGTTTCATTTCTCCTTTGGCTCTATTGTTTCCGGGGTTTTTTTTCCGGGCGGCTCGCCCTTATAGGAGACGCGGTGCCGTATTACAATCACATTAAGTTTTATGTCGAGAACATTGCCCGCGGGATTTATCCCTTGTGGGATCCTTCCTGCAGTTGGGGCGGCGGGCCCAATGAGTTTTTTTTAAGAAGGATTGGGGAGTTTAATCCGTTTTTCGGGTTGATCGTTCTGCTTGTTAAGGCAGGTTTCTCTTATACCTCAGCTTACTTTGTTTTTCTGGCGGTCTATTATTTCATCGGGCTTTTGGGTTTCTTCAAATTGGCTGAGCATCTTTTCCGTGAGACCAACGTTGCTTGTTTAGCCTATCTGCTGTTGATGTTTTCTTCCTGGGGGACAAAACTTTTTGATACATACATTAATTTGATTTTTGTCCCGATGGTTTGGTTTTTTTATTTTGTTTTGGCCTTTTCCAGGAAGCCGGAGAGGATTTTTTTTCTTGGTCTTACCTTCACGTTGATGATCATTGTGACCACGTATCTGCCGTTTTATTTTATGACGGTTCTTCTCACGTTTTTCCTATGCGTTGTATTGTTTTATTTCAAGGATTTGAAAATTGTCTTTTCCTCTTGGGTTGTTTTCTTTAAAAGGGACAAGGCGTTAATGATTTTGTGTTCTTTAGCGCTTCTTCTGGCCCTCCTTCCAGGGGTGTTGTTGTATACCCAGGGTTTTCAGGGAGAGATCGTTTTGCCTGGAAGGCATTTTGAATCGGCTTTAAGAAATGAGATGGCGCTGGATATGAAAGAGATTCAGGTGGGAGGCATTATTATTCCCGAGATTTTAGAAGGACTTTTTTCTAATCTGCATGAGATGCGTCTGAACAGGTTTTATATGCCCGTCTTTGTCTATATTTTGTTTTTGATCGGGGCATTGATCAAGATGAATAAAAGGCTTATTTTTCTTTTGACGTTGTTTTCTTGCGTCTTACTGATCGGTTTGACGGATGCCGCTCCAGCGGTCCAGTTCTTATATAAATATATTTTTTATTTTAAATATTTTCGGAATTTTAATTATTTTCTTTGGTTCGTCTTACTGCCGGTTTTTATTCTGATGTGCGCGGAGCATCTGCGCCTTTTTTTGTCCAACGGCTTAAAAGATAAGAAAAGTCAATATCGTGCCGTTGTTTTATCGGCGGGCCTCCATATGGGTCTCGCGGTGTTTCTCTCTCGACAAGAGAATAGTTTAATTTCATCTTATTGGGTCGTTGGACTTAGTTTCGTTCTGTTTACATTTCTTTTTCTTAAAAAAATTAATTTCCAACATCCGAGTATCCCTTTGATATTGATTGGATTTGTGGCGTTGCAACCATTGCAAGTGTATCAAGCCTTGGAGAGGAATGCCGATGTCGTGGAATATCCGTATGAATATGACAGGCCTTATCTGAATTTTGTTTATTTTAAAGGAAATAATCCCGAGAAATTAGTTATGGATTGGCCGATCGCAGATGAGTCGGTGGCCCGCACAAGATTAAAAATGTACTATGGCCTAAACACGATACAGTTTCTTTTAGAAAATATTCAAGGGGATATCTTTGAGGAATATATGCGATTTAAATTTATCGTTTACGACCATGTCGCATATATGGATGATAAGAATATCTCTCTCTCGAAAATCGAAAAGGCCTGGGCCCAGAACCGGAATATAGCTTTTGTTTCTTCCGCGTCTGTCCTTCTTGATGAGGTTGGTCCTGTTGCGGGAGAAGGCGCCACCGCGCGGGTTATGACAAAGGACACGCTGGAGTTTCAGGTGATCAAATTTGATATGAATTCGATAAAATTGAAGACCAATTTTTCTTCGCGGAAGTTTTTAGTTTACAATGACAATTTTCATAGCGGGTGGCAGGCTTTTGTCGATGGGAAGAGAGTGGATATCGCGCGGGCGAATGTGGCCTTCAAGGGGCTTTGGCTTGAACCGGGTGAGCGAATGGTCTGTTTTCGTTATGGGACCTGGGGGCGTTATTTTCTGGGATATCTGCTGAGCGCTGTTTTTATGGGAGTTTTGGCGTCTCTGGTGGTGTTATGGTTTAGAAGCCGTCCGTGTGCGTTGAAGGAGTCTGCTTTATGAGTGCGGCGCGCGTCCATGAGAAAACATTGACGGGAAAAAGCCTGATGGACTTAGGGCGTCATGTGGCGCGGCAAGGAATTGTTGTTTATCTTTTACTATTTTTATTATTCCATTGGATAGTGGATTATGAAAGACTTGAAATTAAGACTTTAAATCGGGCGACGCCGCTTTCCTTTGAGTATTTGACGAAAACAGCCGAGGCGCATGAGTCCTTTGACAAGAAAAAACTAAAGGAATTTTTTTTATATTTCAAGACGGTGACCCATTACCGGCCGGATATGGCCGACGCGGTTGGGATGCTCGGGTTTTGTTATTATCATTTAGGCGATTCGCAGAAGGCGATGGAAGCCTATCAAAAAGCCATCGATTTAAACCCAAGTTTTTTTTGGTTTCATTATAACCTTGGGGTTATTTATTTTCAGAAAGGACGGTACGAAGAAGCCATTAAGGTTTTAAGAAGGGCACTGAAAACCGATCCGTTAAAAACGGTTGAGTTTATCCTTTCATCAAGAATTTATTTACCGCTTATTTCCAAGGACAAGGAAAAATGGGCTGAAGCCGTGACAGGGCAAATAGAAAAAACCTACCAAAAATGCTATGGGATGTTGGTGCTGGGATACTATTATTTGGGGAAACCGGCCGATCTTATTAACGTGGCAAATTACGCGGTGGCCCGCAGGTTTGCGGACTTGGAAATGTTTTATTATTATATGGGCTTGTCGGCGTATCAGCTTAAAGAATATGAGAAGGCGCTCTATTTTCTAAAAGAATGCGTTAGGGTGAATCCGGTGAATGCCGAGGCGTTTCGTTATCTTGGTTTAAGTTTGAAGAGTCTTGGTAATCAAGAGGTTGGAGATAAAATGATCAAGAAGGCGGAAATTTTACACGATGACCAGGGATCGCCTGTGTCCTTTGAAAAGAAGATAGAGTTAGGGATGTTTTAATCCCGCGTTACCGGAGATTTCTTAAGGACTCGGGAAGGGTGTTTTTTGGGTATAGGCATTAGAAAATCCTTGTAACCCCAAAATGGTAATGTCCTAATTGGCCAAAATGAAAATGTCCTAATCTGTTAGTGTTATCCATAGCGCAACAAGGAGGCGTTATGGAATACAAAGAGG
>Ga0209211_10001033_pt1 | contig 54823 bp, 56 predicted proteins | sample RifGroA2_FD_183992 | JGI IMG/M metagenome (GOLD analysis project Ga0209211, IMG submission 183992) | Groundwater microbial communities from Rifle, Colorado, USA - Groundwater A2 (SPAdes) (version 2) | ecosystem: Environmental > Aquatic > Deep subsurface > Groundwater | place: Rifle, Colorado... | reverse complement strand
AGTCCTCCAATGGGGCGCGCCACAGCTCGAGGGTGCGGTGTTCGTTGTGCTGGCCCTCGCGGCCACGGTGCTGGCGTGGCGGCGTGATCGCTGGCTGGGCTTTGGGCTCGCGTGGGCCATCATCTCACTCGGTCCCGTGGCAAACATCGCTTTTGCGTCGGGCATCGTATTGGCCGAGCGCACGCTCTTCTTCCCCTCGCTCGGTGTCGCGCTCGCGCTCGCGCGGGGATGGGAGGCGGTCTGGCCGTATCTCGCACCGCGTCGGGTGCTCGCGGCCGCTGGTGCGGTGGCGACGGTCGGCATGCTCCTCGCGTACGGCCAGCGTACCATCGCGCGCGGGCCGGTCTGGCTGGACAACGAAACCCTCTTCCGGCAAATGGTTCGTGACCAACCGACGGACTACAAGGGGCATCACGCGCTCGGGGCGCACCTCTACCAGGACCGGCAGTTTGCCGAGGCGGAGCGCGAGCTGCGGCTGGCTTACGTGCTGTATCCATCGTATCCGGGTGGCCTGCTCGATCTGGGCCACCTGCTGCGTGACACGAAGCGGTGTCCGGATGCGATCTGGGCGTATGCGACCGCCCTCCAGGTGCGGCCGGACATGAGCGCGGCCAAGCTGGGCCTCGTCTATTGCCAACTCCGGCTCCTGCATTTCACCGACGCCATGACGACGGCACGTCAGGCGCTGATCGACGGGGAACCGGGCGGGACCTTTGCGCCGTTGATCGCCTTCGCGGACAGCGCGCTCGCCGCGCACGATACGGTCCCGTCTCCGATCGTGCGTCCGCACAAGGGCGCCCGGCCGACGCTGGCGGTGGTCATGGGAAACCCGGGGCAATGAACCGTCTCAGTGTCGAACAGATCGGGATCGATCTCGCACGGGTCGCCGCCCACGCGGGGCAGGACGCGTCGCGCTGGGAGTTCGTGGGGGCGGCCCTAGTTGCGCGGGAGTTGGCGGACCTGCCCTTGGCGGACGAGCACATGGTGCGCCGCGCCGCGTCTGCGTGCGAGCGGCTGCTCGCCGGGTGGGAGCTCGCCTTGGCCGACGCCGTGGTGGCACACGCCGCGATTGGTGATCGTGAGGGGGATGCGCTTGTGCGCGGGGCGATTGCCGCCGTCGAAGAGCAGATGCTACCGCACGGCCTACTGGTGCGGTTGCAGGAAGCGGTGCTGGCGCCGCCAGGCATGACGCGGCACCGCTGGCGCATCGCAGCGATCACGCAGTCGTTGCTTGCGGCGGCGGCATGAGCGGCCAGCCCATTCCCGTGTGCGCCGGGTGCGGCTTTGATGCGGTCGCCTGCGAGGAACCGGACGGACAGCTCGTGCCGGACGGCAGCGGAGCGCTGTGGTGCCACGCGTGTATTCGGGGCCTGGGCATCGACGATGTCGCGCCTATCGATGGCGCAACGTCCATGCGGGCAGCGTCAGCGCCCAGCCCACGGATTGAAGCGTCGGCGGCGTGGTGACGCGCCGCTGGATCAGCGCGCGCGGGCGCGGCTCAAATAGCCACAGGGCGAGCGCATCGTCCACGATCTGCTGGTACACCCGGGCATACAGCGCGCGCACGCGCGCGCGGTCGGTGGAGCGGTCCGCCGAGTCGAGCGCCGCGCGGACCGCGGGCGCGGCATAGCCAGCAAGGTTGTGCCCGCCGCGCACGAGACCGTCGGGTCCCCAGGTGGTACGGATCGCGGCCGGCGCAGGACCCGTCTGCCATCCGGAGAAGAAGACGTCGTAGTCGCGCTTCATCAGCCGCTGGATCGCCGTTTGGAACTCGAGGGATGTGATGGTCGCCGCGATCCCGAGTTGGCGCCACTGCGCCTGGATGATCATCGCGGCGGCGATGCGCGACTTCGACGACGAGGGCACGACAAACTCCACCGCGAGGCGGCGGCCGCCTCGCTGGCGTACCCCGTCGGGTCCACGGCGCCAGCCAAGCGAGTCGAGCGTCGCGGCTGCGGCCGCCGTGTCGACATCGAGCGGGTGCAGCGTGCTGTCGTACGTGAACTGCGCACGGACGACCGGGGCCTGCAACGTGAACGCGAGGGTGTCGAACACGCTGCGTCGGACGACGTCGCGGTTCGTGGCCTGCACCAGTGCGCGTCGGAGGGCCGCGTCGCGCAGCAGCGGCCGTTGCGTGTTGAACACGGCGAACGTGTAGTCGAACGCCGGGAGTTCTAGCGTACGGACCGTGGCGGTGGGGTCGAGCTCTTGCAATTGTGCCCGCGTGGCGCTCTCGATGAAGTCCGCCGTGCCCGTGGTGACGGCCTGATAGGCCGACTGGGGGTCGCTGAAGACCTGCACGATGACATGCCCGATCTTGGCGGGCGCACGGTAATGGCCCGGGACGGCGCGCAAGACGTAGCGCCGCGCGGGCTGGACTTCCTCGATCTGGTACGGCCCGCTGCCGATCGGCAGGCGGACGAGGGTGTCGCTACTCCATGCCATGCCGTGTACCGCGGAGAATACGTGCTCCGGGAGTGGGATCAACGTCTCCGTCACCCAGTAGAATCGATCGGGGCGACGGCTCTTGAACCAGACGGTTGCCGCCGACGCACCGGGGCCCGCGGAGACCGAATCGACGAGGGCATTCAGATCGGCGACGCGCGGCGCCATCGTCGCGGAGTCCCGGAGCACGTGCCACGCGTAGACGACGTCGCGGGGCGTCACGGGCTGCCCATCATGCCAGCGCGCGCGCGGGTCGAGCTCGAAGGTCACTGCGGCGGAGTCGCGGGCCCAGTGCCACCGGGCCGCGAGGCCTGGCGTGAAGCCGTGGTCGGTGATGGTCTCGCCCGCTGGCCCGAGGTAGGCGAGCCGGTCGAACAGGAGGTTGACCAAGGCGGCGCCGGCGTCGCTCGTGACCATCGGGGGCACCAGCGTCTCCGGGGCGGCCGGCGTGGCGATGATGAGTCGATCGTCGCCCACCGACGGGCGACAGGCCGCGACCGTGAGCACCGTGATGAGTACGCCTTGCAGCGACCGTCGTCCCACGCGCACCTCCACGACTGCGATTGCGATTGCGATCCCGTACCTTCGGCCCACTGCAATGTGGCGGGCGTACCACGGCGCGGCGAGGGTACTGTGGATGCGGGATTCCGCGTTCGCAGGCGCGGGCGCGCACCGCCACCGCGAACGGCGAGACTACCCCCTCTTGGCGACCTCGAATTCGTAGCGGGACTTCGCTTCGCGGCTGATCCGGGTCACAAGGTCGTCGTCGTCCGGCGCATTGGGCCCAAGCACATCCCGGGTAAGCATGATGCGGTCTGCCTCCTTCTTTGCCTGTGGGAACCGCGGATCATTCGCAATACGGCGGGCCGCCTCGGTGCGATGCGCAGGCGTCCAGAAGGCGCGTTCTGCGCGCGCGCGCTGCTCGGCCGCGAGTGTTTCCGGGTCCTGCGGTGGCGGCGTGTCCTCCTCCTCCTCGTCAGGGTACGCGTCGTCCATCCACGGGGCAACATAGGTGTAGGCGAGGATCGTGGGACCGCCCGTGATGAGGATGCGCAGGCTGCAGGACGCCAGGTGACCTATGAACGTGCGGCACGCACCCGCCGCGGCAAGGCGCCCAGCGTCGGCACCGGCGGCCGTCAGTTGCGCGATCCTCGCCTCGAGGTCGGCGCTACTCAACTCCACGGCGGAGGTGACGATGAGATAGGGTGAGATGCGGCCGAGAATTCCGCAGAGATCATCGGCAACGTCCGTCGCGTGATCCATGGTCAGCCGGATCAAGGGGAGCCTCTCAGCGCCATAGCCGGAGACCACCGGTACGTCATGCTTCTGCGCCCACGCCGTGACGGAGTCCAGGATGTGCCGTCCCTGATCGACGGGTCTTTTCGACATGGCGTTTCCCAGTGTGATCGGCGGACGCGGCGAACGTAACGGCGTAAGCCTGCGGCCACCCCTCGAAATCGTTGAACCTGGCGTCAGTAGTACGCAGGATTTGGACGCCGCATGCAAGATAGCCTCCTCAGGGAGGCACGGCAGTCGAGGCTACGGCGGACGCGGCCGGCCATCGGCCTGCGGCTCAAGTCCCGCTCCCGGCCGCCCCGGCATGTCAGGGAGCGCGTCACGTGCAGTACACTCGCCGTAGTGCCTCGAGATCTCCACCGCGCCGGCGTCTTCGCGTACCCGCCGTGGGTCCAGCAGCTGGTCCGCTGGCCCGCGTTGGATGCGCGAGCACGCACGTCGGTCCATCTCGCGTTGGAGGAAGCCGGACTGGGGCTTTCGCTGCCCCACTACCACGCGGAGTCTGATCTCGCGGTACGCGACGTCTGCCGACGCGTTGGAGCGGCCCTGGCGACGGAACTGCCTGCCCGGAGCTTCGATGGTCAGGTTGAGCGCGTCCGCATTGCGCGGCGCGCCCTACCCATGGATGCGGCGCCCTCGCTCGACATGGTGCTCGACGAGGCGCTCGTGCTCCGCTGGTGGGACGACCAGCTCGGCACGCGCGCCCGAGCGCAAGCGCAGGGCGCCGTCGCGGGCTGTTTGGGCGAGCCGGAGCCGGACGAGGCGCTGGAGGCGGCATGGCGCGACGCGTGGGCGACCGTGAGCGGATCGGAGACTACGTCTGCCATCGCGGCGTCGGGCGTTCTTGATCGCCTGGTGGTGCTCGCCGAGGTGATGGACACGATGGCCGTGCGCCGTGCGGCGGCGAGCCCCGTGGTGTCGAGTCCGGCGCGAGGCGAGTTCAGCGACAGGTGCGAGGCGGCACGGTCGCGCCATGCGGCTGGCCTGCCGGGAGTCGCGCGGACCGCGTACGTCGCGGCGGCCGGGTGGAGCGTCACCGAACCGACGACGGCACTCCCCGCGATCAACTCGCCCGCCTTCGAGCAGATGGCGGCATTCCACGCGGAGTACGGGAGACTGCCGGTGCTCGGCGCGCATCGATCGGCCGACGAGCTCGAGGCGGCGCGTACCTTGGCGCGTGTACGACGGCAGTGGGCGCACCTGAGCACCGAGGAGCGAGAGGCGTTCCTCGGGCTCGGCCTGCGACGGCCGAAGGCCCCACGCCTCCAGCGGCGCCTCGGTGTCTCGGCGCTTACCCTCCGATTTGCCGGTGATGTGCAGCCGCGGCGCGGGGTGGAGGCGGTCATTCGACGCGTGGAAGCGTTCGTGCGCACACATGGCCATGTGCCGGGCGCATCGGACGACGCAGGACTCTATCAGGCGGTGCTACGCTGTCGGCGGGACTGGCCGCGCCTGCCGGCGGCCCTGCAGGCGCGGTTCGCCGCCATCGGCGTGCAGCCCCACGATCAGCGTCGTCTAGTCCCTGAGGAGCGGGCGGCCCGACGGGCCGGCGTGCCGTCTCACGTGGCGGCCGTGGTGGACGCCATCGAGGGGTTCGTCGCCCAGACGGGCCGGTTACCGCGGTACGATGCGACGGACGCTGCCGAGCGGCGGCTTTATTATCTCGAGGCCGGTTGTCGTCGGGGCTTCCTCGCGTTGCCCCCGTCGGTGCAACGGCGTCTCGACGCCGCTGGCAGTCACGCCGGTCGAGTCCGGGACGGGCACGAGGCAGCGAACCGACGCGCGGACCTGGATGCCGCCGCATCGGCTGATGCGCTCACCCGCACGCCGTTGTCAGAAAGTGGTCATGGTTACGAATCATTGGATCTCGTGTTCGTCCCCGCTCAGGAGAGGGCTCGATGACGCAAGGACCCCCGCAAGATCTCACGCGCCGGATATACGGGGCGCCGGTTACCGCCAAGCTGCTCTCGCGCGGCAACACGCTCGCGCTCGGCGCGGCGGCCACCGGACTGGTGCAGCGAGCGGCGCACGCCGTGGTGCCGGCGTACCTCAGCATTCAGGGCGCGGAGGCCAGCGGGAAGAGCGCGCTGGCTCAGGGCCTCGCCGCCACGTTGCCGGGCGTGCTGTACCTCGACGGTCCGTACCTTCCAGACGATGCGCGATCCGATCCGGTGCGGGCAGCCGCCCAACTTCCGCTCGAAGGCGTTCGGGTGCTGGTCCTCGACGATGTCGGTGAATACGTCCCGACCGAAAGCCTCGCCACGGCGATCTGGGCGCGATGCGAGAGCGTTGGATGTTCGCTGGTGACGGTGCGCCGTGAGTCCGATTCTGATCCCTTCGCGGGCATCAGTCCTGCCGGCGGGTCGGCCATGGTCGATCTCTCCGGGGGCCGCTTGTGGACGAATCTCGGCGAGCACGGCCAGTTGCAGCGGGAGTGGCGGCGCGTGTGGTACGGGCAGGTCGGCCATCCCGAGCTGGTGGGGGAGAGCGCGCAGTACGTGCTCTCGGCCGCGGCCGCGCGGGCGCTGTTCACGCTGATCGAGCAGGCCACGCCTCGACTCACCGCCTTCCCGGCGTCGGTGCTGGAGCAGGCGCGGCTCGGTGATGTGGCGTGCGTGCAGACCGTGCTGCACGGCATGGAGGGGCTCGCGAGCGAGGACGCACGGCAGGCGCGGCGGTTCCTCCACCTCCCGACCGAAGTGCTCAGCCTGTTGTGCGAGCAGTTTGCGCCCGCGGCCGCAGACCGTACACCCCCGTTGGCGGGTGTGCCCGTGGCATAGGAGCGGTCGCGGTCGACTGGTGCGCAACGAGGTGCTCGGACGCTCCCGTGGACCTCGAATGGGAGCTGTGCTATGCCGCGTGAGCGGCCGTCCGACAGGGCGGGCACGGGCGGCTGGCGGTCCGCCGGACAGCTTCCGATCCTCGGGTATGGTTAGCTTCACGGCGTTCGGGTAGCATCGTACGGACAGGCACCGGGAGGGGCATGCTAAGGTCGATGGGAGCCGCGCACCCGTTCGGGGATCATCGGTGCGATCGATGTTCGACGCAGCTGCCTGGTGGCATGACGGCCATCAGCGGGTGCGGCGGACAGACGGTCGTCCTGTGCCCGAACTGCGCGGTGCTGCACGCGCCGGCTGTCGTGGCGGCCCTGCCGGCCGAAGACGGCGACTGCGCTGGGTGCGGCCGTGCGGCGCCCGAGCTCGTCACCGTGGATCTGGGTCGGATGGTGGTCAAGCTCTGTCGCATTCATGCGATCGGTTTGCTCCAGACGCGGCTCAACCCCGGCGCGTACCATCGGCTCGTCAGTGATATTGGCGGCGATCCCGAAGCGGAATTCCTGCTCCATGGAGACTTCTACGACGCCGACACGGGCGAGGCACTACAACCACGCGGCGCGGTCCACGATACTCTCTCGGTAGACGAAGACGGCTTCTAGGCCCTTCCCTCAACCCTCTCCGCTTATGTGCCGCTTCCTTTACCTTGCGGTGGCGCTGTTGCTGGTGCCGACGGTGGACGCGCAGACGCCCACGCCGGCGCAGGTCCTGACGAACTTCGCGAAGGCGATGAATGAGGCCGCGCTGCTGAAGCACTCGAGCCTGGTGCGCGAGGGAACCATCACCGTCTCGCCGGGCGACGAGCGAGGAACGTACAGTATCATCCGCAACGCCCCCAATCAGATCGCGAACTATCGCGAGACGACCAGCCAGTACGTGGCCTTCGGGACGGATGGCCACGTCGTCTGGTCGCAGAAGGGCACCGTGATCTCGCGGCCTGACGGCGAGGAACGCGACAACATTCAGCGGGATGGCGGGCTCGTGGGACTGCTCCGGCGATACGCCCTGGCGGAGTACACTGGGATCGTCGCGCGCGTGCAATGGGAAGGCTACGACTGCTGGCGCCTCTCGGCGAAGACGGCTGCCGGCAAGACGCGCAGCGATTTCTATGATGCACAGAGCGGGCTCTTTCGCGGGACGGCGGATACGGTGAGTCTGCTCTTCTTGAAGCGGGACCGCGCGTACATCATCGACGCGTACGCGCCGACGGATGGCGTGCAGCTGCCGATTCGGTTCCGCCAGCGTTCCGGGCCGGTCGAGATGAAGATGAACGTGACGCGCAGCCAGTTCGATGTCCCGCTCCCGCCGAACAAGTTCCCGATGTCACCCGAAGTCCGCACCTGGTTGGCGATGCATCCGTGATGCTGGTGCGTCCCGGACGGTCGGGATGCTCCCGAGATGGGAGCTCACCCGACCGACCGGCGCGACCGTGATGCCTGCGCGCAAAGCCGTCGCCTCGGTGCGCGCCTGCTGCGTGCGGCGGAGTACGAGTGCTCAGCGTACGACAAGTTCGAGTCGCTGGTGCAGATGCTGCTGCTGCGGTACGGGATGCTACCTCCCGAGACGTCGTGGAAGTCCAGGCGCCTAGCGGAACTTGCCAGTGGCTTTGCGGACGAGGTGCGTACCATCGCACGCGACGCTGCCCCGTTCGAAGACGTCCTTGGACCCGTCTACATGGCGGTCGCCTCGCAGGCGCACGCGCAGGGCATGGGCCAATTCTTCACGCCGATGTCGGTCGCGCGCCTCATGATCGCCATCACGCTCGGCGACGTACCGCGCGCGCCGAAGGCGGATGGGTCGCTCTGGACCGTGGCGGAGCCGGCGCTCGGCGCGGGCGGTATGGTGCTCGCGGCGATGGGCCACATCGTGTCGTCGCACGGGACGGCGGCGCTGGGTGCATGGGGCTTCTACGGCATGGATCTCGACCTGCTGTGCGCGCGGATGGCCGCGGCACAGATTGTCATGCAGTGTGACATCCAGGAGGCGCCGGTGGGCGAACTCGTGATCTGGCAGGGGAACTCGCTCACGATGGAACACCGACGGCTTGTCGTGCACGCCGAACATCGCGCGCGCGCGACGGCGCGAGCACCCGTGAAGCTGCGGGCGGCGGGATGAACTTCTGGTTACCGGGTCCGAAGGCTGTCGTCGCGGGCATCGGCTCGCGCAACATCTCGGTGGCGGAGTGGCAATTGTTGGCCGCGACCGGCGCCTGGGTGCTGTCGCACAACGGGGCGTTGCGTTCCGGCGGAGCCATCGGCGCGGACACCGCGTGGATTGGGCGCGCGGACATCCACCCGGCGCGCGTGACCGTCTGCCTGCCCGAGGCGCCGGCGTCATTGTCGGCGGTGGCTCGGCAACGCCTACCGACGGGCATCCAACTGGAGGGACCGCCGTACCCGCCCTGGTGCGAAGCGCTGGCTGTGGCCGAGTGGACGTTCGGCGAACGGCTCTGCGAGGTGGGGCTCCCGCCGTACACGGAGCCGTCCGTACTGGCGGAGTTCGAAGCACGTCGCGGGTGGCGCGCCCTGCGAAATCGTGCAGTGGGCGCGTACATCCAGCAGCTGATGATCCGGAACGCACGGATCATCTTTCCGGAGGAAGGTCGGCCGGTGGATCTCGTGTTGGGGATGCTGGGGAGCACGCCGAGCGGTGGTGGCACCGGACACGGATTCCGGCTCGCACGGGCCGCCGGGGTACCGACATTTGACCTGCGCGACGCTGACGTGCTGGCGGCGGCGCGGGCTGCGTTGCGACAGCGATTGGGCTAGGTTGCGAGACGCTGACCTGGCGGTCGGTGCATCGTGAATGGTTCCATCGAGACACTGACCTCGTTGCGCCGCGTTGTGCTGGTCCTCAATGTTCGCGAACTTTCACCCTGACTCCAGGGAGCGACGCGTGTCGACCAAGATCGAGTGGACTGACGAAGTCTGGAACCCCATGACGGGGTGCACCAAGATTTCGACTGGGTGTGACCACTGCTACGCCCATACGGTGGCCCACCGGCGCACGCGTGAGGTCTACCTGCGCCAGCTGCCGGTGAAGGACACGCCGGCGAACCGAGAGGATCCCTTCGCGCCGCGCTTCTGGGAGGACCGCCTGGAGCTCCCACGCAAGTGGAAGGAGCCGCGGCGGGTCTTTGTGAACTCGATGAGCGACGTATTCCACGCGCACTTCTCGCTCGAGCAGATTCAGCGGGTGTTTGCCGTCATGAACCACTGCACGGCGCACCAGTTCCAGCTTCTGACGAAGCGGCCCGAGCGCGCCGCGCGACTTGCGCACCAACTCACGTGGGGGCCGAACATCTGGATGGGTGTGTCGATCGAGAACATGGACGTCGCGCGGCGAGCCGATGCGTTGCGCACCATTCCGGCCCAAGTGCGGTTCATCTCGGCGGAGCCGCTGCTCGGACCGCTTGACGACCTCGACGTCACCGACATCGACTGGATCATCGGGGGAGGTGAGAGCGGGGCTGGCTATCGCCCGGTTGATATCCGATGGGCACGGGGACTGCGGGCGCTCTGTCGCCGGCACCGCGTAAAGTTCTTCTGGAAGCAGTGGGGCGGTCACACACCGAAGTCCGGCGGCCGCGAGCTGGATGGGCGCACCTACAGTGAGTACCCGCGTGCGCGCGTTGCGCTCTAGCCGCGTGGTGTGCGCAGTCGCGTTCCGTCAGGATAGGTGAGTCGGCGGCTGCGGCTGGTCGCATCCACCTCGAGGCGTTCCGCGCCCTCGAGCTCCCGCAGCCCTTTCTTGAGTTGTCCAGGATGGAATCGTGTCTCGTCGGACTGCAGATACGACACCAGTTCTGCGACGTCGTGCCAATCGCCGTCGGCAAGTCGAGCGAGGAGTTCATCGCGAAGGTCGGTGAGCCACAGCTGATCGCCGAAAAGCCCGAGCTGCTGACTGTCGTCGCGGCCTCGGAAGCGGAAACTGCCAGTGGCATCGAGCGACCAGATCGCTTGCTTCATGCGTTCGCACGCGCGCTCGTGGCTCGCCGCGTGGAAGATCGTGTACTTGTACTGGCGGCCATCGAACAGATCGAACCGGAGGACACGGCACCGCTTCGACGTTCGACGCAGTTGCGACTCGTACAGGTTCAGCAGACCCTCCAATTTCTCGTGCGTCGAGCGCGCGGTCACGAGACTCCAGTCGTGGGTTCCATAGAGCGCATCGAGGTGCGGGTCGAAGCCCTCGGTCCCCTCGAACCGCGCGATGAACGAGGCCATCAGCGAGATATAGACCTCGCACTTCGGGTTCGACATCAACCAGCGGATGTCGTCCATCGGACTGTCGGAGATGCCAAACGGGTCGATCATGACGAACGCCGGCTTGAGGGAGCACCGCCGTCGCGTACATTCCGCGCGTAGCTCGGAGACGACGTCGTGGAATGCCCGAGAATCCACACGCCATGTTGGGCGCACCGCTGCGTCTGCGAGCATGGCCTCAACGGCACCCTCGAGCGAGTGCGCTCGCGCTGCGTCTCCCTCGACAAACAAGAAACTGGGCGTCCCTCGAAAGCGCGGCCGCGCCGGATGAGCGAGAAAGGTGCGGAGCGCTATTAGCGGTGAGCCCTCCTCGCCTCCGGAGTAGTGGCCCGGGCCGGCAAACCCATCGAGGAAGATAAAGGAGTCCTCACTGAACCCGAGGATTGGGAGCCACGCCCCGAGATACGACTGAAGCACCTCGTGCTTTGCCCGAGAGTGGTCCTCGAGCGCCCACCTGGTCGTCTTAGGTTTGTGGCTCATTCACCATCCGGACAGGCGTCACTCGGTGCTCCCAAAGAGGTCCCTCGCCTCGGCGTCCGGCTTCTTATGTCGCGGTGCCGTCTTCACCGTCTGATTCACACCCGCTGTCTGGGGCATGTCGATGCGTGCACCGTCCAGCACTTGGGCGACAGTCAGGAGCTGCAGGCGCGGATGCTTGCCCCAGGGGGAGGTGTAGAAGCCAGCCGCCGCGGCTTCGGTTCGCATGGCTCTGGTGGGAGTCTCGAAGCTGAGCAGGGCGCCCAACGCGGCCTTGTCGCGTTCGACCACCCCGCGTAGGTCGCGGACGTCCGTTGCCTTCAGGTGACCGCCCTTCACGGAGATCACCGCCAGCTGCATCTCTCCCGTGCCGTCACGGAAGTAGAGACGGCCATCAACGCCCTTGTCAGCTCCTTTCTTGTGGTCTGCGGGTCGTGCCCCGACGAGACCCAGCGCCCACCACTGAAACTGATACTTGTCGGTGGCCGCCAGCTCGGCGGCATCCTCGGCGGTTGTCGGTTCGCCGAGCACCTCGAACTGGGCGTCATCCCGGAACGTGTCGCGAAATCGGAGTTTGATTAGGCCGATCGCTAGGTGCGTGATGTCGATGCCGATCCAGTGACGCCCCAGCTTCTGCGCGGCCGTGATGGCGGTGCCGCAACCGCAGAACGGGTCCAACACCACGTCCCCTGGGTTGCTACTCGCGGCGATGATGCGCTCGAGTAACGCCTCCGGCTTCTGGGTCGGGTAGCCCAGGCGCTCCTGGGCCTGTGAGTTCAGCGGGAGAATGTCGTCCCAGACGGTCCCAAGCGGCGTTCCGGGCATCTCGTCGAGATACCGCTTGAGGCGGATCCGCCCTTCCTTGTCCGGCGGAAAGTAGAGCAGTCCCTTCGCGTCATACTCCTTCATCTTCTCCAACGTGAACGCCCAGCCGTTCGGATGCGGCTTGTAGCCTTTGTAGTCGTAGCGGAGGTTCGGCCGCACCCCGGGGTTCCGAAGGTCCCTCGTCGTATATCGTCGACCGTCCGCATCCACCTGGGAGTAGTGCGACTTGATGTACTCCTCCGAGTATGGCCGGTACTGGAGATTGAAGGTCGGCTGGGGCCCCTTGCCGTACGACAGAATGGTGTCCGTTTCGTCACCGAAACGGTTTCGCACGTTGTTGTGCGAGACGGTGCGTTTCCAGATGATTTCGCTCCGGAACTGCTCCGGCCCAAATACCGCGTCGAGCAGCAACTTCAGGTAGTGACTGGCCGTGGGGTCACAATGCAGGTACAGCGATCCGGTTGGCTTGAGGACCCGCCGGAGTTCGACGAGGCGAGGCGCCATCATCACGAGGTACGCCAGCATGTCGTTCGTGCCCAGGAACCGCTCGAACGCCAGCAGGACGTCTGCGACCTTCCCTCCCCCTTTCACGCTCTCGTCGAATTGGCGCGCGGCCGATTCGTCCCACCGCCAGGTGTCCTCGAACGCCTGTATCTGCGCGGCGGCCTGGTGCCCGTCCTTCGCGGCAAAGAGGACGTTGTAGTTGGCGTTGGAGTTGAACGGCGGGTCGAGATAGATCAGGTCCACCGACTCGTCCGCCACGTGTCGGCGCAGGACGTCGAGGTTGTCGCCGTAGAAGAGACGGTTGGGCAGCGGCTTGTGTCGCACGCGAACTCCTCACGAGCGTGTGGATCGGTGTCCATCGTGCCGGGGAACGGCCTGCAGAGCGAGACGCTCCGGAGATAGGCGCCGTGCGGTCGCTGGCCCCGTGTGGGCCTAGGCCGAAACTAGCGACGGGAGGTGCAGGACGACAGTTGCCGCGCGATGTGGCAGGTCCGCTGGGCGGCGCGAGCGCCGCCGGGTCACGAGGTGTGTGGACTGAAGGGCTGCGTCGCCGGCGTGCCGTCTCGATATGCTCTGAGCGTCTCCCCTTCTCGCCGAGTGAGAGCCGCGGGTGCGGCGCGGCACAACGGCAGGTTCATGGAATGCTCACGATTGATCGCGCAGCCGACGGCCACCTCACGTTGCCGCCCGAATGGGGTGATGCCACGCGAGCCTGGTTTGAGGAGCGAGCCGCCATTCTGGAGTTCGAGGGCGGCAATTCGCGCGAAGATGCCGAGATCTACGCGGTCGGGTGCGTGGTCTGGAGTTTGCCGCGTTCCGGTGTCGCCACCTTGCGCGACCGCATTGCGACGTCGCGCCAGCCATAGCGTTGGCGCCGGTGCGCGGTGAATGGTCCGTATCACTCCGGCATCTCACGACCGGAGCATCCCGTGTCCATCGTCTGCCCCCGTCCCGCGCGGCCCGCGTGGCCGTCGCTGCCTCTTCCGTTGCGCGTCCCACCCGACCTTCTCGCCTCGACGGGTGCGCGCATCGAGCTGGAAGACCTGGTGGCCGCGTCGCCGACGGTCAAGCGGTTCTTCCAGTTGCTCTTCGCACCGGACGCGCCCGTCAGTGCGCGCGCGATGGCGCGCGCGCTTGGGGTGCACCCGTCTACGCTGAACTCGCGGTTTTTCCGTGCGAAGTTGCCGTCGGCCAAGCGATACATCGCCTGGGCCCGTTTGATCCGCGTGGCGTTGGCGCTCGAGAATCCCGTCCGAAGCGGGTGCGGCGTGGCGATGCAGCTTCGCTTCTCGTCAGGGCAGCATCTCGTGCGGCATCTGCGGGAGCAGCTTGGCATGGGGATTCCTGCCTTTCGGGCAAGGTACACCGGTGCGCAGTTCGCCCAACGGTTCCGTGACGAGCTGGTGGTCCCGTACCGCGTCCCGCTGGAGCGCCTGTCGCTCGCCCCGCGTGCAACCATTGGCCGACCGACTGCTGCTGCGCGGCGCGCGCCAAGCACTCTCGCCGCATAACCCGCACCGAGGCCACGCGTATGCCGAGTCCGAAGTCATCGTCGCCGCAGCACGCCAAAGGCAAGCGCGCGAGATGCAGCAATTGTCTGAGGACACACCGGTTCCCGGGGCAGGCTCCGTGCGTGCTCCAGGCGCTGCTGGACGTCCGCATTGAATCCGGCGACATCACGCCAAGCCAGGCGCGCACGCTGATGACGACGGTGGACGCGGATTTCCTCTGGACGGACCTGGGCCCCTTGGTGGACGCGGTGGTCCGTGGCGAGTACAGCGCGCGGGTGTCGCAGTGATGTACGCACCTGCCCTGCGTACGCGGCTCGCGGCGCCGCTGCTCGGGATCCGGCCTGACGAGTTGATCGTGGATTGTTTCGCGGGGGGCGGAGGCGCGTCGCTCGGTATCTTCTGGGCGACGGGCCGCCACCCGGACATCGCCATCAATCACGACCGCGAGGCCCTCGCGATGCACGAGGCGAATCACCCGTCCACGCGGCACTATCGTGAGGACATCTGGAAAGTGTCGCCGTACGAGGTCTGCGCGGACATCGAGCAGACGCGACCGGTGGCGCGCAAGGCCGCGACAACCGCAACAACGTCGCGTGGCTGTGCAACACCGTCCCGCGAGCCGCGGGTTTCGGTCGGCAGGGTAGGTTTGCTGCACGCCAGTCCCGATTGCACGCATTACAGCCGCGCAAAGGGTGGCAAGCCGCGGAACAAGAAAATCCGGAGCCTCGCGTGGGTTTGCGTGCGCTGGGCGGTCGCGGTAAGACCTCGCATCATCACGCTGGAGAACGTTCCCGAGTTCGTGCAGGCATCACCGCTTCTCCCGAACGGTAAGCCGGATCCCGCTCGTGCTGGTCGCAACTTCCGCGCATTCGTCACGCGCTTGCGCAACCTCGGGTACCAGGTGGAGTGGCGGACTCTGCGCGGCTGTGACTTTGGTGCAAAGACGACGCGCACGCGGTTCTTCCTGATCGCGCGGTGTGACGGCGAAGAGATTCGCTGGCCGGTGCCGACGCACGGCAAGGGACGCGCACGGCCCTACGGCACGACGGCCGAGTGCATCGACTGGACCATTCCCTGTCCGTCCATTTTCCAGCGTCGGAAGCCGTTGGCCGAGAAAACGCAGCGCCGCATTGCGCGCGGCATCTGGCGGTACATTCTCGAGGCGCCGAAACCGTACATCGTGCAGACAACGACCTCGGTGGGCGACCGCGTCGTCGGCGCCCCGACCCTGGTCCAGACAGGCTACGGGGAGCGCGAGGGCCAGGCGCCGCGCGCGCTCGATCTGCAGAAGCCACTCGGAACCGTCGTCGCTGGCGGCGCGAAGCACGCGCTGGTCATGGCGTTCCTCGCGAAGCACTACTCCGCACGCCATCCGAGCGAAGTGCAAGCGAGCGCGATGACCGCGCCGATGGGGACGATCACGACAGCGGACCATCACGCGCTCGTGGCCGCGTTCTGTGTGAAGCTGCGCGGGACGTGCCGCGACGGGCAACCCGTCGACGCGCCGCTCCACACGATCTCGGCCGGCGGTCTCCATCACGCCGAAGTCCGCACGCTCCTGCTGCGGTATCTCGAGTCGGGGGCGCGCCCGGGCGACCTGTTCGCGTCGAGCGCGCGTGAGCCGGGCGTTGTGCGGATCAACGGGGAGTCGTACGTGATCGTGGACATCGGCATGCGGATGCTGGGGCCGCGTGAACTCTATCGCGCGCAGGGCTTCCCGGATTCCTACCGCGTGGAAGACGTGACGGTTGAGTGCACGGGCCGCCGCGGCGTGCGCCAGGTGAAGCGGCTCTCGCAGAAGGCGCAGATCCGGATGTGCGGCAACTCGGTCTGTCCGCACGTCGAGGCCGCCGTGATCGCCGCGAATCTCCGGTTCGCGCCGGTACTCGCGGAGGCCGTCTAGTGCCAGCGGCCCCAGTCGCGGCACCCGGTGGCGCGATCGTCACCGGAACGGATGGCGGGATCGTCGTCGACCGCGCGACGGGAACCCCTTGCGCCTACCTGCCGACGCCGGCAGGTCGTTCTTATCTTCGGGCCGGGATTCTGCGCTTTGACGTCGACGGCTACCGCTAGGCGTATGGCCACGTGGCGGCTGTCCTCGATTTCGAGACCGTCGCGTACTGGGCACTCACCGCGTCGGGCATTGCATACGTGCCGGCGCGCAACTCGTGCTTCGCGCTCGGCGCCGAGGCGGTGACCCGCTAGTTCACCAGTTCCAGATGGCGCACGCCTTCGTTATGGTCGTCGAGGCCGAACTGGCCTAGTCCGCGTACGCTGAGCGGATCGATACCGAGACGGAGGAACATCGGATGGTCCGCGGCGTCTGCTCCCTCGTTCCGCACGCGTTCCTCGCCTTCCAGAAACCCGAGGTAGCGGAACATCCGCGCGATCTGTGGGGCGCGCTCGATGCCGTGCGGGTCGTGCGTGCAGACCACGACGACATCACGACCGCCGCTGGTGAGGGCACGCAGCACCATCGCGAGGAACTTCGGGCCGAGCCCTTGATTCCGCCACGCCGGCAGCACGCTGAGCTGGCGGATGACGAACAGGTCACCGGGGGCCAGCGGGAGTCCGTCGACCAGCTCGGGCATGGACGCCCCGCGGTTCTCCCCGAGGATGGTCTGGATCAGGGCGTGAATCGACGGCGAGAAGCCCGGTGACGCGGTCGCGAGCAACTCCTCCCACGCCGCTGAGTCCGGAACGGCGACAAAGGGCACGCGCTGCAGCGTGAGCACGGCGGCCGTACTGGCCGGCTGGTGGTCCGTCGCACTGGCCTGGAATAGCGTCGCCGTGGTCGTCGTGATCATCCGGGACAGATGACGATCCGGGAGCGGTAGCAAGGCGGTCGTCATCGTGTGGATCTGCAGGGCAGACGCGGGCACGGCCGCGCCCGTGGGCGTCCATAGCGGCGTATCGAGGTCGAGGACCTGAAAGTCCATGGGATCTGGGGCAAGGGCGAGAGGATCTACGTCTCAGTGTAGGCCGATGACACGCTCGCAGTCGGATGCGCCAGCGAGCCTGCCAGCACCGTATTCTCGGGACCATGATCGCCGCGTTGCGGGTGCTTGCATGACGGTCGCCGTCCTCGGGGTTCGCTCCGCCCAGATCGGGCGCCGGCTGCTGCGCCGTGCCTTCGTGCCCATGGAACTCGGGCTCGGGCAGTTCTATCTGAACGGCGTACGACTCCAGCAGCTCGAGCTTGGGACGTCGCCCGAGGTGGTGGCGCGTCGGGTATTCGAAGTCGTGGCCCCGACGCTTCAGCGGCGGGCGCAAATCGCGGATGCCTTCGCGATTACGTACGACACACCGACTGGGGTCTGGCATGGCTGGCTGCCGGCGGACTTGGCGCCCACCGATCAGGAGCGCGTCCGCGTGGCGGCCGCCTTTGGCCTGGTGCGCCTCGACCTCGGTCAGGCCGGAACCGTGAGTGCCGCATGACGGCGCCAGCGACCGAACGCATTGGCGAGCTCACGATTGACCCGCGGGGCGTGAAAGTGCTCGCGGCCGCCCTCACGCGCGGCACGCCAGTGGAACAGCTGACCCTCGGATTTCGCGAAGCGATCCAGAATGCGACCGATGCGCACCGTCTCGCGGGCGTCACGCGACCCATCGAGATCTCGACGGCTGGTAGCGATGTGGTAGTACGCGACCACGGACCCGGTCTGACGGCGGACGAGATTCATTCGCTGATCCTCAACCTCTTCGCCAGCGGGAAAGCGGAGGGGTTGGGTGGATTCGGCGCTGGCTCGCTCTCGATGTTGATGGGCAGCGAAAACGTGATCATCCGCAGCCGCGCCAGCGGACACCCGGGCGTGCGGTTCGAGCGGGCGTGGGTGGGCGAGCGGGCACCGGTCGCGATGACGGACGCGGAGGCCGAGGCCTTCGGGACTGGCACGGAGGTGTGCTTCAGCAACGCGACGTGCAACGGGTGGAACGAGCGACAGTTGAGTCAGTACCAGTTGCCTCGGATGATGGATCGCGTGCTCGCGTCGTCGCAGTTCCCGGCTGGGGTGACGATGACGCTCGACGGGCAGTCGGTCGAGACGAAATGGGCGCTGGAGGAGACCGATCGGCGTCGCGGCCCGATGTTTCGGGAAGACTACCCGGGCGTGCGCGTGGAGCACTACATGGTGCCGGCGCAGAAGGGTCATGAGGTGGCCGTCGTGCAATTGGGCGACCCGGAGGTCGGTGATTGCGGGATGAGCCAGTTCGAGCGCCATGCACCGGGCGGATGTGGCGTGGCCTATATCGTGCGCTTGTTTCCCACCGTGCGTCCAGGTGATGTGCACTATCCGTTCACGTTCGATCGGATGGGTCTCACGAACAGCCTGCTGGAGCGGGACATCTCCACGGTGCTCCTGCGACTGCGGACCGAGCGCATCGGGTTTGAAGCAGAGCAGGAGTGGCACGCGCGGTACTACCTGCCCACGGACGAGTTTCCGGAGCTGCTCGACGAGGAAGCCCGTGTCGAGCCGCCGCGGGCGGAGACAGATGAGCCTGTCGGAGACGTGGTGGAGAACACGCCGAGCACGGAGGAACGGCGCGCGACGACAGCGCCGAGCGTCACGACGCTGGCGAGCGAGGCGGACATGGTGCGGCAGCTGCTGGCACGCGCCGAGTCCGCCGCGACGCCCGACGTCGTGGTGTCGGAGCGGGACGCGGCGAAGCGGATGCGCTCGGATGTGGTGCGCGCCGGGCTGGGCGGCGGCGCTGGCCTGGTGGTCCACCGCGCCTCCTTCCGGCGTCCCGTCTGGTTGCCGGCTGATGTCGACGTGGGTGATCCGTCCCACGTGGAGCGGTTCGAGCCATTGGTGACGGCCGTTCGGCACGTCGCGGGAATCATGGCGGATGAAGCGCAGCATGCGAAGCCGCTGGCACCGCTTGGCGAGAAGCGCGTGCTCTTCGGTCTCCTCTTCGACCATGAGACGCACGCCCAGTGCCGCAGCGGCCTGTCAGTGCCCGGATTGCCCCCCGACGGGAATCGTGCGGCCATTCTCTTCAACCCGACATCGGAGGCTTGGCGCGCGGCGCGGAGTCGTGAGGCCATGGCAGATGCGGTGTGCTCCGTACTGGCGCACGAGGTGGCGCACCTGATCGAGCCGAACCACTCGGAATCGTTCTCGGTGGTGCGAGAAGCGCTGGGACTGGCGATGGTCAACCGACGCGACGAAGTGCAGGCGATCTTCAACGCGTCGGGCGCGTTCGAAGCGCTCCGTAGGATTCATGCCCTGCCGCCTCAGGCGCCGGTGCCCAGTTTTGAGGCACCGACGGCGGTGGTGTGCGAAGAGGCCCGGTGGAATCACGACTTGGGGGCACTCGGCCCGGGGCGTCGGCTGACCGAGATCCTCGAAGCGGCGATGCTCGAGGCCGGGCCGAAGGCGACGCGCCTCGCGGGCAGTTTTGCGGAAACAGTGCAGACATTGGAGGCCAGTGGGACCGTAGATCGCGACACGGCCGCGCGGGTGATCCGTTTCGCCGCGGAGTTTGGTATCCCAGCCGCGCCGGTGCCGCTCGCCGCTCCACGCGGCGCGGCGCGGACGCTCCAGGTGCAGGTCCTCGATGGCGAAGGCCTGCGGGAGCGTGCGGAGCGAGCACAGACGGTCTTCGCATCGCATGTGTTTGCGGATTCCGAGTTGTCGCAGATGCAGCGCGACGCCAACGCAGCGCTACGCGAGGAGCGTGCGTCGGGACTCAGCCCGATGCATCTCTTGCGCCTTGGCGCGCACTTAGCGTTGCTGGATCGCGGGGACGATCCGGAGCAGGATCAGATCGAGCGCGTGGCGGCGGGGCAGGACGCATTCCGCTCCCTTCTGCCGAGGAACGGGTGGGCGCCCTTGTCGCGCGCGGTCGGGGAGCGCGTCGCCGCCCACGCGCTCTGGCTTACGGAGCGCGGCGGGCCGCTTGCCCACGACCTGGCCCCGGTTCTCACAGACTACTGGGCGAAGGGGCACTTCCCCGAACGAAGCGTGGCGACGCTCGCGACGATCACACCAGGGCCGCGCCAGGCAGCGTGCGTGCCGCGGCGGTGATCAGCGGTCGGCGTGACGGCCGGCTATGCTGTGGATATGGTGGTCACGGTTCGTGCCTACGACGTCGTCTTGCTGGCGGATCGCTGTGGCGAGCCGCCCGTGGGCGACCGGCCCGTGGGTGACGGTGCCTGCTTGGTGCACTTTCCAGCCATTTACGCCGCGTTCCCCGATGACGCGCGCACGGCAGCCATCAGGGCGCTTCCGCAGCACGCGCCCGGATCGACGTTTCTGACCACGCTCTTTGTGGGCCGCGAGTCGCTGGAATCCGCGACGGCTGCGTTCTGGCGGGACCTTGCCGAACGCGCCATGCACGTCTTGTCGGAACCGTCAACTTCCCCTCCCCTTGAGTGTGCGCATGAGTGATCACGATCGAGACGCCACCGCCTCGATGCTGGTGCGCGTCGAAGCGCCCGGTCATCCGACGCCACCGCGCGCGGTCTGGACGCTGTCACCGATGCAAGCGAGCCGCGTCGTGAGTTTCCTGCGCACGGTGCACTCGCGCGAGCTCCTGCCGTTCGCGCAATGGGCGACCCGCGTCGAGGCGCCCGCGCCCGTATGGTTCACGGAGCCAGCGCAGCCGGCCATTCGCTTCCGGCGCGCCCTGGCCGACTTTGATGCGAGCGCCACCGACCTGTATTTCCTCGGTGACTTGGAGCCTCCCGTCCTGGCGCTGTGCCATCTCGATCAGGCGTACGTGATCGCGACGAACGAGGGGGTGGTGTTCGGCGGCCGGGATCCGGAAGGCGGCGGCTGCGAGGTGATGACCGTCGATGTGCCTCGTGACTTGCTGTCGCAGTTCGTGCAAGCCGACGCGCGTGGCGTCGGGCGACATCGGGACCGCGAAGAGCTGCCGTCGCCAATCATGATCGGTGGGCGCCGCTATATGGCGTTCCCGTCGGAACGCGTCGAACACGTCAGCATCGGGCGCTGATGCGATGCGCAGCGGTGGTACGCTTGCGGCATGTCTCGCCGCCACCTCTCCGGCCGTCTGTGCCAGCGCGACCTCCTGCGTCGAGGGTGGTCCCGTGAGGACATCGATCGGGTCATCGGTGAACCGGACCACACGTCGCCGAACCCGCACCACGCGGATGCCGCGCCGATCCGCTGGTACCGGCGCGACCGTGTCGAGGTGGCGGAGGTGGATCGACGAACCGCGGCGCTGGACGCGAGCTCGGACGACCGCCGATGGGTAAGCGCCGTCCGCCGCATGCCGATTCTTGTCGCGGAGGTCGCGCTGGAATCGCTGCTGCCGATCTGCCGGCGCGGGGTGGAGCATTTTCACGCCTTGACGCTCGACACCCTGACCGAGGCCGAGGCGGATGTGCTGGCGGCTTACCTCGTGATGCACGCCGTGACGGCGGACGATGCCTTGCTCTCGCGAATCATGGTGTTGCGACACGAGGGGGCGCTCCGCGCGTGGCGCGTACGGCTCGCGAGAGCGCTCAGTCCGCGGTATCCCGCCCTCGCGCCAGCCTTCGCCCGTGCGGTGGAGCGACCACTCGACGGGACGTTGTCGCGGGCCTCGTAAGCGGCGCTGCTGCGCGGTGGTCGGATCGCATGCTCCCTAGCATGACTACCGCCTCGCTGACCGCCGCGCATTCCCACATGCGGACGCGCGCCGACTTGCTCGATCTCGTCACCGTCTCGCACCTGGCCCACTGGTACGACTACGGCCCAGCGCTGCTCTCCCTGGCCGATGCCTGGGCGGCCCAGCAGGCGCCGAAGCGTTTCGCGCTGCTGATTGGCTCGACACGGGACATCCCATCGGGCGACCTGATGACGTTCGACGCGCTCGATGCCATGCGGGACATGATCGGTCGCCGCCCCAACGCGCGCTTTGTCGCGGCGTTCGATCTCGAGGAAGGTGTGGATCTCACACCGAGCGTATGTCGGGCACCCTGATCGCCTTCGAAGGGGTGGATGGGGCGGGCAAGACGACCCAGCTTGCCGCGTTCGTCGCGCGATTGCGCGCGCTCGGGCTGCCCGTCCGGACCTGTGCCGAGCCGGGTGGTACGTCTGTCGGGAACGACATTCGCGCGCTGCTGTTGCGGCCCGGAGCGTCCATTGCGCCGCGCGCGGAGGCGCTGCTGTTCATGGCCTCGCGTGCCGCCCTGATGGATGAGGTCGTGCTACCCGCCATCGCCCGCGGTGAGCACGTCGTGATGGATCGCTTCTTCCTTTCGACGTACGCGTACCAGGCCGGGGGACGTGGGTTGCCGCTGCACGAACTCGCGAGCGCCAACCTGTTCGCCACGCACCGCGTCGTTCCCGACCTCACGGTCCTGCTGACGCTCGGCGAGGATCACTCGCGCGCGCGCCGCGTGGAGCGCGGTACCAGCGACCGCATCGAAGCCGAGGGCCGCGCGTTCCATGTCGGCGTGGACCAGGCGTTTCGCGAATACGCGACGCGCGCGTGGCAGCACGCGCATCCCGAGGTGGGCCCGGTGATGGCGATTCCGGCTGACGCTGCGCCCGAGGTGGTTGCGCGGCGCGTGTGGGATGCCGTCATGCGCCTCGAGGGCATGACCGAACGATTGGGCATTCCGCGGGGGATGCCCGCGCGTGAGTCCTCCCCGGTCGCCGGTCGTCAGCGGAGTCGCTGATGGCGACACCATTTCTGGTGCCGGCCGCAGGCGCGGTCGCGCCGCACGAGCTGACACGCGAGGAACTACTGGCGCGTGCGCTGTTTCACGGGACGGCGGAACCCATCGAGGGGCCGCTTCATGGTGGCGGATATGACGGCGTCCTCTGGACGGTCGATTGTCCCGCCATCGCCCAAACGTACGTCCCCGAAGCCGGCATCACCGCGTTCTGGTCCGGCGACGAGTGGCTCGCCGATGACGTGGTCGTGCCGGAGGGCACCACCGGACGCCTTGCGTGCCAGATGGGATACGTGGCGGAGGTGTTGCAGCGCGAGGGAGACCGTCCGCATGGCCGCGTACGCTCGTGGAGGTACACGCAGGGGCCGGAGGGACCGGGGTTGCCGGGTACCCCGGTGCCGAGCCCGCGGCACCGGGATGTGCTGCGATACGTCCGGGACGTGCTGGGCTACGCGCCGAGTGCGGGGACGAAGGCGCTGTTCGAACTCAAGGAGCGGTCTCGTGGTGAGGACGGCGGCTTCGAGTTCATGCCGGCGAGCTACCGGATGTCGGGCGCGCTCTACGTCCTACTCCCACAGGAGCCGTTGCGCCTCTACGATCTCGCGGCGGGACGCGAAGGCGATTTGACGGCCCTCGAGTACCAGAAGCACGAGGTCTTCGGGAAGGCTGCCGTAGCGGGATTCGATGGGGTGCGCATCAACGACTTCATGCAGTCGCCGTCGCAGGGAAACTACGGCCATGTGAGTCTCGGCCTGCTGCCTGCGGGGATCGCGAAGGTCACCGCGACGCCCGTGCCGTGCACACACTTCGACTATGGGACGCTGCCGCGCGGACACACCGGCGAGACCCCGGACTTCATCGCCGGTCACGGCGCGCTGGTCGCGGCCGCCATGGCGCGTGGCGAGACGGTGCGGCCCGAAGTGCGGGATGTCTATCCGGAGTTGATCGCCGACGTGGCGCCCGCCGCGGTGCATCGATGACGGTGGGCCCTGCCGCCCTGACCGCCGTCGGCCTGTCGTGTCCCGATCCTCTCAGACATGTCGCTCCCACCGCTTGATCCGTCCGTCTGCTGTGTGCCGCGCCCGTGGGCCATGTGCTACGAGCGGCTTTCGGATTCGTCGGAGGCGCTCGAGGCCATCCGCATGGTACCTCCGGAGGCGGTGGTGAAGGCCTTGGCGGCGCGTCCCGCGCGGACGAAGCAGAAGCGCGTGTGGGTTGACCGCGTGTGGGAACGCGGTGCCCGCTATGAGGAAGGCGCCGTCCACGTGGTAGAGGGCGCCGCGTTCAGCGGAACGACCGAATGGACGCTCGGCGTGTCGGAGGGGACACTCCCCGCGCCGTACGAGTCGTGGTGCGCGCGCGATCTCTATGCGGATCGGGGCACCCTGCTGGCATTCGGGCAGGGCGGTTTCGAGCCGGCCCAGCCACTCCGGTGCTGTCTGGTGGGGTGTGATGGTATCGTGTTCGACCTCGACGTCGTCGACATCGAGGCGATGTTCCCACTACTGGTGTCGGACGACCTGCGGTGGAGCCCGGAGCTGTGGGCGACCCATGCCGCGCTGGCGGTGACGCTGAAGGATCTCAACCCCGGACGCGACCGGATGCGCGAGGGGGCATACGGCGACGACATTGACCCGGCCCTCGCCGTCGCCTTCGAGATGCACGCGGCGACGTTGCGGCGGCGTGCGCAGGCCGCACTGCAGGACCGGCGCGGCCAACTCGAGGACTCGGCTGGTCGTGACGGCGCCCGAGTGCTCCCGTTCCATACTCCCACCCCCCGTCGTGGGCGATAGTGCGACGTACGCCAGCGAGCCACCGCCTGAGGGCGCGGCGTAACGCGCGGCTCGTCGCGCGCTCCACCCTATCGGCATGACACGGCTCTTTGCCCTGGCTCGGCAGCGCGTCGCCGTGCCGGCCCCTTCGCATCCGGTGCTGTTGTCCTTGGAAGCAGCCCTGACGGGGGCCGCTCGCATCTTGGCCGGCGTTGCCGCGTTCGTCGCGATCGGCCTGACGATCGGCGTGAACCCGATGGTGCTGGGGTTCCTGGCGGCCCTTCCGTTTGGGTCTCGGTTCGCGCAACCCATCGCCCCGGGGCTCATCGAGCGGATTGGCCTGCGCCTCACGATCCTGCTGGCGGGCTTCGTGCAGGTCCTCGCGCTCGGCGTCCTAGCCGCCGTACTGGATGGCCCGCGCGCCAAGGCGATTGCTTATCTGCTCTCGGCCTGCACCATGGTGGCGATGGCGCAGGCCATCTACGATGTCGCCATCACGAAGAGTGCCACGGTGTCGGTGCCGTCCGCGTTCGCGGCTCGCAGCCTCGCATTGCGACAGCGCTGGAACGGCGTGGCAGGCTTGCTCGCTGGACTCGCCGGCGGTGCGGGGGCGACGCCCGCGATGCTCGGGCGGTTCGGGACGATGGGGACCTGGAGCGTGATCATCCTTGCCGGCGCCCTGCTCATCGTCTTCGCCACGCTCGGCGGTGTCCTCATCGCGACGCGCGCCCAAGACGCGGCCGAGCACGTGGCGCGCACCCGGCCGCCGCGTCGCAGTCTCGAGAGCCTCGGGATGCCGCACCGCTCGGAACTGTACGTGCTGGCGATCCTTCAGGGCCTGGGACTCGGCTTGATCGCGCGACAGCAGGACCTGTTCGCCGTCCTGACGTTGCACTTCGTGCCCGCCGACCTGGTGGCGTTCTCCGGATTGGCGGTCGGGGCCAGTGCCTTGCTGTCGCCGTATTGGGGACGCTGGTTCGAGTCGCAACGGGGCGCGCTGGCGCTGGCGCTCGCTGGGTGGGCGGTGGCGCTGAATCTCGGATGCTACTTGTTGGCCATCTGGTACGGCCGTTGGTGGATCTTCCTGGCTGCGCTGTTCTGGGGCGCGGCGGCCTTTGCCTGGGGCGTCGGGGTGTCGGCGTGGCTCCTGCGCACGAGCGCCGGTGCGATTGGCGTCTCACTCTATGCGGCCTATAACGCCGCGTACGGAAGTGCGGCGGTCGTCGGCTCATTGCTCGGTGGCTGGCTCACGGTCCAGTTGCGTCTGACGGCGGATCTGACGGCCTTCGAGTGGTTGTTCGCGTTCGTTATCGGGGTCCGCGTCCTCGGCGCGGCGTATGGCAGCCTGGTGCTCGCCCGGGCATCGCGCCGCATTCGACATGGTCCGCTGCGTCTCGAGGCACCATCGACCGAGGATCACACGTCGGTGTCGGCCGCATAGACACCACGACGTGCGCGGGCGACGCCGAGCGCCGGTGCGCCGGATCCGGTCGGCACGCTGACGCCGTGAACGATCCGAAGCCGGTGCACCCGACGCCTCCCGCATACGCCCACTGGGAGCAGGCCCCGTTGAACGACGGGCACTTGCTGCGGGCGGCCCAGTACCGCGTGGACCCGGTTGACGGATCCCGGGTGGTCTTCCGCGTGATGGGCGGCGGCAAGTGGCACTACGTCAATCTGGGGGATCCCGCGGACGGTCAGCTCTGCGATTGCGAGCAGTTCTGCGCGACGGAGCAACTGTGCCAGCACGCGCATGCGGCGATGCTCTACATGGGCGTGCGCCGGGTCGCGGCGCGCTTCTGGGTGCTCGTCCACCAGGCGTTCAAGGACAACCGGCTCGTGCGGGCGTGTCCCCAGGGTTGCGTCTGCGGCGGCGTCCGACGGGCGCCCGAGGCCGCCACGGTTGACCCCGTGGTCGCGCTCCCACGGGGAGCGAGAGATGACCTGGGTACCCTGGTCGTCGCCTGTGTCGCTGGCGCATCCGGGGTGTCCCATCCGCTTCGATTGCTCTGGAAGCGCACCCTCAGGCGCAACGTGTGGCGCGCCTGCAGTGGCCATTGCGTCTACTGCGGGAGCGGTCTCGACCTCGACGACTTCACCATTGACCACGTCATTCCCGTCTCGGCCGGTGGGGCGACGAACCTCATGAACTGCGTGGCCGCCTGCCGACGATGCAACCAGCGAAAGGCGAACCGACCGCTGCACGACGTCATCCTCGAGGCGCCCGAGGTCGGGCAGTGGTTCCTCCGCTTCGCTCGCCAAGTCGCGCGGGCGCAGAAGCGGGTGGCGCGCCGGGCGGTGAGTCTTGCCTTCGCGCAGGCAGCGTGACGAAGCGGCGGTTGTTACTTGAGCGACAGGCCCATCTGTTCGTCGAGTGACGGCACGTCGACCGGCGCTGCGGCTGACCCGGCCGGGGACGCGTGATCGTTGTACGGCCGCATCATCGGGGCCACCGTGCCCCAGATCGCCGGCGGGCGGTCCAAGAGATCCGCCACGTCGTCCGCGTCAACGCCGAGTCGCGCCGCGAGCTGATCGCGACAGCGTTGGTAGCGACGCAGGGCGCGCACGACGGCGTAGAACTGCACCGGGGAGCGCCCGAGATCCTCACTCGCGAACGCCTTCAACGACTTCGGGAAGACCAGGACCTCGATCAGCTGGGACGCGGGCAGTGAGGCCAGCTTGCGTTCGAACGCCTGCAGCGCCATGCGCTCCAGGAGCGCGCGGCCGTCGCGGGGTCGCCTCGCGGGTGCGTCGCCGGTGGTCGCGGGGTGCTTGCGAATGGCCTTCACGCCGCCTCGGGCTGGGGGACTCCGATCGGACAGAGTCCAAACGGATCGGCACAGGTGATACCTGCGAACCTAATTACTCGAGCAGGAAAAGAAAGCGTTCCCTGCTTCGCTGGCCGTGCAAGCTATTCGCAGGGGCGAAACCCTTGCTGTGCACGCCGCTTCGCTGCCGCCCCCACATGCGTTCGCCCTATGCCAGTGCGCTCGTAGGGCGAAGGTGCCCCGGTCCACACCGGGCGTCGTGAACAGTCCATGCCGGTCACGGACGCACGCTTCGTCCATCACCGTAGAGTTGCCGCAAGAGGCCAATTCTGGTACGGTTCCCGGGTGCGGTTTCGGCGGCGTCGCAAAACGTGACGGTTCGGTGGTATTTTCGTCTCTATTGCGGGGATCCGACGTCGGATTCCAGCCTCACTCTCGGAAGGTGGGTCCACTCGTGTCACCCGCATGACGTCTGCATCTCAGCCAGCCCCCCCAACAGCCGATGCGATTGATGCCGTCCTCTGCTCCCTGGAGGGCGTCGCGCACGCACGGACTGTGATCGACGGCACGGGGGTGGTCCGCGAAGTCCACGTGCTCGCGAACAAGAGCATGGGCGCGAAGATGTTGGTGCGGAACGTCCAGTCGGCGATCAACGCAAGGTTCGGGCTGACGGTCGATCACCGCGTGATCTCTGTGGCCGTGACGAAACCGACCGACACGCCGGCAGCAAGCGCGGTCTCGGTGCCGGCGAGCACACCAGCCAGCCGCGCGTTGGCGCGGTCCGTGGTGGACCTGCGCGGGCAGCGCGCGTATTTCCTCGATACGGTGGAGATGGGGCACGATCGGGTGCGCGCCACCTCGTGCCGTGTCACGTTGCGACGTGGGGCCAGCGACGTCTTTGTCGGAGAGGCCGACGGGCGCGTGGTCGAACCCGTGGTTGAAGTCATGGCCGCCCATGCGACGCTCGCGGCGCTGCAACGCATGGATCCGCGGGTATCCGAGATTCGCCTCGTCGGCGCGAAAACACTGCCGGCGTTCGATCACGAGGTCGTCTTGGTCTGCCTTTCGCTGCCGGAGGGGCTGGGGCGGGTCCTCGTGACCGGCTCGGCCCTCATCGCCACGGATCGCCCGCGGGAGCTCGCCGCCGCCACCGCCGTGTTGGATGGCACGAATCGCTGGCTCGCCGATCGCCTACCCAGCCTTCATCAGGGAGGATAGCACCGAGAAGCTGACGGCCTCTCGCTCCGACTAGCGGAGCGGCACCAATCATCGGTCCACCCTGCGCAGCACCCCCGAGCGAAGCGGAGCGGAGTAGCGTGCCTCGTATGCACGACTCTAGTCCAGGGGAGGTGAGTGCACATGGAGCTCTTTGCTGCCTTCGTGAATTGGTTCGCCACGGCAGGCGATCTCATCATCTGGAAGTGATGTACCGGTGATCTGATCAGGCAGGGATGTGACCACGTTGGGCGAGAGGTCGCGCTTCGCGGCGCGCGCGCACGATGCCGATCCCGCGTCGACTCATCTGGTACGTAGGCGGGCTGACTGTCGTCGGCGTGCTGCTGTGCGGGCTGGTGCTCGCCACGATGCCGCTGCCGACACGGGACGTCGTGCAGGCGGTCGCGGTGTTCTCGTTTCTTGCCGCCCTCTCGTACGTCTTCGCCTACGATCTCGACTCGCGGACCGTGGGCAGCACGGCGATGCTCGCGTTCCACAGCATGGGGGCGCTCGTCCCGCCAGCGGCGTCGGTCGCCGGCTATGCATTCGTGTCCGGTTTCGGGGAGGTCTTCTCGGCGCGCGATAGCATCAAGCGGCTGTTCAACTTCTCGAACCAACTCGTCGGCTTCATCCTCGGCCTGCTCGCGTACCAAGCGGCCGGCGGTCAGATGTCGACGCACGCCCTGCCTGCGATCGTGCCATTCATCGTGCTGACGCAGGTCACGAAGCTGAACAACATCGCGTGCTTTGCCGGCGTCATGTGGTTTGCCGAGCGGATCCCCTTCCGCCAGACGTTCGTCCGGAACTTCACGAGTACTTTGTCCCAGGATCTGATCTACATCCCGTTGGGGTACCTGTTCTGCCTCTCGTACGTACGCTTCGGTCCGCTGTGGTCCTTGCTTCTGCTCGTGCCCCTGCTCACGGTGCGGCAGCAGTTCAAGAACAACGCGACCTTGGTGCTCATCCATCAGGAGATGCTGCAACTGATGGTGGCCGCCATCGAAGCCCGCGACCCGTACACGTCGGGTCACTCACGCCGGGTGGCGCGGTACTCCGCGCTCATCGCCGGTTTCGCGGGACGCGGGGACCGTGAAGTGCTGCGGATCGAGCGGGCGGCGCTGCTCCACGATGTCGGCAAGATCCACGAAGAGTTCGCACCGATCCTGCGCAAGGTTGGCCGCCTGACCGAGGAAGAGCGCCTGGTGATGCAGACGCACACCGAGAAGGGCGCCGCGCTGGTGCGGAACGCGTCGACGCTGCGCCCGATCGTCCCTGCCGTGCGTGGTCACCACGAGCGCTGGGATGGCAACGGCTACCCGGACGGCTTCGTGGGAACGGCGATTCCGTTCGGCGCGCGCGTGATTTCCTTGGCGGACACGATTGACGCGATGACCACGAACCGTCCGTATCGGGATGGCATGAGCGCCAGCGAGGTCGCGGCGGAAATCGAGCGTGGCAGTGCCGGTCAATTCGATCCGGAGTTGGCGGCGCTCGTGCTGCTGCCGCAGAACTGGTACCGCATCGTCACGGTGATTCAAGAGGAACGGATGGGCGCGGACGCCATCGCGCCGCCGACCAATCCCCCCATCCCGCGGCATAGCCAGGTCTCCTAGTCAGGGCGTCCGCGGTCGCTGCAGATAGCGGAGCGGGGCCGTCAGTTGTTCCGGCAGCACCGTCAGCCCGGTCAGTGCCTCGAGGTGACCGGGGGGCCGATCGCAGAAGAACCACGCGATGACGTCCGGTCCCGACCGCTCCGCGATGCGCGCACGCAGCGCGTCCACTGGGGACAGTGTCGGGGCGCCGCCGCGATAGGCGAGGTGCGTCGAGAGTACGGATTGGGCCTCCTGCCCTGCCCCAATCGCGGACAGCGCGACGGCCAGGCGGACGGCGGATGACTCGCGCAAGGTGTGGGCATGGACGCCGTGGCGTGGAAGCCAGGCGCGGACGGCGGTCGTGAATAGCTCCGCCAGTCGCGTGAGACGCGGGTCGTGCGCGTGGAGCCACGCGCCGAGCGTGAGCGTGCGCGCCGTCGGCGCGAGGGCTGACGGTGCGGGGACGGTCGCTGCGGTATCGGGGTCGAGTAAGATTTCAAGCATTTCCGCCGCCGCCGCGCGATCCGCGCGCACGATGCAGGCGTCCGCGTGCAATGCCGTGACGTCTGGTGGGAAGTCTTCGGCCCGGGCACTCGCGAGTAGTTGCTGATAGGCCGCGTGGACGGTCAGAAATTCACGCTGGAGTCCGAGGTCGAGCAGGAGTCCGCTCAGCGCCTGGTGGCTGGCCAGCATCCCCGGGTAGGGCGAGCCGACGGACAGGGCCTCTTCGATGGCGGCGATGCGGTAACGCATAGCGGCGCGGCCGTCGCCAATGGTGCGCAGCGCATTCGCACACCAGTGCCAGACGCGCGAGACCCCGCGTGCGTCAAGGTCGCTGTGTAAGCGCACGAACCCGTCGAAGGCACGGACGGTCTCGCGCGTGTTCGTCGCATCATACCGATGCACCGCATCCAGCAGTTGACACTTGAGCCAGAGGCGCCTCGGGGTGAGCGGGGTGAGCGCCTGCAGGAGCTCGCTCAGGAGGGCGGACTCTACCTGCACGCGACCGGCCGCGCGGCCGCTGGTGAGGTGCGAGCAGGCGATGAGTCGGGACGGAATCGGTCGTGTCGGATCGTGCGCGATGCGCACGAGTTCCTGCGTGAGGACGTCCGGGAAGGCGCCCTGAGGGTGTGCATGACGCAACGCGAGCGCGGTGTCGACCAGCGTTGCGCGGATGCCCGCTTCCTCGAGCCGCGCGTGCAGGACGGGCTCGAGACGGTCGAGTTCCTCGGTGCGCGACTCGAACTGCAACACGTCGACCATTTGTTCCGCCACGATCGCGAGGTCGTCGGACGTGATGTCGGGCGCGCGGAACACGGATTCGAGGAGCGCGAGTGCGTCCGTGGTTGGGAGCACGCTGCGCGCCGTGAGGTCGAGGACGGCGCGCGCCGTCGGGCCCATGGCGCCCGCCTGTTGGCCATGGAACACCACATGCCAGCAGTGCGAGAACTGCTGCACCGGAGGCGGCAGCTCGCGGAGGAGCACCTCCAGGATCTCACGATGGCGCGCCTGCCGCTGCAGCGCCGTCATGTCGGCCAGCAGAGCTTCGGCCCAGAGGGCATGGATCCCGAGCACTCCCGCGTCGGAGCCCCAGAGGAGGCCGCCCCGCTCGGCGTGGCCGAGTGTGGCCGCCATGCTCTGGACTCGTTCGCTCCAGAGCTGACGGAGACGGGTCGCGGTGGCGAGGGATCCCAGGAGCGCGACGTCCTGCAGCAGCTCGCGGACGAGCGGATCCAGCTGCGTGACCTCTGCGCGCAAGGACGCTCGCACGGCGTCGCTCGGTGTGCCGGCGATCGCGGTCGCGTCGGCGTGCCCGTCCTGCGCCACGTGGCGTGCGACGGCGCTGACGAGCATGGGATGGCCGCTCGTGGCGGCGAGGGCCTGCTCAACCTCCGCGTGCACCGCGCGGGGTAACGCCGGGGGGTGCAGGTGGCGGAAGAGGTGCCAACGCGCCTCGGGACTTAGCGGTTCGAGGGTGGCGCTCTGCTCGGGTCGCAGTGCGTCGGCGAACGCGATGCGGCTCGCGAGCAGCCAGGCGATCTTCGTCCCGGCAGTCGACGCCGGCAGCCGCGTTTCGGACATCGCCCGTCCGAGCACGCGCTGGGACTCCGCATCGATGCACTGCGCATCGTCGACGGTGATGAGCAGGGGCTGTTCGTACGCCACGGCGATGAGATGCTCCGCGATAGCGTGCGCGACGGTGTATTGGACGTGCAACTCCTTGAGCGGTCGCGCCGGGGCGCCGGCGAGCACCTCCTCCAGCACCTCCGTGGAGGCGTGGTCGATGCCGGCCCCTCCGGGCGCTTCGCGAAGCGCGATGATGTGCGGCAGCACCTGCAACAGCAGATTGAACCGGAGCGACGCCTCGCCCTCCCGTGCCCGTACCGCGTAGACCTGCCATCCGTGGAGCATGGCGTGAGCGCGCATCCGACGAAGCACGCTCGACTTCCCCATGCCCGGCGGGCTGACAATGCCGAACGCGCGCGGCATGCCTGGCCGATGCACGGCAGCCAGCCACCGTGCGATCTTTGCGCACAGGTCCTCGCGTTCCAGCAGGGGTGACGTGCGATCATGCTCGGCGGGGGCGTGGTCCGCGTGCAGCTCCTCAATGCGGCGCCGAAGCAGCCGGATCGGCACGCGCAAGGCGCTGTCCGCGTCCCCGACGCGTGCGGCATAGGAGTCGACGAGGTGAAGCGCGCCGACCTTGTCTCCCGCCACGGCCATCGTTTCCACGAGCGCGAGGTTTCCGGCCTCGTTGAGGGGATCGAAGGCCACGATCTCGCGGGCGAGGGCCGGGACGTCATGCCACCGCCCGTCCTGTTTGGCCTGGACCAGTTTCGTCAGTCGCGGCTTGATGGCCTCAGCATCCCACACGGCGCGCTGCTGGTCGACCAACATTTCGCATGCGCGTGAGATCACCGCGCCGGTCCACCCACCGAACAGTTCACCGGCGGGCTGGATCGGCTGGCACTGGATGGCCCAGGTCGGCAGCAATACGGTAGTGCGCGTCGCGACCACCGGTACGCCGGCTCTCTTGAGCGCGCTGAGCAAGGCGCGGAAACTGTTGCGCGTGGCATCCGTCACGTCGCGGTAAACGAACGTGATGAGTTCCGTGCGCGACACCGGTACATCGGGCGTCACGGAGAGCCGGAACAGGAGCGCGAAAGAGTAGGGCGACCCGAACGCGCTGTAGGTAATGTTGGCGGGGGTGAGACAGAACTCCGCCGTGCCAATGAACTGGACGGCGAGCGCCGGCGTATCGGTACGAGAACAAAGCGGCGTCGTCACATCGGTTGGCGAAAGGGGCCCCTGCTCCGTTATACGATAGTGTGCCGGGCCCGTGGTCGGTGTGGGCGCGCGCCGCGCCCGTCGCCTATCCTCAAGAGAGTGGCTACGGAGCGTTCGCATGGTATCAATACGTCGCATTTCTGGCCGTCGGGTGCCGCCGCTCGCGGATCCCGCGCACGTGCGCGTGGTGGTCATGGGCGAGGCGCCAGGACCGCTGGGGGCTGACGTAACGCTGCATCCATTCTGGGGAGACCGCGCCGGGCGCCTCGTTTACCGGGCACTGGCGAGCTGCGGATGCGCGTCGTGGCCGGGTGACGCGAGCGTCCTGATGCTGCCCGGACGTGCGCTCGTCACTGCCGGCGTGTATCCCGTCGTGCGTGACGTGTGGCTCACGAACGCGTGGGACCGGTGCCCGACGGACGACCGCGTGCGCTTCCGGGCACCGCGCCTCGCGGAGTTGCGCTCGACCGCGAATGCGCGGCGATTGCGCCGCGAGTGGGCGACGGCCGCTGGGCGGGGCGCGCGCCACCTCATCGCCTTGGGGCGGGTGGCTGCGCTGGTGGCCCACGCGGTCCCGGCGACCTGGACGGTGCACCCGCTACCCCACCCCTCCGCCCAGGGCCTCTTGCAATCTGCCCCGCGTCGGGGGCGTGGATGCCGACTGGTCGAACTCGAAACGGCGTGGGTCGAGCAGTTTGCCGCCGTCGTGCGGCGTATCCAGCGCATGGCACGCTGACGGCGCGCTGACGGCGCGCTGACGGCGCGCGGCACCTGCAGCGATCGCCGGTGCGCTCCGAACGGGTCGTAGGCTTGCTGCATCGCCGCGGCAGGAGAGCGCGCGGGTGCATTCAACGAAAGGAGCCTCGTCGTGATGTGGCACGTCCCGTGGAGCGGCGCATGAGCGCGCCGTCGTTCGTCCTGCTTGTGCCGAGTGCCGCCGTCCGGCCGATCGGTGTACTGGGCATCCAGGTACCGCGTGCCGATGCGGTCGCATGGCATGCGCTGTTGCGCACGCTGCGGGCGCTGCAGCGCGCGCAGCCGCTGGCATCGGGCATCACGGTACGGGCGCACGCCGCCTGGCACTGGATGTCGCCGCATGCGTTCCGTGGCCACGCCGGCGTCGTGCGCGCCCTCTGGGAGGAGCGTGCGCTGGTGGTCGATCCGGCGGTGGTCGCGCCGCTCGTGGCGTCGGCGCGGGACGTCTCGGTTGACCTCATGGTGTGGGAGGGCGGAGTGCTTCTCACGCCGACCGGCGATATGCCCGGAAGTTTCGTCTCGGTCCCGGAAGACGTGGTCGCTGCGATGACCTACTCGAACTGGGTCGCACTCGGCGTGCCGTCGAGTCGTCCGGCCCTCGGAGTTGCCTGATGGCGATCGCGACGAGCCTGCTGCCTGCGGTTGGGACCGACTTTCTTGTGCTGCGCACCATGACGTGCGAGCAGTCGGCGCAGCCGCGGTTCGCGCTGGTTGCCCTCGATCGGAGCCGCGTGAACCAACTCCTCCGACTGCTGACGGCGGTGCAGGCGGCGCGCGACATTGACGACCGTGTGTGCAGCCTCGAGGTCACGGACGAGTCAGCGCTGTGGGTGTCGGTCGATCCGTCGACCGTCAGCGCGGAGTGGCATCAGGCGTTGCATGCCTGCGAAACCGATGGGGCGGCGTGGGTGCCGGCTAACACGGTGCCGGCCAACCTCATGGTCTTCCAAGTGGCCGAGTGTCGGGTGTCCGTTCGCGCGGACTCTCTCTGCTGGCGCGGACTGAACGCCAGCGGCGTGTCGTATTTCATGTCGGCGCCCGCCAGCTGCGGTGTGCTGCGCAGCTACCTCGCGTCCAGCCCGCGTCGCTAGGTCGCCGGACGATGCACCACGTTGGAGTCGCTTATCCTGACTGGTCGCCACGACGGCGCGCGAGGCCGTGGCCGCCTTGCTCCAGTTCCGCGATCAGCTCGGGGTCGCGATGGATATCGTCCGCGCGCACGAACGTCGCCTGGTGTGCCGGTGCGGTGACGCGCGGCCGCAGACTCCGGTGATCTTCCGTATGGAGTGGTTGTGGCACTTTCCGTTTCGACATCGGCGCTGCGGCGCGCGGCGGGCGCGCTTGGTGGCTTGCTCCGTTCCCGTCAGATCGGCCAGCTGGTCGGCATCGAGTTCACCGCGCGGGGCGCGTGGCTGTCGGCTGTTGGCGCCAGCGCCAGTGCACGCGTGTTAGTAGCCGGGACGAACAGCAAGCCCGGCGGCACAAGTTTCGTCCGCGGCGATCGCCTCGCGGATCTCGTGCGCGCGCTTCCCGGCGACGATGTGGCGCTCTCGGCGACGCGCCAGGGACTGCGTGTGGTCGGCGACAGGATTGAAGCGACACTGACCGCGCAGGAGCCGCCGGCGGCGACCTTCCTTGCGGCCGACGCACCCCCCGTGGGCGACGGGCGTGTGCCCCTGCGCGAGCTGGCGGGGGCCGTCGGACGCGTCGCGTTCGCGGCGCGTGAGTTGGATTCGGCACCCATTCTCGCCGGAATCCACGTGGTCGTCCACAAGGGGACGCTGCGGCTCGAAGCGACGGACCGTCACGTCATGTCGGCCACCCGGGTCGCGGTCGATGTCACGACGCCCGAATGCGATCTCGTGGTGACGGCGAAGGCGCTGGGATTGCTTGGCGACGTGTTTCTCACCGATGAGACCATCGCGCTTCGGCCGCTCAGCGAATCCTTGGAGTTTCATAGTGCGAATGGCGCCCTGCGTCTCGCGCGGCTGGAGGGGGCCTTCCCTCCGCTCCGGGACGTGTTGCGGCGGGTCCCGCAGGATCGCTGCGTGGACCTCGCGCTTGACGTGGCTCGGGAGCACGTACGGACGGTTGCCACGATCTTCGATCCGCGTGCTGCCGAGATGCGGCCGGTACTGGCCATGCGCATCGGCGACGGGTGCGTGGGATTGCACACACTGAACCGCGAATGTGGCGGCGTGGACAGCGCGTTGAGCGCCACGGTCAGGGGCGCGCCGTTGGAAATCCACGTGGATGCGAACTACCTGCGCGCCATCCTCGCGGCGGTGCCGGGATCGCAGGTCCGGCTCCGCCTCTCGGATGCATGCGGTCCGATCTATTTCGAGGGCCAGGGTGAGGAGGCACCCGGAGGGTGGCGCGGTGTGCTCGCGGCGACGCGCGCCGCCTGATCAGATCGTGCGCTGATCCACAACCGCCAAGGTGCCAGAAGGGATGTCGGCTGCTCACTGGGCCACGCCCGGCGACGAACGCGTACGGTCGGTCCTCCCCGACCCCCTCGTGGTGGGAGATCGGTGCGCCCGCTGCACCTCGAGGTTGCTCCCTGACAGGTTCGCCCGCGAGTACCCTCGCTCACAGCCCTCGGCAGGCTGCCGATTGGGTTGCCGGCACGAGCGTGATCTCTTCCTTCAGCGAAAATGGCCGCTCAAGCTGTTGGCAGACGTCGCAGAGTGGCACGATCAACTCAGTGACGTCTGCGGCATTCACCAGGTGGCCGCCCACGGAGGCCCGTAGCGCGCAGTGCGCGACCGAGCAGGTCGCGGGCCATGGCTGCTTGGAGATGTTCATCCAGTGGGACTGCCAGTTCTCGCAGGGGCACTGCCTGCTGCTGGTGCCGCGTTTGTTCGACCAGCCGAAGGTCGGCAAGTGCATCGAGGTGCGTCCTCCGTCGTGTGGGAATGCGTCGGGTCCGGACTCGCCTGAAGCATAGCGGGCCCACGGCCGGAAACGAAATGGAATGATGTCACACGACGTCACCGGCGTGACGCCCCGCCGGGCGTCCGCGTCGTCAGGCAGCACCCTCACACTCCATGGACGACGGACGTCAACATCGCAGCGGATTCGGAATCCCTGCCCTATCCTAGTGGACAGAAGGTCATCCGGCTTTCTGTTCGCTCAGGGAGGGATTCGTGGAGACGGGACAGGTCCGCTCGCAGAGCACGCATCTGGTGCGTGTGCACATCACCGACGGCGAGGGTGAGCGCGGCGACGCCGTGTCGTACTACGTCGGCGAGTCGTGCATCGCGGCCAGCGAGACGGACGCGACACCCCTGCGGCAGCTCGTGGCGGCCGGGGTCTTCGCGCGGCCCGTGCGACTCGCGCTGGTCTGTCGAGAGGATGCGCACGGTCATGTGGATGGGACGTTGTTGGCGTTGCTGGAGCTTTCGGCGCAGGCGCCGGCGCCCATGCCACTCACGCTCGGGACCCACCGCCTGCTGCGCACGGCGCGGACGGCCCCGTGGTCCTTCGCGGTAGAGACACGCCACTGGTTCGAATCGTTGGTCGGTGTGCCGGCTGAGGCGTCCGTGACGCGGGGCGCCTGAGCGACCTGCTGCCCACAGTCAATCGGCGGCACCAGGCGCCGGTGGTCGCGGGCGAGGTCGTCTCGTCGGCGCGCGCAAGCCTGGCTGGACCACATGGACGGCCGATGCGGCGTGGCGGACCCGTATGCTGATTGGTACGGGTCCTCGTGCCGAGGGCCGTATTGCCGTCACCAGGAGAGATTCATGTCGTCTTCGTCTGCCCCCAACCTCCCGCCGGCCGATCTCGGCGCGAATGCCCGCACGGTGCTCGAGAAGCGGTATCTCATGCGCGATGGCGCCGGTCAGGTGATCGAGACGCCCGAACAGATGTTCTTCCGCGTGGCCCATGTGCTGGCTAGCGTCGAGGCGCGTTACGGCGCCGACGCGGCGACGGTGGCGGCGCTGACCTTGCAGTTCTACACACTGATGGCGGAGCGGCGTTTCGAGCCCAACTCGCCAACGTTCACCGGCGCCGGCCGCGGGCACGGACAGCTCTCGGCCTGCTTTGTCCTGCCGATCGACGACACGTTGAAGAACGGACAGAGTGGCATCTACGACACCCTCGCCAACATGGCGGTGATCCACCAGAGCGGCGGGGGCACGGGCTTTTCGTTCTCCCGGTTGCGACCGAAGGGCTCGATGGTGAAGTCCTCGCAGGGCGTCGCCAGCGGTCCGATCTCGTTCATGGGCATGTTCGATGCGAGCACGGAGGTCGTGAAGCAGGGCGGCTCGCGGCGTGGCGCGAACATGGGCATTCTGCGTGTCGATCACCCGGACATTCTCGAGTTCATCCATTGCAAGGATGACCTGAGCGCGCATACCAACTTCAACATCTCCGTGGCGGTGACCACGGCATTCATGGAGGCGGTCGCGGCGGATGCGGCGTACGACCTCGTGGACCCGCATACGGCGCGCGTCGTGGGGCAACTGCGGGCGCGTGACGTGTGGGAGCAGATGATTGCGGGCGCCTGGCGGACGGGTGAGCCCGGCGTGTTCTTCATCGACGAGGCGAACAAGTACAATCCCGTGCCGCATCTGGGTGCCTACGAAGCCACCAACCCGTGTGGTGAGCAAAACCTCTTGCCCTACGACGTCTGTAACCTTGGGTCCGTGAACCTCGGCTTCTACGTGCAGGGCGGCGTGTTCCAGTGGGACCGGATGGCCGCGGACATCCACACGGCCGTGCGGTTCCTCGACAACGTGATTGATGCCAATCGGTACCCCTTGCCCGAGATCGACGCCCTCGCGAAGCGCATTCGGCGGATCGGACTCGGCGTGATGGGCTTCGCGGACGCGCTGATCCGCCTCGGACTCTGCTATGACTCCGAGGCGGGCGTGGAGTTCGGGCGACGGGTGATGGCCTTCCTGGATCGCGAGGCCAAGGCGGCGAGCGAGCGATTGGCCAGCGAGCGCGGCGCATTCCCCGAGTGGGAGCAGTCCATCTGGGGGCCGGACGCGACGTGTGCGCGCGACGGGGCCGGCCAGCGCATTCGCCCGATGCAGCGTCTGCGCAACTGCAACATCACGACCGTGGCACCGACCGGCACCATCTCGATCTTCGCGGGCTGTTCGTCGGGTCTCGAGCCGCTGTTTGCCGTCGCATTCATGCGGAACCAGGCGGGCGTGATGATGCCGGAGGTCAACGCAGACTTCGTTGCGCTCGCGAAGGCCGGGGGCTGGTACACGGACGTGCTGATGGAGCGCATTGCGACGAGTGGTACGATCCACCATCCCGAGATACCGGAGACGGTCCAGCACGTCTTCCGCACGGCGAACGAGATCCCGGCGGCGTGGCATGTGCGCATGCAGGCGGCATTTCAGCAGCACTGCGACGCGGCCATCAGCAAGACCACGAACTTCGCGCACGCAGCAACGGTGGAGGACGTCCGGACGATCTACGAGATGGCGTACGCGCTCCGGTGCAAGGGCGTCACGGTCTATCGCGACGGGTCGCGCGACGGCCAGGTGCTCTCGACTGGCGCCACCCGCAAAGCCAGCGTGGCGCGCGTGAGTGGCCCGGTGATCACGACCGAAGACCTCGCGAACCTAGCCGAGCGCATTACGGACCTCGAGGCCGACCGTCGCAAGCTCGAGCAGCAGGTCTATCAGCTCGAAGGTGAACAGGTCCGCCCACGTCGGAAGCGCGTCCGTCCCGACAAGCTGCGAGGCACCACGGTGCGCAAGGACACCCCGCTGGGCGTCATGTTCATCAACATTACGGAAGACGAGGAGCATCGTCCGTTCGAGGTGTTCATCAATCTGGGCAAGGCGGGCGGCAGCGCGATGGCGGATGCGGAAGCGCTGGGCCGCATGATCTCGCTCGCGCTCCGCTCGGACGTGCCCCTCGCGGAGGTCGTCAAGCAGATTCGCGGCATTTCATCGGATCGTGCCGTCGGCCTGGGACCGCACAAGGTGCTGTCGATGCCGGATGCGGTGGGTCAGGCCCTCGCCGAATGGGAAGCGGATCAGCGCGGGATCCAGCAGGCCCTGCCGATCGCTGGGACGGCGTCGGCGCCATCGCGCGTCGAGACGCCGGCATCGATCGAGGCCTCCGATGTCCACGCGGCGTTGGCGCTCATGCAGCCGGGGGATCGGCACGCGTCGTTCGACAGCTTCCACGGCGCCTGCCCGGACTGCGGCGCCGGAATGATGGTGGAGGCTAGTGGATGCGCGCACTGTGTGGCCTGCGGCTTTTCGGAGTGTTCATAGGGGCCGTCTGGGGGCGACGCGCCACGGGTCGTGCGTGCGAGAAGGGCGGGGTGCCTCCGGGTATCCCGCCTTTTTGATGCGGGTGGGGTCGCCGTTGCGCGGGGGGCGCACTGCACACTCTTGATCCATCCAGACGGAGAGACGAGATGAAGAGTTCACCCCTTGCGATGGATGCGGTTGCCGCCGTGTCCCTGCATTGCACCGAAGGTAGTTCCGACAAGGTCTACCACCTCGCCATTGTCCAGTCCGCGCCCGGCGCCTTCGATGTCCTCACGGGCTACGCGGGACGGGGCAAGCCGCTCAACCACGGCGACAAGGGACGTGGCCTGCCGCGTGAGGCCGCACAGAAGGCGTTCGACAGGAAGATGCGGGAGCAGCTGGGCAAGGGATATCGCGTGATCGGCGACACGGACCCCGCCGTGGCGTCGGTCGCGGAGACGGTCGATGCGCCTGCGACGGACGTGCCACGTCCGCAACTGCTCAATGCCATTACGGAGGCCGAGGTTGGCGGGTACATCCGCAGCGACAGCCACATCGCGCAGCAGAAGCACGACTGCGAACGTCGCGTGCTCGTGTCGGATGGCCGGACGGTGATCGGAAGCAACCGTCGCGGCGTTGTCGTGCCGATTCCCGTCGCGGTGCGCGATGCTGTGCGGTCGCTGGGGCGCGCCGTCACGCTCGATGGCGAGGCGTTCGATACCTATATCGTCCTGTTCGACGTGCTGGCCGACGACCACGCGGGTGGCGACCTGCGCGCCGCCCCGTACGCCGTGCGCTTGGCGCAGCTTGCCGCCATTGCGGCCGAGTTGAGCAGCCCCAGCGTGCGATTCGTCGAGACGGCGTACACGGAGGCCGAGAAGCGCGCCCTGCTTGCGACCCTGCGCGCGAACGCCGCCGAGGGCATCGTGTTCAAGCAGCTCGACGCGCCGTACGAACCGGGTCGTCCGAACTCGGGCGGACCACAGGTGAAGTTCAAGTTCTACAAGACCGCGAGCGTCAAGGTGCTCAAGACACACCCGACCAAGCGTTCCGTGACCGTGGGCGTGCTGGACCGTGGGTCGTTTCGCGAGGTGGGCAACGTCACGGTGAAGCCACGTCAGACGGTGGTGCCCGGGGACATCGTCGAAGTCTCGTACCTCTACGCATTTCGTGGCGGGAGCCTGTGCCAGCCGGAACTGCTCGCGGTGCGCACGTCGGAGCTGTCGGACGCCGATTGCGTGGCGGATCAGCTTGAATACAAGGCCGAGGCGGCGTGATGGCCGCTTCACCACGGTGCGGCGCGCGATTTCCCGTCGCGCGTCGCGTCGTGGCCGGTGCGTGATTTCGTGATCGCACCATGGCACGAGGCACGGACGCGCACGCTCGTGGTTGCACGCGAGACGCCGCCGCAGCCCGCCGAGGCGGCTGGTCACCACCGTACTCTCTACCCATGAACGACTCCGCACCGTCCGTGACCGCAATCCGGTACATCATCGGCGATGCCTCCGACCCGCCGACCACCGACGCCCCCGCCCTGCTGATGCACATCTGCAATGCGGCGGGGGGCTGGGGCCGCGGGTTCACGGGGGCACTCTCGCGGCGGTTTCCGGAGCCGGAGCAGGCGTACCGCGCCTGGTTTCGGGATCACGAGCTCGATGCGGTCGAGTTTGCGCTTGGCCAGACGCAGTTCGTGCGGGTCGGGCCGCACCTCGTCGTGGCAAACATGCTTGCGCAGACGACGTTCCGGCCGCTCCCGGGCAAGGTATCGAAGCTCGCGCTCCCTGCCCTCGGCCGGTGCCTCACGCGCGTGGCCGAGGTCGCAACCGGAATGGGCGCCTCAGTGCATGCACCGCGAATCGGCTGTGGCCTCGCCGGCGGAACGTGGGACCCGATCGAGCGACTGATCGAGCAACACCTTCTGACGCGCGGGGTTGCGGTCACGATCTACGATTTGCCGACGAGAGAGTGAGTACCGGCACGCGCTCGCGGCGCCGACGGTCGCCGCCATCGTCGGCCGCGACGTCGTACGCGGAGATTCACCACGGCTGCCTCGCCGGCATTGATGCCGAAATCCGTGCGGCGACACGTGCGGTGGCTTCGTGGGGTGGCTCCGATCCCATTCTGGTGAAGCACGCGCGACTCGAGCTGGCGGAGCATGATCGCTTCCGATACGTCCTGGATGTCGATCGTGCGGTGGACCCCCCGCGGTTTACGTCGCTCGGCCTTTCGGTAGACCAGGTCGAGACGCGCTGCCTGGTTGATCACGCCGTGCCGAGCCTCCAGAAGCTCGCGATCTTCACGGACCAGCCCTTCGATGTGGACGATATGCAAGGGGCCATCCTGTATGGGGATTCGACCTCCGTGCTGCGAGCGATGCGATCACGGCTGGGTCTGATCGCGCCCGATCGCAACCACCCGGCGATGCCGCTCCTTCATACGGTGCTGGGGCTGGCGCCGTCTCGGGTGGGTGAGGCGTGGCCAACCCATCCCTCGATCGCCGCCCGCAGTCTGAACCGAGGGCAGGTCGCTGCGATCAGCCGAGCGGTCGGCAGTTCGCTTGCCCTCGTCCTCGGTCCCCCGGGGACCGGGAAGACGAAGACGCTGGGGTGTCTCGTGGCGGAACTGGTGGAAGGGCGCGGACGGCGCGTGCTGCTCTGTGCGCATACGAATGTTGCCGTGGACACTGCACTGGCCTCCGTCATGGAATCGCTCTCGCCTCGGCTGGCGACGCCAGAGGGTATCGTGCGTCTGGGATGGCCGAGTGCCGCCTTCGCTGGGCGCTACGCGGCCTTCCAGCCGCGCTCGCCGGCCGCTTTCCGGGCGTGCCTGCAGAGCGCGTCCGTTGTGGCGGTGACGCTGTCGCGCCTCGCGTGGGGTCTGCCCGATGGCCTGACCCTCGATACGGCGGTGATTGACGAGTTGTCGATGGCGCAGATTCCGCAAGTCATGCTGGCGGCGGCGTGCGTTCGCGACCAGGTCATCGGGTTGGGCGATCCGATCCAGTTGCCGCCGGTGGTGCTGGCGCGGCACGCCGAGGCCCAGCGATGGCTCTCGACGGACTTGTTTGCTCACCTCGGTCTCGCGTCGCCGGAGACGCCGGATGAGCGCCGACCGATGTTGCAGACCCAGTTCCGCATGGCACCGCCGATCCGGCGTGTCGTATCCCGACTGTTCTACGCCGACCAGCTTGATGACGCACCGGCGACCGTAGGTCTTGCCCCGACCGATGGCACGCCGTCCGTGCTCCTCGTGGACACCTCCGCGCTCGGCGCCACGATGGAGACGGTCGGCGGCAGCCGCATGAACCTGGTGCATGCGATGCTCGACGTGTCGATCGCGCGCGCCCTGCACGAGCATGGACAGGGACCGGTCGGCGTGATTACACCGTACGCGGCGCAAGCGCACGTGGTGCGCGAGGAGCTGCGAGACCACGCCGCGGCCTTCTTTGCCGCCGGGGGATTCGTTCGCTCAATCCACCGCGCCCAGGGCGGCGAGCAGCGGGTCATCATCCTCGATCTGACCGACGCGCCGCCTCGGCCGAGCGCGTTTCTCGACGAGCGGCGCAACAGCGCCCTGCTGCAACTGCTGTGCGTGGCAAGCAGTCGCGCGCGCTCCCGCCTCATTGTGGTGGCCCACCAAACGGCGCTGCGTGCTGCCTACACCTACCCCGGCGCGCTGATCCCACGCGTCCTCGACGCGCTGGCCGACGTCGGCCGAGTCATCCGCCCTCGGGGGGCGGTGGCGGCGGTTGATGTGCTCTCGCTGCTACGCGGCACCAGCGTCTGAAGGCGAGATCGGGGCGAGATGGTCCGTGTGGTCGTAGAAGGCGACCTGCCGCGATGCGAAGAGGCGGTCGGCCAACGTCGGCGCCTGGGCCGCCAGCCGGCGCGTGTCGTCGCGATACGCCTGCGTGACGGCGGCGGACATCGTGCCGGCGCGCTCGGCGGCCGTGTGCCTGGCGTCCAGTGGGTACATGGCGAGCGCGCCGAGGCGGCGATCAAGGATGGCGACGTCGAGGGTCGCTTCGAACCAGCGCGCCAGCGTCCCGTCTGAGAGTGTCGTGGCCGCGAGCATCTCGTCGGCCAGGGTGCGACGACGTGTGAGGAGCTGTTCCTCGAGTGCGGGGGCCATGGGAAGGTCGGACTCCGGCGGCCATGTCGCCACGTCGCGCGCATGGTCCGGCCACGCGCCGACCTCCGCGAGCAAGAAGACCAGCGCCTCGAAGATGAGCATGCTCCGTGTCGCGCCGCTCGGGTCGGCCGAGGACAGAGCGTCGAGGGTGATGCGGCATCCCTCGCGAACCGTCCGGAGCGCGAGGAGCGGATCCGTCGCGGCGGCCGCTTGGACGTGCTTGACGAGCGCCTCGGTGTCATCGAGCGCGCGCATGATGTCCAGCGCGCGGGCATGCGTCGACGGCCCACTGATCTCGGGGGCGACGAGCGGGCGGTACTGTGGCTCCCACGCGCCAGGCGTGCAGTAGCCGACGGGGGCGTCCCCGAGCCGGTGATGCTGGTACATCGGGTCGGTCACACGATGGTCGCTGGTGCGCAGGGCGGTTCTGGTATGCTCACAGTGGGGACGAAGATACCGCTAATTCGACACGAGGGAAGGGATCGTCATGCGCCAGCGCAGGCAGAGGGGACACCGACGGGGACCGCGAGCACGCGGGCAGGGCCCGCAACACCATGGGCGTCCGATGGGCGCACCGGCCGCGGCTTTGGCACGGCACACGCTGTTGGAGTGCGCCGATGGTCCGTGCCGGGGCCGGTTGCTTGCGCTGCACGGAGGTGATGTCCGTGCGTGGGTCTACGAGGGAGGGTCGGGGCGTTGTGTGGTGCACGCCGCGGGGTGGGCAAATCCTCGGTCGTCCCTGCGCCTCTGTGGTTGGTACGAACGGGCGGCCGTGGGTGTGCTGCGGTGGGTGCCCCTCGCCCAGGCGGAGGTCGCGGCGTAGCACGCCCCCCATCCGCGCACGCGACCACGTGCGCACCGGGCGGCGGCGCGCGTACCTGCCCGCCTTCGTTCGGGCGCCGTGCCGTTCGCCTCTTGCTTCCAACCACGAATGGTCCAAATTGCCGACCATGCCCAAGAAACCCGTCCGTTCCCGCTCGACTCGCACGTCCTCTGCTCTTTCGGCGGATCACGCGGGGATGGATAACCGGGCGCTTGTGCGGCTCCGCGCGATTCCGGCGCCGAGTGACCGAACCGCCTCCCCCCTGGCGCCGGAGTCGCTGCTCCTTGAGCCACCTCCGAGTCTGCCGTCCATCACGCCGTCGGTCCTCCTCGATGCCGTTGCATCGGTGATGGTGGCCACGCGAAACGATGAACGGCAGCTGACGAAGGGCGAGCATCGGTGGGAACGGACGATTCGCTACCAGTACGAGAGCGGCACGGAGACGACGATCACCGTCTCCGGTGACTTGCGCTACGGGCTCCTGCGACCACCTGCGGTACGGCTCCTCCTGCAAGTGATCGCGCGGTGGGCGGCGGAAGGATGTCCCGAACAACTTCCCGTCACGGTGCAGGACCTCGCCGCGTTGACGGGCGAGAACCGGCGTCTGATCCCGGATTTCCTGCACGCCGCCGCCTCGCTCCACATCACGGGACGCGTCCGCCCGGCGGGGGCCTTGGCCGAACCGGTTGACGTCAACTACGGGGTGTTCTCGCTCGCCACGTTCGGCAGTCGGATCGCCGGGCTGATGGTCGATCCCTTTTGGCGCGCTGCCATGGATGCCGGTCTGCGCACGTTTCTGGACGTCGCGCTGCTGCAACGGTTGCGACACCCGCTGGCGATGCGGCTCTATCTCTTCCTGGCTGCGGAATGTTCAGCCGGCCGTGTGACCCGACTCTCCAGCACCGTTGGCGCGTCCGCGCTGACCGACTCGGCATTCACCTGGCATCGTCGGCTCTTTGGCTACGACCTCGATGCCTCGTCGACCAACGCCGCGCGCTTCTACACGGCGTTCGAGATGGCGCTCGACGAACTTGCGACGTTTCGGGTCGTGGGTTCCGCCAGTGCCGTGCGGCGCGTCGTCGGCGGACAGAAGGCTCCGCTGCGCACCATGATTGCGGTGCAGCCCGGCCCGGCGCTCGAGCTACTTCCGCTGATGCGCTCGACCCTCGTCGCCGACAGTACGCGCAACCGACATCTGTTGCTCCACCTGTTGCGCCTTGGGGTCAATGCCCCGACGGCGCGGGAATTGCTCGCGGCCGGCGCAGACGTCGTGACGCGTGCGCTCCTGCAGGTCTACCACCGACGTGACGAGCGCAAGCTTCCACCGATGTCATCGTGGGCCGCTTTCCTGGTGGATGCGGTGCGGAACGCGCGCACATGGAACAGCGATGCGGCCGCGTTGGCATGGGCGCAGGGACTGCTCCTGGAGAGCAGCCGACCTCGAGGGACTCCGCGTGCCAGCGTCGTTGAGGATGCCGTCGCGCCGCCACGCGAACTCGCGGCGTTTGCCGATCTGCTACGGACAGAGAACGCGGCAACCGCGGCGCGCACCAAGCTCCTCGCGCACTCCATGAGGACCGCCGACGTCGATGGCACGACGCTTACGCTCTCGCACCTGAGCTACGCCGTGGAGCATCTGCGCACACTGACGGCGTTGCCGGACGAGCAGGCCAAGCTTTGGAGCGTGATTGACCGCTGCTTCCCCGAGACCCGGGAGTGCATCGTGGTCGTCGACGGGAAGCGTCTGGCTATCCTGAACCGACCCGAGTAGGCCCCGCCTGGTGCGCGTCTTGTCCGGTGCTGTCCCCCGATTCGTCCGACAGTTGACGAGTTCCATGGTCGGTTACAATCGTAAGTCCTGTCGTGACCATAGGATACGGTCCTGCCCGATGTCTGGCCCTGTAGTGTTCTGACTTACCACTCTTTCAATTAGGAAACACACAGGGCAACTACAGGGAGCGCTTGTGACGCGCACGATCGACGCCGTGGTGTCCGCGTAACTGATTGTCGGCCTGTGGGTTACATACAAGCCAAGGCCTTCGGTCGCCATCGCAACTCGTCACTTCTTGGACAAATCCGGCATCCCGCCTCGACGCGTGGTGCCGGTTCTTCATTGCAAGTCATTGCAGTGACAGCGCTTACGAGAGGTACCCGCAGGAGGTGACTGTGGGTGCACGCCCAATGTGTCCGAGAAGTGACGAGTTGCCTTGGTACGTGGGCAAGTGGCGAGGCATGACACGACTATATCGTGTAACACTCTCTGGGACAGAGAGATAGGTGGCTCATATGCACATTACTCTTGTGCCTTGGCATTGCGTTGCCCAGACGGTTTGCCTATCGTCCGACCACGCATGGTCCCGTCTCGCCAGAATCTGACGCTCGTCGAACCGACGCGCTTTCCGTCGTTGACTCAGTGGGTTGCTCCCGCTCGCGTCCTCGACGGGATCACGCAGCGTGTCACGCGAGCGGCGCGGCAGGGAGGAGGACCGGTCGTTCGCGATCCGGAGTTGCAGGTCTGGCTGCAGGCGGTGGTCGCGTATCTCGTGGTGCACGACGCACCGGACGGCGTCGCGCTTGAGGCGCCGAGCGTCCTGGCGTACTTCCGTGCCCACGCGAAGCACGCGGACGCCGTGCGCCTGGTCGGACGTGTGCTGCGCGTGGCGGACCTTGTCGCACCTGTGCAGTCCAACGACCTTCTCGTGCGTCTCCACGGGCGCTTGTGGTCGCACCACCCTGTGGTCACGGGTTCCGTGTTGGCGGACGTGATTGATCGGGTGCGCAACACGCCCTGCAGTCGGCACCGAGAGTCTGTTGCACTCTGCGTTGCGGTCTATCAGGTCATCGCCGAGCAACTCGCACCAGGGATGCCTCCGGAGCTCATCCCGTTGCCACTTGCTGAGCTCGGAAGCAGTCTCGGCGGACTCGGCGCCGACACCCTCTCCGGCGCGGTCGACCGACTCCGGCGTGCGGAGGTGCTTGAGATGCGGCGTGCACACGGGCATCCGACCCGCTATGTCGTCACCACGGGGGCGCGGGTCTCCCGTGAGTCGGTGTCATCTCCTCCCGTAGCGCTTGGCGGCGACGATACGGTGTCCGCACTCGAGCGCCTCTACGATCTCCATCACCGCGGCGGCCTGACGGACGTGCAGTTCGAGGAGGCCAAGAATCGCGTGCTGGGACTCGCGTAGCGGCCGCGTGCGGCGCCGCGACGGCACCTACGTCGATTGAGACGTGCGCTCGGAGAGGGAGGCGAAGTACTCGGAGAGCATTTCGGCCACAGCCGCGGCGCCGACGGCACGCGCAACCCGGAGGGAGCGGAGCAGCAACTCCAGCTCCGCCTCATTGGTGGCGTTCTCGGTTTCCGCCGCTAGGGCGTCGTCGAGGATCCCCAGGCCTGTGAATTCACCCAGCAGATCGTGGCGCAAGAGCTCGACTCGATGGGTCTCGGTGAGCGCCCTGCGCGTTGCGAGGTGCGCATCGAGTGACTCGTGGACACGCGCGATGTCTGGCGGGATTGGCAACACCGCGGGCGCGGTCATCGCGAGACCCCCGGGGAAACGCTGGCCACGCTCGCGCCCTGATCGAGATTGGCCGCTGCGTTGAGTTGCGCGCGGCGCTTCGCGGCGGCGCGCGAGGCGGACCACCGCTCGGCGAAGTAGATCAACGCGGTGGCCGGGTGTTTCTTGAGTGCCTTGAGGTGCTCGCGGTCCGACTCGAGCTTCTGTTTCTCCCAGGCGATGCGATCAGCGGTGTTCGCCATGCCGCTCACGATGTCGTGGGCGTTCTGGATGCCCTGCTCCGTCGTGCGAACCGGATCCGTCGCAGCACCGTCGAGGTGCCGTACGGGTACGTGCGCAACCGGGCGCGTGGCGCGTGATGATTCGACGGAGGGGTTCGGCTGGGGCGTGACGGCGTCCGTCGCCACGCGGCTGAGCGTGTCTGGGATCATGGACGACGCGGCGACCGCCTCAGGTGCGACGTCGGGTGCGACCTCGGGATTCGTCGTCGAGTCCATAACCACGGCGTCGGGCTCTTCTTCCGCCACGGCGATCGGCACGGTGGCGCGAAGGGGCCGTGTGTTCTGTGGCGGCGCGACCACGGTCGGCCGAGCGATCGGTGCGACGGAGTGCGGGGCGTACGCGGCGTAGGTGCGAGGGCCGACGATGGCCGCGGCGGTCAAGCCGGCTGACGTCGCGGCAATGACGCTGGCGCGCAGGAGGGCGGCGAGGCGCGGGTGTGTCTGGGCCATACCAGAGCATACCGCGCCCGACGGGCCGCGGGTGCGTCCGGAACCGCCCGTGCGCCCCCGGCCGGTCGGATGCTCCATCCTGTCCACAGGACCGTGATAGCACGGGGCCCCATCGAGGGCGGATGGTGTCGCATCGCTTGATGTTCCATGAGCAGCCCGTTTTCGAGGAGAGTGCTGATGTCCAGGAGTCTGAACAAGGTGATGTTGATCGGAAACCTCGGGGCCGACCCGGAGATCCGCACGACGTCGAACGGCAGCAAGGTGGCGCAGTTCTCGCTCGCAACCAGCCGCGCGTGGGGTGGCCAGGGTGGCAGCGAGAAGCAGGAGAAGACCGAGTGGCACAAGTGCGTGGCCTGGAACGCGAAAGGCGCGCAGACGGGCCTCGCGGACATCATGGAACGGTACGCGAAGAAGGGCGACAAGCTCTACGTCGAGGGGCGTCTCGAGTATCGCCAGTATCAGGACAAGGACAACCAGACCAAGTACGTCACCGAGATCAACGTGCGCGAGATCACGTTGCTTGGCGGCAAGGGCGAGTCGGCCGGCGAGACGAGCCGTTCGGCCTCGAGCGCTCGTCAGCCAGTGGCGGCGGCGAAGAGCGGCGGCGGAACCTCGGGTGACTTCGAGGAGTTCCCGGGCACGCTCGGACAGCCGGACGACTTGCCTTTTAGCGCCGCGAGTGCGTGAGGCCACACACACTCGCGATACCCCGGCCAACTCCGGCGGACGGTGCGTCCCGTCCCGTCCGCCGCAGCGAATGAAGAACTCGCGCCGCGCGCGCGAACGCATCAGCTGCATCCACCCAGCTCGACCACGGGGTTGAGCGTCCTCTTTCCGGAGACGGTCCTATGCGTACGCTGTCCCGCAGTTCACTGCTCATCGCGCTCCTGATGAGCGTTCCGCCCTCAGTCGAAGCTGAGGTCCCCGCTGTCGACACCACGATTCCTGCACCGCAGCCCATTCCGCGCGCCCAACGCCCGGTGATGATGGTGGCGCCGTTCGCGTTCACGGCAACGCCGTCGCAGGACGAGCTGAACGAACTCAATACGCTGGGCGGCGCGCTCTTGGCGATGAAGGGCGGCGATCCGGCTGCTCGACTGCGCCAGACGCAGGACAATCTCGGGAAGGCGGCCGCCGGCATGCTGATGGAGCGCCTGCTCGCCACGCAGCAGTTTCGCGTGGTGGAGCGGGCCGCGCTCGACCAGGTGCGAGGGGAGCAGAACCTCGTCGCCTCCGGCGCTGCCGCGGCGGGACAGGCCGTCGCGCAGCAGGCGCAGCTGCTCGGTGCGAAATACGTGATTACCGGACAGGTGACGAAGTTCGGAAAGACGGCGGAGAAGAAGGGTGGCCTGCTCGGCGCGGTCAGCCGCGCCGCCGTCGGCGTGGCGCTCGAACGATCCCAGACGAGTTACGTCATAGGGCTGACCGCACGCATCGTGGATGCGTCGACGGGTGAGGTCATCACCTCGATGACGACCGATGGAGTGGCCGTGGGCAACAAGGCCAGGCTGCTGGGCGGCCTCAGTGGCGGCGGCGGGTTTGGGCTTGGGGGCGCCGGCGGATCGGCGGCATCGGGTGAACGCGAAGCCAAGATTGCGGAGTCGATCCAGGCGGCGGTCGACAAGCTCGTTGTGCAGGTCATGGCTGCGCGAGAGCGCGGTGACGTCGCGCCCTAGCCGCGCGGCGGAGAGCGAAGGACATCGAGCCGCGCGGGGATTGTCTCCCGCGCGGCTCGTGGCGTCCGGACAACGGCCAGCACGGCGGCACCCTACCCTGCGTCTATAGAGAACGGCTCACTGGAGGCGGCATGCGGCAGGCACGTGTTGGCTTGGCGGCGCTCACGCTGATGGGCGTGATCGTCGCGTGTTCGGACGACTTGACGGCGCCGAAGGTGACGATTCCGGCGCAGGTGCAACTCGCCACCGATTCACTCGTGCTCATCAAGGGCGCGCGGGCGAGCTTGCCGGTGATGACCGTCGTTGATGGCAGCGGCGCAACGCTGACCCCCCGCGATGTCCGCTGGACATCGCGAAATCCGACGGTGATTCGCGTGGACAGCGTGTCACAGGAGCTGGTCGCCGCGGGTAAGGGCGCGACGACGCTCACGGTCACGGCCACCGTGGGCAAAGCGGCGGTCACGCGGAGCATCGCGGCGGTCGTGCCACGCGCCGCAATTCAGTCTGTGGTGCTCTCCCCCGATACCCTCGAGCTTGCCGTGGGCACGTCGGCGCGGTTCTCCGTCCTCGCGTATGACGCGGACGGCAGCTTCTACTCGGATCTGAGCGGCACTTGGCAATCGCTGAGCCCGGCGGTGGTCGCTACGACGCCGAGCGGCACGCTTGTCGCGCTGTCAAGCGGTGTTGGCACCGTCGGCGTGACGATTGATGGGGTGCATGGATCACGTCCGGTGGTTGTACGCGCGTTAGGTGGCGTGGGTGACCCCCAGCCGGCATCGGTCATTGTGGAACCAGGCAACCTGTCGATCACGAAGGGGAGCGTCGTGTCCTTGCGTGCGGTCGTGCGCACGCAGAGCGGCGTCGAACTCGTCGGTGCGCCCGTGACGTGGACGAGCTCGCAACCCATGGTGGTGGGCGTCACGTCCGCTGGTACCCTCGTGCCGGTGGGAGGTGGAGAGGCTGTGGTGCGCGCGACGTCGGGCGTGGCGAGCGGGTTTGCCGTGGTGAGCGTACAGGGTGAGCCTGCGGCCGACACGACGGTGGCGAATATCCAGCTATCCCGCACGTCGTATCGGGGCTATCCGGGGGACACGACGAGCGTGACGGTGGCCCTCGTCAATGCGGCCGGCACGATTCTGACGGGCAAGCCAATCGCCTGGCTTACGTCGGATAGTGCGGTGGCGACGATCTCGCCGCTCGGGACAATCTCGCTGGTGGGCGCCGGCGCCGCGGTGCTGACCATTCGTTCGGGGGACGTGTCCGCGACGATCGTGACAACGGTGGATCCCCTCAAAGTGTCCACGGTCGTCATTTCGCCCCTGAGCGTATCCGTGGCGCGCTACGGCACCGTCGCGCTCAGTGCGGCGGTGCGGGACACGCGTAACCGCCTGATCGCGGGACGCACCGTGAAGTGGGAGCTGGCCGATTCCACGGTTGCCACCATTACCGCGGAAGGTCGCCTCACTGGTCTTCTGGAAGGGGCCACATCGGTGTACGCCACCGTGGACAGCGTGCACGGCACGGCGCCAGTGCTCGTGCTGCGCGCTCCGGTCACGCAGGTAACGACCGACGTGGCGAGCCTCTCGCTCGTGGTCGGCCAGAACCGCTACGTCACGGCGACCTGTCGAGACCAAGCGGGTGCGGTCGTGCCGGGGGCGACGCCGGTGTGGCTCTCCCTCAGCGTTGCCGTGGCGACGGTCGATGGTGGGGGGCTAGTGCTCGCGCGCGGTGCCGGGTCGACCACACTTCAGGTCACGTGTGGCAATGACACCAAGCTGGTGCCGGTCACCGTGACCGCCGCGCCGACCGTCACGCAGGTGACGACGGATGTCGCCAGCCTCTCCCTCGCGGTTGGGCAGAGCAAGTGGATTACCGCGGTCTGTCGTGATGCGGGCAACAACATCATGCTCGGGCAGTCCATCGCGTGGATCTCCCTGAGCCAGGCGGTGGCCACGGTGGACGGGAGCGGCCTGGTCCTCGGGCGCAGCGCGGGGAACACGACCGTGCAGGTCACGTGCGCGAATACCGTCTCGAAAGCGATCCCCGTCACGGTCACGCCCTGACCGGGACGGGTCGCCGATGCGCGTGCTGGTGGACGTAGTCCTCGCGTGAGTGGGCACCGCGTGGTGCCCCAGCGGAGGTCATCTATGCCTGTTGTAGTTCTGGAACCGACGGTTGCTCAGGTGGCGGTCTTCGATCCGGCCACTGTCGCGGCGATCCGTGCACGTGGGCCGTTTGCGCAGGTCCGGTCCGGATCGTGCCCCGAGCTCGTGAGCGCCTTGGCGGACCCGGCCACGGGGCAACGCGTGGTGCGGGCGGCGGACTGGTTTGTCGGAACTCCCACCGTGGGACGGGAGCCCATCGATCTGCGGGCGTGCAGCGTCAGGCGGTCCCTGATCATCCAGATGCGCCCTGGGGAACTGCGATGGTGGGCGGTGGAGCCCGGCGATGTTCCGACCGTGCTGGAGGAAGCGTGCGGACTGACCACGCAGTCGGCGCGTCAGATCGAGTACACTCGAAGTGCCCGGATCGGCTGATCACCTCCTACTGGTTGGTGGAGTCTCGTCATGTTGCACACCCATGCACTGCTCGCACCGGGGACGCCCGGCGTCCTCGAGCAGGTCCAGCATCCCGCCGGCGGGTACACCCCGACGCCGCTGCGCTACTTTGGACAGCAGCTGCTGCGGCAGGCGGTGGCGCTGGAGCCGGATGATGCCGTGGGTGCGCAGGAGTTGCGCGATCTCGGCGAGGCGGCGTACGACGTTCCGGACCTGCCTCGTGCCGCACGCGTCGTTGCGGGCCTCGAGTGGGTTGATCGTGACGACTACTGGGTCGCGGTCGGCATTGTTCGCGGCATCGCGCAGGCCGATGTGGCTGGCAACGGGCGGTACGCGCAGGAAGGCGGTGAGTACGACCGTGGTGTGCGGGCCGGCGAGACGGTGGAGGCCGGACTCGGCGATCTGATCGCGACGGCGCAGGTCAGCGAACTCTCGGATGCGTTCTTCACGGCGAGGAACGCCGACACGGCGCGGCGTGTGCACTTTCGCGCCAGGGGCATGGAGATCATGACGTCCGACGCGTGCCTCGATCAGCACTATGATGCCGCTGTCTCGGAGGCGGCCGCGCGAACCGCGCTGCGGATCGAGAATCAGGCGGGGCTGACGCTGCTGAATCCGCGCATCCGTGCACTCATGCAGCGACGCGTGCAAGAGCACCAAGTCTTCGAAGTCGCGTTGCGAAATCGCGTGGTCGCGGAGATGGTGGAGGCCCCTGGTCGCGACGGGGCTTGGCCGGCGGTTACGGCGCCGACGTCGGGTGGGCGGGGTCGCTAGCCGCCGCGAGTTGCAGCAAGGTGATGGTCCCCGCGGTCCCGGTGAGCACGAGGCACGCCGGGACCGCCCCGTTAAGGGCCACTTCCGCCCAGGGGACCCACGGGCTGTCGGCCAGCAGTAGCCCGAGCCATGCGAGGCCGGCCCACCCGAGGATGCCCGCCGCGGTCCACCCGGCGGCGAGGAGCCGTGCGCGGAGGTCGCGCGGGGT
>Ga0209211_10001032_pt1 | contig 54828 bp, 51 predicted proteins | sample RifGroA2_FD_183992 | JGI IMG/M metagenome (GOLD analysis project Ga0209211, IMG submission 183992) | Groundwater microbial communities from Rifle, Colorado, USA - Groundwater A2 (SPAdes) (version 2) | ecosystem: Environmental > Aquatic > Deep subsurface > Groundwater | place: Rifle, Colorado... | reverse complement strand
CCCAGTCGAGCACCGTGGTGAACGGCGTGTATTCGATGGCGCCGCCGACGCTGTAATCGATCATGCCGGTGGGCGAACCCTGGCGACCCAGATGCTTCGCCATCAGCGACGCCAGCGGTTCGCGTTTGTCGCCGGAGCGGCAGCGCTTCTGGTTGATGCGGCGCACGGTGCCGTCGGTATCTTCGCAGATAGCCAGCGAGGCGATCGCATCGGGGCCGGCGGCGACGAGAATTTCCGGCGCGATGGGGCGCAACTTGCCGCCGATGCCGGGCGGCTGGCCGACCACTAGCGGCGCCACGCCGCGCAAGCGGTAGATGCCGGCGATCAGCGTGGCATCAATGTCCTTGACGAGAAAATCGTAGGAGCGCACCGGCAGCGGCATCGCCAGTCCGACCACGGCCGGCTGGGCGGCGGAAAGCCCTGCCAGTACGGCGCCGATCTGGGCATGCCAGAGCGCGGTCGGCTCGGGTATGGTTTCGTAGGCGGCCTCGTCGATGCCGATGACCACGACATCATGAGCCAGCGGCGTCGGCGCATTGGCGCGCAGCCAGCGTGCCTGGGCATCGTAGAGCGACTGGTCGGCGAAGCGCAGGCTGCGCGTCCCCATCAGTCCCCAGGCCGCGGCGCACACCAGCAGGAAGCCGATCAGGATATCGCGGGACAGGCGGAACATGCGGCGATTATGACATGGCAAATAGTCGGCGCTGGCGGCACGGCGAACTGCGCGGCGAACCGCGCGGCGCCGGGGTGCTGCGTTCGCTTACAGTGCGGCGGCGTTCTCTGCCAGATACTTGGCGACGCCCTCGGTCGAGGCGTTCATGCCCTTGCTGCCTTTCTTCCAGCCGGCGGGGCAGACCTCGCCGTGTTCTTCGGTGAATTGCAGGGCATCGATCATGCGCAGCATTTCGTCGATGTCGCGACCCAGCGGCAGGTTGTTGATGACTTGATGCTGCACCACGCCGGCCTTGTCGATCAGGAAGGAACCGCGGAAGGCCACGCCGCCGGCTGCTTCGACATCATAGGCCTGGCAGATGGCGTGATTGATGTCGGCCACCAGCGGGTAGCCGACCTGACCGATGCCGCCGTTGTTCACCGGCGTGTTCTTCCAGGCCAAATGGGTGAACTGGGAGTCGATCGAGCAGCCGATCACTTCGACGCCGCGCTTCTTGAATTCGTCGAGGCGATGATCGAAGGCGATCAGTTCGGAGGGGCAGACGAAGGTGAAGTCGAGCGGATAGAAGAACAGCACGACATGCTTGCCCTTCAGCGAGGACAGCTTGAATTCCTTGATTTCATTGTTGCCGAAGACGGCATTTGCGGTGAAGTCGGGGGCGGGCTTGCCAACGAGTACGGCCATGATGAACTCCTCAGGTGGGGTTTGATTGAACCTTCAACATATGGCGGCCATTTTACGTAATTCAAGCGGTCGGACGAAACTCAAAGTCGGTAAATTCGCCGCTTGCGGTTTCCACCATGACAGTGTCGACTGCGGCTGCGACCGGACCGAGGCGGCTCCAGGCCAGCATTTCCTCGATCTGGCGGGCGTTCCCGGCGATCACGGCCTCGACGCGACCATCGCGCCGGTTGCGCACCCAGCCGGTAATCCCCAGCAAGCGCGCCTGCGCCATCATCGAGTATCTGAAGCCGACACCCTGCACGATGCCGCTGATGACGAGACGTTTTACTTCAGTCACTTCACTTTCATTCCGGGTTGGGCGCCGCTGTCGGGCGAGAGCAGGAACAGCCCGGGCGACTTGCCGTCGGCATCCGATGCCGCCAGCACCATGCCCTCGGAGAGGCCGAACTTCATTTTGCGCGGCGCCAGGTTGGCCACCATCACCGTCAGCCGGCCGACCAGTTGCGCCGGGTCGTAGGCCGACTTGATGCCGGCGAAAACGTTGCGCGTACCGCCATCGCCGAGATCGAGCGTGAGGCGGATCAGCTTGTCGGCGCCTTCGACATGCTGCGCGTCGGCGATGCGCGCGATGCGCAGGTCGACCTTGCTGAAATCGTCGATGGAAATGGTGGGTTCGAGCGGGATCGGCTGTGCCTGCATGATGTCCTCGGTATGCTGTTGGTGCTGGGCATGACGCTGCTGGGAATGCGGCTCGGCAACAGTCGGCGCTGACGGTACGGCGGTCTGTGCCACGGTCGGTTCCAGCGATTCGCGATTGGCGGCAATCAGGGCGTCGATCTGCTTCGGGTCGATGCGCTGCATCAGGTGCTCGTAGCCATTGATCAGGTGCGCCGGCGGCAACAGGTGGCCGGCATCGCCCCAATGCAAGGGCGCGACGTTGAGGAATTCCTCGGCGCGCTGCGCCAGCTTCGGCAGCACCGGCTTGAGGTAGAGCGTCAGCAGGCGGAAGGCGTTGATCAGCAGCGTGCAGACGGTGTGCAGCCGCTCCGCTTGTTCCTCGGACTTGGCCAGCACCCACGGCTGGTTCTTGTCCACGTACTGGTTGATCTGGTCGGCCAGCGCCATGACGCGGCGCAGTGCGCGCGCCGTATCGCGGGCCTCGTAGTAGCCGGCGATCTCCTCGGCGGCCTCGATGATGCCAGGCAGATCGGCACGGAATTGCTCGCCGCTGTGGGCGTGCAGCAGGGTTCCGCCAAAGCGCTTGGCGATGAAGCCGGCGGCGCGGCTGGCGATGTTGATGTACTTGCCGACCAGGTCGGAATTGACGCGCTGGGTGAAGTCATCGAGATTGAGGTCGATGTCCTCCATGGTGCCGTTGAGCTTGGCCGCCAGGTAGTAGCGCAGCCATTCCGGATTGAGCCCCTGCGCCAGATACGACTCGGCGGTGATGAAGGTGCCGCGCGACTTCGACATCTTGGCGCCATCGACGGTGAGGAAGCCATGGGCGAAGACATTGGTCGGCGTGCGGTAGCCGGCGTGTTCCAGTTCGGCGGGCCAGAACAGGGCGTGAAAGTAGAGGATGTCCTTGCCGATGAAGTGGTACAGCTCGGCCGTCGATCCCTTGCCCCAGAACTCATCGAAATCCAGCCCCTTTTTCGCGCACAGATTCTTGAACGAACCCATGTAGCCGATCGGCGCGTCGAGCCAGACGTAGAAAAATTTACCGGTGCTTTTGCCGGAATCGTCGGGAATCTCGAAGCCGAAATAGGGCGCATCGCGCGAGATGTCCCAGTCGGTGAGCTTGTTCTCGCCCGGCGCGCCCAGCCATTCCTGCAACTTGTTGGAAGCCTCGGCTTGCAGCCGCGCACTGTCTTGCGTCCACTGCCGGAGGAAGGCCTGGCAGCGCGGGTCGGAGAGCTTGAAGAAATAATGGTCGGAGGATTTCAGCACCGGCTGCGCGCCGGACACCGCCGAGTAGGGGTTCTTCAAGTCGGTCGGCGCATAGGCCGCGCCGCAGGACTCGCAAGCATCGCCGTACTGGTCCTTGGCGCCGCATTTGGGGCACTCGCCCTTGATGAAACGGTCGGGCAGGAACATCTGCTTCGCCGGATCGTAGTACTGCTCGATGGAGCGTATCTCGATCAGGCCGGCAGCCTTCAGCTTGGCGAAGATGTCTTCGGCATAATACCGGGTCTCGTCCGAATGCGTGGTGTAGTAATTGTCGAAGGCGACATGAAAGCCGGCGAAATCGCGCGAGTGCTCGGCATGCACTCGGGCGATCAGTTGTTCCGGCGTAAGCCCTTCCTTTTCGGCGCGCAGCATGACCGGCGTGCCGTGGGTGTCATCGGCGCAGACGTACCAGCATTCATGGCCGCGCATCTTCTGGAAGCGCGTCCAGATATCGGTCTGGATGTACTCGACCAAATGGCCGAGATGGATCGCGCCGTTGGCATAAGGCAGGGCGCTGGTAACGAGGATCTTGCGGGTCATGACACGGTCTTTCCGGGTGCTGGCGGCGGGGGCCGCATCTCAAGGCTCGCATTGTACCGGCGCGGGGTGATTGCCGGGATGCGCCGCCGTCCTGCCAGCGCCGACTTATCGGGCAACCACCCAAAAAGAGACGGTAAGCTGCAAAATCAATCCCCGGTGTCCCACGTCAGCAGATCCAGCGCATGAAGATGATGCCGCCGACGCCGACAACCAGCATCAGGGAAGCATAAAAAATAAGTTCGCGCGGGCTGCGCGGCAGACCGCGTTTGACTCGGTCCATCTGATTTATCACGCTGCCGAAAGTGATCATTATCAAGAACGCCAGCAACATCGCGTCGACGATGACGATCACACCGTTAAAGTTGTTGATCGGCCGGCAGGACCGCAACCCGAATTTGTACATGAACCCCGCTATATGCTCGTTTGGCGGATTGAAGCCCAGGGTAACCAGCGTCCAGGCGATCATCATCGCGATGGCCGCTACGACCAGAGCCAGGGCAATCCAGCCTTCAAGATACTTCAGGCCGTCCCTGATATCTCTCAGATCCGCCAGATAGTCGCGTGCCTCGCGAGCAAGTTGACTCTTGAAGTCTTCCCAGTTCACAGATCCGTTCCCTCCAGGTTCCGCGCCTGCGTTGCGACCATGATCCAGCAAGCGATATTCAGGGGCGCATTCGCTGTCATTCGGCAAAAGGCCGGAGGCCGATCGCACCGTTCAAAGTATGGCCGGCAACGACATCCCGGTCAAACACGGCTTTCCTTTCGCTACCTTGGATGTATTTGTCGATCTGTCGATTGCTTCTGCAGCGCAATTTTTTCGGCAGCCAGCTCTTGCAGCAGCGGGAAGATTATCGTGTTCCACTTGCTGGTTCCGTAGGCTTGCTCAACCTCTTTCCTGTCGACGTAAATCGTCCATGCCGGAACCGGGCCGGTTTTCAGTTGCCTTGATTTCACTCTGGCATCGAACAGCCATTTCAGGTCGGCGGGGAAATGCCCGGCGGCCAAGTCCAGCGATCTGAACGGGCGATTAACCTCGCGATAGGTGATCTTGTCGTAGTCGGGCCAATCCTGAAGTTCCCGCTTGCCGCCGCGTGAGCCCTTCCACCGCGAACAGAAGCCGCAGTCGTCGGTGCTCCAGAGAACCAGCAATATCTCCGAATCCCGGGTTACTTCGTCGAACTCACCCGCAACGGCGACTGCCGGACTCAGGCAAAGAGCAACGGCAATCCAGAGAAATCGTTTCATCATCGGTGGGTGGCTCATCTGCCATGAGCGTTAGCGTGAAATAACTTGTTCGGAGCAACTGGTGATAGTCGAGCGAAGCGAGCTGACTAGTAACCCCCCGCGAGGGGGAAAGGGGGGCGGGCGACCAATTCGCCTTTCGCGTTTTTCATCTGCTGCGGGTGGCGCTCGGTACAATGAGCGTTAGAGCAGCGCCGCCGCCCGATAGTGCCGTACCGCCAGCGCCGACTCTTCGAGCTGGTCGAGCAGTTGCGCCAGTTCGACATGGGCGACGCGCGATGGCGCGATGGCCAGCGCGGCTTCAACATAGCTTCTGGCCTTGCCCCACAGTTGCTGCTGGCGGCACAGACGACCCAGCGTGAGCAGCAAGGCGCCATCGCGCGGCATGCGTTGCAGCCATTTCTCGGCCTGGGCGATGCGCCCGAGGACATCCCCGGCGGGCTCGCCGGCCTGGCCGCACTCGCCATAGGCCAGCACCAGCGCGCTATCCCAGTGTTCATCCAGCGCATCTTCGATGACGCGCTGGGCTTCGCGGCAATCGCCCGCCGCCGCCAGCGCGCGCGCCGTCTCCAGCGCCAGCGAGGCTTCGGCGCGATCACTGTCATCCAGTTCGCGCCAGTAGCGCATCAGCCCCGGAGGATCTTCGCGCAGGCTGCGCAGGCCTTCGCGCACGGCGCGGCTGCGAATCGGCGCCGCCTGTTCGGGCGTCAGCGCCTGGTGCATTTCGAGCTGGCGCACCAAGCGCGCCACTTCGCGCCAGTTGCCCAGACCCTGTTCGACGCGCACGCTCAAACGCAAGGCGGCGATATGCCGCCCCTCACGCGCGGCGAGCTGGTGCAGGGCGTCGCGGGCGTCCTCGAAGCGGCGGTCTTCGAGGGCGAATTCGGCTTCGGTCATCAAGCGCGCCGACTGCAAGCCGGCATCGTCATAGCCGCGCACGCGCGCCGCCCATTCCGCGGCACGCTCCGCATCGCGCAGGGCGTGCGCGGCGCGCCAGCCCGCCAGCGCCAGCATGCCGGCACCGGGGTGATCCGCTCGCGTTTTCTCGGCGCAACGCATGGCGTGGCCATAACGACCTTCCTGCAACAGACGCCAGGCGTCGCGCAGGGCCAGCGCAGCCTTGTCCTGTTGCCGCCGACGGCGAAACTCCGCTACCGCACGCGGCAAACCGAGGGTATGACTGACGGCGCGGGCCAGCAGGTAGACGAAGAAGAAGTTAGCGAGCGAGGCCACCAGAAAAAGATTGAGCGACACTTCCGCGCGCCATGGCGGCAACACCAGTAACACGTAGCCGTCGTTGTAGCGCGCGGCCAGTGCCAGCCCCACCGCCAGCGCGGCGAGTATCAGCAGCCAGAACAGGGCGCGCATGGCGATTGCTACCTGGCGCTGGCCGCGCCGCGCTCGCGGGCAAACTTCAGATTGCGCAAAGCCGTCAGGGTTTCCGCCAGGCCCGGCAGATCGAAGCTGACATCGGTGGTCGCCAGCGTCCTCAGGGTCGACTGCGCGGTCTGCACGGGTTTGGCGCGGCCGTCGAAGTAGCGGTCAAGTTGCTCGCGCGACTGGCGGATCTCTTCGCCGAAAGTCTTGCCGTCGCGTTGCAGCAGCGCCAGGCGCGCGTTGAGCAGGCGCAGCTTGAGGTTTTCGCGCAGGAAGAAATTCTGGTTGGGCGACAGCAGCGCGGGGTCGCCCTGATCGATGCGCTCGATACGCACCAGTTGCCTCACTTCGCGCCACAGGTCGCCCCCCAGGTCGCGCCAGTAATCGGCGCTGACCGGTTTTGACGGCGCCGCAGGTTTGGTCGGGGCCGCTTTCGGCCGCTGTTCGTAGGCCAGCGGCAAGCTGTCGACGGCGGCGACGACGCTTTCGATCTTCAGGGACAGGCCGGTGATATTGGCGCCCGGCGTGGCCTTGAGACGTTCGATGTCGCGCGCGATGAGTTTCCGGATGGACAGGAATTGCGGCTGGATGGAACGGGAGAGACGCGCGTCGGCGTTCTGTAGCGCGAACAGCGCGGCCTCGACATTGCCGGCGAACTGCAACTGCTGCATGGCAATGACAACGGCTTGCTCGACTTCGGCCAGCACGCGTTCGTCGCGACTGCTGGAGAGCTCCTGATACATGGCTTCCAGCGCCACGGCCTGGCTCTGCGCCTCGGCCAGCTTCGCGTCCAGGACGCCGACCTTGGCCTGCAAGGCCGCCAGCGATTCCTGGCTCTGGCGGGCCATGGCCCGCGCTTCCCGCGCCATGGCATCGCCATCGGCGAGACGCCGGGCAAGTTCCTGCTGCAAGCCGGCGACCTGCATGCGGGTATCCGCCCACTGCGCCAGCACCACCACGATGGCGAGCGCCGCCACGCGCAGCGTCGGTCGGCGCCAGGCATCCCGCCACCAACGGGTAGCAGGCGGTGGTTCAGTTTGAAGAGGCGTTTCCGTTTTCATGAGTTGTGAAGTATTGCATGAGTCCGGCCAGCAAACCGTCATCGCCGGGTTCGGTCGGTATCACTTTACCGAGGCCGAGGGCATGCGCCTGCTCGGCAATGCGGGCATGCGACACGAAAGCCGGGGTCTTCTTCAGCCAGGCCTGACCCAGATGACCGACCATGTCGAAAAAATTGCGCAGGCCTTCGCTGCTGGTCAGGGTCACGGCATCGAGCCGCCCTTCCTCCCACAGCTTGAGCAGGGGCGCCGGGTCGAGTTGCGGTCGGGCGCGGCGGTAGCAGGTGACGTATTCGATGGTGGCGCCCCGCGCCTGGAGCGTTTCGCCGAGCAGTTCGCGGCCGCCGTCGCCGCGAAAAATGATCACGCGCCGACCCTGTACGTCGGTCATCTCGGGAAGTTCGAGCAAGGCCTCGGAATCAAAGCGCAGCGGCGGCGAGATGATGTCATGGAGGCCATGACGCGCGAGTTCGCGTTCGCTGCTCTTGCCCAGCGCCGCCACGCGCAGCCCGGTCGGCCACGGTCGGCGCGGCAGGATCAGCGCCAGCGCCTTTTCTATGGCGTTGGGACTGACGAAAACGGCAAGATCGAAACTGTCGAGACGAATCGCCGCGTCGAGCACCGGCGCCACATTCTCGATATCCCGAATTTCCAGTACCGGGTAGAGCACCGGCAGGGCGCCCTGGTCGGTCAAGGCCGTAGCGAAATGCGCGGCCTGACCGGCCGGGCGCGTCACCACGACATGGCGGCCAGTCAAGGGCACGGCTAAGCGCCGAGAGAGGCGAGGATTTCGGCGGCGCCCTGGCGACGCAGTTCGGATGCCAGTTGCAAGCCGAGCGCTTCCGGATCGGCGGCGCTGCCGGTGAGTTCGGCCTGCGCCATGCGCGTGCCGTCGGGCGACGCGACGAAGCCACGCAGATAAAGGCTGCCGGCGCGCATTTCGGCGAAGGCGCCCAGCGGCACTTCGCAACTGCCGGCCAGCGCCCGCGACACGGCGCGCTCGGCGCGGACGCAGGCGGCGGTCGGCGGGTCATTCAGGGCGGCGACCCAGGCCGCCACTTCCGGTCGCGAGGCCAGCGCCTCGATTCCGAGCGCGCCCTGGCCGGCGGCCGGCAACGAATCTTCGGCGGGCAATACGGCGCGGATGCGCTCGCCGAGACCGAGACGGGTCAAGCCCGCCGCGGCGAGGATGATGGCGTCGAACTGGCCTTCGTCGAGTTTGCGCAATCGGGTGTCGAGATTGCCGCGCAGCGGCGTCACCGCGAGATGCGGATAACGCGCATGCAACAAGGCTTCGCGGCGCAGGCTGGAGGTGCCGATTATGGCGCCCGGCGGCATCTCCGCCAGGCTGGCGTACTTGCTGGACACCAGGGCGTCCAGCGGCACTTCGCGCGGGCCGATGGCGACCAGGGAAAACTCCGGCTCCATCTGCATCGGCACATCCTTCATGGAATGCACGGCGAGATCGGCGGCGCCGTCGAGCATGGCGGCTTCCAGTTCCTTGACGAACAGCCCCTTGCCGCCGACCTTGGACAACGGCCGGTCAAGAATCTGGTCGCCGCGCGTGGTCATGCCAAGCAACTCGACGCGACAGGCCGGATACAGGCTTTGCAGGAGACTGCGCACGTGCTCGGCCTGCCACAGGGCCAGCCGGGATTCGCGCGTGGCGATGACGATGCGCTGCGGAGGAAGTGCGGGAGAAGAGGCTGGGCTCACTGGATGACCGATCAATGGAGAACGAAATTCGCCGGCGATTTTATCAGCCTGGAGCGCTTTCCGCCCGGCATGGCAAAACCCGCCCGCGGGCGACCGGAGTCCGGCGGCAGGAAGTATCAGCCGGCGCTCGGGCGTGCCAGCGAGGCGCTCTCGACCCAGCGCTTGATGCGATTGGCATCGCCGACGCGGGTCATCCTGCCCACGGAGTCGAGCAGCACGATGATGGTCGGCTTGTTGTTGAACCAGGCCTGCATCACCAGGCATTTCCCGGCTTCGCTGATGTAACCGGTCTTGGACAGGCCGATCTCCCAGGTCGAACTCCTGACCAGGGTATTGGTGTTGCGAAACTGCTGCGGTCGACCGGCGATGCTGAATTCACCTTCGGAGGTCGTCGAGAACTCGCGAATCAGGGGGTACTGGTGTGCGGCATCGACCATTTTCGCCAGATCACGCGGACTCGATACATTGGCTGCGGTCAACCCGGTCGGATCGTGAAAGCGCGTATCGACTAGGCCCAGAAGCTGCGCCTTCTGGTTCATGGCGGCCACGAAAGCCTCGCGACCGCCCGGATAGTGGCGCGACAAGGCTGCGGCGGCACGGTTTTCGGAAGACATCAGGGCCAGGCGCAGCATTTCCTCGCGCGCCAGATGCGTGCCGACCTTGAGACGCGAGCGCGTCCCCTTGAGGACATCGACATCCTCGTCGCCGATCGCCAGGGTTTCGGCGAGATCGGGCTTGGCGTCAAGCACCACCATCGCGGTCATCAGCTTGGTGATCGAGGCAATCGGCAATACGGCATTGGGATTCTTTTCAAACAGGATATCGCCGGTCGTCTGATCCAGCACCAAAACGGCTGCCGACCGCAACCCCAGATGCCGGGCATCGTCAAGAGAGGCGACACGCCGCGGAGATTTGGCGCGCAACACCACTCTTATCCTGTTCTGTTTCACCGCGCGCGGCGCCTTTTTCTTGGCTGCGACGGCTTTCTTCCTGGCAGCCGCCTGGACGTCAGTCGGCGTCACGCCAGCGCCGACTACCGCGACCGCCAATAACATCAACAGCGTTCTTTTCATGAAGATGCCTCTCCTGCAATCGCTTGATTCTAACAGAGGATATTCCCTCTGTAATAGGCTGTATCGGCAGTTATCGTTAGAAATAAAGGGGTTGGGCCGTCGATCTCAACAACAACATTAACTCGGATCAAGAAACCGTCTTACTTCCTCCCGCAGCGCCAAAGTATCCGCGTAGCCCAGATCGATCAAGGCCCTGGTGTAGGACTGTTCAAACAGGAGATAGCTGGTCAGTGCGCCGCCATTTCGATTCATGGCGCCGATGCCGCGCAGCAGAACCCGCACCGGCCATGGCAGTGCCTGCGCGTGGCGCGCCGCAAGGTGGTCAAGACGCTGCGACGGGGCGATGGTCAGCACTTCGATCGGTCGCAGACTCATTCCGTTTTGGCGGCGGACATCTTCCGGGATCAGCGACAGGGTCTTGTTGATGCGATTCATTCGCTCCAGATCGACCGACATGCTGTCGAGAAATATGCTGGACAGCGCATGACCGGCGATTTGCGCCAGCGAGGGATAGATTTCGACACGCGGCCGGGCATTCTCTTCGCTCATGCGACCGGCGCCGATCACCAGTATCCTGTCGGCGCCGAGGTGGATCGCCGGCGAGACGGGCGCCATCTGCCGCATCGAGCCGTCGCCGAACCATTCCCGGTTGATATGCACCGCCGGAAAAATGAACGGGATGGCGCTGGAAGCCATCAGGTGATCCACCGCTATTTCGGCGGGAGTGCCGATTCGCTGGCTGCGGCGCCAGGGTTCAATGTCCGCGCGCCCCTGAAAAAAACTGACGCTTTGCCCGGATGAGTACCCCGAGCAGGTAATGCTGACGGAATGGAGGGCCCGGCTCTCGATGGCTTGCGCGATACGACTGAAATCGAGGCTGTCGCTCAACAGGCGGCGCAGCGGCGCATTGTCAAGCAGCGAACGCGGCGAATGCCGCGTCAGCCAGCCGACCGCCAGCGTCGACACCCAGCGCGCGCCGGAAATCCCCATGCTCACCGGATCGGCGCGATAGACCTGACGGGCGCTGAAATTCTCCCAGATGTGCAGCAGACGATCCACGCCGGCGCCGAAATTCTCTGCCGCCACCGCCAGCGACGCAGCGTTGACGGCGCCGGCCGAGGTGCCACACAGGATCGGAAAAGGATTGCGCCGCGGCTCCGGCAACAGCTCGCGGATCGCCTTCAGCACGCCGACCTGATAGCCGGCGCGGGCGCCGCCACCCGTCAAAATCAGCGCGGTGCGCGGCTCATTGGTCATGCTGAAATCAAGCGCCGCTCCTGGCCTGCTGCTGCGTTTCCACCGACAACAGGGCGGTAACGTTGACAATGCGCCGGACGGTGGCGGTCGGCGTCAGGATATGCACCGGACGCGCGGCGCCGAGCAGCAGCGGCCCCACTGTCAGTCCGTCGCCGGCGGAGGTTTTCATCAGGTTGAAGGAGATATTGGCGGCATCCAGTGTCGGCATGATCAGCAGGTTGGCCTGGCCCTTGAGCGTCGACTCGGGGAACACCTGGCGCCGGATATCCTCGGAGAGCGCCGAATCGCCGTGCATCTCGCCATCGACCTCCAGTTGTGGCGCGAGTTCGCGCAGAATCTCCAGTGCGCGGCGCATCTTGATTGCGGTCGGCGTGTCCTCGGTGCCGAAACTCGAATGCGACAGCAGCGCCACCTTGGGCGCGAGGCCAAAGCGCGCCACCTCGTCGGCGGCCAGCAACGTCATCTCCGCGAGCTGTTCGGCCGTCGGGTCGTAATTGACATAGGTATCGCCGATGAACACGGTGCGGTGCGGCAGGATCAGCAGGTTCATGGCGTAGAAATGCTCGATCCCCGGCTTGCGGCCAATCACCCTGTCGATGTAACGCAGATGCAGCGAATGCTTGCCGAAGGTGCCGCACAGCATCGCATCGGCATAGTTGTGGCGCAACAGCATGGCGCCGATCAGCGTGGTGCGTTTTCTCATCTCCAGCCTGGCGTAGTCGACGCTGACCCCCCGGCGCGCCATGATGCCGTGATAATCCCGCCAGAGTTCCTTGTAGCGCGGATCGGAATCGGGGCTGACCAGTTCGAAATGCTCGCCGGCGCGAATCCGCAGGCCAAAACGGGCGATGCTCTTGTGCACCACCTCGGGTCGACCGATCAGGATCGGTCGCGCCAGATTCTCGTCGCACACGGCCTGCACCGCGCGCAACACGCGCTCGTCCTCGCCTTCGCAGAACACCACGCGCGCCGGCTTTTTCTTGGCGGCGATGAACACCGGGCGCATCAGCAGGCCCGTGGAATAGACGAAGTCATTCAACTGCTGGACATAGGCATCCATGTCGGCAATCGGTCGCGTCGCGACGCCGGAATCCATCGCCGCCTGGGCCACGGCCGGAGCCACCTTGATGATGAGGCGGGGATCGAAAGGCTTTGGAATCAGGTATTCGGGGCCGAAGGAAAGCTCTTCAGTGCCGTACGCCGCCGTCACCACTTCCGACTGCTCGGCGTGCGCCAGTTCGGCAATCGCCCGCACCGCGGCCACATTCATGGCCTCGTTGATGGTCGTCGCGCCGACGTCGAGCGCGCCCCTGAACATGTAGGGAAAACACAGGACGTTATTCACCTGATTCGGATAGTCGGAACGCCCGGTGCCGATGATGGCGTCGGGGCGCACGGCCTTGGCCTGTTCCGGACGAATCTCGGGGTCGGGATTGGCCATGGCCAGAATCAGCGGGTCGCGCGCCATGGTTTTGACCATCTCCGGTTTCAACACGTCCGCCGCCGACAAGCCCAGGAAAATGTCGGCGCCGACGACGACCTCGGCGAGGCTGCGCGCTGCCGTCACCTGCGCGTAGCGCGCCTTGGAGGGGTCGAGTCCCTCGCGTCCGGAATGGATCACGCCCTGGCTATCGACCGCGAAAACATTCTTCGGATCGAGGCCGAGGCTGACCAGCAGATCGAGGCAGGCGATCGCCGCCGCCCCTGCCCCCGAGCAGACCAGCCTGGCCTTGGCGATGTCCTTGCCGACGACGCGCATGGCATTCAGCACGGCGGCGCTGGCAATGATGGCGGTGCCATGCTGGTCGTCGTGAAAAACCGGAATTTTCATTCGTTCGCGCAGCTTGGCTTCGACATAAAAGCACTCGGGCGCCTTGATGTCTTCCAGATTGATGCCGCCAAAAGTCGGCTCCAGCGCGGCAATGATGTCCACCAGTTTTTCCGGGTCGTTCTCGGCGACTTCGATGTCGAATACGTCGATGCCGGCAAACTTTTTGAACAGCACGCCCTTGCCTTCCATCACCGGCTTGCCCGCCAGCGGCCCGATGTTGCCCAGCCCCAGTACCGCCGTGCCGTTGGTGATGACGGCCACCAGATTGGCGCGCGAGGTATACAAGGCCGCCGTAGCGGGATCGCGCACGATCTCGTCGCAGGCGGCGGCGACCCCCGGCGAATAGGCCAGCGACAGGTCCGCCTGGTTGTTCAGCGCCTTGGTCGGAGTCACGGCGATCTTGCCGGGTTTTGGGTCACGGTGATATTCCAGTGCTGCGGCGCGGATACGTTCGTCCATGACAGGCTCTCCTTCATGCGTTGATGCCGATTGTAGCGCCGTGTCGCCAGCGCCGACTCTTTCACGGACCGGGAGTTTTCCGGCGCAAATCGTAATTCCCTCGTGCGTCCGGAGATTGGACATTTGCCGCCGGCCTCCAGCGGGCGATCGATGTGGGACAATGCCCCGTCAATCCACGCCCCCGGGGCACCCGGTCGACGAGCGCAAATTGAAAAATGGAGATTCTTCGCACCATGAATCAGCCCAAACAGATACCAGTCCCCGTCTACGCCAGGCACGCCGGGCTGAACGCCTGGGTTGCCGAAGTTGCGGCGCTCACCCTGCCCGACAACATCGTCTGGTGTGACGGCTCGCAGGAGGAGGCGGATCGCCTCTTCGACCAGATGGTCGCGTCCGGCGGCCTGATCAGGCTCGATCCGGCCAAGCGCAGGAATTCCTACCTCGCCTTGTCCGATCCATCCGATGTCGCCCGCGTCGAAGATCGCACCTACGTCTGCACCTCGGACCGGGAAGATGCCGGCCCCAACAACAACTGGGAACATCCCGAGAAGATGAAGGACACGCTGCGCGGCCTGTTCAAGGGCTGCATGCGCGGACGCACCCTGTATGTGATTCCATTTTCGATGGGGCCCATCGGTTCGCCGATTGCCCACATCGGCGTCGAGCTTTCCGACAGTCCCTACGTGGTGGTCAGCATGCGCATCATGACGCGCATGGGTCGTGCGGTGCTCGATCAACTCGGCAGCGACGGTGCGTTCGTTCCCTGCCTGCACAGCGTCGGCCAACCGCTGGAAACCGGTCAGGCGGATGTCAAATGGCCGTGCAACAAGACCAAGTACATATGCCATTTCCCCGAGAGCCGCGAGATCTGGTCATTCGGTTCCGGTTACGGCGGCAATGCGCTGCTGGGCAAGAAGTGCTTTGCGCTGCGCATCGCCTCGACCATGGCCCGCGACGAAGGCTGGCTGGCCGAGCACATGCTGATCCTCGGCGTCGAGTCCCCTGCGGGCGAAAAGAGCTACGTCGCCGCCGCTTTTCCCTCGGCCTGCGGCAAGACCAACTTCGCCATGCTGATTCCACCCAGCAGCCTCGGCGGCTGGAAGGTGACCACCGTCGGCGACGACATCGCGTGGATCAAGCCGGGCAAGGATGGCCGTCTTCACGCCATCAATCCGGAGGCCGGTTTTTTCGGCGTCGCCCCCGGCACCAGCGAGATAACCAATCTCAACGCCATGGCAACCCTGAAGGAAAATGTCATCTTCACCAACGTCGCCCTGACCGATGACGGCGATGTCTGGTGGGAAGGCATGAGCAAGGAGCCGCCGGCGCACTGCATCGACTGGCAGGGACTGGACTGGACGCCGCAGATCGGCAAGGAAACCGGGCGCAAGGCGGCCCATCCAAACTCACGCTTCACCGCACCCGCCCGTCAATGCCCATCGATAGATCCGGACTGGGAAAACCCGGCGGGCGTACCGATTTCGGCATTCATTTTTGGCGGTCGCCGGTCCACCACCGTGCCGCTGGTATTCGAGGCCTTCAACTGGAACTATGGCGTCTATATGGCGGCCACGATGGGGTCGGAAACCACGGCCGCCGCCGCAGGCGTTCAGGGCGTCGTGCGCCGCGATCCATTTGCCATGCTGCCTTTTTGCGGTTACCACATGGGCGACTACTTCAACCATTGGCTGCGCATCGGGCACCAGATCGAACGCGCGCCGCACATCTTCACGGTGAACTGGTTCCGTCAGGATGCCGATGGCAACTTCATGTGGCCGGGCTTCGGCGAGAACATGCGCGTCCTGAAATGGATCGTCGGTCGCTGTAGCGGCAAAGCGGAGGCGAAGCAGACGGCTCTGGGCTGGATGCCCCGCTTCGAGGATCTCGACTGGAGCGGCAGCGAGGAAATCACCCAGGATCAGTTCGAGCATCTCACCGTGGTCGACACTGCCGCCTGGCGCGAGGAGTTGAAGTTGCACGCCGAGTGGTTCGACAAACTCAAGAGCCGCATGCCGCGTTCGCTGACGCTCAAGCGCGAACTGTTCGAGCAGACGCTAGTGGATTAAGAGTCGGCGCTGGCGTTACGCCGAGGGACGAATCGGTCGCGCCAAAAAGAAAGCGCGTGCTGAATTAACAGCACGCGCTTGCTATCCACTGAGCACCGCGCTCAGTCCCGCAGGACTAAACGCAGGCCGATGCTACCGTCAGGGACGGGAACCGGTGGGAAACGGCCAGGCCGCGGCTGGATTCAGCGACGACTTGATGCCGGGAGCAGCAGCGGTTGAAGGCGCGGCGGCAGCGGGCTTCGGAGCGGCCTTCTTCGCGGCGGGCTTCTTGGCGACAGCCTTCTTCGCAGCCGGCTTCTTGGCGACAGCCTTCTTCGCGGCGGGCTTCTTGGCGACAGCCTTCTTCGGAGCAGCCTTCTTCGCCACCGGCTTCTTGGCAGCAGCCTTCTTCGGCGCAGCCTTCTTCGCGACCGGCTTCTTGGCAGCAGCTTTCTTCGGCGCAGCCTTCTTCGCAGCCGGCTTCTTGGCGACAGCCTTCTTCGCGGCGGGCTTCTTGGCAGCAGCCTTCTTCGGCGCAGCCTTCTTCGCAGCGGGTTTGGCGGCAGCCTTCTTCGGCGCAGCTTTCTTCGCAGCGGGCTTGGCGGCCGCCTTCTTTACAGCCGGCTTTTTGACAGCCGGCTTCTTCGGGGCCGCGGACTTCTTAGCGGCGGGCTTAGCCGCAGCCTTCTTCGCGGCCGGCTTCTTGGCTTTCTTTTGATCAGCCATGTTGAACCTCCTTAACAAATTAACAGGAAAGAACCACCACTACTTCTACTGAAACCCGTCTGGGTTAGCACGGATTATCCAACGCTTCGATGCAATCGAAAGCGACGAATTCCTCACGTTTATCCGCCTATCACTTCGTTTAGAAAACGCGAATGACAAACGCACCGCAAATCATATGGCATATTCCGGCGGCTGCGGCGCGGCGCATTGCCAAGCGCAATGCGCGTTCAGCGCATCCGCGCGACGAGCGATCAGGGGGCTCAAGGGAGTGAATGAGGCGCGGAGGGAAAAATGCGGGTCGCGAGCCATGACCAGATTATCGGAAGACGATTGAGCGGACCCATTGAGGTCGGTGAGGTCGGTGAAGTCGGCGCCCAAAGCTTCTTGCATTCAGATCTCCCGTCCTTGTCACGGTGAAGCCGGAATGATCGGGACATTGCCGCAACCAACCTGCCTCGCTCCTTCTGCACAACGACCTACTATATCTAGTAGGTCATCGCCTTTTCGCCACTAATTGTAGTAGTTGATATTTTTGATCGCAAGAGTTTTTGCCGCCGCCGCCAAAACGGGCGTTGCGACTTTGCGACAGTCATCTGCCTGCGTCATGCACCCGATGCCAGTCAAAACATGGGCCCGGATCGGTCTTGCGCCCCGGGGCAATATCGCTGTGACCGACCACCGCTTCGATCGCGTAGCGCTGTCGCAGTTCGGCGAGCAGGTGATCGAGGGTCATGTACTGGGCATCCTCGAACGGAAGCTGATCGCAGCCCTCGAGTTCAATGCCGATGGAAAAATCGTTGCAGTTCTCTTGCCCCCGCCAATTCGAAACACCGGCATGCCAGGCACGCCGGGGGCAGGCAACGAACTGGATCAATTCGCCGTCGCGGCGGACAAGGAAGTGGGCCGAAACCCGCAAGTCCTGGACCTCGCGAAAATAGGGATGCGCCCCGGGATCGAGGCAATTGGTGAACATCTGGAGAATTCCCGGCCCGCCGAACTCGTTGGGCGGCAGGCTGATGGCGTGGATGACGACCAGTCGGATCGTTTCACCCGCGGGCCGCTCATCGCAATTCGGCGAGGACACCCGGCGCGCACCGGAAAACCAACCGGCGTCCGGCATCGGCGTCACTCGTTCATTCCAAGGCGCGCCATGCGATAGCGCAGCGAGCGGAAGGTGACGCCAAGCAGCCTGGCGGCGGCGGTACGATTGTTGTTTGATTGCTTGAGAGCGTCAAGAATCGCCTGGCGCTCCACATGATCGAGGTGGTCCTGCAGGCAGCCCGCCGCCGACCCGGCGCCAGTCCCAAGCAGTTGCACCGCCGCCAGGTTCAGATCAACCGCGTCGATGCAGTCGCCGGCCATCAATGCCAGCGCCCGTTCCAGAATGTTTTCAAGTTCGCGCACATTGCCGGGAAAGGGGTAGCCCTGCAAGGCTCCAAGAGCGGGGGCCGTCAGCAACGGCGGCGGCAAATCGGCCACCCGCGCCAGCCGATCGAGAATGTGCCGCGCCAACATAGGAATATCTTCGCGACATTCCCGCAGAGCCGGCATCCGCAACTCAATGACATTGAGTCGATAGAACAGATCCTGGCGGAACCGTCCCTGTTCGACCAGCAACTTGAGGTCCTGATGCGTTGCGCAGATGACGCGCACATCGACAACTTCCTCGCCGGTGGCGCCCACCTTGCGCACCCGCTTTTCCTGGATCGCGCGCAGCAGCTTGACCTGCATCGTCAGAGGCAGCTCCGCCACCTCGTCGAGAAACAGGGTGCCGCCATCCGCCACATGAAAGAAACCTTCGCGATCATCGCTGGCTCCGGTAAATGCGCCCTTGCGGTAACCGAAGAACTCGCTTTCCATCAGGTTTTCCGGAATGGCGCCGCAATTGACCGGGACAAAAGCGCGGTCGCGGCGAGCACCCAGAGAGTGGATCAAGCGCGCCGCCAGTTCCTTGCCGCTCCCCGACTCGCCGGTGACATGCACCGGAGCCTGGCTTCGCGCCACGCGGTCGATCAGATTGCGCACCTGCTCGATGGCTGGCGACTCGCCGAGCAGTCCAAACTGGCCGCCCGTGTCGCCTGTCGGACCGTGGTGGGGCAACTCCAGCGCCAACTTGACCATGCCCCGCAACTGATCGAGCGACACCGGTTTGGCGATGTAGTCAAACGCCCCGGCCTTGAGCGCGGACACGGCATTCTCGGCGCTGCCATGCGCGGTGATCACCGCCACCGGCAAGTCCGCGACGGTATCGGCGATGTAACGAACGAGTTCCAGCCCTTCGCCATCGGGCAGTCGCATATCGGTCAGGCATAACTGGTAGCTCTGACTGGCGAGCATGCGCCGCGCCTCGGCGAGCGATCCGGCGCAATCCGCCAGCAGCCCCATGCGCGCCAGGGTGAGATCAAGCAACTCGCGGATGTCCGCTTCGTCGTCGACTACCAGCACGCGCCGGGCTTCGCCGCGTCCGCGAGGACGGCGTTCATTCTTCAGCGACATGCCAGCCCTTCGGCGGTAATGCAAAAATGGGCGCCCGGCTCCTCATCAAGCAGTTCGAGATGGGCGCCGTTCGCCTCGCACAGCTCCCGCGCAATGTATAGCCCCAGCCCGGTGCCTGCGCCGTGTGTCGTAAAAAACGGCTCGAACACCTGGTTGCGCAGCGCCTCATCGACGCCAGTGCCGTCGTCGATGATATGCAATTCCACGCCGGATCCCATAGCGCCAGTCCTCGCTTCCAGTCGTACCGCGCCATCAGCCGCGCTGGCATGACGCAAGGCGTTCCCCAGCAAATTCCACAACACGCGATAAAGATGTCCTCGATCAAAACACAACTCGACATCACCCTTGCCAACCAGCACGCGCCTGCCGGCTGACGCGTCGTGCAAGGCCAATTCTTCCAGAAATCCGGAAAGAAAGGTCCGCCAGCGCAAGGCTTCCGGTTGCGCGCGGTCGCGGCGACCAAGCTCCAGCACCTCGGTCACGAGCCTATTGAGCCGGCGGGTATTGTCATGAATGATGCCGGCGAGGCGCTGATGCAGGGGATCGGCGTCCTCCTCGGCAAGCAACTCCGCCGCATGGCTGATGGCGGCCAGAGGATTGCGAATCTCGTGCGCCATGTTGGCGGTCAGCCGTCCGAGTGCCGCCAGTTTCATCTGCTGCGCCTGGGACTGCACCCGCTCCATGTCTTCCAGATATATGAGCGCATGTCCTGCGGATTCGGCCGAGGGCAAATAACGCACGCGCAACAGGCGTCCGCCTTCCTGGCGCAGCATTTCCACCACCTCGACGGGCTGTGCGCTCCATGCCGGGTAGCGATCCGCCAGCCCGCGGGACAGCGTCGCCAGTTCGTCGCCGTTCGATGACTGGACATCCAGAAGTGCCTCGGCGCGCGGGTTGAACAGCCTCACCCGGCCATCGCCATCGACCACCAGCACGCCGTCATCCATATCGCGAATGATCCGCTCGCTGATCCGCAACTGATCGTTGAGTTGCCGCCCGCGCTCCCGCGCCAGCGTTTCGTTGGCGACCAGTCGCTGCGCCAGCAGGCGGGCGATGACCGCCGTGCCGAAGAAGGCGATACTGATGATCCCGGTACGCACGAAGTCCGCCGGGTCGGCCTCGACGGTCAGGGCGCGCCAGCTTTCCTCCAGCAGCATCGCCACCGAGGCCAGCGCCGCGTAGAACAGCGTCATTCTCCCCTGCCCGACCAGCGCGGCGCCGGCAACCACCACCAGCAACAGAATGGCTATGCCGCTTTTCTGTCCGCCGCTGGCGAACATCATCAGCGTCAAGGCGACAACGTCGACCACCACCTGAACCGAGAGCTGAAGGTTGAAACGACGCGGTCTGCGCAGCAATACGGCGACAAACCCGACGGCCAGCAGGAGGTAAGCGCCGGCGACACGACCAAACAGCCGGGCATCCTGTGTGCCGAGGCTCACCGTGTCGCCAAAAACCAGCGCCGCGACCAGAAACAGCAGGGCGATCGACAGGCGGTAAATCGAGAAGAAGCGCAACGAACGCCAGAAGGACTCGATTGCGTCGGTATCCACCGGGACGCCGGTCGCCACCCTCAAGACCGGACTCCCAAGCGTCGGTGATGTTCGCAACAGTAATCGCGCCCGGCTTCGCTTACGGACTCGGCACGGGGAAAATGCACTCCGCAATGCGCGCATTGCGTCATTGCTTCCGGCATGCGCGCTTCGGGCGGCGGCTCGCTGCGCCGTCTTGATGCACGCAGCAGCACATATATCACGGCGATTACGGCGATGAAGAGAAGGAATTTCGCCACGGCGGTCAGGCTCCCGCGGCACGATGGTCGGGGCGCGAGGATTCAAACCTCCGACTCCCGCGTCCCGAACGGGAAATACAATGCCTTAAGCACGCTGTTTTCATTGGAATATGGTGTCCTTTTGGGACAAATTCGGGACAGTTGAGTAAATTGTTTGGGTGTTGCATGAAAGGGGCGTAACCATGGCCACAATCGTAGCACGCGGTAACAAGTGGCAAGCCAAGGTGAGGCGCGATGGCTACCTGGTGCGCGATGGCCGTGCCCACGCGCTGCCGCTCGATCCACTGGGCTTCTTCTCGTCCGGATTCTTCAATGTGCGCGGACGCCTGCGCATGCTGAACGATCTCGAAGATGAATTCCCCGGACTGGCCATCACCGGAAATTATGTCGCGGGCGTATCCACCGCCACCTGCATCGATACGGCGGTTGCCGCGGTCGATCGCCTGATTGAAAACGTGAAATCATCGGGTGCAGCCGTTGCTGCGTAAAAAGTCGGCGCTGGCGGGACGGCGGTGCCGCTACTCCTTCCGCGCCGCGTCAACGCCGACACGATCTACATAGCGTCGGCAAGCAGTTCGCAGGAAGCTCATCTGTTTCCGGAAGTTCGAGCACCCCTTGCACATCGCCAGATGCATTTCCATTTGCACGCGTTCGCCCAGCGTCAGCCTGCGATCCTGTCCTTCCGAAAGCAGATGGGTGACTTCCTTGCAGTTCAACATGATGACTCTCCCGCAGCAAACCAACTGCTCTCCAGGCAGCGCCGCAATCCATTGCGGGCTCGATGCAAGATGACATGACAGTTGCCGGTGCTGATCTTCAGCTCCCGGCAAACCTCGTTCGTCTCGAACTCCAGAAACTCGCGCATCATGAAAACCCGCGCGGTACTCTCCGGCAAATGTTTCAGGCAGGCTTCGAACACGGCCCAGAACTGTTCCTGATGCAAGGCCGCTTCCGGGTCTCCCCAGGCGGCAGGACGTGCGTTCGGCAGCCAGTGATCGTTCGACTTGAACAGCGCCTCGAATGCCTCGTCCATTTCCGTCTCTGCCGGCAACAGGGCGCTGATATTGATGCTGCGGCTACGCTGACGGATCGCGTCGACGATCTTGTTGCGCAGAATCGCGAAGATCCAGGTCTTCAACGCGGAACGACCGGCGAACTGTTTCTCACCATCGAGCGCCGCCATCATCGCCTCCTGCACCACATCCTCAGCCAGTTGCCCGTCGCGCAGTTGCAGGGCGGCAAAGCGCAGCATGTCGTGTCGAATTTCGACCAACGACTGCGCATCCATCCCTAATGTCCGACTCGAATCGCTCATCGATTTCCCTCGCTACGCCGCATCTCATTACGTGTGGCAGCGCACATTGTTTCATGCCCGCACCCCGTCTGCGGCAATGGCGATTTTGACATCGGGACTCAGTGCGAACAGGCGGTCGAGATCGTCCGGCCAGTCGACATCCCACAGGGTGAATGACTCGTCCCAATGGCAATCCATGCTCCGGAGCCGTTGGCGGGTCTGTTCCATGACGCGCTCCGTACCCCAGTCGACACCCTCGAACGCCTCTTTAATCGGTTCGCGCATGCCGATCAGCACATAGCCGCCATCCTCGGCGGGATAAACGACCGCCTGGGTGTCGCGCAAGGTTTGCGCCGCCTGGCGCAAATGATTGGCCGTCAAGGCGGGGCAATCGGTGCCGATCACCAGCGTGCCGGCTGCCGTGGATGACTCCCGCATGGCCATCAGCATGCGTGCCCCAAGATCGCCCTCCGGCTGCTGGCGCACCGTCACGGCGCCCACAGTGCCCACAGCGCCATAAGCGCGACACAGCGCGAAGTCGGGATGGCGCGGATCGCCGGCGCACCAGAGCGTGATCGGCCCGACATCCGCCACCAGCGCCATCGCCACGACACGCTGCAGCAGCCAGCGTTGCAGCGCTGCCGCGCCATCGGCGCCCAGCACCGGGATCAGGCGGGTCTTGGCCTGTCCGGGTATCGGCGCACGAGCCAGAATCGCGACGCCGACGCGCGCGGGCGGTTCAGGATTCGTCGGGCACATAGCCATACTCCAGCGCCAGGCGATGCGGATCGGCCCCGCAGAAATAACGCAGCCGCAGCCACCACATGCACAGGATGGTGCGCCAGACGCCGTGCGTCTCCCAACGCCGCCCCGATGTCGTGACACGTGCCGCCAGACAAGCCGGACGACTCAAGCGCAACAAGGCCTTCGACAGCGCAATGTCTTCCATCAACGGAATATCCGGAAAACCACCCACAGCGCGGAACGCCGGACGTGAAACGAAGATCGCCTGGTCGCCGGTCGCGATGCCGGTCAGCCGCGAGCGCAGATTCATCATCGTCGATACCAGCTTCAACCCGATTGACCGACCTTCGATGCGTACATCGAAGCGCCCCCACTGGCGCCCGGCCAGAACATCGCCGACGGCCCGCGCGACCTGATGGATTGCGTCATCCGGCAAGCGCGTATCGGCGTGCAGGAACAGCAATAGCCGCCCCTGCGCAATCGCGGCCCCGGCATTCATCTGCCGGGCACGGCCGCGCGGCGCCGCGAGCACCCGGTCGGCCAGCGGGATGGCCAGCTCGACCGTTGCATCCGCACTGCCGCCATCGACGACGATCAACTCGACGCCTTCTCCTCGCAACGGCGCCAGCGCTTCGAGCGCAGCCGCAATCCCGGCGGCTTCGTCGAGCACCGGCACAATGACGGAAATGTCGGGCACGGCTTTGCCGGTACTGCCGGTATCGGATGCCAGCGACCTCACCCACGCCTCCAGGCATGGAAACGTTCGACCCAGGCCAGCAGTTGCCGCGGGGCATGGGCCTTCTTCCACACGCCGGCGACATACTTGTTGGCCTCGGCCAGCGTCGGGTAGATGTGGATGGTGCCGAGGATCTTGTTGAGGCCGATGCCGTGCTTCATGGCCAGCACATATTCGGCGAGCAGGTCGCCGGCATGTTCGCCGACGATGGTGACGCCGAGGATGCGATCCTTGCCCGGCACGGTCAGCACCTTGATGAAACCATGCGCCTCGCTGTCCGCAATCGCCCGGTCGAGATCGTCGATGTCATAGCGGCTGACTTCGTAAGGAATGTTCTTTTCCTTCGCCTCCTGCTCGTTGAGGCCGACGCGCGCCACCTCCGGCTCGACGAAGGTGGCCCAGGGAATCACCGAGTAGTCGGCCCTGAATTTCTTGAACGGGTCGAACAGGGCATTCACGGCGGCGTACCAGGCCTGGTGGGCGGCGGTATGAGTGAATTGATAGGGACCCGCGACATCGCCAGCGGCATAGATGTTGGGGTAGTTGGTTTGCAGGAAGGCGTTGGTATCGACGGTGCGTGTTGCCGCGACTCCGATATCTTCCAGGCCGTAGCCCTTGAGATTGGCAACGCGGCCGACCGCAACCAGCACGGCATCGAAGGGAATGCGCACATCGCGGCCCTCGTGTTCGGCGATCAGGATCTTCTCGCCGCCTTCCACGACGAACTGCTTGGCCGTGTGATTGACCAGCACGGCTATGCCTTCGTCCCGAAAGCGCCGGGTCACCAGTTCCGAAACTTCCGGATCTTCGCGGATCATGATGCGCGGCGCCATCTCGACTTGCGTCACCTTATTTGCCAAACCCGCGCCGAAGCGGGCGAAGGCTTGCGTCAGTTCCGCACCGATCGGCCCGCCGCCCAGCACCACCAGGCGCTGCGGCAGTTCGCGCAGGTTCCATACCGTGTCCGAAGTCAGGTAGCCGACCTCCTCGATGCCGGGAATCGGCGGCACGAAGGGGCGCGCGCCGGCGGCGATGACGATGCTGCGGGTCGTCAGCGTTTCCGTCGCACCGTTGTTTCGTGTGATCTCCACCTCCCAGGGCGAAACGATTTTCGCCGACCCCTCGACGACATCCACGCCCAGTTCGGTATAGCGCTCGACCGAATCATGCGGCTCGACGGTCTTGACCACGCGCTGCACGCGCTCCATCACCTCGGCGAACGAAAAGTCGGCGCTGGCGGGACGGCGCATGCCGAATTCCTCCGCGCGTTGCTGGTGCGAAAGATACTTCGCCGAACGGATCAACGCCTTGGAAGGCACGCAACCGGTGTTGAGGCAGTCGCCGCCCATCTTGTGCTTCTCGATCAGCGTCACCTTGGCCTTCACGGCCGCCGCGATATAGGCCGTCACCAGCCCGGCGCTGCCGCCGCCGATGACCACCAGGTTGCGGTCGAAGCGCTGCGGTTTCGTCCAACGCGCATAGACCTGGTTCGCGCGCACCACCTCCACAATTTTCCTGGCGATCAGGGGAAACACGCCCAACAGGGCGAAGGATAGCAGCAGGCCGGGCGAGACGATGCCGGCCAGCGAATCGATCTTTGCCAGTTGCGTACCGGCATTCACATAGACCACGGTGCCCGCCAGCATGCCGAGCTGGCTCACCCAGTAGAAAGTGCGCGCCTTCATCGCCGTCAAGCCGAGCAGCAGATTGATGAGGAAGAAGGGAAACGCCGGTACCAGACGCAAGGTAAAAAGATAGAAGGCGCCTTCGCGTTTGACGCCGGCATCGATGGCGGCCAGACGTTGACCGAAGCGGCTCGCCACCCAGTCGCGCAGCAGGAAGCGCGACACGAGAAAGGCCAGCGTGGCGCCCAACGATGACGCGAAGGACACCATCAGCGTGCCCCACCACAAGCCGAAGATCGCACCGCCGGCAAGCGTCATCAGCGTGGCGCCAGGCAAGGAAAGCGCCGTCACCGCCACGTAGAGCGCAAAGTAGATCGCGGCGGCGGCCAGCGGACGCGCGGCGCGCCAGGCGTCGATGGCCGCCTGCTGCGCCTTCAACGCATCGAGGCTGAGATAGCGGTCGAGATCGAAGGCGAAGAACAGCGCAATCGCGACGGCGATGGCAGCCAGCAACAAGAGTTTTCGCAGTGACAAGACGGTTCCCCTCTGTGCATGCACCAACGGAACGATCGTCGGCGTAACTGTCCAATAGTCGTGTTGAACGGTGAATTGCTTACACCTGATGACAACCGCGACGGTGCACCGGTAGCTTGGATTCCCCTCCCATCGCTGACAACCAAATTGGGTGTTCGAACCACGTTCGGCGACAACGTCGGCAACATGTACGAAACCGGTCGCTCAACATGGGCAGGTCGAACGACCGCAAAGGCCGACCTGCTGTCCGTGAGCAACCGCAGCGAGGGGCTGCTCTACTCAGATTCCTGCCATTGAACGGCTGATTACTCGACAGGCAGAATTGGGGCACATTCCCGTCGACCAAAAGTCGGCGCTGGCGGGACGGCGACCGTTCAATGCATATGCAGCCTCTCCTGCAACCAGACCTTGATCAGCGACTGGTAGGGCACGTCCCGCGCATTGGCAGCCACCTTGATCGAATCCAGCAAATGCTGGGGCAAGCGCAGCGAGATCGTCCGGGTTGTCGGCTTCAGGTTCGGCAGCACGGCGCGCTGCGCCTTCGACCAGTCGACATACTCCGTCGAGTCGTGTGATTCCCAGAAGGCACGTTCCGCAGCTTCGCTGGCGAATTTCGGTGGTTTCTTAACGGGCTTGCTCATAAATCGTTCGCTCCTTACGATGCATGTCGCGCGCGGAAATGGCACGAACCAGCGTGCCGGCCCGGCGCAACGTGAAGGTCAAATGGAGCAGGCGGCCCTCATCCGTCTTGCCCAGCGCATGATGCCGCGCCTCCTGCTCGCTGTGTTTCGCGTCGGCCAGCAACAGCAACGGGGCATTGAAAAACACCTGCTCGGCTTCCGCCATCGACACCGCGTGCTTTTCGTTCTTCCGGGAATTGCCCTCGTCCCAATCGAATCCGGCGATGTCTGTGAGATCAATCATGGCCGTATACTATAGACGTATACGCAAAGCGCAAGTTCTACGGCAAATGTGCCCGGAAAAGTTTTTTCTATCTGAAAGTCGGCGCTGATGGGACGGCGCTTCCGCGCTTTGTGCGCCCGCCTATCGCCCCTCCGCCTTGCCGGAGAAATTGCGCCGGTTGATGGCGTAGTCCGTGATCTCGCCGCGAAAAGGCAGCAGCAGCATGCCGGGCAGGCGCGCCACTTCGCGCGGGTCGGCGTGGTCGCGGATGCCGATGGTCATGGCGATGTGGCCGCCGCGCGGCTGGTCGCGGTAGGTGCCGAACAGCCGGTCCCACCAGGGCAGATTGAAGCCGAAGTTGGAGTTGGCCTCGTCGTCCTCGACGGAATGGTGCACGCGGTGCATGTCCGGCGTGACCACGAACCAGCGCAGGATCCGGTCGAGCGCCACGGGCAGGCGCAGGTTGCCGTGGTTGAACATGGCGGTGGCATTGAGCAGCACCTCGAAGATCACCACCGCCACCGCCGGCGGGCCGAGCACGGCGATGACGGCGAATTTGATCAGCATCGAGAGCACGATTTCGAGCGGATGGAAGCGCGCCCCGGTCGTCACGTCGTAATCCGGATCGGCATGGTGCACGCGATGCAGCCGCCACAGCAGCGGCACGGCATGGACCATGACATGCTGCAACCAGATGGCGAAATCGAGAACCATCACGGCCAAGGGCACGGCGAGCGCGGTTGGTACCCGGTAATGGTTGAGCAACCCCCAGCCCTGCTCGGCGCAAAACATCGCCACCCCGACGACCGCTGCCGGGAACAGCAACCTCAGCACCACAGTGTTGAGCGCCACGAGGGCGAGATTGCTGGCCCAGCGCTGCGCCTTGCCGAGCAACAACACGCGCCGGGGCGAGACCAGCTCCCAGAGCGCGACCGCAACGAAGACGCCGACGAAGAAGCCCAGCCGGATGGCCGTCTCGTTGGCGAGAATGAGCTGGCTGGCGTCCATTCTCAGCAGCAGCCGCAGCTTTCCTCGCCGGCGTCGGTCTGGCCTGTAGCGTCGAAGGGAAGCGCCTTGCCGCAGCCTTCGAAGATGCCGTAGTGCCGGGAGAAATCGCCGATGAAATCGAAATACGGCGCCAGCCGGCTTTCCTTGAGCATGCGCCAGGTGTTGCCGCAGACCGGAAAGACACGACCGGTCTCGATGCGGTGATGCCGGTCGAGGACGAATTCGTGCGCGTGCTCGGCAAGCGTGCCGCGATAGACGACCGCCTGGCCGTAGTCTTCGCAATCGGTCTCCAGCCCGTCGATGCGGAACAGGCGGTAGGTGGCCGAATGGAAGCGCACGCCAGCGGTGCGCGGCGCGAGTTCCGGGTCGGTGATCAGCAGCGGTCGATCCTCGACCAGACGCGGGTCGGCGAAGCCGGCGCGCCGCGCGATGCCGATGAAGTCGTTCCAGTAGAGCGCGCCGCCGAGACATTCGCCGTAGAGCACCGGATCGTTCTTCACTGCGTCCGGCACGCGCCGGTCGGCATAGACATCGGAGAAATAGAACTCGCCACCCGGCTTGAGCAGCCGATGCACGCCGGCGAGCACGGCCTCCTTGTCGGGCGAGAGGTTCACCACGCAATTCGAGACAATGACGTCGAAGCTCCCCGGCGCGAGGTCGAGTTCGTCGAGCCGCTCGATGTAGCCGTGCAGGAAGCGCACGTTGTCGAAGCCGAAGGCTTCGGCGTGATAGGCCCGGTGCCGCTCGGCGACGGCGAGTTGCTCGTCGGTCATGTCCACGCCGACCACCGCGCCGGCCCCACCGACGAGCTGCGCCAGCGCATAGACATCGCGGCCCGAGCCGCTGCCGAGATCGAGCACGCGGCAGCCCGCCAGCAGCGGCGGCGCGACGAGGCCGCAACCGTAGTAGCGTTCGAGCACTTCGGGGTGGATTTTCGCCAGCAATGGCCGCAGCCAGGGCGGCACGCTGGAGGCATCGCAGCAGGCGGTGGTTTTCAGATCGGCCGAGCTGGAAAGCTGCTTGCCGTAATAGTCCTTCACGAGTTCGTGCATGTTGCCTCCTGTTTCATGTTCGATCCGAGCGCGCCGCCGCAACTGCTGCCCTGGCCGGCGGTGCAGCCGTAGCAATGGTCGGCGATGCGGATGGGACGGCCTGCGAAGTCCTGCTCCAGCAGCGCCGAAAGATGCACCGCCCCGGCGCCACCACCGAGTGGCAGCCCGAGCATCTGATTGAAGTCGCAGTCGTGGACATGGCCTTGCCAATCGACGGAAAGCGCCGAGCGGCACATCACCCCGGCAAGGTTGTCCTCCCGATGCGCGCTCTTGAGCAGGCGCATGTAATCGTGAAACTCGCCGCGCGAGATCAAGGTGCTGCCGAAGCGCTGAATCGGCATGTTGGCCAGCGCGAAAAGTTTGTTGAAAACGATGCCGTGGCGCGTCGCCAGTTGTTCCTTGTAGGCGGCTTCGAGTTTGACCTGATCCGGCGGCAGGTTTGGGCCGGTCGGGTTATAGACCAGATTCAGCGTCCGACCGCTGCCGGGCAATCCGTAGCCCAGGTCGTTGAGTTGGCGCAAGCCGGCGAGGCTGCGCTGGAAGACGCCATCGCCGCGCTGACCGTCGACGTTCTCCTCAAGATAGCAGGGCAAGGAGGCAACGACCTCGACTTCATTTTCAGCCAGAAACTCGGCCAATCCTTCCTGCCCCGGTTCGTTGAGGATGGTCAGATTGCAGCGGTCGATGACCTTCAAGCCCTGTGCTCGGGCAGCGACGACCAGCCGGCGGAAGTCGGGATTCAGTTCCGGCGCGCCGCCGGTCAGATCCAGCGTGGCAATCCCTTGCCGCTCGGCAAAACGCAGCAGCACCTCCATCGTCTCCCAGGCCATTTCTTCCGTCCGCTTGGGGCTGGCGGCGACATGGCAATGCAGGCAGGACTGGTTGCAGCGGTAGCCGAGGTTGGCCTGCAGGGTTTCCAGGCGGCCGCGCCGGAGGGCGGGGAAATCCGTCTTGACCAGCAGGGGAAAGGTATCGCGCATGTGGCGGCTCCAAGATTGAGTAATCGATTAGTCGAGCCAGTCCCGGAATTTCTTACACCGTCACCGCACACATTTCACATCCCCGCTTGTCGGCGCCCCGAGGATAAAAACCGGTCGCGGCTGTAAGAAATTGCTGCGCGGAACATTGACGGATTTTCAAGGGCAATTCGGAAAAATCAGCAGAAAAGGGATGGCACATCGGTGGCGAACGCCGGGGCGAAGTGATCGAGCAAGCCCGAACCGACGAAAGAATCCCAAGGGAAACCCTCGAAAAAATTCGGGCCGCGTGGGAAATCAGCATGGCCTGCTACCCGGAGATCAAAGTGTAGTTTGGGACGTCAAGGGGACAAGCAGACCGGGACTACCCGGAACATTTGGGACAATTTGGGGACAGTGAAAAGTAAGAAAGCCCCAGTTTCGGGGCTTTGTGTTAGTAACTACTTCCGTGTAAACCCTTGTTATTTGGTCGGGGCGAGAGGATTCGAACCTCCGACTCCTGCGTCCCGAACGCAGTACTCTACCAGGCTGAGCTACGCCCCGACGGCAAGTTGGTGGCAAGGAAGAATGTTGCGGGAACAGGCTTGAAAAACCGGCCAGAGGGATCATCCTTGCAAACATCGCGGTGGTCAAAAACTTCTTTGCACCGCAAAGTCGGCCAATTGTAGCAGCGTTTCCCTGAACTTTGAATCGGGCAGCGGCGCCAACGCGGCCTTGGCCATCTCGGCCTCGCCAATGCCATGCCGGTGCGCGGCATCAAGCGCGCCGCTGGAACGCACCGCCGCCAGCACTTCGGCGAAACTGTCACTGCTGGCATTCTCGATCGCATCGCGCACCAACGCCGCCTGCTGCGGACTGCCGTGCTGAATGACGTGAATCAGCGGCAGGGTCGGTTTGCCTTCGGCCAGATCGTCGCCGAGATGCTTGCCGGTTTCCGCTTCCTGCCCCGAGTAGTCGAGCACATCGTCAATCAACTGGAATGCGGTGCCGATGTGCGTGCCGTAGGCCGCCATCGCTTCCTCGATATCCGGATTCGCGTTGCCAAGAATGGCGCCCAGCCTTCCTGCGGCCTCGAACAGTTTGGCGGTCTTGTAGCGAATCACCTGAAGATAGGCATCGACCTCGACATCGGCGTTGCGGCAGTTCATCAGTTGCAGCACCTCTCCCTCGGCAATGATGTTGGTGGCATCGGCCAATACCTGCATCACCCGCATGCTGCCGACGCTGACCATGATCTGAAAAGCGCGCGAATACAGGAAATCCCCCACCAGCACGCTGGCCGGATTGCCGAACACCGCGTTGGCGGTATCGCGGCCACGACGCAGCGACGACTCGTCGACCACGTCATCGTGCAGCAGCGTTGCGGTATGAATGAACTCGACCACGGCCGCCAACTCATGATGGCTGGTTCCGGAATAACCGCAAGCGCCGGCCGAAAGCAGCACCAGCGCGGGGCGCATGCGTTTACCGCCGGCCGAGATGATGTACTCGGCGACCTGGCGAACCAGCATCACATCCGAATGCAGACGGGCCCGAACAACGGCGTCAACCGCGCGCATGTCGGCGTCAATGGGGGCGTACAAGCTGGTGAAGTCCACGGCGAGTGTCGAAGTGTCGAAGCGAAAGCGCGATGTTAGGCGGCGCGTGTGTTGGCGTCAACGCAACCACAAAGTCCGGAGGACTGGAGCGCGCGGGGTTTTCCCTTATACTTCGCACTTGGCTGAATTGCTTGTGGCCTTTGATTTTCCAGTGTTTTTCGCGCGCGTTGCCAACTGATACAGCGGCCAGATCATGACAGAACCCACACCTTCGACATCACCAACAACCCAGGCCGCGTGGTCCGGTCGTTTTTCGGAGCCCGTGTCCGATCTCGTCAAACGTTACACCGCTTCCGTGTTTTTTGATCGCCGCATGTGGCGTCAGGACATTCGGGCGTCCCTCGCGCATGCGCGCATGCTGGCGCGCCAGGGCATCATCGCCGACACCGACCTGACGGCCATCGAGCAGGGCATGGCGACGATCACAACCGAGATTGAAGCCGGCGGTTTCAACTGGAATCTCGACGACGAGGATGTGCATCTCAACATCGAAAAGCGCCTCACGGTTCTGGTCGGCGATGCCGGCAAGCGCCTGCATACCGGTCGCTCGCGCAACGACCAGGTCGCCACCGACATCCGGCTCTGGCTGCGCGATGCCATCGACGACATCGATGGCCTGCTGCGCAATTTGCAGAGCGCGTTGCTCGACGCGGCGGAAGCCCACATCGACACACCCCTGCCCGGTTTTACGCATTTGCAGGTGGCGCAGCCGGTGACTTTCGGCCACCACTTGCTGGCCTACTTCGAGATGCTGCGCCGCGACCGCGAGCGCTTTGCCGATTGCCGCCGTCGCGTCAACCGCCTGCCGCTGGGCGCCGCGGCGTTGGCTGGCACCACCTTCCCGATCGACCGCGAGGCCGTGGCGCGCGAACTGGGTTTCGACTCGGTCTGCGAAAACTCGCTGGACGCCGTTTCAGACCGCGATTTCGCCATTGAATTCTGCGCGGTCGCGTCACTGCTGATGACCCATGTCTCGCGCTTTTCGGAAGAACTGGTGCTGTGGATGAATCCGCGCATCGGCTTCATCGATCTCGCCGACCGGTTCTGCACCGGCTCGTCGATCATGCCGCAGAAGAAGAATCCGGATGTGCCGGAATTGGCGCGCGGCAAGACCGGTCGCGTCTTCGGTCATCTGATGGGTCTGCTGACACTGATGAAGGGCCAGCCGCTGGCCTACAACAAGGACAACCAGGAAGACAAGGAGCCGCTGTTCGACACGGCCGATACACTGATCGATACCTTGCGTATCTTCGCCGAACTGGTGCCCGGCATTCGCGTCATGCCGGAAGCCATGGCGGCGGCATTGCGTCAGGGCTACGCCACGGCGACGGACCTGGCCGACTATCTGGTGAAGAAAGGGCTGCCTTTCCGCGATGCGCATGAAGCGGTCGCCCGCGCCGTACGCGCCTGCGAGGCGCGCGGCTGCGATCTGCCTGACCTGACGCTTGACGAACTGCGCTCGTTCTCGCCGCTGCTGGCCGACGACGCGTTTGCCGTGCTGACCGTGGCCGGCTCGCTCGCGGCGCGCGACCACGTCGGCGGCACCGCGCCAACGCAGGTGCGCGCGGCAATCGCACGTTCGCGCAGCCGGCTTTGACGCTTGCCGATGGTAAATCCTGAACGCATCGGCAAGTACGAGATTCGCAAGAAGCTCGGTGAAGGCGCCACCTCCATTGTCTACCTCGGCTTCGATCCTTTTGCCGAGCGCGAAGTCGCGGTCAAGGCCATCTTTCCGGAAATTTTGCGCGACAAGGAACGCGGCAGGCTCTACCGTAATCTGCTGATGACCGAGGCTTCCCTGGCCGGGAAACTCATGCATCCGCACATCGCGCAGATTTTCGACGCCGTGGTGGATGACGAACAGAGCTACATCGTCATGGAGTACGTCACGGGCGGCACACTGGAGCCCTTCTGCACCGCGAGCACACTGCTGCCGGTAGACCGCCTGGTGGAGATGATCTTCAAATGCACCCGCGCGCTCGATTACGCGTTTCGCGCCGGCGTCACCCATCGCGACATCAAACCGGCAAACATACTGCTGGTCAGCACGGGCGATAGCGCCGAGCGCAGCAACAGCGACATCAAAATCTCCGACTTCGGCGCAGCGCTGACGAGCGGCGCCGAACAGACACGCACACAGGTATCGGGCGTCGGCTCGCCAGCCTACATGTCGCCGCAACAGGTGCGCGACATGACGCTCAATCACCAGACCGACATCTACTCTCTGGGCGTGGTGATGTACCAGTTGCTGACCGGACGGCTGCCGTTCCAGTCGACTTCCAACTACGGCATGATTTACCAGATATGCAATGTCGATCCGCCGCCACCGTCGACCTTCCGCGCCGACATGCCGGCGAGTCTCGATGCCGTGGTCGCCCGCGCCATGCAAAAGGAAATCGAGGCGCGTTACCAGACGTGGGAGGAGTTTTCCCACGATCTCGCCCAGTCATTCCGCAACAGGCAGCTTTTGGCGCAGCGCAAGGCTTTTCCGGACAGCGAGAAATTCGAGGCGCTGCGGGCGCTGCATTTCTTCAACGAGTTTTCCGACGTCGATCTTTGGGAAGTGGTGCGCTTTTCGCGCTGGGACGAAGTGGCCGCCGGTACGATAATCATGAGGGACGGCGAGCGTGGCGATTTCTTCGCTTTTTTGCTTGACGGCGAACTGATGGTCTCGAAGAGCGGCCATTCCCTGGGAACCCTAGCGGCAGGCGAGTGCTTTGGCGAAATGGCCATCATTCGCCGAGGCGAACACGCCCGCGGCGCCAACGTCGTGGCGCAGACCGCTACCCGCGTCGTCACCATTTCGGCGCAAGCCCTGCAACACGCCTCGGAGGTATGCCGGATGCACTTCTATCAGGGCTTTCTCGACGTCATCGCCGGTCGCCTGGCCGACGCCAATTTACGCCTGGCGTCGCTTTGACACCTCGGCACTGACCGTGCCGGCAGAACTGGGCAGGATCAGGCGGCGCTGATGATCGGCTCCAACTGCTTCTGCAACTCACCCGACTGAAACATCTCGGCCATGATGTCGCTGCCGCCAATGAACTCGCCGTTGATATAGAGCTGCGGCACGGTCGGCCAGTTGGCGTAATCCTTGACGCCCTGGCGCACATCCGGATCGGCCAGCACGTCCACGGTCACCAGGTTCCTGACGCCGCACGATTGCAGAATCTGCACCGCGCGCGCCGAAAATCCGCATTGCGGCGCCTGCTGCGTACCCTTCATGTAGAGCACGACCGGGTTGCCGGTAACGGTATCGTGAATTTTCTGTTTGATGTCCATGGCACAGTCCAAAATAGTTGAGTGAATAAGTCGGACTATTCTAGCGACGCGAGCACCTCGCGGTCAAGCGCTAGGCTTTTTCAAGGCGGATCAGGCGAAACCAGCCCGAGGCCAGCGCCGCTTCGTTGGCCGTCACCTTGATGCCATCGACGGCTTCCAGCACGTCTTCGAAGACCACGTCAAGGCGCGTCGCGACATGGCGCGTCAGCGGATTGAGTGCGCGCTTCCAGCCGGCTTCGCCACGCCGCAGGAACTTGTCGAAAACCAGCAATTGCCCGCCGGGCCTCAGTACGCGCACGGCCTCCGCCAGACAAAGAGTCGGCGCCGGCACCACGGCGAGAATCAGGTGCAGCACCGCTACGTCGAAGCTGGCATCGTCAAAAGGCAGCCGCTGGGCGTCGCCGCGCAGAGATGCGAATTGCATGCCGGCGGCGCGGCGGTGCGCACGCACGAGCATGGCGGCCGTGAGATCGAGCCCGACATAGCGATGCTGTGTCGGCAAATGCGGCAGATCAAGTCCGGTGCCGACCCCCAGCAGCAGCACATCGCGCGGCGGGTCGCCGGCCAGCACTGCCAGGCTGCGCTTGCGCGCGCCGCGCGTGGCGGCAGCCAGAAACGCATCGTAGAACGGCGCAACCAGCGTGTAGCTGTGCTTCAGGCTCAATGCAGCACGCGCGGCATGGACAGCACGAACTCGGCAATCGGCGCCTCGAACTGCACACCGTCTTCGGCCGTCATCTGGTAACCGCCCTTCATCGTGCCCACGGCCGTGGCAAGCTGACAGCCACTGGTATATTCAAAACTCTGCCCCGGCGCCAGCAAAGGCTGGTGGCCAACCACCCCCAGGCCTCGTACTTCCTGCACATGGCCTTCGGCATCGGTGATGATCCAGTGCCGTGAAATCAGTTGTGCCGGCACGGTCCCGGTATTACCGATGGTAACGGTGTAAGCGAAGACGTAACGATTGATCGCCGGATCGGACTGCTCGCCAACATAGTGGGTCGCCACGGCAACCGTTATTTCGTATTTCTTTGCCTCAGCCATGGAGCGACATTCAACACCAATTCCCGCCGCGGAGCAAGAATACGAGGCGAAGCCGGGTTTCAGTGGAGGCTAACGTCGGCCCTAGCGACGTTAAGCATGGCGACCGGCGGCGAAACGGGTCAGGTTGCCCGCGCCAGCCGAAAACAGACCCGGCCAGCACGATTTTCCACCAGATCCAGCCGATATCCCGCCGCCTGCGCGTAGCGCGCCGTGTGAAAGAGCCCAATCCCGTAGCCGCTCGCGGAGGGCACGGGGCCGACAAACAGGCGCGCCACGATGTCATCCGCCATTGCCGATCCATCGTCGCGAGCGGTCAGTTGGAAACCCGTATCGTTGCATATCAACTCGACCTGCATATGGAGGTCGGGTTCCCGCAAGCGTTTTTCGACCGCGTTACGAATCAGGTTTTCGACAACGCCGGAAAACACTTCTTCAGGGAGTTCCCCGGCAATCGGTGTCCGTGCTTTGAAAGCCACCCAATCCAGCGCCGCCATTCGCTGACAAAGCTCCTGCCACCATTCGGCGGCGGGCATCCAGCGCGCGGACGATATGCCTTGCGGTGCATCGAGTTTGGCTAGAGTCCCGGCCAGCCGCGCACTTATCGCCGGCAACTGGCGCCGCAACAGCGCCTGATATTCCGGTGACGACTCGACGCCCGGCTCGATGCCCGCCGAACACAACGCATTCAGCGACTGCAACAGGTTCTTCACGTCGTGCGTGAGACGCGCGCCGGTCTCGTGAATAGCCTGCATGTAGGACAACTGTTTCAGAGCCAGGGTGCGCCGCTTGTCGGCGTAAAACTCGGCCAGCAGACGCGCCAGCAAATTGAAATGCCACACCAGTGTCGGCGACAGCGGATGCCGGGTATACAGAACCAGCGTCATGCCGTCATGGCTGAACTCCCAGCGAAGGCCGTCGGTGACGCCGAAGCGCCCATCGCTTCCGTCCGCCCGCCACTCCCCGCCGATCACCCAGGGCAGGCGTCGCGCCATGTCGTCGCAGGCGCCTTCGAGAAAGCGTCGGGGATCTTCGACGCGCGATGCGAGATCGGCCAGCGCCTGCAACCACTCTTCAACCGGCAGGCCGATCGACATCATGTAGCGCGAAAACATATTGCCAAGGCCGGAAAAGCCCGCATGAGGGTTCCATGCCCAGCCGAGCAGCAGCAACGTGGTACCCAACAGCAGCAGCGTCTGCAACAAGCCCTCGACGTAGGCGCTGCCAAACATCAGCATGGCGGCCAGACTACCCAGCATCAATACCGCCAGCAGCAGAAAAACGAACAGGCTGGAGATGAAGTCCACCGCCTCGCGCGCCGAATCCTGCTCCGGCCCCTGCGGCAAAAGTGCCATCGCGATCAGGATCAGCGGCAGCCCGATATAAGCGAACCGGACAAACAATTCAGGCAAATTCACCATGGTCAGGGCCATGGGTGCCGCGATCAACAGCAGGGCCATCACCAGAAACCCCAGCGCCAGCAGAAAAAACAGCCGTGAAGCGCGCGCGTCGAACAGCAACACCTTGCCACCGACGATGCCGGCCAACATCATGATCCACACCGACAACAGCCAACCCGTCAGGAACAGGCTCGCCGTCGCCACTACGCCGACTACCCCGAGCAAGGATTTCACCGACAAGCGCCGTTCGGCATGCACGAAAGGCTGCCACAGCATGAACAGGCCCAGATGGACGACGAAGAACATCTTGCCGATCAACGTCCCCGACCCCTGCCATAGAACCAGGTACAGGGCAGCCAGCAAAGCGACCAGCAAGCCCCGTCGCAGGGCGACCAGTCGCGTCGGCAAGGTGGAAGTGAGCAGGGAAATCACAGTGAAAGCCACATTGGTCGGGGTTCAGCCTGAAAATGGTGCCCCGATTGTAGCCAAGCCGGGCTACCCGCTCCCTGCCGGATTGCGGACAAACCTGTCGATTAGCTGACAGTTACCAGGCAAGGAGTACCGGAGGATAATCACCAATGCCATGAATGTACGACATTATGCCGTCATGGCACATATAGTGCTCGTGTTTCGGTACGGAATAACCACCCCGCAGAGGAGATGATCATGAGAAGCAGACAATCCGGTTTTACCCTCGTCGAAATCGCCATCGTGCTGGTCATCATCGGCCTGCTGCTGGGCGGCGTGCTGAAGGGCCAGGAACTCATCAACAGCGCCAAGGTGAAAAACATCATCGGCGACATGCGCAATGTATCGCTGTTCATCTACGGCTACCAGGACAAGTACAAGGCGCTCCCCGGAGACGACGCGCAAGCGGCGACTCATGTCACAGGCGGTACGACAGCTACCTGTGTTGGGTGTATCGGCAACGGCATCATCAACGGCGGCTATAACTCGACGACAAATACCGAAGAAAGTTTCCTGTTCTGGCAGCACGTTCGACTCGCCAACCTTGCCGCGGGACCGACCGCCGTCGCTGACGCCAACTACATCCCGAAAAACGCTGACGGCGGCAAAATCGGCATCCAGAGTGCCGCCAACCCGGTCATTGCAGGCATGACCGGAACCTATCTGGTCTGTACCGACGGCGTGCTGGGCAAGTTCGCCAAGCAAATAGACTCGACCCTCGACGACAGCGAAACTTCCACCGGCAGCATACGTGCGGTTCTGACTTCAGCGGTTGCAGCACCGTTTGTGCCGGGAACCACAGCGGCTGTTGCAGTCGTGACGACCGCAACAATCAACGACGGCTTGCCCTACACGGTCTGCCAGTCCTTCTGATCGACGACTGCCGCCAACACTCAAAGCCCGCTTCGGCGGGCTTTTCATTTCCGCTTGCCACACAGCAGCGCCTCCTCCCCCGCCGTCACCGCCGCCGCGGTTCCAATCAGCACCACCACATCGCCCTCGATCAATTCCAGTTCCGGCTCCAGCTTGAGTCCGCGCTGGGTCCGGCGGCGGATCGCCGTGATGCCGGCGCCGACCCCTGGCATACCGCTTCGCGCAACTTTCCCCAGATCGATATCACCGACGCGCCGCCCGATGGCCCATGTTCCCGGCGTCAGGGTCACGGCATGCAGGCGCGGCTGATCTGCATCGGTCAGGTGGGCACCGACCTCGCCGACGCCATGAAAGAAACCACGCAGCAAGGCGTAGTGCTGTTCGCGCATTTCACGCAGGCGCTTGATCACCTTGTGCATCGGTATGCCTGACAGCGCCAGGGCGTGAGTGGCCAGCATCACGCTCGACTCCAGCGCCTCGGGCACCACTTCGGCGGCGCCGGCGGCGTAGAGCTTTTCGACATCGTCCTGCTCTCTGGCCCGCGAAATGATGGCGACATCGGGGCGCAATTCCCGGACCCGGTGAATTACCCGCAGCGCGGCATTGATATCGGCAAAGGTGATCACCACCACGCTGGCTCGCGCCAGGCCGGCCGCCAGCAGCGTTTCCTTTTTTGACGGATCGCCGTAGGAGACCGCTTCGCCAGCCATGCTGGCGCCGCGCACGCGCTCCGGGTCGAGATCGAGGGCCATGAAGGAAACCCCTTCGGCTTCAAGAAAACGCGCCAGATGCTGGCCGGTGCGCCCGTAACCGCAAAGAATCGCATGCTTGTCGGAGGCCAGTGACTGTACCGCAATCTGGGTCAACTGCATCGAGCGCAGCAGCCATTCCGAGGCGACGAAGCGGAATACCAGCCGATCGGAAAAATGCACAATCAACGGCGCCAGCATGAGCGACAGCACCATCGCCGCCAGTACCGGTTGCAGCGTCGCGTCGCCGAGCAAATGCACGTCGGCGCTACGAGCGAGAACGACAAAACCAAACTCGCCGCCGGCGCACAGCCACAATCCGCTGCGCAGGGCAGTAGCCGGCGAACCGCCCATCAGCCGGGAAAAGGCGCCGACAATCACCAGCTTCCCCGCCACCAGCGCCACCAGGATGCCCGCCACCAGAGGCCACTGGCCGACAATCTGCGGCACGTTGAGGCGCATGCCGATGGCGACAAAAAACAAGCCCAGCAGCACATCGCGGAAAGGCTTGATGTCCTCTTCCACCTGATAGCGGTATTCGGTTTCGCCGATCAGCATGCCTGCCGTAAAGGCGCCCAGTGCCAGCGACAGGCCGGCCACCTCGGTCAACCAGGCCAGCCCGAGGGTAATCAGCAGCACATTGAGCATGAACAGTTCGGCGGATTTTCTGCGCGCCACCTGATAAAACCAGCCGGATAGAACGCGCTGGCCAATGAACAGCACCAGCGTAAGCAGCACGGCGGCCTTGAAACCCGCCCACAGCAGTGCCTCGGCCATTGCCTCAAGAGGCTGCGACAGCGCCGGAATCATTACCAGCAGGGGCACCACGGCGATATCCTGAAACAGCAGGACACCGATCACCTCGCGACCGTGCGGTGCATCCAGTTCGCCGCGTTCAGTCAGCAATTTGGACAACATGGCCGTCGATGACATCGCCAGTGCGCCGCCCAGCGCGATGCCGGCCAGCCAGGAAATGCCGGCGAGGCGGGCGAAAAACATCGCCACCAGCACGGTCACCAGTACTTGCAACAGGCCCAGGCCAAAAACGATGCGTTTCATGCTGTACAGCCGCGCCAGGGAAAACTCCAGGCCGATGCTGAACATCAGGAACACCACACCGAACTCGGCGAGATGCCGCGTCTGCGGCGTATCCGGCACCCAACCCGCCGCATGCGGCCCCAGCGCGGCGCCCACCAGCAGGTAGCCCATGATCGCCGGCAGGCCCAGCATGCGGAAGAGCGCGACCACAACCACGGCGACGGCGAGCAGCAACAGAATGAGGGGCAGGGTATCGGTCACGGAACAAACGGGTACGAGAATGAAGATGCCGGGGGGTTGCTATAATTTGGCTCCATCATAACGCTCATGGCTGCAAGCTCCACCCGTAGAGGATGGAACACGCGAAATGCAAATTGAACACCCGCCCCCCCATCCCCCCTCACGGGGGGCTACCGACCAGCTCGCTTCGCTCGACTATCACCAGTCGCTCCGAACGAGTTATTTCACGTTGAACGCCCGCCCCCGATGAACCAAGCCATCAAGCCGCCAGAGTTTTCGTCCATGGCTCGCATCCATGACGATGGCCGCGCCGTGGTCATGGGCCGGCAGGTGCTGGAAATCGAAGCGGCGGCCGTGGCCGCGCTGGCGCGACGACTAGGGAGCGAGTTCCGCGCCGCCGTGGCGCTGATCCTCGAAAGCCGCGGTCGCGTGGTCGTCAGCGGCATCGGCAAGTCCGGCCATATCGCCCGCAAGCTGGCCGCCACCTTTGCCAGCACCGGTACGCCGGCCTATTTTGTTCATGCCGCCGAAGCCGTGCACGGCGACCTTGGCATGATCACCCGTGAAGACGTGCTGATCGCCATTTCCAATTCCGGCGAGAACGACGAACTGCTGACCATCGTGCCGCTGGTGAAACGCCTCGGCGGCAAGCTGATCGCCATCACCGGCAACGAAACCTCTTCGCTGGCGCAGGAAGCCGACATTCATCTCGACGCCCGCGTCGATCAGGAGGCCTGCCCGCTGAACCTGGCGCCGACCGCCAGCACCACGGCCGCGCTGGCGCTGGGCGACGCGCTGGCGGTCGCGCTGCTCGACGCCCGCGGTTTCGGCGCGGAAGATTTCGCCCGCTCCCACCCCGGCGGCACGCTTGGCCGCAAGCTGCTTACCCATGTCGGCGATGTCATGCAAAGCGACGTGCCGACGCTGACCGAAGGCGTATCGGTGCCCGTCGCGCTGGCGGCCATGACGCGAGGCGGCATGGGCATGGCGGTGGTGCTCGACGCGGGATCGAACATCACCGGCATCCTCACCGACGGCGACCTGCGTCGCGCCATGGAACGCATGGGCGATTTGCGCACGGCCCCGGTGACCGAGGTCATGACCCGCCAGCCCCGCAGCATTGGCGTCCGTCGCCTGGCCGTTGAAGCGGTGGAAATGATGGAAGCCAACAAGATCAACCAGTTGCTGGTAACTGATGACGCTGGCAAGCTATGCGGTGCGCTTAACATGCACGATCTGTTCCGGGCGAAAGTCGTCTGATGACCACGACGGCAACCGGTGCCATGGCCAAGGCGGCCCGCATCGCCCTGATGGGCTTCGATGTAGACGGCGTGCTCACCGACGGCACGCTCTATTTCAGTTCGCAGGGCGACGAGATGAAGGCCTTCTCCAGTCTTGACGGCCATGGCCTGAAGATGTTGCAGCGAGCCGGAATCGAGGTGGCCATCATCAGCGGGCGCAGTTCGCGCGCGCTGGAACTGCGCGCCGCGAATCTCGGCGTAACCGAACTCCACATGGGCGTCGAGGACAAGCGCGCACTGCTGGCGACTCTTGCGGCGCAACGCGGGATGGAACTTGCGCAAACCGGCTACATGGGCGACGACGTGGTGGATCTGCCCGTCCTGCGCGCCTGCGGCTTCTCCGCCACGGTGGCCGATGGCCACGGCGAGGTCCTTGCTCGCGTCGATTATGTCGCCAGCAAGGGCGGCGGGCGCGGCGCGGCGCGCGAAGTCTGCGACCTGATCCTGCGTGCCCAGGGCAGATGGAATACGGCCATGGCGGAATATCTGGCATGAAGGATCGCGCTGCCTCGCTGTTTCCGCTGGCCATGCTGGTATTGCTGGCCGCGCTCACTTTCTGGCTCAACCGTGTGATCCAGGGCGACAATCCGCGCGGCCCGCAGCGCCACGATGCCGACTACTGGGTCGAACGTTTCGAGGTGCGCCGCTTCGACGGCGAAGGCAAGCTGCAAAATACCCTGGTTGCCGACAAACTGCTGCACTATCCCGATAACGATACGACCGTCGTCACCACGCCGCACATCACTTATCATCAGCAGGCATCCTCCGAAATATTCGCGCGCATGGCTTATGTCGGCAGGGATGGCAAGGAAATAGATCTGATCGATGATGTGCGGGTAATTCGTCATGGCGCCGCGAACAATACCCGACCCACCGTGCTCGAAACCAGAACACTGAAGGTCTTTCCCGATGACGAAAAGGGATACACCAACGATCCGGTGGTTATTACGCAGGGCATGAGCGTCATGCGCGGCAGCGGACTCGACATCGACAACCGATCCGGCATCACGGTCCTGCGCGGCCGCGTTACCGGCACCCTCCATCGCAACCGGACGGACACACCATGAGAACTCTTCTTCGACTCGCCGCCATTACCGGCATTGCCGGCGTCTTGTTTGCCGCAGCAGTGGCAAGAGCGGAAAAAGCCGACCGCGACAAGCCGGTCAATATCGAGGCCGACCGGGTTTCCGTCGATGACGTAAAGAAGGTTCAGACCTTTGAGGGCAACGTGCAGTTGGTCAAAGGCACGCTGATCATTCGCGCCGAGCGCATTGTCGTCACCCAGGACGATGACGGCTACCAGCGCGGCGTCGCCACCGGCACCGCCGGCGTCCCGCCGCGCTTCCGCCAGAAACGCGAAGGTCTGGACGACTATATCGAGGGCGAGGGCGAGCGTATCGAGCACGATGCGAAGGCGGAAAAGACCGAGTTCTTCAATCGCGCCTGGGTCAAGAGCGGTCTTGACGAGGTTCGCGGCCAGTTCATTTCCTATGACGCCCTGACCGAAAAATACTTTGTCACCAGCGGTCCCAACGGCACTCGCGCTTTGCCCGGCAGCGGGGAACGGGTACGCGCCGTGATCCAGCCGAAGAACAAGGATGCCGGCGCAGCTCTGCCCCCGGCGGCGCGCCCGACAACCGTTCCGGTGCTGAAGGGCGCACCGAACATCGCCAACCCTCGTCAGGAACCCGCGCAGTAAGTTACGAATACATTCTCGTCGAAAGGCACAGGCCGGTCTTCAGCGGCCATTGAGGATAGTTCTGCGTTGCACCATCAAGGGCCCTTCTGGGCCCTTTTATATTTGTCAACGCGTTGTTTTTATTATGTTAGCCAGAACAACACGCAGCGTGGTGCGTTGCACCAAATAGGTCTTGACATGAGGGATTTCACCCTTATAATGGGACTTATGATGCAGTGCAGCATCGCCCCGGCAAGTTGGGGTGACCGATACAAGTCCGGCACCCGCCGACCGTTTCGATACCACATTCAGGAGCTCACCATGAACGCCACCAACGAACAGTTTGCCAGCGCCAACAAAGCCAACGTAGAAACCCTGCTGACCATCGCCAACACCGCTTTCGCCAGCGCCGAGCGCCTTGCCGCGCTCAACCTCAACACCGCCCGCGCCATGCTGGAAGACAGCGTCGCCAACACCAAGGCTCTGCTCGGCGTCAAGGACGTGCAGCAACTGGTCGCCTTGCAAACCACGCTGGCCCAGCCCGCCGTCGAAAAAGCCGTTGCTTACTCGCGTAGCGTGTACGAGATCGCGACCCAAACCCAGGAAGAACTGTCCAGGGTCGTCGAAGGCCAGTTTTCCGAAATCAACAAGAATGTATCTTCCGCGCTGGACAAGGCCGCCAAGAACGCCCCGGCCGGTTCCGATGTCGCCGTGGCTGCCGTGAAATCCGCCATCGCCGCCGCCAACTCGGCCTATGACAGCATGACCAAGGCCGCCAAGCAAGTCGCCGAAATTGCCGAAGCCAATGTTGCTGCCGCCACCAGTGCAACTGTCAAGGCTGTCAGTACCGGCTCCGCCGCACCGAAGACCAGGAAAGCCGCTTAAGCATTTCTTAACATCTCCTCCTCCGGCCCCGCAAAAGGGCTGGCTTCAGACCCGATGCCCAAAAGCGTCGGGTCTTTTTTTGGTGCTGCGCGCCAGAGGCGCGGACCGGAAGCAGGGCAGAGCATCATGATTGGTATTACCATGGGCGCATTGGGTCTTTCATCCAACCGGGTTCTTTGATCGAAATGATTCAATCGATACGCAACATCTGGCACCTCGCCTGGACTTCCATGCTCGTCGAAATGAGCGCGCAGGAAATCCGCTGGCTGGTCAGCGCTCGCCACCATATATCCCTACTGGAAAAACGTCGCACCACAATGATCGTCTCGCGCGTGCGCCTCGTCGCCGCGTTGTTCGCCGTCCTCACCCCGCTGTGGATCGTGGTCGACATCGTCGCCTTTCCGCACCTGGTCTGGCTGCAACTGGTGCTGGCGCGCATCGCGGCGACCATTGTGTTTGGCATGATTACCCTGCTGGCCATTCGCATGCACACCATGACCGACGCCTACCGCGTGCTGCTGATGCTGTTCGCGGTGCCAACGGCCTTCTTCCTGTTCGCCTACCAGCACCTGGCGCATTTCCATCTGGATGGACACCAGCAGGCGTTTGCCACCCTCTACACCTTCCTCCCCTTTGTCATGCTGGCGGGATTGTCGATCTTTCCGCTGACGCTGATCGAATACCTTGCCTCCATTTCGCCGCTGCTGATGATGCAGTTGATCGCCGGCGTCGTGCGTCTGCCGCCGACGGACGACTGGGCAATCTTCGCCGCCTCGTTCTGGATGATGCTGCTGATCGGCGGCGTCGCGGTGCTGGCGGGAGTTTCACAGCTCGCCTTCATCATAGTGCTGGTGCGGGAAGCGATCCGCGACCACATGACCGGGTGCTTTTCGCGCCAGAGCGGCGAGGAGCTGCTGGAGCTGCAACTCGTCAACTCCCTGCGCAACGATACCCCGCTGACAGTGGCCTTCATCGATCTCGACCATTTCAAGCAGCTCAACGACCGCTTTGGTCACGACGCCGGCGACGCCGCGCTGGTCAGCGCCACGGCGGCGATTCATAAACTGCTGCGCCTGGGCGACATGTTTGTCCGCTGGGGCGGCGAGGAGTTCCTGCTGATTCTGCCCAACACCACGGCGGCGATGGCCCGGGTCGCCTTGCAGCGCGTGCGTCAGGCGGGACTCGGCCTGCAGCCGGACGGCGCGCCAATCACCGCCAGCATGGGTATCGCCGAACGCATCCAGGACGATATCGACGATTGGCACGCACTGGTCGAGAAAGCCGATGCGCGGATGTATGAAGCCAAGCAGGCCGGACGCGACCGCATCGTCGGACCCTGAGCGCCGACGGGACACCAGCACTCCAGGAACAATAGTCGGCGCTGGCAGAACGGCGCCGCCGGCGCCGATTTCCTGAATCAGACGCGGAAGCGCGCCACCGAGCGTTCGAGTTCGCCAGCCAGATCATGCAGGCGTTCAGTGGCGGCCGAGGTCTGGCGTACCGAAGCGCTGTTTTCCTCGGACATGCTGGCAATGCGCTCGACGCCGCGGGCGATTTCCTGCGCCGCGGTGGCCTGCTCGTCGAGTGCGCTGCCGATATCGCCGACGGCGGCGGCGACGCGTCCGGCCCCGGCCTGGATGCCGGTGATCGAATCGCCGGCCTGATGGGCAAGCTTGACACCCGCGTCGACGCGCGCCACGCCGCCTTCCATTTCCTGCGCGGCGCGGCGCGCACCCGCCTGCACCTTGTCGATGACGTTGGCGATGGTGCGGGTCGACTCTGAAGTCCGCTCGGCGAGTTTTCTGACTTCGTCGGCGACGACGGCGAAACCGCGCCCCTGTTCGCCGGCGCGCGCCGCCTCGATGGCGGCGTTGAGCGCCAGCAGGTTGGTCTGGTCGGCCACCTCGCGGATGACGTTGACCACCGTGGAAATCTCGTTCGAGTAGTTTTCGAGTTCGCGAATGGTGCCGGCGGCGACATTCACCGCCGTAGCCACCTGGCGCATTTCCTCCGCACTGGAATGCACCACCTCCCCGCCGGCGCGCGATTCCTCGCCGGCGCTGGCAGCGACGTTGCGGGCGTCGCGTGCATGATCGCGCACCTGGTCGATCGAAACCGACATTTCCTCGACTGCGGCAGCCATGCCCGACGCCGCCTCGCTCTGCGCCTCGGAAGCGTTGGCGGACTGATGCGCCGCCGCCTTCAAATCTTCGGCAGCGCGTGCAAGCTCCTGGGCGCTCTTCTGCGACGCGCCGACCATGCCGCGCAGACCGTCCTGCATGCGGGCAAAGGCAGCCAGCAGGCGGCCAGCTTCGTCACTGCCGCCCTTGGGCACCAGGCGGGTCAGATCGCCGCTGGCGATGGCCTCGGCGATGTCGACCGAAGTATTGATCGGCGTGGTGATGGCACGGATCAGGAACCAGGCGAAGCCGCCGGCGCCGGCCATGCCGCCGACAATGATCAACACGAACAGCAGCGTGCCGGTATTGTGATTGGCGAGTTCTTGCTCGTAGAGCTCGCGCGCCACCTGCTCCTGATAGGCTGTCAGCGCGCCCAGCGCCTCGATGGCGGCCACCGAGTGCTGCTTGCGCGCGGCGAGCATTTCCCTGATAAGTTCCGGCGAATAGTCGCCGCCCTTGATGCGCTCCATCAAGCCGGCGGCCCGCTCGACCCATACCTTGCGCTTGGCGCCGAAATCGGTGGCAAGCCGCTTTTCTTCACTGGTCAGGGCCGTGGCCATGTACTTGTCCCACAAGGTGGTGATTTCGGCGCGGCGCTTGTTGAAGTTTTCCAGGTGGATATCTACCGGATGATCGTGGGCGGCGACGAGCGGCCCTTTGGGATCGTGCTGGACGACGAGCAACAACTCCGTGGTGTTGTCGCCGAGCAGCTCGCCGATCCTGGCCATATCCCGCAAAGGCGCCACGCGATTCTGGTATACGGTCTTCAGCGCGGCGACGGCGTGGCTTTCATTCCTCCAGCCGATGCCGGCGATCAGCAGCAGCAGTACGCCGCTGACCAGCATGAGCATGGAAATTCGTTTGCCGATGGAAATATTGTTCATTGCGATCCCGATGTACTACTTATGTAATGTGCGATTCTATCTGAATTGGCAAATGCTGATAAAGCCAAGCCGTTTCCCAGGCGATGGAAAGAACGGATTCAGGATATTATCGAACCCGCCCATTTGGAACGGTCGGAACGGTCACGAAATAACTTTCCGGATATGAGAAGCGGAATTTCGGGAGTGTCGGCGCCTCGCCGCGGCTCCAATTGAATATTTTCGTGCTCGACTCCCTGGTCGTCCATAAATCGCCATGCCCGCCAACGACCACCCAGACATAAGCAACGCGGAATTTGCCCAGTTCCAGAAGTTGATCTACAAGATAGCAGGGATCAGTCTGGCGGACAGCAAGAAGGTTCTGCTGGTCGGTCGCCTCGGGCGACGGCTGAAGCACTACAACCTTTCGAGTTTCGCCGAATACTACCGCCTCGTCTCCAGCGGCGGCGCAGGCGACGAATTGCAGACCATGGTCGATCTGCTCACCACCAACGAGACCTATTTCTTTCGCGAAGAGGCGCACTTCGAGTTTCTGGCAAAAACCATTGTCGCCCAACATCCGGCGGGGACTCCGTTCAATGTCTGGAGCGCCGCCTCGTCCACCGGCGAGGAAATCTACACCATCTCATTCGTGCTGGCCGACACGCTGGGGCTGGACGCGCCCTGGAGCGTCACCGGCTCGGACATTTCGACGGCGGTGCTGGCCACTGCCCAGCGCGGGCTGTACTGGCTCGACCGCACGCGCGGCCTGCCGCAGGGCTATTTGCGCAAGTACTGCCTGAAGGGCGTGCGCAGCCAGGAAGGCAGTTTCATGATCGCCCCCGAGATCAAGCGCCATACGAAGTTCATGCAGGTGAATCTGAACCGGACATTGCCCGCGCTGGGCAAGTTCCATGTTATTTTTCTGCGCAACGTGATGATCTATTTCGACGCCGACACCAAGCGCCAGGTGGTCGCCCGCCTGGTCGAGCAGTTGCATCCCGGCGGCTATTTCATCGTCGGCCATTCGGAGAGCCTGAACGGCCTGACCGATACGTTGCGCGCCCTCAAACCCACTATCTACCAGTTACCCACATAGACCATCCGCATGGCAAACAAGATCAAGGTAATGATCGTGGACGACTCGGCCGTCGTCCGTCAGGTAAATCGCGAAACCCTGGAGCGCGAACCGGACATCGAGGTCATCGGCGCCGCAATCGATCCGCTGTATGCGCTGGACAAGATGAAAGTGCAGTGGCCGGATGTGCTGGTGATCGACATCGAAATGCCGCGCATGGACGGCCTGACCTTCCTCAAGAAGATCATGGCCGAGCATCCGACGCCGACCATCGTCTGTTCCTCGCTGGCCGAAAAGGGCGCCAGTGCGACCATCGACGCGCTGGCGGCGGGCGCTCTGGCCATCATCACCAAGCCCAAGATGGGAGTGAAGCAGTTCCTGCAGGATTCCAGCAACGATCTGGTGTCGGCCGTGCGCGCCGCCGCGCGCGCCAACATGCGCCATGTCACGCTCGGCGCGGCACGACCGCTGGCGCCGCCGCCCAAGCTTACCGCCGACGTCATGCTGGCGGCGCAGGTGGCCAGCACCCGCGCCATGGCCAATACCACCGACCGGGTGGTCGCCATCGGCACCTCCACCGGCGGCACCCAGGCGCTGGAAGCCGTGCTGACCCGATTGCCGAACGTCGGTAGCGGCATCGTCATCGTTCAGCATATGCCGGAGAAGTTCACGGCGATGTTTGCCGAGCGCCTCGACAGCCTGTGCGCGATGGAAGTACGCGAAGCGAAAAACGGCGACCGCGTCATGCCGGGCCGCGCATTGATCGCCCCAGGCGGGCGCCACATGATGCTGCGCCGCAGTGGCGCCCAATACTACGTCGAGGTCGCCGACGGCCCGCTGGTGAATCGCCACAAGCCTTCGGTCGACGTGCTGTTCCGTTCCGTGGCGCAGATCGCCGGACGCAATGCGCTGGGGGTGATCATGACCGGCATGGGCGACGACGGCGCGCGCGGCATGAAGGAGATGCACGACGCCGGCGCGCAAACCGTTGCCGAGGACGAATCCACCTGCGTGGTATTCGGCATGCCGAAAGAGGCCATCAAACTTGGCGGCGTCGACCGCATCGTGCCGCTCGACGCCATTCCCGCCGAAATCATCGCTTACGGCTGAGAGCGGGACGGACCCGACGTAGCCGACAGGCCGCAATATCATGCCCCCCATCGCTCACGACCCCAAAGAGCTCGAACGTCGCGCCCTCAATATCAATCCGGGCGGCTGGGCGGTCGAAACCGAACGCCCGATCACCACGCTGCTGGGATCCTGCGTGGCGGTCTGCCTGTACGACCCGAAACTGCGCCTGGCCGGCATGAACCATTTTCTGCTGCCCAGCCGCGCCAAGTCGGCCGGTGACGACGATGACGTCATCCTGGCGGGCGACTACTCGATGGAAGTGCTGCTGAATACCATGCTGAACAAGGGGGCCGCCAAACAGCGCCTGATTGCCAAGGCCTTTGGCGGCGGCACCATTGTCACTTCGATCCTGATGGCCATCGGCCAGCGCAACTCCGAATTTGCCGAGGAATGGCTGGACCGCGAAGGCATCCCGCTGGCAGCGCGGGATTTTGGCGGAGCCTGGTCACGGAAGGTGATTTTTACGCCCGATGGCGGCGATGCCTTCTGTCGTCGACTACCGATCACCCAGCCCGACGTGCAGGAGGTCGTCAAGGCCGAGCGCGCCTACGAACAGTCATTGATCCGCCCGGCGAAGCCGACGGGTGAGAAAAAGATCGAACTGTTCTGAAGCGACAGGCACACACATGCCGCCATCGAAAGGACAAAACGTGGACGTACCAGCGATATTGAGCAAAATTGCCGAAACGGCGACGCGGGACGAACTGATCTTCCCGACGACGACCGAAATGGCGCTCAAGCTGCAACGGGTCCTCGACGACCCGGACTGCTCGATTGATCAACTTGCCAAACTGGTGCGAGCCGATCCGCTGCTGGCGACGCGTGTCGTGGCCGTAGCCAATTCGGTGATCTACAACCGTTCCGGGCGAGCCATTGCCGATGTCAAGAACGCCGTCTCGCGCGTCGGTTTCGATGCCCTGAGAGTGCTGGCCGCCGCTGTCGTGGTGCGGCAAATGGAAGGCATGGCGCGCACCCCCGCGCACCGACAGATGGCCGTGCGCTTGTGGGAGCATACGGCCCATGTCGCGGCACTTTCGCAAGTCATCGCGCGCCGCGTCACCCATGTCAACCCGGATACCGCTTTTTTTGCCGGCATCATTCATGAAGTGGGCGGCTTCTATCTGATTTCCCGTGCCAAAGAATTCCCCGGCTTGCTGGAAGGCGAAAATGGCAGCCTGCTGGCGTGGGACGAAGGCGGCGCGGCGGAAGTCGGTCGTGCGGTGCTGCAACGCCTGAGCGCTCCGGCGCCGGTGGTTGAAGCGATCGAAGGCATGTGGCTGGGCTACCTCGCGATGCCGCCGCATAGCCTCGCCGACACCCTGCTGCTGGCCGACCAACTGGCTCCGGTGGAGTCCCCGCTCTCGCAACTTGCCGGCAACGGGCGGGAGGGCACAGAAGCTCACATCGATGTCGCACTGGATGACGAAACGCTCTCCAGTATCCTCGAGGAATCGGCGGAAGAAGTTCAGTCGCTGATCGACGCGTTGCACGCCTGATCGTGGGCGTCGGCGCTCCCCTGAACGGCCCGCCGGATACCGTCGACAAAGGTCATCAACTCCACGACCAGCGCGGTGCAGCGTGTATCGATCTCTTCCCGTCGGATATTCGCGCGAAGCGCGGCATGAAGAACTACTGCCGCCTCGGCCACCCGCATCGCTCCGATCGTGCCGGCGGAGCCTTTCAGGGTGTGAGCCAGTTGTCCGACAGCGGCGAGATCGTTCGACGCCAGCGCCTCGGCAAGCAGCGGCCCATCCGTGGCATGAGTGTCGGCGAACAGGGTCAGCATTCGCGCATGTTTGCCCGGATTGCCGCGCACCAGCGCCAGCCCGTGCTCGATGTCGAGACCGGAAACGTGCTCCAGGCGTTGCCGCCATTGAGCGGGGTCGGTAGTCTGCTCGGATGCGGTCGATGCTGTCGGCGACGGCGACGGCGGTGATGCAGAGCCAGTCGCCGGCAACCACTTGAGGACTGCTGCGTAAAGCACCTCCGGATTCACCGGTTTGGCGATGAAGTCGTTCATGCCCGCTTCCGCGCATGCCCGTCGATCCTCCTCAAAGGCGTTGGCGGTCATGGCCAGAATCGGCGTGTTCTTTCGATCTGGCAGCAAGCGGATCGCATGGGTCGCCTCCAGGCCGCCCATGCGGGGCATCTGCATATCCATCAGGATCACGTCATAGGCGGTGGCGCGCGCCATGTCGAGGGCTTGCCGGCCATCGACGGCGATATCGACCGCCAGCGCCACCCCGTGCAGCAGTTCCAGCGCCACTTCCCGATTGATTGCGTTGTCTTCGGCCAGCAACAGCCTTGCGCCGCCATGATGCCTGCGCAGCTCGGTTTCGACATCCACCGCGGCGGCGGTTGCGTTGGTCGGCATGATTCCCCTGCCACGTTTCAGGCGGGCGGTGAACCAGAAGGTGCTGCCCCGACCCGGCGTGCTGTCAACGCCGACTTCTCCCCCCATCAACGCCGACAACCGCCGCGTGATGACCAGCCCAAGACCGGTGCCGCCATATTCTCGGGTGGTCGAGACATCGGCCTGTTCAAAGGCGTGGAACAGGCTGGCGATCTTTTCCGGGGAAATGCCGATGCCGGTGTCCGTTACCTCGAAGCGCATCAGAAACTCGTCGCCGCGGTCTTCCACGAGGCCGGCTCGCAGCTTGATAAAGCCCTGCTCGGTGAATTTGACGGCATTGCCGGCAAAGTTGAGCAGCGCCTGTCTCAAGCGGGTAAGGTCGCCGCGCAACCAGAGCGGTGCGCCGTCGGTCTCGATCTCGACCGCCAGTCCCTTGGCGTAAGCCTGATCCGAGACCAGCGAACGAACATGGTCGAGAATCGCCGACAGCGAGAAATCGACCTCTTCGAGCGTCAGCTTGCCGGCTTCTATTTTTGAGATGTCGAGAATGTCGTTGATGATCGACAGCAAATGGTTGGCCGCCGTATCGATCTTGCCCAGCCGGTCGGCTTGCGCGGGTGTCGGCTCCGCCCGGCGCAACAAATGGGCGAGGCCGATGATGGCGTTCATCGGCGTGCGGATCTCGTGACTCATGTTAGCCAGGAAAGTGCTCTTGGCAACATTCGCCGCCTCGGCAGCGTCCCTGGCGTGCGCCAGTTCGGCGGTGCGCTGTTCGACCTTGTCTTCCAGATGAGTCTGGTAATCCAGCAGTTGCTGCTCGATTTGCTTGCGCTCGGTGATGTCCTGAATCGTGCCGCGCATTTCCCGCGGATTCCCCTGTGCATCGAACTCCAGCTTGCCCAATCCGTGCACCCAACGCTCGGCCCGGTCGTTGTGCCGAATGATGCGGTAGGTTTTGTCGAACCCCTGCCTCCGACCGAGAACCTCGTCTCGAAAGTAGTCGTTCATCATGGCGCGATCATCGGCATGAACCAGGGCTGTCCACCCCTCGACCGAACGCTGGTAGCTGCCGTTTATCCCGAATACGCCGTCGCACACCTCCGAGCTGGTCCATGCACCGGTGGGGATATCGAGAACGTAACTGCCCATGCCGGCGATGCTCTGCGCCTCCCTCAGCAAATATCCGCTCTCCCGCAGGGCTTCTTCCCGCTGCCGCAGGGTTTCCAGCAACCGGTTGAAGCCGCCGATCAGATCGCCGATTTCGTCCTGGCGGCTTATAGGCAGGGGTTGCGGGGGCAGGTCCGTATCCGACAGGGTAGCCAGCGTTTTTACGGTGGCCAGCATCGGCGCGAGTTGGCGTCTCAACATCCACCAGGTCAGGCCACCGACCAGCAGGGTCAAGAGGATCGTGGCCAGCAGCGCACGCTGAAGCATGGCGTGAATCGGGCCAAAGGCGTCTGCCGTGGGCAACGCGATGGCCAGGTACCAGCCCGCCAGTGGAACGCGTTTGGCGGAGAGCAGCACCTCCACGCCCTGCGAATTGATGTAGGTGGCAGACCCCTCGTAGCCCTGGATAAACCGGTCCAGCGACGGGTTGACGCCAGCGACCGGGAGCACCTCCATGACGCGTTTTTTGTCGGAGGCGGCAACGACCAGCCGGTGCTGCGGCGCGACCAGCAGATAACCGCCGGTCTTGCCGTAAGTGCTTTCGGTCACCCGGTCAAGAAAACTGGGCTTGCCCAGATTGACCAACCCGCCCAGGGCACCGATCACCTTGCCCTGGCTATCGCGAATGGGCACCACCATCACGAATTCCGGAGTCCCGGTTATTTTGGAAACGTGGGGTTTGCTTACGGTCGCCCGGCCTTCCCCGAGCGCGAGGGCGATGTGATCCCTGTCGATGAAATTGACGCCGATTCGTCCCGTCGATAGAGGAACGCCGGCAATTGCGGTGCCATCGCGCCGATAGACGAAAACGCCGTCGTTGAAAAGGCCCTGAAGAATCGGGCGTTGGTCCAGAAACAACTGCAAGGCCGGCGTCTTGCCCATCATCTCCGCGGTCACCCTTGCGGCGACGCTTTCCATCGCCTTAAACCGCTCGTCCAGTCCCTGATCGACATTTGCCGCCACGATCGACGCCGTCGAGAATTGCTGCTCGCCCAGCAAACGTCGCATGTCTTCGTAAAGGGTCCGGCTGGCGTAAATGGCCAGCGACCAAAGGCTGACAAGGAAAATCGCCAGAGTGAACAGGGTCACCCTGGTATTGAGCGAGCGCCACTGGAAGATGTCTTTGCCCATGCCGTTCCTATCCTGCGGGTGGCGGCACCTCGCGCTTGCTGCCGTCATCGTTCAGAGCCACATAGGTCAACTGCGCTTCGGTGACCTTGACCACCACCGGCTGCGCTGGATTGCGTTCGGCATAAACCTGCACGTCGACGCCAATCGAACTGCGGCCAACGCGGGTAACCTCGGCATAGAAACTCACCACATCGCCCACCGATATCGGCTGTTTGAACAGGAAGGAATTCACCGCAACGGTAACGACGCGACCGCGTGCGCGGCGCATGGCCGGAATCGCGCCGGCGATATCGACCTGCGCCATCACCCAGCCGCCGAACACGTCGCCGGAGGCATTGACGTCCGAAGGCATGGTCATTACACGCAGCACCGGATCGCGGTCCGGTATCTTTACGGCCTCGTGGCTCATCGGCGTTCTCCGATTCTTGGATCGTTCTTCGGGAGCGCCAGTATACGGCGCAGTGCATGGTTGTTTGTTGTCCATGTCGAGCGCCATCTCCCGCATCGTGACTGACCCCATCGCCGGTTCAGATTCAAGCCACTTCCCCGGCGCTGTTTGACAGCGCCGGGGAAGGAAGGTACG
>Ga0209211_10001031_pt1 | contig 54857 bp, 57 predicted proteins | sample RifGroA2_FD_183992 | JGI IMG/M metagenome (GOLD analysis project Ga0209211, IMG submission 183992) | Groundwater microbial communities from Rifle, Colorado, USA - Groundwater A2 (SPAdes) (version 2) | ecosystem: Environmental > Aquatic > Deep subsurface > Groundwater | place: Rifle, Colorado... | reverse complement strand
TGATTTTTTCCTCCAGGTAATTACAATAACTACTTTTCTGGGGGGAGACAAGCACATTTATCAGAAGTCGCTGTAAGTATAAAAGATAAGAAGATTAAGAGTAAAGAATTTTGACAGAACCTTAATATTTATCGGGGGAAAAAATGAAATCCTTCATGATAGCCCTTGCAATGACAGTGGTCTTATTTATCTATGGGTATCTTTTGTCAACGGCAGGGCATGATCATTCCAAGCATAGTCCTAAAGCGCACATCGAAGTCGAATCAGGGCATGAGCATGCAGGTCATACTCATTGATTCATTACAGAAAGGGGAAGGAAATGTTAGATTATCTTATTCCTTTGCACCCCAAGGTTGTCCATTTCCCGATAGCCTTGTTTACAACGGCCATCGTATTTGATGTCCTGGGTTTTATTTTTCGCAAAGAAGATTTACATAAAACAGCCGAGCACATCTATGTCTTTGCCGCTTTGTTAACCCCTATCGTTGTTCGAACAGGGTTGTGGGAAGAAGAAAGGCTTCATTTGAGTCATCCTGTTTTGGATAAGCACAGGATGTTCGCCCTCTGGACAATGTGGGTCTCATTGATGTCTTTGCCGGTTTTATGGTTTGTAAAGAAAGAACTGTCACGCTATTGCAGGGTTATGTTTCCTATCTTTCTCTTGGTAGTTGTCACTTGTGTCACCATGGCTGGACACAACGGCGGCAGGATGGTTTATGAATATGGTGCAGGGATTGAAGAATAGATCATTGCATTGAAGAGAGGACAGTCTTCCCAGATCGATGAGCGAAAAGGGGTATAAATGATTGAAACTCCCGACGGTTTACACACCATGAACTTTGTCTGCTTTCTGACCACGTTCACCTTTATCTTTGTATTCGGGCTGATGATCTGGGAGAGAATTCCCAGAATGTATCTGGCCATCTTTGGGGCCGTTCTTACTTTAGTCTGGGGTGTTTTTGATATTCAGGAGGCGATCAGTTTTGTGAATTGGGAGACGATTGGTTTTCTGCTGGGGATGTTTCTCTTGATTGAAATCCTGGTAGAGTCCGGCTTTTTCCGCTGGCTGGCGCTCAACATAGCTGGAAAATTAAAATATGATCCGTTGAAGATCCTTATTTTCTTTCCCGCGGTGTCTTTTGTGTTAGCCGCGTTTATGGGTTCTATTACGGTGATGGCGTTCTTAGCTGTGGTCACTCTTGAATTGAGCCGTCTGCTTAAATTCGACCCTGCTCCGGTGGTGGTCAGCGAGGTTGTGATGGCCAATATCGGAGGATCCGCGACTATTATGGGAGATCCCCCGAACATTATTTTGGGAACGGTCCTGGGATTTAATTTCAATGATTTTCTTCTGCATAACGGCCCGATTGCCATCCTTTCCGGCGCGGTGGCTTTGGGTGTGAGTTTCTTGATGAACAAAAAAAGTTTCAGCGCACCGGTTCAGCCTGCGGCATTGGAGGGGATAAAGAATATAGCTCCAGGAACACAGATCAAAGACAGCTACCTTCTTACGTGCGGCCTCATTGGCATGGGATTCGCCTTATTTTTTCTCATTACTAAGCCTTGGCTGAATGAACTTGGCATTCCCATTTATATTTCTACCGCCTCATTGTTGCCGGCTTTTTTTATTCTTGCCCTGGGTGGAAAGAGAATATACCAGCATCATTTTATGCGCAAAATCGACGCCGAGACGATCATGTTTTTTATCGGTTTATTTATTTTAATCGGCGCGTTGGAAAAAAGGTTTATCATTCAATCGACGGCTGATTTTCTTGCGTCATGGTTCAAGACGTCCGCGGGATTCATCACCGCCATTTTTTGGGGCTCAGGGATCATCTCGGCGTTAGTGGATAATGTGCCGTTGGTCATGGCGATGACGGTTATCATCAAACAAAGCGTCGCGGCCCAAATAGTCTCCGGCGCGGGGATCCTCGTTTGGGCGGTGAGTCTCGCCGTGGATTTGGGAGGGAATCTGACTCCCATCGGGGCATCGGCCAATGTCGTGGCGTATGCCTTGTTAGAAAAGAGTCATGTCAAAGTCGGGTGGGTGAGATGGCTGAAATTGGCTCTTCCCCAGGGTCTGGCCGCGCTTTTAGTCAGTTACGCGGGCGTTATGCTTAAATTACACTTAAAGTTTTTTTAACAACGGTGGAGGGATATGAATAACTGGTGGCAATACGAGATTCAGGATATTGTGGCACGGCAAGAGACGGATCTGAATAAAGGACTGAGTTTTGACCAAACTCTCACGCGGTTGAAGCAATACGGGCCTAATCAATTAATAGAGAAGAAAGGCCGTTCCGTCTTCGGTCTTTTCTTTGATCAATTCCGGGATTTTATTGTCTGGGTCCTGATCGGCGCCGGGTTGGTTTCGGGATTTCTTAAGGAGTGGGTGGACGCCGTCGCGATCATCGCGATTGTGATCCTCAATGCCATCCTGGGATTTATTCAGGAATACCGCGCGGAAAAATCCATGGCCGCTTTAAAAAAATTGTCCGCGCCGAACTCCAAAGTCATCCGTGATGGACAACATCACCTGATTCCCTCATCAGAAATGGTTCCCGGGGATGTCATGGAACTGGAAGCCGGGGATCATGTGCCGGCCGACAGCCGGTTGTTTTACGCGACACCCAATTTTATGACGCAGGAGGCCAGTCTGACCGGAGAATCGACGCCGGTGGTCAAGACGATTCTGACCCTGGAAGAAAAGGAGGTGCCCCTGGCGGAGAGGGCGAATATGGTGTACACGGGGACCTCGGTGGCTTCGGGCAAGGCCCGGGCTTTGGTGGTCGAGACGGGGATGCGAACCGAACTGGGCAAGATCGCGGAAATGATCCAGGACATCGAAGAGGAATCCACTCCGTTGCAGAAAAAGTTGGAAGAGTTTGGGAAGTGGATTGTGTATCTCTGTTTTGTTCTCGTGGGATTAGTCTTTCTGCTGGGTGTTTGGCGTGGAGGCCGGATCCTGGATATGTTTTTGACCGCGGTGAGTCTTGCCGTGGCCGCGATTCCGGAAGGTCTTCCGGCGGTGGTGACCATTGCCCTGGCGCTGGGGGTGCAGCGGATGGTCAAGAGACACGCGCTCATTCGAAGACTCCCGTCGGTTGAAACCCTGGGCTGCGCCACGGTCATATGCTCGGATAAGACGGGGACCCTGACAAAGAACGAGATGACGGTGCAGGCGGTTTTTACAAATAATCGGCTGTTTCAGGTCAGCGGGTTGGGTTATGAACCCAAGGGGGAATTTTCTTTCGAACAACAAAAGGTAGCCCCGCAGACGTATCCGGATTTAGGCACGACATTTTTGTGCGGTGTCCTGTGCAACGGAGCGCAGTTGGTTAAACACAACGGCGGGTACAAGATCCTCGGCGACCCCACCGAGGGAGCTCTCCTCACCGCGGCGGCCAAGGCGGGGATATGGAAGGATCAAAAGGAACAGGCATTTCTTTTTGTGGAAGAGATCCCCTTCGATTCCGAGCGCAAGAAAATGACGGTCGTGCGTAAAGATAAAGAAAAATATGTTGCCTTTGTGAAAGGCGCGCCGGATATCTTGCTCAACGATTGCGTAAGCGTGCAGGAGAACGGGCAGACGAGACCGCTTACGCAGAGGGACACAGAGCAGTTGCTTCAAGTCAACGCGGATTTAGCCAGTCAGTCCATGCGGGTTTTAGCGGTAGCTTACAGGAATCTGGATCAAGCCCCGGACACTTATGAGGCGAGTTCGATTGAGAAAAATCTTGTCTTTGTGGGGTTGATAGCGATGATGGACCCTCCCCGTGAAGAGGTCAAGCGGGCTATCCGAGATTGTCAGACGGCGGGCATTAAGACAGTGATGATTACAGGTGACCAAAAGCATACAGCCATCGCCATCGCCCGGGCACTTGGGTTTTTCCCGCAGGACGCGGTGGCCCTGACAGGAGAGGAACTGGATAAATTAAGTGAAGAGGTTCTTAAGAAAGAGATCGAGAAAATCCCGGTTTACGCGCGGGTTTCTCCTCAGCATAAATTACGGATTGTGCGCGCTTGGCGCGAGCGCGGGGAGGTTGTCGCGATGACCGGCGACGGCGTGAATGACGCCCCGGCGGTCAAAGAAGCGGATATCGGCGTGGCCATGGGGATTACAGGCACCGACGTGACCAAAGAGGTGTCGGACATGATCGTGACCGATGATAATTTTGCCTCGATTGTTGCCGCGGTCGAAGAAGGACGGGGGATCTACGATAATATAAAAAAGTTCGTGCATTACTTGCTTTCTTGCAACGCCGGGGAGATACTGGTGATGTTTGTTTCCGTGCTTATCGGCTGGCCCGCGCCTTTGCTGCCTATTCATATCCTTTGGGTTAATCTGGTCACGGATGGTCTTCCGGCGTTGGCCTTGGGGGTGGATCCGGTGGATCCCGCGATCATGCGGCGTCTCCCCCGACCGAGGCATGAACCCGTTGTGACAAAATCGAGAGCTCTTTGGATGCTGGCCCAGGGCGTTTTCATGGCCGCGTGCAGTCTTCTGGCGTTTGCCTTTGTTCTTTTTATCGAGAAAGAGGGAATTGAGCGGGCCCGGACGGCCGCGTTTATTGTCCTGGCCTGCAGTCAGCTCGCGCATTCCTTTAACTGCCGCAACGAGAAGGAATCTTTGTTTACCATCGGGTTTTTCACGAACAAGAAATTAATTTTGGCCAATGCGATCTCCTTTTTCCTGCAGATGGCGGTGGTGTATGTGCCGTTTTTGCAGGGGGTCTTTAAGACCCAACCGCTGGGGTTGTTCGACTGGGTTTTAGTCATCAGCCTTTCGTCATTTCCCCTCTGGGCCATGGAGATCATAAAAATCTTAAACAGAAGAAAGGAGAATCTCAAAACGAATGTTTGAAGACAATAAATCAGGTTAATTTCAATACCCCTGGATTTGACTCGGGGTCAACACAAAGGAGAGTAATAACATGAAAGTTAAATTAATGATTATGACAACAGCGGTAAGCCTATTCGCGGCCTCAGGGTTTTATTTTGTTTCTGCCGTGACCGCTGAGGAACAGGTCGTGTCCAGCGAGGCCGTTCAGATTGTGCCGGAGGCCGGGGCCCCCGCGGTTGAACTCCCGGTAGCCGCGCAGGAAGTCGCGGGTCCCATTGAGGTAGGCAACAAGATCTGTCCCGTGAGCGGCGAGAATGTTTATGAAAAGGGGGAGCCGTTCAAGTTTGAGCATAACGGCAAAATATATAATTTGTGCTGCAAGATGTGTGTGAAGGATTTCAAGGCTGATCCCGAGAAATACAGCAAGATCGCCGAGGAAGCCGCGGCCAAGGATGCCGAAGAAGGCCAGGACTCTGCCCTGGATGTTGCGGGAGAAGAGCCGGGACATGAGCATGGTCCTGAAGGCGAAGGGCATGAAATGCATCATGAATAGGGTTTGAAGGAAACGGGCGAATTCGACAGGCGCCTGTTGAATTTAACAGGCGCCTGTTAAATTCAACCTCCGTAGGTTGAATTGGGTGGATGCGCGGCCCACAACGGCGTTCCAGTGTTTTCACGCAAGTGTCCGATCGAGCAAGAATAACAAAAGGAGCATGGAGCATGGTCATTGCGGATTTGCCGTATCATCCCATGGTGGTTCATTTTCCGATTGCGCTTTTTCTCAGCGCGTTTGGTTTTGAAATGATGAGTTTCGTTTTTAAAAAAGAGAGTCTGCACCGCACGGCCTTTCATCTGTACCTGCTGGCCGCCCTGGCCGCGCCGTTGGTTGTGCAAACGGGTTTAAGGGAAGACGAGGAGTTAAAGATCCATCATTGGATTCTCGAGAGGCACGAGCATCTGGCGTTGTGGACCATGGGCGTGTCTTTAGTCAGTCTGCCGATCCTGGGCATCATTTATATTTTTAAGAAAGAGATGTTCCGTGTGTTTTTTGTCTTTTGTCTTGCCGCGCTGGTTGGGCTTGTTTCCGTGACGGCTTATTGGGGCGGACGGATGGTTTATGAGTATGGGGTCGGGGTTGAGGCGCAATAGGCCTGGGACTTCCGCGTTGGGCGGTCTGTATTGGTGCATCTGCCGGGTTACTATCTGAACGCGAAAGCCCTGGAAATAAACTGTTCAAAAGTTTTTGAAATGAAGTCGTGGATATGTCGGAAAAGAAAATAGATCCTGTCTGCGGTATGGAGGTTCATGCGGATAAGGCCTTGACGGCGGTCGTTGCCGGCAAGGCCTATTATTTTTGCAGCGGCCGGTGCCGGGACCGGTTTGTCAAAGAATCGCGTCAAGATCAAACCAGCCCCTCCGGCGGCTCCTGCCATTCAAAAAAGAAATCCGTCGAAAGAGCGACAATGCCTTCCTCGCTCTACACCTGCCCGATGCATCCCGACGTCGCGCAAGATCACACCGGGGATTGTCCTTACTGCGGGATGGCCTTGGAATCCCGAGGAGTGCCCGATGAGGAAGAGAATAACGAAATCCGGGTTTTATCCGGAAAATTTTTCACAGGGTTGGCGTTGACGGTCCCGATTCTCGTTTTAGCCATGAGGGACATGGCGTCGGGAGCCGCGCTGGATTTTATTCCTGAGCGGATTCTTCGCTGGATGGAATTTCTATTGGCGACGCCGGTGGTCTTTGGGGCGGGCGGGATTTTCTTTCAACGGGCCTGGAGCTCTGTTTTGAACCGCCGGGCGAATATGTTCACGCTGATCGCGATGGGCGTCGGGGCCGCGTATTTTTACAGCGTGGCGGCGGTTCTTCTGCCGGATGTCTTTCCCGAGTCACTTAAGAAAAATGGATCATTGGGACTTTATTTTGAAGCCGCGGCCGTGATCACGGTCCTGGTTCTGCTCGGGCAGATGCTTGAGGCCGGGGCCCGTCGTCGGACAGGTCAGGCGATCCGGGCTCTGGTGGGGTTGGCCGCCCGCAAGGCGCATCGTCTTCAAAAAGGACGGGAAGAAGATGTCCCCGTGGAACAGATCCGGAAAGGCGATTTGCTGCGTGTCCGTCCCGGCGAGAAAGTACCTTTGGATGGTGTTATTGTCGAGGGGAAGAGTACGGTTGATGAGTCGATGATTTCAGGAGAGCCGGTGCCTGTTGAGAAAAAAGAAGGTGATCGTGTGATCGGCGCCACCGTTAATCAAACCGGGACATTCGTCATGAGAACGGAGAAGGTCGGATCAGAAACCATGCTCGCTCAAATTATCCAAATGGTGGCTGAGGCCCAGCGCAGCCGGGCGCCGATTCAGGGGGTGGCGGACAAAGTCGCGGGGGTTTTTGTCCCGGCGGTCATGGGGATCGCTGTTTTGACTTTTGGGGTTTGGTGGCTGGTGGGGCCGGCGCCGTCTCTAGGCGCCGCGCTGGTCAACGCGATTTCTGTTTTGATTATTGCCTGCCCGTGCGCCTTGGGGTTGGCGACGCCGATGTCGATTATGGTCGGCGTGGGGCGCGGCGCGCAGTCGGGGATCTTAATGAAGAATGCCGAGGCCATGGAAAAGGCCGAACGCGTCACCCATGTCCTGATAGACAAGACCGGGACACTCACCGAGGGAAAGCCCCGCGTGATCTCTGTGGTCGCGGCGCAAGGGGAGGATGAAAACGAATTTCTTAAGATCGCGGGATCTTTGGAGCAGGCCAGTGAGCATCCTTTAGCCCGGGCGGTGGTTGACTACGTGAATGGAAAAAATATGGCCATGGAAAAGGTTCAGGATTTTGAGGCTGTGATCGGAGACGGTATTCAGGGAAGACTGAACGGGGCGGCGGTTGCGTTGGGGAAAGAAAAATTTATTGCCGGCGCGGTGGATCATGTGCCGGAGGATTTGAGAAGCCAAGTCGCCACCATGCAGGAAAGAGCGCAGACCGTGGTATGGGTGGCCAGGCAGAGACGGGTGATCGGGATTTTAGGTCTGGCGGATCCTGTTAAGAAAACGACGCCCGCGGCGATCCGGGAATTGCACCGCATGGGCTTAAAGGTGATCATGCTGACCGGGGATAACCGCGAAACGGCTCGGGCTATCGCGCGGGAGTTGCGTATCGACGATGTGCGCGCCGAACTGGCGCCCAAGGATAAACAAAAGATTGTCCAGGAGCTCAAAGAACACGGCGCCCGGGTGCTGATGGCCGGAGACGGGATCAACGACGCGCCGGCGCTGGCTGAAGCGGAAGTGGGTGTGGCCATGGGGACGGGCACGGATGTGGCTATCGCCAGCGCCGGGATTACCCTGGTCCAGGGGGACCTGAACGGGATTGTCAAAGCGTTGCTCTTAAGCCGGCAGGTGATGCGTAACATCCGCCAGAATTTGTTTTTCGCCTTTATCTACAATGCCCTGGGGGTTCCGGTGGCCGCGGGGGTGTTGTATCCGGTTTGGGGGTTGTTGCTCTCACCGATGCTCGCCGGTGCCGCGATGAGTTTTAGCTCCGTTTCCGTCATCGGGAATGCCTTGCGGTTGAGAAGGGTGAAGTTGTAGGTTTTTCTAAACACGTTTATTCGGGAGGGGGGATTGTGGGATTTAAAATGAAAAATAATTCAGGGTTAGAGGCCAGGATCAAGAGGGGATTAAAGACAGCCATCATCAGCCTTCTTCTGAACTCCCTGTTGGCCATCATCAAAGTCGCGACGGGAGTTTTGGGGAATTGTTACGCCTTGATTGCCGACGGGATTGAATCGTTAACAGACATTTTCAGCTCCACCGTTGTTTACCGGGGCATCAAGATCAGCTCATTGCCGCCGGATGAGAAATACCCTTTTGGTTACGGCAAGGCGGAATCCTTAGCGGCGCTCATTGTCTCTGCCGTCCTCCTGGGCGCAGCTTCCACGATTTCCGTACAGTCCCTTCGGGAGATCGCGCATCCCCATCACCCGCCCGAACCGTACACGCTTTATGTGCTGATTTTTGTGATTCTTGTGAAGGAGACCATGTTCCGGTTTTTTCATAAGACGGGAAAAGAAATCGACAGTATGTCTATTCAGGCCGAGGCCTGGCACAGCCGCAGTGACGCGTTGACGTCGCTCGCGGCTTTTATCGGGATTTCCGCGGGGCTGATCGGAGGGCCGGGATATGAAAACATGGATGATTGGGCCGCTCTTTTTGCCAGCGGTGTGATATTCTTTAACGGATTTCGAATTCTGCGCTCAGCCATTGTGGAACTGATGGATGCCGGGCCCTCGCCGGAGATAGAACGGAGAATCCGGGTCATCGCGCGTGAAGTCCCGGGGGTGCGCGATGTGGAGAAGTGTCTTGTACGCAAGAGCGGGTATAGGTATTTCGTCGAGGTACACCTGGAGGTCGAGGGGACTATTTCTGTTAAGGAGGGCCATGATATCGCCCATGAGGTCAAAGATCATTTGCTGAATGCCGGAATGAGCCTTATTAACGTCGTCATTCATGTGGAACCTTACGGACAGATAAGATCCAATGGTTGACCTGCGTTCCTACGACGAAAGTCCGGTTTATTTTCTTTGAGAGGGGTTTGGAGATGAGTCATCATCAAGGACTGTTGATTGTGGACGTTCAGAATGATTTTTGCCGAGGCGGGGCCATGCCGATCGCCCAGGCCGAGACGATCATTCCCGTCATCAATAATTATATTGAGTATTTCTACACGCGATCCGCCGCGATTATCGCTACGCGTCATTGGCATCCGGCGACGACAAGTCATTTCGAAACTTTTGGAGGTTTGTGGCCATCGCACGGTATCCGGGATACGCCCGGGGCCTTGTTTCATCCCAGTCTGACATTGCCGCGGGACGTCCTTATCGTTTCCAAGGGCATGCAACCCGATGAGGAAGGCGGGTCGGCGTTTGAGGGGGTGGACAGCAAGGATAAAAGTTTTTTAATGGTGCTGAAAGAACGTAAAGTCAAAGAATTATTTATCGCGGGGTTTGCCACGGAATATTGCATCAAAGCCACGGTCCTGGACGCTCTGGAAAACAATTTTGCCGTCAACCTCCTCATGGACGCGATCAAGGGAGTTCATATAGAACCCGAAGAGGCTGAGTATGCCGTCAAAAAGATGCTTAGAAAAGGGGCTAAAAAAATTGTTTTTGGTGATTTAGAAAAGTAGGTTAAAATAGCATCGGGACTAAAGAGAGGAAGGCCCCATGCGTATTCAGGATTGGAAATCAGCCGCCTGTGCGGTCTTTTTTCTTCGCGAAGTTTTCCAAGAGACGTCTGTTTGGAGTGAAACAGTTTCAACCCAGGCCGTCCGGCCGAGCAACATAAAGGAGATGATTCAAATGCACGCGGAAACAGCCAAGAACTTAATCAACATGATGATTGAATTCATCGTGAAGTACAGTTTTCAGGCCCTGGGGGGGGTCCTTGTCCTTTTTTTGGGCTGGATGGTCGGGAAATATGTGGGGCGTTGGTTGCATGGCATTTTAGATAAAAAGAAGTTGGATATCACCGTCATTAAGTTTTTTATCAGCAGCGTCAAGATGCTGATTATGGCCTTCGCGGTGATCGTGGCGTTAGGGAAGTTTGGGATAGAAATCGCTCCTTTGATCGCCGGTGTGTCTGTCGCTGGATTCGGTCTTAGTTTTGCCCTCCAAGGTTCGTTGTCGAATTACGCGGCCGGGGCCACGTTGATTTTCACCAAGCCCTTTAAGGTCGGGGATATTATCGAGGTCGCCGGCGTGGTGGGGGAAGTCACGGACATGAAACTGCCGCGGACGGATATCAAGACGGTGGACGGAAACGCGATCTTTATCCCCAACAAGCATATTATCGGGGAAATCATTCACAATTATTCCAATGTCAAGAGGCTGGACATCAAAGTCGGGGTCAGCTACAAATCGGACATGGAGAAAGCGATCCGGATTGTTAAAGAAGTTGTTCAGGCGGACAAGCGCGTGGTCAATACGCCTAACGCCGGGATCGCGGAATTCGGCGATTCCAGCGTTAATCTGATGGCCAGGTTATTTTGCAAACAAGATGATTACTGGAATGTGCTTTTTGATTTAAACAAGAAGATTTTCGACAGGTTTCACAAGGAAGGCGTCGAGATCCCGTTCCCTCAAAGGGATGTGCGCATTATTCAGGAGGGGGGGGAGCGGCGCGGAAAGGAAGGACTATCATGAAAAAATGGCTCGTGGGTCTTATCGTTGTCGTTGTGGTCCTGGTCGCCCTGGGGATGGCCAAAGATGTCGTGATTCGCGGGGTTGTTCAGACGATGGGTTCTCAGATCGTGGGAGCGCCCATCAAGGTCGGGCATTTTTCTTCGAGTATTGTTTTCCAGAAAGTCCACATCAAAAGGCTGCGTCTCTACAATCCGCCGGGATACCCCTCAGAACCCATGTTGGACATCCCTGAAATCCGCGTTGACGCCGATCTGTTCTCGTTGATGAAGGGCAAGCTGCATTTTCCTTTGGTTATTTTTGATTTGAAAGAGGTTGTCCTAATTAAAGATAGGGCCGGCGAGTTGAATGTCAACGCGTTAAAAGTTTCCCGTCAAAAACCGGAAGCGGAGAAAACACGATCCGACGATAAAACACAGAAATCGAAGTCCTCACCGATGCCGATGCGCATTGACGTCATGAAATTGAATATGGAGCGGGTGATCTTCAAGGATTACACCAAAGGAGACCAGCCCGTGGTTCAGGTTTTCGAATTGAATTTAAAAGATAAAATATTTAAAGATATCCAGAGTCCGGAACAACTGGCCTCGGTGATTATGATCAATGCCCTGGGGCCGGCGGGATTGCAAAGTGCCGGAGTATATGCCGCCTCGACCCTCCTGGGGGTGGGGTTTCTCCCGGCGGGCGTCGCGGGGGTCCTTTTAGGCAAGGATGACGCTGTCCAGGAGTTTTCTCAGCCTGTTGAAAAGGTATTCGCGCAGGCCGTTAGTCTTTTTCAAGAAACAGGTCTGTTGAAATCCAAGGATAGCGCCAAAGGGATCGTTAAAGGGATCATGGACGGCGCCGACGTCACCCTTGTGATCAAGAAGAGCGCGAACGGAAAAACGGAGGTTACCGCCTCTGCCAGAAAACTTTTGATCCCTAAACCGGATATCGCCGGAGGAACGCTGTACCGGTTGTCCGAGCGGGTGAAGTAAGAATACACGAAAATCCTGTTTGACAATATGACTCAAGCCTCGGTTTCCTCGGCGTAGGATATTCTCCGCAACCAGTTTTCAGTTTAGGCATCGCCTTGCATAATGGATTCTTGACGTTTTAGGCGATTGAATTGGTTTGATTTGGTGTCCCACTTTGGTGTGGAGTGACATGTTGACAAAAATAGTATTTCTGTTATTTTTTTAAAAGGGATTTTTAATTAATAACTGCTTAATTGTTAAGAGGGGGGCTAATGAAGAAATATTTCTTGATTTTGATGACGTCTCTGTTAATCGTCATGGGTACGAACAATGCTTATGCGATTTTTATTGTGGATACAGGTCAGCCTCCATCGTCCTCGGGAGGAAATGTTATCGCGGGACAATGGCTGGCGTCCCGTTTTGTTACGGATCGTTTCTATATGATCACGGATATTAATGGCTGGGTCGGTGTTATCGAACCCGGTGATCTCGACCTAACAATTTATCAGGGCACATTGTTTCCTTCCGCGCCTGATTATTATCCGATTCCGGATACTTCAAATATTTTATTTCAAAAAACATTTAACATTAGCGACCCGGAATCAACTAATGATTGGTACGGTTTATCGGGTTTAGATCTCGAGCTGGAAGCAGGCGATTATTGGGTCGCATTTGAAGGATTCAGACCTGAACCGTCTTTTATCGGTTATGCTCCTTCCGGTTCACCAAACACATTGTTGAATTATGCTTATTATGGTTTGGGTAATTCCCGTTATATAGGCTTTGATGATCAATATCCGCCTCGATGGGGTTTAAGAATCGAAGGTCAATCATTTGGTCTCCAAGCGCCATCAATACCAACATCACCCTTCGCGCCGACATCACCCTTCGCGCCAACATCACCAACCGCGCCGATATCCCCCTTCGCGCCGAACCCGCCGACTTTTCCTGTGTTTTACTCCGCGCAACTCCAAGGAGAAGAAATTCCAACCGTTGCCAACCCGGAACCATCCACCGTGCTCTTATTGGGGAGTGGTTTAATCGGTGCCGCGGCTATGCTCCGACGTAGAAAAAGGGCATAACTGTATAAAGGAATTGAGTATTATTAAGAAGCCTCGGTTACTTATTGTGGTTGGGGCTTTTTATTCACGGACTACTTCAAGACAGGGAAGCGACAGGGAAGTAAGACAGTGAAATAAGAATCCATTGCAAATTCTCAAGTTCTGTAATAAAATCCTGCCTTCCTTCAGCAAGGGAAGAGAGAACATCAAGAAGGCATCGGCATTAAAAAGAAAGAGTGGAGTTCATCAATGATTTCTACCAGCGGGATCGGGTTACAATTCGGGAAGAGAAAACTCTTTGAAGACGTCAATATTACCTTCAATAAAGGCAATTGCTACGGGCTGATCGGGGCCAATGGTTCCGGGAAATCCACTTTTCTTAAAATCCTCTCAGGTGAGATTGAATCTACCGCCGGCCAGGTGAATGTCAGAACCGGCGAGCGGATCTCCATCTTAAAGCAGGATCAATTCGCGTATGATGAATACACCGTGTTGACCACCGTGATTATGGGGCACAAAAAACTGTATGAAATCATCTCCGAAAAGGACGCGATCTACGCCAAACCGGATTTCTCCGATGCGGATGGCCTGAGGGCTTCAGAGCTGGAAACCGAATTCGCCGACATGAACGGCTGGAGCGCCGAGACGGATGCCGCCAAGCTGTTGAGCGATTTGGGGATTGGAGAGGAATTCCATGGTCTTAAAATGAAACAGCTTGAGGCCAGTTTGAAGGTGCGCGTGCTTTTGGCTCAGGCCTTGTTCGGTAATCCGGATGTCCTTTTGCTGGACGAACCCACCAATCAACTGGACGTCGAGACCTGTATGTGGCTTGAGGAATTCCTTTGTGAATTTGAGAATACGGCGATTGTCGTCTCGCACGACCGGCATTTTCTGGACAAAGTCTGTACCCACGTCGCGGACATTGATTTCGGCAAGATCCAGCTCTATCCGGGGAATTACACGTATTGGTACGAGTCCAGCCAGTTGGTTTTGAAACAGAAACGAGACGCCAACAAGAAGATGGAAGAAAAGAAGAAAGAACTCGAAGATTTTATCGCCCGTTTCAGCGCTAACGCTTCCAAGTCCCGTCAAGCCACGTCCCGCAAGAAGATTTTGGAAAACTTGACTATTGAAGCGATCAAGCCTTCTTCCCGGCGGTATCCGTATATTAGTTTTAAATCTGAAAGAGAGGCCGGCAATGATCTCTTGAACATCGATCAGTTGAGTAAATCGATCGAGGGCAAGGGGATGTTCAGAAACCTCAATATCCATGTGAATAAAGGTGATAAAATCGCGTTTGTCGGACGCAACGATTTGGCCAAGACAACCCTTTTTCGGGTGATCATGGAAGAATTGACGGCGGATAGCGGCTCCTTCAAATGGGGGGCATCCACGACGCGAGCGTATTTCCCCAAGGATAACAGTGACTATTTTAAAGTTGACCTGAATCTCATTGACTGGCTGCGCCAATATTCAAAAGAAAAAGATGAGAATTTTGTGAGGGGTTTTTTTGGACGCATGCTTTTTTCCGGAGAAGAAGTCTTTAAGAGTGTGGGCGTCCTCTCCGGCGGAGAGAAAGTGCGGTGCATGCTTTCCCGCATGATGCTCACGGGGGCCAATGTCTTGATTCTGGATGAACCGACGAATCATCTGGACCTGGAATCCATCACGGCCCTTAATGAAGGTCTCATCGACTGCAAGGGGACGGTTTTATTTTCCTCGCATGATCACCAGTTTGTGCAGACCGTCGCCAACCGGATCATTGAAATCACGCCGCATGGCTATATTGACCGCCAGGGCATGACCTTCGATGAATACCTTTCGGATGAAAAAATCAAGAAGCTCAGAGAAACGCTCTACCAGGAGACGCAAGAACCGGCTTCGCATACGCCGTAAGGCGAAATCCAATTCCCCAGGTTTTGCTTTCCTATGGTATCCCCGCATTTTTTCCCCTCATTTCTTGACGTATCCCCGCGTCTCCCTATAATGAATTCATGAAAAGATTTAAATCATTTTTTATTTTCGCGCTTATAGGTTTATTGGCGTATTTCTTTTACGCGCGGGTCGTCCATTACATTCAGGAAAACGCCGTTCTTAAGCAGGTCATTGCCCGCCTTGAGGCGGATTCTCGGACAGCCGAAGTCTTGGTCACCGGCGTTAATTTCGATGAAAAAACTCGAAAGACTTATACCACAATAAAGTTTTTAGAGTATGATGTAAAAGGTCAGCCGATGGAACCGAAGTATTTTACATTTTCAGGCAACATTATTCAGTTTCAGTCCTTGGTCATCCGTTTTGATGATATTCATATCCGTTCAGCGGATAAATTTAAAGGGAAGAGCGCGTATCTTTTTTGGAAAATATTCATGCTGGACGGCCCCAACACCCGGGAATATGAAATAACACCCGTGCATCAGGTCCCTCATGGGTACCGTGTGCAAGGGGGACGCGGCGTCTTCGAGGAAAAATTGTGGATTAATTTTTGGAAGTACGCTTTAAATCCGAAGGCGGCTGAAAAATCCGGGATCAAGAGCGCGCAGATTGAGGCGCCGGGAACCCTGTTTATTCCAGGCGTTCTTTACATGATCAAGATTGAGCATGACGGAGGGCTGAGAATCGACTCTACGCCTCTTTCGCCGATTTTGAAGGGGGAAAAGATTCCCGGATAAAAATATTTCGAATAGAATTGAAATAAAATTACAGAAAGGACGAAAAAAATGCGAAAGAAAATTCTTGGCGGTTTGCTGACGGGGTTAATCCTGTTGACTCCTGCCTGGGGGTGGGCCCAGGCTTCAGAGGCACAGATGACCCTGGCCCAGGCCCTCGCTCAGCAGGCCGTGATGCAGGCTTACCAGAATGTCGTCGGCCGCGTTGTCCAGCAAACGGTCGCTCAGCAACGTCTGAACGCCGCTCAACATATTATCCCGCAGGTGATCCAGCAGACGGTCCTTCAGGGATTAAAAGAAGCGGCGGTCAAACAGGCCGTCAAGCAGGCCTATGCCCAAGGCGTGGAGATGTATTTGCAGCAGCAAATGCCTCAAATTGCCGAAGCGCTGGTGAAGGAACGGATGCAGGAGGTCATTGAAAATTCCATCAAGCAGGCTGTGGTGGAACAGGCGACCAAGCAGGTGGCTCAAAAAGTCATTCAAGAAAGAATCATGAAACAAGTCGTCGCCCAGAAAATGGCGCAAGAGACGATGAAACAACGTTATCAACAGGCCGTTCTTCAACAGCGGCAGGATGCTATGAGAAAGGCTATTGAACAGCAATACATGCAGGCGATCCAGAAGGCCTTGGCCGGCCAATAGGGGATGGGGAAAATGAATAAAACAAAGATTTGGCTGGTCGTGACGTTTTTGTGGTTGGGCGCCGGCGGCTTATTAGGGGCAGACACCATTAATCATCAAAGTGAGGTTGATCGGGTCACCCTCCTGAATCAGATCACCGATGCCGTGGCCACGTTGGGAGATTCGCCACAGGAAAAAGAAAGAACGATGCGGCAACGGAAGATCTCCCGAAGGAAGGCCCGTTTAAGAAAAGAATACCAAAAGAATCTGGCTGAGCAGCGACGGGCACAGGGAGGAAGGTAGACTGGAATAAATACGTTACCACTGAAAAAGTGGTAACGACATAATGAATTTTGGATGAAGGCGCTTATGAATTCTGAGAAGATGTCCAGGAAAATACTGGTGGTGGATGATGACCTGGGTCATGTCAGGCTGCTTGAAACGATGTTAAAGGAAAACGGTTTTAATCCGATATCGACTGTTGAGGCCGCCGATGGCCTGCAGATGGCCATGGAAAAACAGCCCGATTTAATTATCCTGGACGTAATGATGCCGGTCATTAACGGATATAATTTTTGCCGTTTGCTTAAATCAGAAACGGCGTACAAAAATATTCCCATCATTTTTCTCAGTTCGAGAGGGGAGAAACAGGATTTGCGATTCGGGCAGGAAATGGGGGCCGACGCCTATTTAACGAAACCGGTGAACACTCAGCAACTGCTGGTCAAGATCAATGAACTGCTGAGTTCCGCAAAATGATTTTTACAACCTTTTCTTTAATGCTTCGTTACCTAAGTTTTGAACAGATGGATGTGCGGATGAAGGAAGTGTTGTGCTGTGTTCTTCCGTCAATCATTTGGGTAACACCGTACTTATTCCCATGATTAAATTTTTTGAGAACATCGGTCGTTTTGTCAATAGTTGGATTTATATTGTCGTCGATTTTATCCGCCTCGTGTTCGAAACGTTTTATTGGATTTTCTGGGGGGCTTTCGTTAAAAGAACAATCCGTCTGCAAGCGGTCTTTGCGCAGATGGTCTTTATGGGCGTGAATTCGATCGTCATTGTCTTCTTTGTTGTTTTCTTCACGGGCGTTGTCCTGGCGATGCAGTCCGCCCATCAGCTTTCCCAGATGGGGGCGGTCATTTATGTGGCCAGCCTCGTGACGATCTCGATCTGCCGCGAGCTGGGGCCGGTCTTAACGGCCCTGGTGATCGCCGGCCGTATCGGGGCCTCGATAACCGCGGAGATCGGGTCTATGAAAGTCAACGAGCAGATAGAGGCGTTGGACACCATGGCGATCCATCCGGTGCGGTACCTCGTCGTTCCTAAATTCATCGCCCTGTTTGTTATGCTCCCGTGTCTGACGGTGATCGGTGATCTCTCCGGGATATTGGGGGGATACTTAATCGGAGTATTTAATCTTAAAATTAATTCGGGGTTGTACATTCAAACGGCCTTAAAGTTTTTGACATTGAAGGATATTTACACGGGATTGTCCAAATCGTTCGTTTTCGCTGTCATTATCGTCATGGTAGGAACGTATCAGGGATTAAAGACAGAAGGCGGCGCGGTCGGTGTCGGCAAGGCCACCACCATCAGTGTCGTGGTCAGTTTTATCTTAATTATTATTGCCGATTGTATTTTGACAGGCATTTATTACTTCGCGAGATTTTAATATGGCTGAGAAGAAAATCGCGATATCGATAAGGGATTTGGAGAAGACCTTTGATGGCCGAAAGGTCCTGGATAATATCAATCTGGATATTTATCAAGGAGAGATTTTTGTCATCATGGGCGGCTCCGGGAGCGGAAAAAGCACTTTGCTCAGAATGATGACCGGCGGCATTCAACCCACGGCCGGAAAAATATTATTTGAAAATCAGGACTTGCATGAGCTCAACCACGCGGAAAAAGAAAAGATCAAGCGCCGGTTCGGGATGAGTTTTCAGTCGGCCGCTCTGTTGGATTTCCTTACCGTGGAGGAAAACGTAAGTCTGCCCTTGTCCGAGCACACGCAGTTGACGCCTAAGATTATCAGCATCATCGCCAAAATGAAACTGAACTTGGTGGGATTGCAGGGATTTGAGCGTTTTATGCCCAGCATGCTCTCCGGCGGAATGAAGAAAAGAGCCGGGCTGGCCAGGGCCATCGCCATGGATCCGGAGATTGTTTTTTATGATGAACCCACGGCGGGGCTGGATCCGGTTGTCTGCGCGATTATTGATAATCTCATCCTGGATTTGACAAAGAAACTCAATTTGACCTCTATTGTTGTTACGCATAACATGGAAAGTATCTTTCGGATCGCTGACCGCGTGGCGATGCTGTATAAAGGGAAATTGCTGGAGGTGGGGACCCGGGAAGAGATTCGCAATTCTCAGGACCCGATTGTCCGGCAGTTTATTAATGGATCCATCGAGGGGCCGATTAAGTTGAATGAAGAATAGACATCCTAAAAGGAGTTGATGATGAGGCTCAATAATGAAATCAGGATTGGCATGATGGTCAGTGCCGTGGTTGTTTTGCTGGCCGGGTTAAGTATAAAAACAGGGAATCTCAATTTTACGCGAGCGGGGTATGTCCTGAAAGTCCGATTTGGGAACATTGACGGCGTCAATGTCAACGCGCCGGTGATGGTCAATGGTTTTGAAGTGGGGATCGTTAAGGATATTGCTATTAAGGATGACGCGGATGAAACGCAAATGGAGTTGACTTTGTGGCTTGACGACAAGGCGAAAATAAGAGAAGGGGCGCAGGCGTATGTGAAAAACCTGGGTCTTCTGGGGGAAAAATATGTGGGGTTATCGGCCGGTCCTAAAGGCGGGAAGATCTTAAGTCCCGAGACGGTCATCGAAGGGGTAGAACCCTCGGATTTAGGCAAATTGATGTCCGACGGTCAGGAAATCGCAGCTCAGTTAAAAGAAATTTCTCAATCCATTAATGGACATCTTCAGAAAAACAAAGAGGCCATCGACAGCATCTTGGCCAATATGGATGTGACCGTGAAAAACATGTCCTCAATCACGAAAAATGTGGATGAACGTTTGGAAATGAACAAGGCGCATATTGATGAAATGATGGTCAATTTACACGCGGCGTCCGTTAATTTGGATGAACTATCGTATGATTTAAAGGCCAACCCCTGGAAGCTTTTGTACAGGCCTAAAGAGCAAAAGAAAAAAGATTTTTAGAAATAAAATCCTCCCTGTCACCCCTCCCGTCGTAGAATACCTTCAACGCCCCTGAGGCGGCGCTTGGCATTTAGTCAAAAAATATTTTATACTTCCAGTACTTAACAGAATTTTAAATAATTTCACTGGCCTAACGGTATTGTTGGGTTAGTTCATTCTATATTCCTAACATAGAAGACAAGAGCCGGACGTTTTATTGATTTCCGCAATGTTTCATTATCTTTGCGGAAGTCCGTAGTCTGCGGGAAAAGAGGGGCCTTATGAAAAGAAAACTTCATGACGTTGAGAACTGGACAGATGGTATGGCGCGAGAAATAGACAGTGGCACAAAGATGAAATGGATGAAAAAAATATTAGTCATTGAGGACGATGAACAGGATAGAAAGAGTATTTTACGTGTTCTGAAAAAGGCCGGTTTTGAAGAAATCGCTTCGTGTGAGACCGGCAGAGAAGGCATCGTCATGGCCGAGTGTTTAAGGCCGGATTTGGTTATTGTCGATACCGTGCTTCCCGATTTGGATGGATTTGTCGTGGCCAATGAAATCAATGCCATTCAGGATTTGACCGTGAAAATTATTCTGTGTACCGGTTTTTCCGATGCCTATGACCCTTTTATGGCGCAGTTAGCCGGGGCCGATAATTATATGATGAAAATCGCCGGCTTTAAGAATTTATTGGAGAGGGTCGAAGAATTATTGGCGCACACTTCATAAATCTCCACTGCTTTCCAAGGATATCCTCCATCAAAGCTGCCCCCATGCTGTCCTCCTGATCGGTGCGAAGGGTTTCTTCCACCCTGGGAATACAGCAGACCATCCCCCCGCGCAATTTTTCCCGAAGATTATTAAAAAAAGCGGAAAAAGGTCAGAAAAAAGTTGGAAAATTTCTTGTAGCCGGAAGAAAATTCTTCATAATGGGCTTATTCTTTCGTCAAATATTCACGATGGAGTTTTTCCAAGAAGTCTGACAGGGGTACCAAAAAAGGAGGCAAGAGCATGAGGCGGTTAAAATTTAATGTTCTGTTTTTAAGTGTATTTCTTTGTTGCATGGCAACGGGTGTTCAGGCCGGAGAGCTGATTAATCAACATCTGCCCAAGTGGGTGAATGTGGATCTTCAATTCAGATACCGATATGAATCTCCCGACAATCTGGATTTTAACGATACCCTTGAAGATGATGAAAGTTTTCATCTCAAACGCACGCGGTTAGGGATTACACTCAAACCGGTTGAGCAATGGAAACTCTTTTATCAATTGCAGGATTCTCGCATCGAAAATGATGGTTTTGAGAATAATACGCCGTATGAAAATTATGCCGACACCCGACAGCTTTATCTGGAGGGGAGTAAGTTGTTTTCTTTAGACGCCGTCGATCTCAGCGGCGTCGGCGTAAGGCTTGGACGTCAAGAGCTTTCTTATGGGGCCCAACGGTTGGTCGGCGGGTTCGGATGGTCTAATATCGCCCAGACGTTTGACGCGGCCAAGATGATGTTGAATTTCGAACCGCATCATTTAACGATTGACGGGTTTGGGGGGACATTTACCCAGATCAATTCGCCGGATGAAGCGGATGATCTCTTCGAAGGCGAGGCCCATGACAATATCGGCGGTTATTACGCGACGTATAAGGGGATTAAGGACGTGACCGTTGAAAATTATCTCATCAGGCGCAAGACGAATAAGAATATTACGTATATTTCCGGGGTGACTGCCGGCGAGTTGGATATTTTTACTACGGGAGGGCGCGTGGTCGGCAAAGTCCCGGATTCAAAGTTTGATTATGAGCTGGAGGCCGCTCACCAGTGGGGGAGCACCAATGCCCTTGATGTGAGCGCCAATATGCTTGTGACTATTTTAGGATACACGTTTGATCATCCCTGGAAACCACGGGCCGCTTTTGAATTCGATTATGCCTCAGGGGATTCAGACACCTCGGATGCGGATTTAAATACGTTCAATAACCTTTATCCGACAAATCATCTTCAGTATGGTTATATGGACCGCGCCGGTTTACAGAACCTGAATGATTACCGTTTTCAACTGAAGGCCAAACCCACGGAAAAATTAGCTTTGCAGGGGGATCTGCATCTTATTTTTGTGGACACTCCGAAAGACGCCTTCTACGCGGCGGGACGAACAGCCTTGCGGACCCCGCCGGCGGCTTCGGATGTCAATACCCATGTCGGGAATGAGGTGGATTTGACCGCCAATTACAAATTATGTAAATACGCGGATCTTTTAGTGGGATATTCTCATTTCTTTGCCGGAAAATATCTGCAGGAAACCGGGGCCAACGATGAGGGAGATTTCTTCTATGTTGAAACAACGTTTAATTTTTAGTTGAGAGAATTTATTTATAAGAAAGAAATTCATAAAGGGGGATGTTTCCATGAAAAAAATCATCGGTTTATCGTTGAGCGGTTTGATTCTCACGATGGGATTGTTTATTTCAAACGTGAAGGGAGAAGGGCTGATGGTCGAGAATGGGAAGAAGGTAAAATTTGATTATACTCTTAAGGTTAATGGGGAAGTGGTGGAGTCTTCTGTCGGAAAGAAACCGCTGGAGTATGTTCATGGTCAAGGTCAGATCATCCCTGGGTTATCGGCCGCTCTGGAAGGGCTTCACGTGGGCGATGAAAAGTCCGTCACGGTCGCGCCGGCACAGGGGTATGGGGAGGTGAATCCTGAGGCCTTTAAAGAATTTCCTAAGACGGCCTTCCCGCCTGACTTTGCACCCGCGACCGGCATGGTCGTTGAGTTACAGACCCCGGAAGGGCAAGCTGTTCCGGCGGTGATTAGTGAGGTGAAAGGAGAAACGGTCAGCGTTAATTTTAATCATCCGATGGCGGGCAAGACGCTTGTTTTTGACGTCAAGATCATTGCCATAGAGTAAATGATTTTATGGTTGGGGCTTTATCCTAAAAGGTGAGGCCCCATTTTTATTTTTCTCCTGCCGTTGCGCGTTATTCCATTTTACAATCCGCCACATCTTCTCAATAGCGATCCCCCCCATAAACAGGGTGGCTTTTTTATCACCCACTTCGACAACTTGAATAATTTTATCCAGAGGATTGATGGGATATTGAATGGGATCGGGGTAATCACTTTTAAAACCGATCCAAATTGTTTTCGCGATATTCAGATTGTCTAATCCCGGGTAGTTTCGAATTCCTCCGAAGGTGATATTCATGCCGTAGAGAACAACGTCGAGCGGTTTGGTCACATAACCGAATTCAGGAAAAGCCAAATAGTGAGCGGTAATAAAGGGCGCGCCGATGGTGGTGCCGGGATAATGCTCCTCGAAATCCCGGGCCAGACGCCTGTGCAGGAGCAGATCATTGCGATATTCCAGGCTTCTTTCCAAGAAACCGTAGGCGTAATATTTGCTTTCAACCCTGCTGGGATAGAGAAAACCATAGGACGAGAAATAAGAGATCAATATGGCCGGAATAAGCGCCGCGGAGAAGAGTCGATGAAAAGGAATAAGGCGATCGACGGCGAAGAGAACACAAAACAGAAGAAACGGTGCCAGCAGCAACTGGTAGCGCGGCCCCATGACAGCGACGTTGAGATGCTGCGCGTGCCAGAGCCCCGCGCATAGAAACAGGACGAGGGGGGTATGGTAAAGGGAAAAGAAGGAGGGATTTTCCGGCGACCGCTTTGTGAACAATGTGTGCTTCAGGTAAAGCCCCGCGAGGACACAGAGGCTAAAGACAAAGAATTTGAAAATAAAAGTGGAATGGACGACATGGTGCCAGCCGGAAAGGAAGGCCACGCGGTTGTGCCCCATATCCATGTCATGGATAAAATGATTGCGCAGATAGACCTGTGCCGCGGCGGCCAAGAGGGCCAGACAGCCCCAAAGAAATGAAGGAAATTGTTGTCTTCGGGGCCGGGAAAAAATTAAGTTCAATAGAGTGGTGAAAAATACCGCCGCGCAGAAGAGGCTGCCGTTTCCTTTAATCAGGACCCCCAGGACGGCAAAACCTGTGGCCCGGAGTATTTTTTTCTCGATGAGATAATACGCGCAGAACATGCCGAAAAACAAGCAGGGAATTTCCGGGTTGAAGATCTCTGTCTGGCTTTGATAAAGAGGTAAGGACAACAGAAGCAGGGCGGATAAAGTAGCGGCGGCAGAGGTAAATATTCTTGAGATAATTTTTCTGAAAAGGGCGACGATCGTGGCGGAAAAGGCGAACACAGTCAGATGACTCACGATCAGAAACGCCTGGACCGGATGGATCAGGCGCATCAGCAGGGCGTAAAATCCCGGATAGATGGAAAAGAAGAAAAATTTCGGCCCACCGTTAATGGAATTGTTTTGATGAAATAATCCGATGTAGTCATGATGATTTCTGGCCAGCCAGACGGCCTCGGCCCAAGACCCGCCGGCATGATCTCCCCAGGGCGGATAAAACAAAACGTTGAATTTGGTCACGACAAGAAAAATAAAAATCGCCAGACCAAAACGAACAGCCGAGGCGTTTGGAAGATAGATGAGGCTCAAGGGAATGAACAGGAGAGCGGATAAAACCCCGGCGATTGGGCCGATCCAATGTTCTTGCGCGGTTCCAAGATAATAGTCCAGAGATTGTATCTGATTTGCTCCGGAGAGTTTATTGAGTACGCTGAAATTTCCCTGGTCATACAAGATCTTCACGCAGGCGGGGCCGTAGAGGATTAAGCTGAAATAAAGAACGGCGATGAAGACCCCGAGAGTCCAGAAAATGAATGATGTTTTCTTATTTGTTGTTATGGTCACGATCTTTTTGAGAAAATAGTTCTTGGCGCATCAGACGCTTGGGACGGTTTCCGGTTTTGTTTGTTGGACTTCTTGAAGAGGGGCAGGCGATTTCCGGGGCATTGTATAAATGAATGGTTCAGAGGTCAACGGACGAGTGGCCGGCGGCGTCTTAAGGCCAAGCTTGCCCCAAAAGAAACGCCGGATATGATAAAGGTTATGTTTGGCATAGGCCACATGGGTTGGATTACCTGAGATTAAACCAAAAGAGGCGTCGACAATAAAGCTTAAGAGGGAGCATAGCGGCATGGGCAGCATTTCAAAAAATTTTGGTTTAAGTCTCCGGCGCAGACTGTCAGGTAAAACAGGGATGAGTTTGAAAAATACCTCATAGGCCTTATACCGTTTGATCTTCTTTTTATCTTGAACCGTGTTGGCTGAACGAAAGAAATCGAATCCCAGCCCGTCATTGAGACGGTCAACATCGGGCTGTGTGACAAGCCCCATGTCGAGCGCTTGCTGGACCATTTCGGTGCCGGGTAGAATGTTTGTCCAGAAAGTCTGGATCCGGTGAGGCGGATGGTTGATATAGAGTTTAAGGGCGGTTTCCTGGGCCTCTTCAGGTTCTCCGGGCAGGCCGAACATGTGGTCACATTTGACCCGGAGGTGATATTTACGCATGATGTCCAGGGCCTTTTCAACGTGATCGGATTTTTCGTAACGTTTGATGGTTTGATACTTGTAATTGTCATCCATCGTTTGCACGCCGAGCTGAATATAGCGACAGCCCGCTTCCGAAAGCCATTTCGCGATATCGTCATCCATATACGTCGGATGGGTCAGGCATTGAAAGGGGACATCGATTTCCTTTTTGTATTGACGCGTGAATTCCAGGATCCATTTCTTATCGACGGTGAAGACATCATCCTCGAAGTTGATCCTGCGCAGTTTATACCGTCTTTTGGCCAGACGCAATTCATACATCATATGCTCCACGCTTCGTTGGCGGACATATTTCCCTTTTTTTTCTTCCGGCAGTTTGGCGTAAAAACTGTTGAAGCAGAATGTGCAGCGGTACGGACAGCCCCGTGAGCCCATGGTCAGGTACAGATCGCCGATGCGGATATGGTCTTCCCACAGAACCTTATCAAAAATCGGTAAGGCGTCGAGGTCCTGGATAAACCCCGCCTGCCGCCCTTGAATGATTTCTCCGTTAGGCCGTTTAAAGCGTGTGTTGATAATAGGCTCTGCCGTAGGGCCTTCTTCCATGGCCTTGAGGATCAAAGGGAATGCTATGTCTCCTTCCCCGACGACCACAAAATCCACTTGCGGTTGAGCCAGGACCCTCTGTGGAACGGCGGAGGCATGGACACCGCCGAATATAGTCTTCACATCAGGGAAGAGGGCTTTGGCTTCTTGGGCGATGGAGAGCATCCATTGATATGTCCCGGTTAAGACTGAGAAGGCCAGGACATCCGGTTTTTGGTCTTTGATGGCCTGAATCACTTCCTGACGGTCGTTAAAGAAAGGGGCGAGTTGAGGGATGCTGAGATTATAACGGTCATTAAAGGTCGAAGCGCTGAAGGCGAGCCGCACTTCATGACCGTGACATTTGGCAATGGAAGAGAGCTGGCTGATAGCCAGTTGCTCAAAACCCATGGCAACAAATGTAACGCGCATAGGATGAATAATGTTGAAGAGTTAGAGAGGATATAAGATGTATTTATTAATAGTCTGATAGAACCACCTCAAGCTACATGAAATACCCAAGACTGTCAATATCAAAGTCTGCAAAAGTTGCAAAAATATGTAAGAAAAAGATTTCTTAACAGTTCCAAATTCAGAAATGCCTTCTGGAAACACGTCTTGAAATGCCGACCCGGCTCCGACAGGCTCAATGAATTTCTGTAACCCCAAAATGGTAATGTCCTAATTGGCCAAAATGAAAATGTCCTAATCTGTTAGTGTTATCCATAGCGCAACAAGGAGGCGTTATGGAATACAAAGAGGACATTTTAATGATTAAGCCAGAAGAATTAAAGCGTTACCAGTTGATGGGGAAGGTTTTTGATAAGAGTATTGATCAGCAAGAGGCAGCCGAGATTCTGGGAATAAGTGATCGGCAGGTACGGCGGATAGTGCGACGGGTGCGGGTTGAAGGGGAGCGAGGAGTGATCCATCGGCTGCGTGGTAAGCGGGGATGTCGACGAGTGGCTGAAGGCGTACGTGGGCGGATCTTGAAGTTGTACCGTGAGCGGTATAGGGGATTTGGCCCGACGTTAGCCAGTGAGAAGCTTTGGGAATTGGATCATCTGCAGATTAGCGACGAAACGTTGCGATTGTGGCTGGTGACAGAAGGATTGTGGCAGGTGGACAAGCGTCGTCAGCGAAAGACCCGGACGTGGCGAGCGCGTAAGGAGAAGTTCGGTCAGATGGTACAGATGGATGGGAGTCATCACGCCTGGTTGGAGGAGCGCGGGCCGAAGCTTGTGTTGATGGGATATATTGACGATGCGACGGGGAAGATCTACGGACGGTTTTTTGACTATGAAGGCACGCTTCCGGCGATGGGCGGGTTAAAGGGGTATATCCGTCGTTATGGTCTTCCGGGACAAGTGTATTTGGATAAGCATTCAACATATCGAAAGAACCGCAAGTATAAATATACGAATTGGCCGTTTAGGGACGATGAAGAACTAACGCAGTTTGAACGGGCGTGCAGACAGTTGGGGATCGAAGTGATCCACGCGCATAGCCCGCAGGCCAAGGGGCGAATTGAGCGTTTGTTTAAGACGCTGCAGGACCGGCTGGTCAAAGAGATGCGGTTGACGGGTGTCAAAACATGCGAAGAAGCCAATGCGTTTCTTGAAAAGTATCTTGATAAATTTAATGCGAAGTTCGCCGTTGTGGCGCAGTTAGAAGGCGACATGCACCGGCCGTTAAACAAACGGATCAAGATCGACGAGATACTGTCCGTTCAGACAGAACATGTGCTGCGCAACGACCGCACGGTGGTGCATGAACGCAAGCTTTATCAGGTGACAGACAAAACGCGGGCGCAACGCGTGGTTGTGTTTGAGTATCTTAATGGTCGGATGGCTGTCAAGTATGGGCAAACTAAGTTGGGCTTCAAGACAATTGATCAACGCCCGCACCGAGAACTGGTGCCTCAAAAGATCAAAAAGACCAAGAAACGTCAACGTTACATCCCTCCGCGAGATTCACACTGGAGGGCTGGGTTTAAACTCAAGGGAAGCCCTTGCTTCCAAAATTAGGACATTTCTATCTTGGTAGAACTAGGACATTTCTATTTTGGCTTGACACTTTTTCTTTCGTTGCTTGCAGTAGAAGTTTGTTTTTGATAGAATACCCACGATAAAATTATAAAAAGGGAAAATAATTCCGTTAAAATAACTCGTTTCTTCAATCCCAAACAATACAGTTCCCCCCTTTTTAGTTAACTGAATCGACCTATGATCCCCATTTGCGATTATCATATGCACACCCCCTTATGTGGTCACGCGATTGGTGATCCATCGGAGTATGCCCAACAAGCTATTAAATTAGGATTTGCAGAAATCGGATTTTCCGATCATGCTCCGCTCGTTTCTCACGAGGATCCCACCATTACCATGAGTGTTCAACAGCTTCCAGATTATCATAAAATGTGTGAGGAAGTCCGGCGCAATTATAAAAGTCAATTGGGGATTAAGATTGGAATTGAGGCGGACTATATCCCGGGTTATGAGGAGAAAACAAGGGCGATCCTGAATGGATATCCCTATGATTATGTGATCGGATCCGTGCATTACATCAGGCATTGGGGATTTGATAATCCTGAGGAACGGCAGGAATGGGAAACCCGGGATGTCAATGCCGTCTACCGGTTATATTTTCAGCTTTTGCGCCAGAGCGCTCAATCAGGAATGTACAATATCATGGCCCATGTGGATTTAGTCAAGAAATTCGGGCATCGATCTTCCATCGATTTGTCTGATGAGGTCAGGAAGACCGCCGAGGTTTTCAGAAATCAGGGTGTCGCTATTGAAATCAATACTTCTGGCTTAAGAAAACCCGTTCAGGAGATCTATCCTTCCCTTTGGAATCTAAAAATATATCGTGAGGCAGGTGTAGCTCTAACCTTTGGTTCCGACGCCCATCGGCCTGAGGAGGTCGGGAAGGATTTTGAAAAGGCCGTTGCTTTGGCCAGTGAGGCCGGATATAAGGAATATGTTTTGTTTAAGAATCGAGAAATTGAACGGGCGGTGAAAATATAATTGGTTTTAAAGTCTTGTTGTAACGAAATCCTACCTTCTTCATCGTGGGTTGCTCTCCCCTTCTTGGATGCATTTTCGTCGGATATAATCTTCTAAAATCGTTATAAATTGTTCTTTAATTTTATTTCCCTTAAGAGAGGTTGAGGCTTTCCCATCAATGTAAACCGGGGCTGATGGATTCTCAAAAGCCCCGGGCAGGCTGATCCCAATATCGGCATAACGGCTTTCGCCTGGCCCGTTGACAACACATCCCATAACCGCAATAGTTAATCGTTCGACGCCGGGATATTGTTCTTTCCAAAGAGGCATATTTTGATGAATATATATTTGAATGTCACGGGCCAGCTCTTGAAAGTAATCGCTTTTAGTTCGTCCGCATCCTGGACAACTGGTCACAGTCGGTAAAAAATAACGCAGCCCCATAGATTGCAAAAGGTTTTTACAAATCTCCACTTCCTCGGTGCGGCTGGAATGGGGTTGCGGTGTTAATGAAACCCGAATCGTATCGCCAATCCCTTGCTGTAAGAGTATGGCTAGAGCCGCCGTACTGGCTGTGACCCCTTGCAGCCCCCCCCCGGCCTCGGTCAGTCCAAGATGAAGAGTATAATCACATTGAGCGGCTAAGTCCGAATAAACGTTGACCATATCTTGCAAATGAGACATCTTGACGCTTAAAACAATTTTTTCTTTCTTTAATCCAAAATTCATCGCCAGCGCGGCACTGTCAAGAGCGCTTTGAATCATTGCATTATAAGTGACTTCTTTGAAGGATTTGGGCTTTTTGAGTTTGGCGTTTTGATTCATCCTATTTGTAAATAATTCTTGATCTAAAGAACCCCAATTCACGCCAATGCGGACGGCTTTATCGTGCTCTATTGCTATCTTGATTATTTGGGCGAAGTTTTCATCATGGCGGGCACCTTTACCGATGTTGCCGGGATTAATACGGTATTTGTCCAAGGCCCGGCCGCACTCAGGGTGATTGTTTAAGAGGAGATGCCCATTAAAATGAAAATCACCGATGATAGGGGCGCAGTATCCTTTATCTCTTAAAATTTGGATGATGCGCGGCGTCGCTTCCGCGGCCTTATCATCGTTGACAGTCAGACGGACCATCTCTGAGCCGGCATCCATAAGTTCACAGATTTGTTTGACGGTAGCGCGGATATCCGACGTTGGGGTGTTCGTCATGGATTGAATGACAATGGGATTGTTAGATCCCATCAAGACGTTGCCTATTTTTACGGTTGGAGTTCTTCTGCGTTTAGCTAGGGCCATTCTTTGACATCTCCGTTATGATTAATTTCGTTAAGAAAATGAATAAATTTACTTCGGTCGTCAGAGGCATGTTATAATGCGCACAATTATAATGAGTTAACCGATTAAGTTCAATCCCGATTTATATAGAAAAAATGGAAATCTATTTAGCTAAAACCCAGGGGTTTTGTGCTGGAGTCGCCAGTGCCGTCACTATTGTTCAGAAGGCCTTGGAAAAATATGGTGCCCCCCTCTATGTTTTTCACGAAATCGTTCATAACACGTATGTCGTTGAAGAATTCAAGAAAAAAGGTGTGATATTTGTCGAGGAGGTCGCTGAAGTTCCTGAAGGAGCGCGAATTATTTTTAGCGCCCATGGCGTTCCTCCCAGCGTGATCGCCAAGTCTAGGGAGAGGCGCCTTCAGCTTGTCGATGCCACGTGCCCTCTCGTGACTAAGGTTCACAATGAAGCCGTGAAATTCTCTGAAAAGAAATTTGAGACGATCCTGATCGGTCATAAGGGACATCAAGAGCTGATTGGTACCTCAGGCTATGTTGATGGGGATCTGCTGCATATCATAGAGAATGAAATGGATATTGATGAGATTGAAATTGATCCTGAGGCGCAAGTCGCGTACATTACACAAACAACACTCTCCGTCGATGAAACGAAAATTATGATTGATAAATTAAAGAAGAAATATCCCCATTTGATCGCCCCTCTGCGTTCGGATCTGTGTTACGCGACACAAAATCGTCAAGATGCCGTCAAGGAATTGGCGAGGATATGTGACATTATTATTATCTGCGGCTCTCCTAAAAGTTCTAACAGCAACCGGCTTCGGGAGACAGGCCAAAATCAGGGGATTCCAAGCTATATTATCGACAGGGCCGAACAATTTGACATCAAACTGCTGGATGGGAAACAGAAGGTTGGGATCAGCTCTGGAGCCTCTGTCCCCCGCATCATTGTTGAGGCATTGATCGAAAGGATTCATGAAAAATACCCTGAGGCCAGTGTTCATTCATTTGATAATCCTGAAAAGAAAACTGTTTTTCCTCTTCCGGCCATTTGAACTTATTTAAAAATGTGATAAAATGCAGCAAACTTTGAGTTGTACGTAGATCAATAATCACAGGTAGGTTTTATGGCGAAATTAATTATTGATGATTCATCCTATGAAATTCCTGACGGTGCTCAGATTGCTGAGATCTGTGAAAACTCCGGGATTCCTTTTAGTTGCAATTCCGGCGTCTGTGGGACATGCCAGGTTGTTGTGTTAGAAGGCGCTGGGAATTTGAATGATCTCAGTGAAGAGGAACTGGATTTGGGTATGGATCATAAAACGCGCCTGAGCTGCCGGTGCCGCATCAAGAATGGGACAGTAAGAATTAAGTATTAACGGCAGTTACACCATGGCCATTTGAAGCCGATCGCAGAACACCTCAGGCAATATAATATTCAATAAAATGTTTAAACTTTCCTCCATACCCTTAGAGCAAATTGATCTTAAAGAAGGTCTTCTCTCCTCGGATGCAGGAGCGTTTTGCTCTTTCGAGGGCTGGGTCAGGGATCACAATGAAGGGAAAAGGGTCATTGGTTTGGAATATGAGGCCTACGTCATCCTTTGCGAGCAGGAAGCCGAGAAGATATTGAAAGAAGCTCGGGAGAAACTGGATATTCTTCATGTGAATTGCTTCCATAGGGTGGGTCGATTAAATATTTCTGAAATGGCGGTTTGGGTCGGCGTGACGGCCGCCCATCGGGATGCCGCATTTCAGGCCTGCCGTTATGTTATCGACGAAATTAAAGCCCGACTTCCTGTCTGGAAAAAAGAATTTTATGACAATGGTGATTCCGACTGGGTCAATTGTGCTTCATGCTCATCCACCCCTCTGAGCAACCGCGGGATAATGAAATGAATCAAACGGGATCTTCTGAATCGAACGACTTTTTCGTGGATATTTCTCATCTGTCTCAAGAAGAGTTATGGCGTTATGCATTTATCGATGTACGAGAAACCGTCGAACGTTTATTGCATCCAGTAAAAGAAATTCCCAGCAGGCATTACCCTATGAGCCAATCCCCCGGGACCAATTTGAAGTTGGATGACTCTCAGTTTTATATTATTTTTTGTGCCAAAGGCAAAAGAAGTTTTGCCGTGACAAAAGAACTTCGTTCCCGAGGATTGATCAACGTTTTTTCTCTTAAGAACGGGACGGATGACTTTAAAGATTATTTTGCCAAAAGGACCTAAAGACTGTCACATGATTTCGGTGACCTCGGAGGTAAGAGTTGACACCATCATTGCAAGAAGACATGGACGTTGAAGTTCAATATAATGTCAGATTGGAAAAGTTTACAACGTTCCGTTTGGGCGGGTATTGCCGTGGCGTATTCATGTGTCAGACGCCTGCTCAGCTTGTGAAAGTTGTCAAACGTTTCCATCAAACCCAGGTGCCGTTTATCCTTATCGGCGGCGGTTCTAATTTGTTGGTTTCTGATCAGGGGGTTGACTGTTTTGTGATTCGATACATGAGTGATCAACCGGAGATTGTGGGCAATGGCCACGACCTTATCGTTTCGGGTAGTACTCAATTAGATCACCTTGTCCTGGCTGCCATCCAGCGGGGGCTGGAAGGATTGAATTTCGCGTCCGGAATACCTGGCACTGTCGGCGGCGCCGTGGTCGGGAATGCCGGGGCTTTTGGCAAACAAGTCGGGGATGTTGTAAAATCCGTAACCCTCCTGACCCGGTCCGGACTTCAGAAAGATGTCCCTTCGAGGGAGTTGAAGTTTAGCTATCGCAATTCTATCCTCAAATCAACCGGAGATATTGTTTTATCCGTAGAATTTTCTTTACATCCCTCAGATAAAATGAACTTAAACACGGAACGAAATGGAATTTTGGAAGCTCGCCGGCAAAAACACCCTGATTTGGTCATTACCCCATGCGCCGGCAGTTTTTTCAGGAATATTGAACCGACCTCTCTGGCTCAGAGGCGGCAGGCCGCGGGTTGGTTTCTTGAGCAGGCGGGTGGCAAGGCATTAAGAGTCGGCGGGGCCTGTATTTTTGACAAACATGCCAATATCATTATTAAGGAAAACGGCGCATGTGCTCAGGATGTTTTCGCGTTGTCAGAGCTCATGGCCGGGTTGGTCAAAGAAAAATTTAATCTTGAATTGATCCGCGAAGTGCGTCTTGTCGGAAAGTTTAAAGGCATGCCAGAAGATATTCAGGATATCCTGTGGTGATTGTTTTAAGACTTTCCGCTAGTCCTAGTTGTGTGAGGGGTAATAGATAAGCTTTTTTTAATGATAGGATAATTTCTTTCGGATGATAAAATGTGATCTTCGCGAAACCGCCAGGTTCTGGTTCCATTTCCTTCAAACGCTTCGACACTGATCTTATCGAGAGTTTTTCCGGTTTCTAACGAGCGCAAGTCCAATCCTGCCTGCTTAATGATGGGCCAGGATCCTGCCAGATCCCACAAATTAGAGTTGAAGAAACATCCACAGGTACGTCCGACAGCCGGCCAGCATAAATCGATAACAGCACAGGCCTGAATCATGAGCTGGCAGAAGGAAGAATCCCAACCGTATTTTTTCAAGAAAGTATCGCATCCTAAAAAGACAGACTGACGGGTGATGATGAGGTCAACGGGTTTGATCAGGGATGAACGTTCTTTATGGGTAAAGGCATCCTGGACAAAGAAGGCCTGGTGTCCGTCGCAGTAATAGAGTTCTCGAAAGAGCGGCATATACACTAAACCGATCCAAGGAGTTAATTCATTTAATAGCCCTATGGAGATACCAAAGGTCGGCAGGTGGTTGGCATAGGCCATGGTCCCATCAATAGGATCAAGCGACCAGATGTAGGGAACGGATTCCATTGTTTTTTGATTGAAGTAACGGGCATTTTCTTTGTCTTCTTCATCGATGAGAATATGATCTTTGGTCTTCAGCAGATCATCCAACCCTTCTCTAATTAATTGAGAAACAGCGGTGTCCGCTTTTGTTAAAACCGTCTGGTCGGGTTTTAGGGAAGGGCCACTGTTATCGATGAGGCTCAACGCGATCTCCCCGCCTTTAAAGGCCAGCTCTTTGATTCGAATTAAAAGTTTATCTTTTTCTAGCATGATCGTCTTCAGGGAATCCGTTAACCGCCGATCTGAAACATCTCTATCTTCGCGGACTGAACGTGTGAGGCCCGGATCTGAGGGCGTAATTCTGAATAACGGTCATCTCTCGACTGCCATACCTTGAGAATCAAATTGAGTAAGGCTTCATCGGAATGGCCTTCACGTAAGAGTTTGCGCAAGTCCGTGCAATGGGGGGAAAACAGGCAGGCATAAATTTTTCCGTCCGTTGAGAGGCGCGCCCGAGTGCAGCTACGACAGAAAGGCTGTGTCACGGAGGAAATAAACCCAACCTCACCGCTGCCATCCATAAACTTATACCGCGAGGCGACCTCTCCCCAATAGTTAGGTTTTAGGGGTTCTATAGGATAATACGCGTGAATGATTTTGACGATTTCGCTAGCCGGCAGAACGTCTTGAGCTTTCCAGTTGTTACAATTGCCCGCATCCATAAATTCAATAAAGCGCAAAATGGGTTTCTTCCCTTTAAAATATTCGACCAGATCGAGGATATGATGGTCATTGATCCCCTTTTGGACAACGACATTGATTTTAACACAGTCAAAATTAACCCTGACAGCTTCTTCAATTCCTTTCAGGACTTGCTCGACAGTTCCCTTGTGTCCATTGATACGCTTAAAGAGTTGTGGATCCAGGGTGTCCAGGCTGACGGTAATCCGGTTTAATCCGGCTTTCTTAAGAGAGTCGGCCTGTTGGGATAATAAAGAACCATTGGTTGTTAAAGCCAGATCTTCAATGCCGTCGATGAGGGATAACTGGTGGATAAGCTCTGCCAAGTTCGGTCGTAACAAGGGTTCTCCGCCTGAGATGCGTAATTTAGAAACACCTAATTGAGCGAATAACGTGCTGAGCCGCACGATTTCTTTTAAGGTTAACCATTCTTTTTCATGGAGAAAAGAATACCGCGAAGGATTGCTTCCTTGGGGCATACAGTAGTTGCAGCGAAAGTTGCACCGGTCAATAACGGAAAGGCGCAGATCGTGAAGTTGCCGGTCAAGGGTATCATGAACGGAAGTTTTTTTTGAGTTTGACTGTAAGTTTAAGGGCGGTATTTGAAGTTTAAGCGTCATGGGAATTTTAAATTCCTGAATTTATTCGGTGGAAACAGTTTGTTGATGTTCCAGAGCCCCTTTCATGGTATGCCAGGAAAGGATAGCGCATTTAACCCGCGCGGGAAAGTGCCAGATGCCGGAAAAAACCGCCAGTTTCCCCAACGTGTTTTCTTCTTGGCCCGGATCCAATTCTCCCGTAACGAGGCGGTGAAATTGTTCAAAAAGTTTTTGGGCATCTTCAATCTTCATCCCCTTTAAAGTGGATGTCATCATGGAAGCCGAGGCCTTGGAAATAGCGCAGCCATCCCCTTCAAAAGAAATATCCTCAATCGTTTGGGCATTATTCACGTGAAGATAAACCATCAAATGATCTCCGCAAAGGGGATTGTATCCCTCGGCGGAGTGCGTGGCGTTTTCCAATTTCTTGAAGTTTCTGGGCTTTTTGTTGTGCTCAAGGATAACCTGCTGATAAAGTTCTGTTCGGGTATCGTGATCCATAGAGTGTTTTCAGGATACAGAAAAAAATGAAAGGGGACGTTTCCGATTGTGTTTATTCAAAAACTTTCTTTGCTTTATAAACGGCTTTAACCAGTTTGTCAATTTCTTCTTTGGTATTATAAAACGCCAACGACGCCCGTGAGGTGGCGGGGATGTGAAAATGCTGCATAACGGGTTGATTACAGTGGTGTCCCGTGCGGATGGCCACCCCTTCATTGTCGACCAACGTCCCGATATCATGGGCATGGATGCCGTCAACAGTAAACGAAAGGATCGAAGTTTTCCTCTGAGCCGTCCCAATGATTTTAACACCCGGAATGGATTGAAGCGCCTGCGTGCCATAATCCAGGAGTTCCTTTTTGTGTTGCAGGGTGTTATCTAACCCAAAGGTTTGCAAATAATCAATCGCCGCGCCAAGGCCGATAGCGTCAGCGACATTAGGGGTCCCGGCTTCAAATTTATAGGGCAAGACGTTATAGGTTGTTTTTTCAAAAGTTACTTTAGAAATCATGTCCCCCCCGCCCTGATAAGGAGGCATGGTGTTGAGAAGTGACGCCTTTCCGTAAAGAACGCCAATTCCTGTCGGGCCAAAAAGCTTATGGCCTGAAAAAGCAAGAAAACATCAATCCAATTCTTGAACGTCAATCGAATGGTAAGTCACGGCCTGGGCGGCGTCAATCAAGACCGGGACATGGAGTTTGTGCGCCTCAGTAATGATTTCTTTGACGGGATTAATGGTGCCCAGGGAATTAGAGACATAAACAACCGAAACCAATTTTGTCTGGGAGTTAAGAAGTTTCTTAAATTCGTCGAATAAGAGTTCCCCCGCATCATTAAAAGGAATGATCTTGAGCTTACAACCTTTTTCTTCACAAAGCATCTGCCATGGGACAATATTGGAATGATGTTCCATTTCCGAGATAATGATTTCGTCCCCTTCTTTGAGAAAATGGCGGCCATAACTATGGGCGACCAGATTAATCGATTCGGTGGTCCCCCGGGTGAATATCACTTCACACGATTGTTTAGCGTGAATGAAATTTTTTATCTTATCTCGTGCCCCCTCAAATTCAGCCGTCGCTTTCTCGCTGAGATAATGAACTCCGCGATGAACGTTGGCCGTTTCCGTTTTATAATGTTTCTCAATGGCGTCAATGACCGTTTGTGGCTTAAAGGTTGTGGCCGCGTTGTCTAAATAGACCAATGGTCGACCGTGGACCAGAATGTGCAGATTGGGGAAGTCTTTTCTGACTTGTGCAACATTAAAAATTGGGGAAATGTGTGTCATCCTAATGCCTCAAAAGTCGGTTCCAGCAACTTATCGCATTTACCGCGAAGATTGGATTGCTGAATGGTGTTTAAAATTTCTTCAATAAATCCTTGAGATAAAATCCTTACGGCTCTCTTTCGAGGAATGGCGCGGGTTTGTAAATAAAAGATTTCGTCCTCATTCAGTTGTCCCAGGGTTGCTCCATGGCTGCATTTAACGTCATCGGCGTGAATCTCAAGCTGGGGTTTGGTATCAACGTGGCAGTCTTCGCCAAGGAGAAGGTTTTTATTGAGTTGATACGAATTAGTTCCTTGTGCCGCGGAACGAACCAGAATTTTTCCATTGAATACGGCTCTCGAAGATCCGTTGAGGACGCCTTTGTAAAATTGATTGCTGGCACAATTGGCGACCTGATGATCAATGCATGTATGGTTATCTATGAGCTGAGTCCCGTTGGTGCAATAAAGGCCGTTGAGCTTGGTGCTGGCCCCTTCCCCATTTAACAGAACACTTAAATTATGGCGGCTGATGGCGCTTCCCACGTCCAAAGCAAAACTGTTAAAACTTGAATTCCGTTCTTGCCAGACGCGCGTATGGCTGATGTGAAAAGCTTTTAGGCTTTCCTTTTGTAATTGAGCGTAAGTGAGACGGGCATTGTCATTGAGAAAAATATCGGTCAAGGCGTTAGCAAAATAGATATCCTCATCCGAAAAAGAAATATGGCTTTCCAATAAAGTGACTTCACTGGATGCTCCGATATTGATGATGTTACGGGGCAACGTGAGGATAGGGTCTTTCAACGGGCTTGTCAGATGAATGAGGTGAATGAGCTTATCCCCTACGACATGATCATTAACGGAGATATACGTGCCGTTTCTGGCAAAAGCTTGATTTAAAGCTAAAAACGGTGTCCCCTCTTGAAGCGCCTCCTTGGTCATTAAAGAGTGAATTTCCGATTCATTTTTTGTTAAGGCTTCCGCAAGGGGGTTGATCGTGATGCCTGGCGGAAGTTTTTCTCGTTGGGAAAGTTCTTCAGAAAGTATTCCGTTGACAAAAACGATATTGATATCCTCTGGGGAATAGTATTTCTCCAAAATAGCTGATTCAATAATTTCATTCTTAGGCGCAATGGTATAAACGTAATTCTTCATAGGTGCAAGGTTGGTATATTTCCATTCTTCATCCTTGGTGGACGGAAAACCTGACCGCATAAATAGAGAAAGATTTTCACGGCGCAAATCCCTGAGCCAGGAAGGGGCTGTCCCATCGGGAAACGATTTGAGGAGACGCTCATGCTCCAGAATAAATGATAATGGGTTTTGTAATTCGGTCATGGTCATATCTTAAACCTTGCGGGGTGGTCATCCTTCTTTCGTTACCCAGTCGTATCCTTTTTGTTCCAGCTCCAAAGCCAGTTCTTTCCCGCCGGATTTTATGATTTTTCCATTGTGGAGAATATGCACATAGTCAGGAATGATGAAATTTAAAAGGCGTTGGTAATGGGTAATCGCAAGAATAGCATTGTTTTCGTTCTTCAATTTATTGACGCCCTCTGCCACAACGCGCAGAGAGTCAATATCCAGACCTGAGTCCGTCTCATCCAGGACTGCCAATCTAGGATTAAGGACCGCCATTTGCAGGATTTCATTCCTTTTCTTCTCACCTCCGGAGAAATCAACATTGAGCGGACGGCTTAAATATTTATCATCCATATCCAGGAGTTTCATTTTTTCCTTGATATAGGTTTGAAAATCAAAGGCATCCATCTCCGGAATGCCATGATGTTTGCAGACTTCATTAAAAGCGGTTTGAAGAAAACTCGCTGTGTTGACACCGGGGATTTCTACAGGATATTGAAAGGCGAGAAAAATGCCTTCCCGGGCGCGCTCTTCCGGTTCCATGGCGAGGAGGTTTTTCTTTTTGAAGTCAACATCATAAATGATCTCGCCACGGGTGACGGCGTAATCCGGATGCCCGGTAATGATTTTCGCGAGGGTACTCTTCCCTGAGCCGTTGGGCCCCATGATCGCGTGCACCTCCCCGGCGGAAATCTTTAAATTAATCCCCTTTAATATTTCGATTCCACTAATGCCCGCGTGTAAATCACGAATCTCTAACATGAAGGTCTCCCTCTTTTATCCCACACTGCCTTCTAATTTCATTTCGAGGAGTCTTACGGCCTCAACGGCAAACTCCATCGGTAGCTCCTTGAAAACCTCTTTACAAAAACCATTGACGATCAGTGAGACCGCCCCTTCGGTGTCAATCCCGCGGGAGCGTAAATAAAATAATTGCTCGGCGTTAATTTTGGAGGTTGAAGCTTCGTGCTCCATGACCGCTGTGTTATTATTCACCTCGATATAGGGAAAGGTATTCGCTGAGCATTTGTTGCCGACCAGCATGGAATCGCATTGAGAAAAATTTCTCGCTTTTCCCGCGGTGGGCATGATCTTGACCAATCCCCTGTAATTATTGTTGGCTTCATCGGTCGAGATCCCTTTGGAGATAATGGTGCTGCGCGTGTTCTTCCCTATGTGAATCATTTTGGTGCCTGTATCGGCCTGCATTTTATGATTTGTTAAGGCCACGGAATAAAATTCTCCCACCGCGTTATCTCCCTGAAGGATACAGCTTGGATATTTCCAGGTGATCGCGGCCCCCGCCTCCACCTGTGTCCAGGAGATTTTGGAATTTCTTCCAAGGCATTTGCCTCTTTTAGTCACAAAGTTGTAGATACCCCCGCGGCCGTCTTTATCGCCGGAATACCAGTTTTGAACGGTTGAATATTTAATCTGCGCGTTGTTCAGCGCGAGCAACTCGACAACGGCCGCGTGCAGTTGATTTTCGTCGCGCATCGGAGCCGTACATCCTTCCAGATAACTCACATAACTATCATCTTCCGCTATAATCAATGTACGTTCGAACTGGCCGGATAACGCGGTGTTGATCCGGAAATACGTGGAAAGTTCAAGCGGGCAGCGCACGCCTTTAGGAATATAGCAAAAGGAGCCATCGCTAAAGACCGCTGAATTCAGGGTCGCAAAGTAGTTATCCGTGTACGGCACCACGGACCCTAAATATTTCTTGACGAGCTCAGGATGATGCTGGACCGCCTCTGAAAAGGAACAAAAGATGACTCCCAATTTGCTTAGTTCACTCTGATGCGTTGTCCCAACGGAGACACTGTCAAAGACGGCGTCGACGGCCACCCCCGTAAGTCTTTTTTGTTCGCCCAAAGGGATGCCTAATTTTTCAAAAGCCTTAAGGAGTTCGGGATCAATTTCTTCCAGACTCTTGGGGCCGTTCGTTTTTCTTTTCGGGGCATTGTAGTAACTGATCGCCTGATAATCGATCGGACCGTAGTGGATGTTCGCCCAGTGAGGTTCTTTCATGGTGGTCCAGTGGTGGTACGCTTTAAGCCGCCAATCCCGCAACCAGGCGGGTTCGTTCTTCTTTTCAGAGATCAGACATACGGTTGCCTCATTGAGACCTTTAGGGATAGAATCCGTCTCGATATTTGTCGTAAAGCCGTATTTATAGTCCCGGCTTGAGAGGATATTTTCCTCGATTGTTTTAGCGTTGAGTAGTTTATCTTCGGAAGATTGACTCATTTTCTTAGTACCTCATGAACTTTCAACCTTTTCTCCCGAATGTTCTTTTCTCCGGTATGTTTCGATTCAATTAGATCGGCAAGCATAATCGTTTTGAATAAATTACTGATGTTTTCATTTAAATTAAGCATGGGAGCGATAATGCGGCAGTTGTTATTAATGCAACAGTCTGAATAATCCCCATGAAGACAATCCGCTATTTCGATAGGACCGATCAACATATCTGAGAGGTCTCGGATAGAGATCTTGGATAAGTTTTTGATGATCTGATATCCCCCCCGCGCGCCCTGGGCGGCGTGCAAGATGCCATGCTGCGTCATGATCTGCAAGACTCGGGATGTCGGATCAAACGGCGTCTGATACTTCTCGCAAATTTCTTTGGCCGTTGTTAATTGCCCGGGTTGTTTATGGCTCATGTGCTTAAGAGCCATCAAGGCGTATTCAATGCGTCGATTGATTTTAAACATTGTGTTTCACCTCATAAAGGCCGTGAACGGGAAACCTCATGGCTTCAACTCAACGGGCAAAGCATTGATTTTCGCGGCGATGATAAAATCGTTTTGAGATAATCCGCCCAACGCATGGGTGCTCAACTCGATTTTTAGCTTACGGTATCCGGTCAGATGCAAATCAGGATGATGATTTTCAGACTCAGCGATCACAGCCACTTTACTCATGAAGTTTATGGCGGTTTTGAAGTCTTTCATCGGATACTCACGGCGGATAACTTTTCCTTCCTCATCCATCTGCCAGCCAGGCACATTTTTCAAGAGTTGCGTCGCTGTCTTTTTATCCAGGGCCTGACCGATGCCCTCACACGGCTGACAATGTTTTTGGGTTAACGCTGTATTCGTGTCCATCGCTTGTCTCCTATCAGAAAATTAATAACTTATTAAATTTGAAACAATTAATAGGAACCCTCTTTTAATTGAACAACTATCTCGGGGTTGAACTCATTACGCAAAAGGTTTTCAATAGCCATCAATGTGCCCATGGACGCGCTGGGGCAGGAGCCGCAGGCCCCTTGATAAAAAACCGTTAGAACATTGTCTTTGTAACTCACGAGTTGAAGATCCCCTCCATCCATTTGCAAGGCCGGTCGAACAGTATCATTCAAGATGGCATCGATTCGATCCATTTCAGGGGTCCTCAGAATCTGACTGTAATCATCTTTTTTGGGGACAGCAATTTTAAAATTCGGATCATGATTGTTGATCTTAGCTAATATGGCGATCTTAATTTTTTCCTCAAGCGCTTCCCAATCTTCCAGCCCGTCTTGGGTAACTGTTACATAATTATCAAAGAAATACACTTCACGAATATGGCCGCTGATTTCAAAAACAGCCTTGGCTAACGGATTATCCATGCACTCTTCGGGAGTTTTATAAGTGACATTCCCTTCGCTCTTTACTGGGACATTTAAGACGAATTTGAACGCATTTGGATTAGGCGTTCCTTGGACCATAAGCCGTACATCCATCCCTATCTCCTTACAATCAATAGATTTCATATCCATCCCTCCACTGGTAGTATACTATCTTTAACAGGATAGCTGTCAAGAAATACTTCTAATAATAACTTATTTGAGTTTGATCTTTGATAAGGAACAAATCTTTCGGGGAAAATAAAGGGAAGTTAAAACGTCACAACCTTATCGCTCTCTTTCACAATTTCATATAAGTCCTTCATGCTGGAAAGCGGGCAGAGATTTGATTCTTTCTGTTCCCGTGATTTTATGCAGGTGCCGCAGGCATAGAGCTTCCCGCCTGAGCTCAAAAACATTTCTGCCTGTTCTATAGTGTTAAATTTGTCCGTGCTGACCTGCTGACACTCAACACCCTTCCCGGTCAGAAATACTTTCACTTCGTCCTTTTGTCCGGTGGCAAAATTTGCATACCTCAAAGCGTTCCAGCAAGTCTCTGCGTCATTGGTTGAAATGATAATGCCTATTTTCATCCTTCCGCTCCTTCAACTTATTTTTTTTATTCCGCTTTTTTTCAAAACCCGCATCTTTAGAAACTATACCTGACACGGATATACACATTCTTATTTCTCTTCATTTGCCCAAACTCCGTCATATCCTCTTCTCCCCAGGGTAAATTGGCTCCTAAGGTTGACTTCCACTGATCCGTAATATGATAACTAACCGTCGGGCGAACATATCCGTCTTTATCGGAAGGGGAATAAAAATTAAATAACGACACATTGACCGTTTGATTCTTAAAAAGCTTTGTGATCCGCTGCGTCAACAGATGCCTGAGTTCATCAAAGACAAAATCCGCTGGCAGAAGGTTGACCTTGTAATCATCATAATCCAGTTTTTGTTCATAAAGATATTGGAGCCCGACTTTAAAATCATTTCCAAGATCCTTCTCATAACCGGATAAGATTTTTACCTTGGAGTTTTCGATGAGACGATTATTGCCCTCAGAATCTTCCCGTGAGTTATCATATCCGAACTCGACATTCCCGATACCGTTCATAACCGGTCCACGCAGGCTCCCGCCATAAACATCCAGACGCGGGTAAAAAAGCTGCCGGGCCGTCTCATCCTTGTAACTGTTAGGATTTTTATCAAACCCCCGAAAATAATAAAAGGCAAGTTCATGGCTCTCTAAACTTTGATAAATCCTTAAGGCGTATTCGAGGTTAGACGCCCGCGAGGGCGGCTCTAAAAGATCGCGGTCGGAATTCGTCCCGGCAATCCCTCCCTGAAAACTGTCAAAAAATGACAATCGGTCTCCCTCCGCTATTGTGTTTGATTCAAACCTGGAAATGACAAAATCAACGTTCGCTAACGAAGGGAAAAAGGACATCTTAAGAGCGTCGGACGGCTTTTTTAAATATTCGTCATCCCGTCCGCTAAAGAAAGAAACATAATCCTTGGGGAAAAGATCATTCACAAACAAATAGTCCCCGGTTCCCCACGTCAAGACCTGCCGCCCTAACTTAACATCCAGATTATTGTACGGTGTGAGGGAAAGATTAAACTCTCGCAATTCAAAATCTGTTTTTCCGGAAAAATATTCATCAACTGTAAAGTCCCCCTTGAAATGGACAGATGCTCTTTTTTCAGCCAGGTAATTTTCTCCCTCAAAAAAATAGTTTGTCTTCAACTGTAACCGTTGTTCAAAGAGATTAAAGTCATCTCGTTTGGTGTTGTCATCACTCACCTTGGCTCCATAATCAAATTCCGCAAAGCCGTGCATATCCGGCATGGCCGCAAAAATCGGTTGAGAAGCCGTAACCGCCATGGCAACAGCAGAGATTATTAATTTTGTATCCAGGTTTACTTTACCCATTCCATGGGAGCCTTTCTTAAGTACCTCTCCGAGAAAATATCATCTGTTATCCCTGAATTATATTCGACCTCTTGAAACACGACCTCTGTGCGATGGCCGGTTTTCAGATTCCTCATGACCCGTTTGGTTATCGTCATAATACCATTGATTTCTTTGACCTCTTGGGCTTCAAATTGACGGTAAAGCTCATTTTGTTTGTCATAGAACTCTTCCTTTAAAGGCAGAAAATTATTTTCATCCATCCAGGAGATCCGCTTGGTATATTCCGCCTTCCCTCGCGGGATACTTTCTATGACAAAACAATTGTTATCATTTAAAACCTCTTTTCTTAAGAGATGATGGGTATCTTCTTCCGGTTTTCTTCCGGAGACATCTTCATAGGTAAAATCACTTCCCACAAAACTCGAAAATTTATCATTGGCCGCGATTCTTTTGACGAGATCAATGGCAGGGATAAAAAGCCAGCGGTCGTCGTCTTTATCCGGGTACTTATAGACCATGAATGTCGTATCTTTGACATCCGCCGGTTTATGAAAATACATAAAATATTTTTGCTCGCCTCCGTCTTCATAGTCCTTTCTCAACATGGTGAGTTCCCGAACTCTTTTGTGTCCATTCTGGTTGATCAGTTCCATCGATATCTTGACGCGCATATCATTCGCGGCATAAAAAAAGGCCAGCCTTGATTTCGCGATAACTTCTTGCGCGGAGAACCCTTCTTGCGCGGAACAGATTTTGCTAAAACCTAAAAAAAGAAACGCTCCGATAAGAAACAGTGTTCTAATCATTCTCATTTTAAACCTCCGTGATTAAATTTTTAAAAGGACCTTCTTAAAGCTTCCAATCAGGGCGGGCAAGAATATCAGCGTGGTCACCCCTGAAAAAAACGCGAGGGCGCCAAAGAAAAGTCCCACCGTGACATAGGGAGTCAGGGTGGCCATAACCATGGGGAAGAACCCAAGGCCTACCACGAGGGCGTTTCTGAATATAGCCAATGCCGGCTCGCCGCCCATCGTTAGTTCCATAGCTTGTTTCAATTCTTTTGTCTCTCTGAACCTTTGCCTGAATCTTGAGATAAAATGGATCGCGAAATCATCCCCCAATCCAAGGGCAAGGGTCGAACAAACAGCGATGGGCATATCATATTCCTTACCGATAAACCCGATAAGCCCGTAACTAAATACCACAGCGAATACGAGGGGAAGCATCCCTACAATCCCCCACCAGATAGAACGAAACTGTAAAACCATCAGAAGAAATACAACCCACCATGTCCCGATAGTGGCTTTGAGCATTCCATTAACCATCAGCTTTTGCCACGTTATGTTAAGAAATGGAAGTCCTGACCACTGGACCTTAATTCCGTCCGGCAGAGGATTGCCCTTTATATAATTTTCCACATCCTCAACCACCGCGGTCATATCTCTGTTGTCACCGGATTTAAGCTGCACCCAGATATTCGCCTTTTGATAGGTGTAATCGACAAAATGATCCAGTTCATCAGGCGATGAGGACATCAGAAAAAGAAAGAGATATTGCCCTGTCGTATTTTGATCCTTGGGAAGTATCTGGGATCTTTGATCCTCATCATGGAGGACATAATTGACCCGTTTGACAACATCCACGATAGAAGTTGTCTTGCCCACGATGGGGTTAGTCTCCAAATGTTTCTGAAGGGCCTCCATATATCCCATCACCTCTGGTTTTTTAATCTCATCTTCTGCCTCGGATTCCAGAACAAGATAAGAGATGTATGTCCCTCCGATGAGCTTGTTCAATTCTCGATCAGCCACCCGAATGGGATGGTGGCTTTTGAACCATTTCACGGGATTATCATTCACCTTAAGCGTGGTAATACCATAGGCGGAGATCGCGAGGAGAATCGCGCCTGTCAACACGACGGCCATGCTTTTACCGAGAGAAAATCGGCCGATCCACCCAAGCACTTTGCTCCCGGTTTCTTCTTTAACAATCGGTCTTTTCTCTTTGATCAGCATCAGGAGGGCGGGTAAAAAGGTCATGGACAAAAACCAGGCGATGACAATGCCTATGGCAATAAAAATGCCGAACACCTTGACCGGAGGAATGTCTGCCAACGCCAGGTCCGCGAACCCCACGGCTGTCGTAATGGGGGCAAAAAAAAGCGGCTTAACCAATTCGTCGAATACCGCGAGGATTGCCTTTTTTCTATCATTGACCTGGGGCAACTTTTCATAGAAGTCGCTTAAGATATGCACCGTCTCGCAGATCGCGATGGGCATCAAGAAAACAGGGATCATCGATGACATGATATGGACCGTAAAGCCGGAGCCGATAAGACCGCCCATTGTCCAGGCGACAGAAAGCATGGCAACCATCATCGGCGGTACGACAAAAGAAATCCGCCGAAAGATGATAAAGAAAACAATCATCAAAAGAACGCCTGCCATGGGCGCGGTCAAGCCCATCTGGACAAACATCTCAGAGCCAAAGGTATCCTCAGCGATGGGAAGCCCTGCCAGGTAATAGCGTTCAGGGCCATTTTCTTTTTTGTATAGGACCTTTATCTTCTCGCCGATTTCATGGGCGATATCCTTGCTTTCGATGGGGACGTAAATGGATGATCCTTTTCCATCGGACGACACAATCCTGTCTTTAAAAAGAGGGTGGTCAAGGACTTCCTTTCTTAGCCTTTCGATCTCTGCGTCCGTTTCGGGGACATCTACCATCGGCGGCCTTACATTGAGGGTGCCGTCCATTCCCACCACATTATTGGTAACAGTCAAACTCATCACATCATCCGCGATAACACCCTTGATCCTTAAAATCCCGTCACTAATTCGTTTAATCCTTTCAAGACTGTCCTTATGAAATATGCCGTCCTCCCTTGCGATTCCAAGGACGATCATTTCTTCTATGCCGAATTCCTTTTTGACATTCTTATGAAAGACCCGGATAGGTTCATCCGCCTTGAGCATATTCTCAGGGTCTGTATCGATCCTAATCTTAGGGAACTGGATGGCAAAAAGGAGAGTAACGATGATGGTCAAAAAAACAACCAATTTCGGCCTGTTAATGGAAAACTCAACAAGTCTCATGATAGCTTTTTTCATAGAATTTCCTTCCTGTTCTGTCTTAACGCCTTTTCGCCATAGCGCTCAGTTGCCCGCTTTCCTTAAGTTGTTCCAATAGAACTTCCCTTAAGATATCGCAGGCCCTGATCATTTTGGGATTAGCCACCTTGTAATAAATATTTAAACCTGCCCGGCGAGTAGATACAATGTGGCGTTGCCGTAATACACTTAAGTGCTGAGAAAGGTTTGCCTTGGGTAACTTTAAGTTTTCTAGTAATTCCTCAACGCTTTTTTCACCTTCACGCAACAAATTCATGATTTTTAAACGTGTAGGGTTGGCCATCGATTTACAGACCTCGGCATGCATCTGGAAAATCTTTTCCTCCATTTGCTTATCCATTTCTATGCGCCTCCCTGGATATTGATTTAATAGTTTATATTTTTCGAAATTATGATACAAGCGCATTACTCGTCTGTCAACAGAAGAAAAGCCATACTCTGGGTATTAAAAATCATTCAGAAATGTTCAGGTCAACAGCCACAAAATAAGAAACCTTCGCGCGGTTGTCTCGATTACGACACGTGAAAATCTTACATCTTCGGGATTCGGGTTATCACTTAATTAGTCCGGAGAAAATATTGTGATCGGAGGGTGAGAGGCTCATGGCAGGATATAGTGTTTAACGACGTATTCCCCAAAGGGAAATGTACAGGTGAAGGCGGGTGAGACGGCATTGAGGATATGGATGCTTTTCGTGTCTCCTTCGAGGATGAAATCCTGGACCAGATTTAAGGATTTTTTGTTGAGCAATTGGGCCCTGATGCCGGGCTGGGTAAATTCAGTAAATCCCTTTTCATCAATGTGTTGAACCATTTTCTGCGCCAGGGATATGAAATACTTCTTATCGTATTTCTTCATCTCCTCAAAAGCAAGATCCCGGAAGCCAAAGGCGTTGGTTAAAAATAATTTTGCCTCTTGGCAGAATATGTCTACAAATTCTGAAAGGTTAAAGTTTGTAGATGAAAAATAATTTTCCCGCCACAAGGCCGGAATAGCTGTTGGCCCGATTTTGATGTCCCCGGTTACGGTCTTGGTAAAATGGACGCCGAGAAAAGGATTCTTAAGGTTGGGCACAGGGTAGATGTTCGTTTTGACATCAGTCTTGTTTTTGGTATATTTCAAGTACAAGCCCTTAAACGGAATGATGGTGTATTTCCGGCCGAATCCAAAGTCCTGGGCGATCTGATCGGCATAAAGACCGGAGCAGTTAATAATCTTCTTTCCCTCAAATTTCCCCTGGGTGGTTTCCAAAATATTACCCGTGTGATTCAGATATCGGGTTGAAAAAAGAAATCGCACGCCGGCTTGTTCTAAATCATTTTTAAGACTGGTACAAACCAGTTTCGGATCGATACCGGCTGTTTCCGGCGAGTAAAGGGCTTTCTTAAAGGTCCTCACATTGGGTTCGATTTCAGCAGCCCTGCTTTCATCGATGATGGAGACGTTTGATCCGTTTGTCTTGCCGCGTTTTTCCAATTCATAGAGTTTCGTTAGTTCATCTTCATTTTGCGCAACGACCAATTTGCCGCATTCATTGAGAGGAAGGTTTTTGCGTCGGCAGTATTCTTTCATGGCGCGGCTGCCGGCTACCGTAAATTTGGCTTTGAGACTGTCCGCCGTATAATAGAAACCGGCATGCAGGACCCCACTGTTTCTCCCTGAGGCGTGAAAGCCGGTGACTTCCTCTTTCTCGAGGATCAGTATTTGAGCACCGGGTTGGTGTTTTTTAATGGCGAAAGCGATGGAAAGTCCTGTAATGCCGGCGCCGATAATAATATAAGTATAGGAATTGTTCATAACGAAAACAGCAGTTTGACTTTAGGATGGAGTGACCTTATACTGATCCCCTCTGAATTTGATAATTAAGGAAATCAGTATTATACCCAAAATCAACAGGAGTATTTTTTTATCCTGTTGCGTTTGGGTATACAATGTAAAACAAAAAGGAGGTTTCTATGAGTGACCCTATTATTGCCCAAAAGAAATCGTATGCCCTAGACGTAGAGCCTGGTAAATATGCCTGGTGTGCCTGCGGCCAATCAAAAAATCAACCCTATTGTGACGGTTCCCATAAAGGAAACGAATTCCGACCGATCATTGTTGAAATTAGCGAGAAGAAAACGGTTCATTGGTGCGGCTGTAAACACAGTCAAAATAAACCCTATTGCGACGGCAGCCATAAGAAATTATAAGAATAATGTTTTGTGCCTCTTAAGAGAAAAATTTTTCCCCAACGGCCCAGTTCTCGCCTGAAATTTCGTCAATGACAAGATAGGTATGGTCCTTGGCTTTTCCGGCAACTTTATAGAGTGTCTCCGAGAATTGTTGGGCGATTTCCTGCTTTTGCTGTTTTGTCAGTTTCCCGACGACTTTTAAATTAATATAGGGCATAAAATTCCTCCTTCTTCCTCAGTCTTAAGTTATTGTTCGTTCGTTGTCCCTCAGGTTTGTTTTTCCAAGAGATATAATCCTGTATGGGCAAAGAGATTCGGACGGCAACAAATCGTTTTCTGACCTATAATCCCTTTTTCATGAAGGATCGTAATGGCATTATTCCGGCAGAAATATCGGAAATCTTTCAGACTTAGAAATCTTAAGTTGGGAGTATCATACCATTGAAACGGCAATTCCTTGGTCACCGGGACACGTCCTTGGAAAAATATTTGAAATCTTGCCCGAACATGGCAAAAATTGGGTATCCCCACAATGATTTTTTTTCCGACCCGTAAAGACTCCAAGATTACCTTTTTTGGGTGCAAGACCTGCTGGAGACTTTCATTTAATATCACATAATCAAAACGTTTATCCGAGTAATCGGCCAATCCCGTGTCGATGTCGCCGTGGGAGACGGTTAATCCCTTAGCCATGCACTCATAAATGGCCTTTTCATCAATCTCAATTCCCGTTCCCCGGCAGGATTTCTTCTGGAACAGCAATGACAGCAATGTCCCGTCTCCACATCCTAGATCCAAGACTTTTGACTTTGGTTCAATGAAATCAAGGATGATTTTGTGATCCGTACGCATGAGGGGTGTTAAGTTATCAGGCATAGGTGATTTCTTTAGAGATCCGGTCCAGAAAATGGGAAATAAGTTTTGATTGGCCTTCAACCTCAACGAGAAAGGCGTCATGTCCGTAGTTTGTGTTAATCTCAATGTCAGAGACGTCGAGGTCATTGGCTTTAAGGGCCTTAACCATTTGTTTGGACTGATAGGAGGGATATAACCAGTCCGAGGTAAAGGAAATGACGAGAAAGCTGCATCTAGCCTTTGAAAAGACAGTCTTTAAATCTGCGTCTTCTGCCAGGTCAAAGTAATCAAGAGACTTTGATAAATAGAGATAGGAATTAGCATCAAATCTCTGGACAAAATTGTCCGCGCGGTATTTAAGGTAACTTTCGACTTCAAAGTCATGGGAAAAGTCAAATCCCAGACGCTCTTTCCCGATAAGCTTCCTCCCAAATTTCTCCTCCATGGACTGTTCGCTCATGTAGGTTATATGTCCGATCATGCGTGACAAGGCCAGCCCTCTAGCGGGAATGGATTTCCCGTAATAATCACCGTTTTGCCAATCCGGATCAGACATAATGGCCTGCCGCGCGACTTCATGGAGGGCAATTTGCTGAGCCGTATGACGGGTATTGGTGGCAATGGCAATGGTCGAGGCCACGTAATCAGGATAAATGACCGCCCATTTCAAGGCCTGCAGGCCTCCCATGGAGCCTCCGGCGACGGACAACAATTTCTTAATTCCAAGATGATCGATTAAACACTTTTGGGCAGCCACCATATCCTGAATGGTTACAACAGGGAAACTCAACCCAAAAGGTTTGCCTGTCTTGGGACTCATGGAAGTTGGTCCGGTGGTCCCTTTACAACTTCCCAGGACATTAGAACAAATCACGAAATATTTATTTGTGTCAAAGGCCTTGCCGGGTCCGATCATGGCGTCCCACCAACCCGGTTTCTTAGCCCCTGTATGATAACCTGCCGCGTTGGCGTCTCCCGTCAAGGCATGAAAAACGAGAATGGCGTTGGATTTATTCTTATTAAGTTCACCGTAGGTTTCATAAGCCAGCGTTATCGGCCCAAGGGTCTCTTTACTCTCGAGAATTAATTCATCCGGCGGATGAGCAAAAGTGAAGTATTGTGTTTCAATATTATTCAGGTCAAGCGGGGTCATCGTTAAGCCGATCACAAGTGTTAAGGAAAATGGATGCTGAATCTTATCATAGCGAATTTGGGGTGTCAATCATTGCCATGATCAAAAATTCCCATATGTGTTCTTCCCATTAGAATATTGGGGGGATCAATTTCCTGAAAAACGGCAAAGGTTTAGGCTTGAGTATAATGGAACATCGCCTGAATACATTGAGCCGCTTTTAGGCGGATGTCTTCATCGATGTAAACGCGGTCGTTATCCGTGGGGTTCTTTAGGACACGCAAGATATCCTGTAACGTATTGGATTTCATGTAGCGGCACAACGTGCAGGTGCCCACAAGTTTCTTATCTGGAAATTCGGCTTGCAGCCGGGAAGATAATCCGCATTCGGTCAGCATAAGGAATTCTTTAGAGTCTGTTTCGAGCATGTACTGAAGCATCTGGGTGGTGCTTCCAACAAAATCAGACTGATCACAGATGGTGGGTTTACATTCAGGATGACTGACGATTTTTACTTGGGGGTACTCCATGCGAATTTTAAAGATTTGCTCATCGGTATATTCTTCATGGACATAGCATGTTCCGTCAAAATAACGGATATTTTTGTGGATGCCCCTGGCCTTCATTTCATTGGCCAGGTTTTGTCCCATCAGTTTATCGGGGAGAAAATAAATATTTTTGTTGGGTATGTTCTCGACGATCTTATAGACATTGGCAGAGGTCACGCAGACATCGCATTCGGCCTTGACCTCAGCGGTCGTGTTGATATAGCAGACAAAGGTGTAATGGGGAAATTCCCTGCGTAAGCGGCGGACATCTTGGGCGTTGATGGAATCAGCCAAGGAGCAGCCATCGAGCAGGCCGGGGATCAGGACGTCTTTTTCAGGGTTTAATATTTTGGCGGTCTCCCCCATGAAACGGACGGCGGCAAAGACGATGACATCCGCGTGTGTTTCCAAGGCGTTTTTGCTCAGGGCGTAGGAATCGCCCACATAATCCCCCACCCCATAGATAATCTCCGGACTGATGTACGAGTGAACTAGAATGACCGCGTTTTTTTCTTCCTTGAGTTCATTGATCTCATTAATGAGGGGAACAAATTCAGCGCATTTTCTTAAAGAATATTGGCAGACGCTTCCGCCCACTTTAATGTTTTTTAAAGTTTGATAGAGTTGTTCCGCTGTTATTTTCTGCGTCGTCAACATAGGTTTAATGATGTGAGGGGTTATTGTTATTGACCTCCGCACAACTAATGGTACATGTTCATCGAGCGGAAGGATGTCGAGATACTGACTACGATATTGTTCCATTATTCTTGAGAAAGTCAGTAGTGATAAAAATACATCAATTCATATCTGAATGCAAATATTTTTTTAGATGGCGGATTCACCTTTTAAGGCATGCGGGGTGGCATCGGTAATTTGGACAGGGATCAAATCGCCCGGGACAACAGGATCGCTTTTAAAGATAACCAATTTATTGCCATCGGTACGTCCTTGCCATTGATCAGGTAATTTGGCCGGTCGCTCATGATTGACGAGGACGTCAAAAGTTTCGCCTATGTGAGCGCGGTTTTTTTTAAGGGAGATGTCTTTTTGAAGATCATTTAACTCTATAATGCGTCGTGCCTTGTCTTCCTCTGAAACATCATCCTTGTATTTCTTTGAGGCGGTTGTTCCTTTTCTTTCCGAGTATTTGAACATAAACGCGGAATCAAATTCCACCTCCCGCATGACCGAAAGCGTATCGGTAAACTCCGCGTTCGTCTCTGTGGGGAACCCGACAATCACATCCGTCGAAAGAGCAATGCCGGGACAGAACTCACGGATTTTATGAACGAGCGCCAAGAATTCATCCCGGGTATACGAACGGTTCATCATATCCAGGATGCGGTTATTCCCGGCTTGAAGCGGTAGGTGGATGTGTTTACAAATTTTAGGATTTTGCCTCATCACCTCAAGGAGCTTATCCGGAAAATCTTTAGGGTGCGGCGATGTGAAACGGACGCGGCGGATTCCTTCCATTTGGCTCACCTGCTCAATAAGATCGGCGAAGTCGTTTGTCCCATCATGATAGGAATTCACATTCTGCCCCAGAAGCGTGACTTGTTTAAATCCTTCACCGACCAGCCGCCGAACCTCATCAAGGATGTTGGCCGCGGGACGGCTGCGTTCCCGGCCCCGGGTGTAGGGCACCACGCAAAACGTACAAAAATTATTACACCCGCGCATAATAGCGATCCAGGCGTTCACCCCTTCCTGCCGCGAGGGATACACATCCGCGTAGGTCTCAAATTCGGATAATGTGACATCGTACGGTTTCCCCGTACGGACAGAACAATGTTCTGTCCCTACATCGGTTGCGTAACATTCTTTGATCAATTGCGGCAGGCGCTTGTAGCTGTCCGGCCCGGCGATAAAATCAATGTTGAGCTTGCGGTCTTCCAGGAGTTCGTGGCGCAGATTCGTGGCCATACACCCCAGGATGCCGATCCTAAACGGTTTGGCGGGCGAGCCATTCTCTGCCGATGCTCGTTGATGGCGGATCTCATGAATATACCCGTACACCTTGCGGTACGCATTCTCCCGCACCGCGCAGGTATTAAGCATAATCACATCCGCGTCCTCAATCCCCAGCGCAAAACCAAACCCCGCCTCTCTCAAAATACTCCGCACCAGCTCCGTGTCGTACTCGTTCATCTGGCAGCCCCATGTCTGGATGAAAATTCTTTTCTTAACTTGTTCCATTGTATTGCCTTATAATTTCTGGTCTAAGTGTCTAAAACTGTATGAAGTTTAGAATTTCATTCAATTTTCTTAAATAGCGCGCTTATTTGTTTTCTCGCTTCCCCTTCTAGCGAACTTTCGATCTTAAGAAAAAATTCTTTAGATTCTTTTGTCCATTCGAACGAGTTCTCATAATATGTATACCAATTCTGGTCGAACATATTCAATTGAATAATATATCCGCCAAGCTGAGCTTTTAAATTAACATCCGATTTTTTATCCAGAATATCCATGGCATTCGCTGGAGGCGCTGAAGTTTTGGAGGCAGTTGGAGTACGTTCAGAATAATATTTTTTCGCTTGCTCTAGAAAATTTGTCTCAGCTAATAAGGTAATGACCCTAGACACCTCTTCTTTTGTGACCTTAGTAGCTACGGAACTGGGTTCACCATTTGGGCAAAGACCAGGAGGTTCTATTAACAAAGTCGAACTGGTATATAACAAAATGCTGCGAAGGCCACACTTTTCCCTATTTTCTTGAGAAACTGGATTTACATTTATAGTAATTGTCAATGTATCAATAAACTTGTTAAGAGTATCCACGATCTCATTTGCCTTATCCGCACTTGCAAAATTAATAGGGAACAAAATCATCCCAACAAAAAACCCGATCAGTAGAATCTGCATTTTTCTCATCCTTATCGACTCCTGTTGAATTGTTGTGAAATTTTCGTCAGTTTTGAAAATTCCGAGTACACATGACTTAGTTCCTTTAACATTCGCTTCTTCAATGACTTATCGCATTAACCAGCTTCAAAAGTGTCGTACCATAGAGAGACGTACGGTCAGCCCCAGGTCTGGATGTAGATTTTCTTTTTTTCTTTTGTGTTAATCATCCAAAGCCTCTAACGAAATGCTTTTATCTTTCGTCCATACACGAATATAAATTTTCTTTCCGAATAAGACATCATTTTTCTTCACCCACAAAAATTCCCAAAAAAGACCCTTGTTTGCCAAGTGCTCGTTATGAGTTGCCCGTTTTTTCAGCGACAGTGACCTCAAACAGAAGGGTTAATTAACTCTTGGCTGTAATGTACCTAAAAAAGAGTATACTGCCCTAAGGAGGCCACTATTGGAAACTTTTATGAACGCAAACTCAAA